>Ga0181523_10004027_pt1 | contig 12961 bp, 11 predicted proteins | sample PEATcosm2014_Bin_43_FD_119752 | JGI IMG/M metagenome (GOLD analysis project Ga0181523, IMG submission 119752) | Peatland microbial communities from MTU Mesocosm Facility, Houghton, MI, USA - PEATcosm2014_Bin05_30_metaG | ecosystem: Environmental > Terrestrial > Soil > Wetlands > Peat | place... | reverse complement strand
AGTTTATAATCGGCAGAGGAAGCATTCAGCCTTGGGATATCGTTCGCCGATGTCCTTTGAACTGGATGCTCTAGCAGCCTAACCTAATCCGGTGTCCGCTGAACCGGGGGAACATCAACTCTCACCGGTCATTTGTTACTTCCCTCCGAAAATAATCAAGATATTCAGAAAGCTAAAGCTGCAGCAAACTTTCAACCAGCCAAGTGGAATCCTCCTCGGTAACTTGCACAGATTACATAATTTGTTCTACCCCTACTGCAATTAATAACAGACCTGCTACGACTGTGGCTTTCTTGGATATATTCCATTTTATAAAGAATTCTGCAATGTAGTTTCCTGCCCAGAGGGCGATGAAGCTTAGCACTGCGGAGAAGAAACCAACCCAAAATGAGTTCAGGCCAATCATCCCGGCACTCACTCCTCCTCCAACATTGTTTATCGACAGAGCAATGCCAAGCAGAGTGGCTTCTCTAAAGTCGATATGTTTTGAATTATCCATATCGGCATTTTGGGGATTCAGCAAAACATGACAGGCACTATTCTTTTTTCGCTGGATAGACTCCTCTGTGCAATCACCGTTTTTTTTCAGGTATGGTTCTAATATCATCCACAAACCGATAGCGGTAAGTAGCAACATTGCTATCAGTGAAGATAGTTCTTTACTAATAAATCCCGATATTATTGTCCCCGAGAAGGCTGCAAAGAATGAAATTATAAAAGTAATTACAGAAATCCAGAGGTTTATCAGGGTGGATATTCTTATCCCTCGGATACTATAAGCAATTCTGACTCCAATATTGTCAAAGTTATTTGTTAAGGCAATGAAAAAAATGTATAAAACATTGTGCATTGAGAAACATTCTCCAAGGATACATTAATTTTTATCATGTAATGTGAATGATGAAGGCATTATTAAGATTAGTCGATAGCAGCAGCCAACTCATATATTGCATCATAAAATATCATCTTATTGCGCGGCGCCTTCTGTTTTTGAAGTATAACAACTATCAATGTGGTTTAGATCATATTTGGAGGTAAGAAATGAACAATTCTACCCTTAGGCCCCCTTTATTGGCATAACTAATTTTATTTTTAACATATCTCGCTTATACTTTAGTGTTATCATGGAGGGAGAAAATGCTCGTTGGTTATACTATTTATCATGTTTCGGGTAGGAAATAACCAATGGCCGTCAATCTATATAAATAGTTCCTGATGGCCAATAATTTGATGAATACGAAGCAATGTTCGACTTATCTGCGGCTGAAAGGATTCTTATGAAACGCGGAGGCCACAAACGGGCGATGGAGATGAATTGAGGAAACTGTGACAGAAGCGAACACAAAGACAAAAGGCATGCGCCTGCATGTTTTTCAGGGAATCATTCCCATCAATGGATCCCAGGTGCCGATAGATATTATCGCTGGTATCACGCTTGCTACCCTCGCCATCCCTGAGGTAATGGGCTATACGAAGATCGCGGGCACCCCAGTGATTACCGGTCTTTATACCCTTCTCATTCCGATGACTCTTTTCTCGTTCTTCGGCTCATCCCGACACTTGGTCGTGGGTGCCGACTCTGCCACGGCAGCCATCCTTGCGGGTACACTCACAGGAATTGCTACAGCAGGATCGTCTGAGTGGCTTGCACTTGCAGGCCTCCTCGCGCTGCTTTCAGCGGGTTTTCTATTTGTCGCTCGTATTGTTCGACTTGGATTTCTTGCGGATTTCCTGTCGCGCACCGTGCTCGTTGGGTTCCTGACCGGCGTCGGTGTTCAGGTCGCCGTCGGTGAGATTGCAGGGATGTTAGGTCTGCCCAGCGCCGGATACGGTCGTCCTATGTACAAGATCTTAAACGATCTGGAGCATATAGATCAGACTAATTCTTACGCCTTGGCTATCTCCGTAGCTGTGCTTGTGCTCATCGTCGGATCAAAGAAGATTTCGAAAAATATCCCGGGTGCCCTAATAGCTGCAATCGGCGCTATCGGGGTAAGCTCGCTGTTCAATCTTGAAGCTCACGGAGTGCAGGTGCTTGGTGAGGTATCAAGCGGCCTGCCAAAGATCGGCTTGCCCGACATCCACTGGGAGAAAGGCCTCGTCTTGAAGTTGCTTCCCACCGCCTTTTCGATGTTTGTTGTCATTCTGACCCAGAGCGCAGCGACCTCACGGGCTTACGCTGCTCGCTTCAACGAGCGTTTTAGCGAAGACAAAGATCTGATTGGCCTCAGCCTAGCCAACGTCGGGGCTGCGTTATCCGGGACCTTTGTCGTGAATGGCAGCCCTACCAAGACCCAGATGGTCGTCAGCGCCGGAGGACGCAGTCAGGTAGCGCAGATTACCACGAGCCTCATTGTCCTCCTTGTCCTGTTGTTCCTTATGGGTCCGCTAGCTAACATGCCTAATGCCGTCCTCTCAACAGTGGTCTTCCTGATTGGAGTGGAATTGATTGACATAAAGGGGATGCGTAAGATCTGGATCCAGCGCCCATCTGAATTCTGGGTGGCGCTGATTACTGCTGTTGTGGTGATCTTCGTCGGCGTCCAGCAGGGCATTGTCCTTGCGATGGTGCTTTCACTTATAGAGCACGTGAGGCGGAGCTATCGTTCGAAGAATGTCATAGTCGTACCTGACAAGACGGGCGGCTGGCGGCTGCTGCCGGTTACAGCGCCAGAGCAAGTCCGACCCGGGCTTCTAGTGTATGGCTTTGCCCACACTATGTACTACGCTAATGCACAACAACTCTTCGAGCAGATTGTCGACCTCGCTAACAGGGCACAGCCCCCGCTTTCCTGGCTCTGTATAGATGCGTCTGCTGTAGCGGATGTAGACTTCACAGCGGCATCAACACTTCGCGATATACACGGCATCCTGAAGGAGCAAGGGATCCGGCTAGTGTTTTGCGATGTGATCGACCTCGTCAAATCCGAGTTGGACAAGTATGAGCTTACCAATCTATTTGGCAAAGACGCCTTCTACGGGACTATCAACGCAGTAGTAAGCGCATATGACAAGAGGTCGTTCGCGCCGACGGCAGAAAATGCTCAAGCTAATCCGGAGAACGGTTAAAAAAATTGCTAACACCTACGAAAATATACCGACCACGAAGAATGCGCAGTACTGTTTATGCCAACGAATTTTGGCAACGTCTTCCTGAAGCCCACATTTTATATGGTATAATTCCCAACAAGAAATATGATCAGCCTTTAATTTAGGCTCCAATCCCACCTTCAATACAATCTATTGCAACCGTTTCGGCGACTTCGCACGCTTTATTTGTTATTTTCTCAATAAGGTGATCTACAGTTTCTGCTTCAGATAAGAAAAAATAGTTATGCTTTTCAAGAACACCAATAATTTGTTCACAATTAATTTCTCTTTCATTAAAGTGAATTACAGCGCTACCCGTGATAGTATGAATTTCAACGTCCGATATTCCCTTAATCCCTTTCATAACTGCTTCTAACTCTTCGCCCTTCATGGAATTGTCACGAATTAGCGGTGTCTCAATCCTTATCCTGCCTGGAATGTAATGAATATAATATTTCATAATTTTTATTATATCATTTTGATGGAGTTAGGTTAATTCTGGTTTCTTCATCGCAAGTAATATGCTTTAGGGGTATAACTGATATTTCAGATGGGAGGCAAATGATTGCAATCAAGTGCAAATTTAACGTCCACCAAAGGTTGTTCCGCAGCAGCAGACACAATATTCACCACGGAAGAAAACAGCATCGTCATATCGATGGAAAGAACTCGTGTTTGGGAACCGATTGCCTTCGGAGATAAAACAACAAGACTGGAGGGAAGCTAACGCTGTATCGTAAGAACCGGACATTTCTTTTTTTTCTATTTTGCCTTGACAATGTTGTGAAAAAAGTTATGTTGTGAAAAAAGTTATTGACATCTAACTATTTCCGTTTTACTATTGAAGTAGTGCAAATCACATAAAGGAGGTAAGTTTATGGACGATGGCCCAAGTAGTCACACTATTCACAGTAGCCAGATTGAATTACTGACTGTGCTGACGCCGGAACAGATGAGAGCCTATCCATTGACTTCCTCTGCTCTCATTCGACTCTAGCCAATCAGCCCTCCATCGTTTCGCAGCGTATCCAGCACATCAGTGTTCAGCAATCGTATGCATATTTTTGTTTGCTAAACAATGGAGGTGCGTGTCATGTTTTACATCCACAATGTTACTGGAAGATTACGGATAAGGAGCGAACAGTTTAAGCGGAATCGCTTTGCCTGCGATTCTGTAAGGATGGTTTTGAGCACAATACCGGGTATCGGAGTAGTGGAGATCAACCATGTAACGGGAAGTGTTCTTGTTCATTATAATCACAAGACCGTCAATCATGAGAACATCATCTCTCTGTTGGAGAGAAAGGGCTATCTTGATCGGACTAATGCCTACACTGACGATAAGAGAATTCAAAATGGGACTCTAACCATAGGACAAACGATAGTGAAGCCTATTGTCGGCATGTTGATAGGGATGGCACTGAGTGATACTCCGCTTTCTTTTTTGGCGTTTTTGCTGTAATTAGAAATCTTTTTTGGACGGATGCGGTTAGATTGCTACTGCATTCTTAGATAAATACTTTCTTAATAGCTGAATGACTTGTGTGAAAAGGAGGTGATGTCAATGGACGATGGCCCTGGAAATTTAAGAATCGCGTTCAAACTGCTGACTATGCGGTTGATTGTGGTCATGAGGGATTGTCCGTTGCTCACTTCCTCCTTGATTCATAGCTGAACCTATTCCTCAACCGACTTTCATGCAAAGCCTCATAATTCCATAGTTTGCAGTTTAACGCGATCCCCGATTGCAGTAGTATTTAGCTAGCTGATATAGCTCATTGCAAAAAGAGGAGGACGTGTTATGGAAAATGTCGCAACAAAAGCCGCTACTGGACGTGACTTCAAATATTATTATGTAGTTCTTTTCACATTTTCTTTACTCACTGTATTACAGCCTGCTTATGCGGACAGCGACAACGAACAGGCCCCGCTGATTGAAAACCAGCTTGGCCAAAAATCGAGACAGGAACTGCTTGATATTATGGAGCGCCTTGTTGCTCAGCATCCTGAAATCAGAAAAGAGCTGCTGGAGCAGCAAAATAAGCAGCCGCAAGAAGCCACGGCATCAGTTGCCAAAGAATCTAAAGAAGCTGTTAAACAACAAGAAGAAGATCAACAGCCGTCCTGGGTTCCCAAGGTATTGGGGTTACAGTTTAACGGCATTTACCAAAACGTGCCGGGGTTTCACAGTCCCTATGCCGGGGATTTCAGCCTCAGGACCGATGGGGGTCGTGGGCACAATATAACTCATATTTATGGTGTCTACCTTGGTTCTCAACTGGCACCAACCCTTCAGGCATATCTTGATATCGAAATGGCTAAAGGTTCTGGCGTAAGCAAAGGCCTGGGGCTGGGTGGTGTAACCAATGGGGACGTCCTCAGAGTGGGATCGGAAAATCTTGGAACAGGCCCTTATGTAGCGCGTGCATACCTGCGTTATTTCTATCCACTATCAGCTGAGACAGAAAAGGCCGAGCGGGGCATTGACCAGCTGCCTGGAAACGAACCTGTCAAGCGGATAGATTTCAAGGCCGGGAAGATGTCGGCGGCGGATGATTTTGACCAGAACCGGTATGCCAACAGCACTCGTACCCAGTTTCTTAATATTTCATTTATTAATAATACGGCATGGGATTTTGCAGCAGACACGAGAGGTTACAGCTATGGGTTTGTCGTTGCACTGCTACAACCGAAGTGGAGACTGGCATTTGGCTCATATATGGTGCCGACCTTGGCCAACGGTGCGACATTCGACAGACAGATAGAAAAGGCACAGGGAAGCAACCTGGAGCTGACACTTAAGCCCAATGACGCCGGTACTGTAATCCGATTGCTAACCTATTTAAATAGGGCACGCATGGGGAATTATGAGGATGCATTGTCTATCGGTCAAGCTACCTCGACAGTGCCGAGTGTTTTAGCTAACGAAACGGAAGGACGTACCAAGTATGGGTTCGGTTTAAATTTTGAGCAGCCCATAGCGGATGATGGCGAAACAGGGGTATTTGGTCGTATCGGCTGGAACGATGGGCACAATGAAACTTTTTGTTATGCTGAAGTTGATCGGCATCTGAGCCTCGGCACTCAATTAAGTGGAGTTCATTGGGGGCGTAAGGAAGATCGCATCGGAGTCGCATATGCAGTACATGGTCTTTCCTCTCAGCATAAAGATTACCTGGCGGCCGGGGGACTGGGAATGGTATTGGGAGACGGAAGGCTTAATTATGGCTACGAGAATATCTTGGAAACTTATTATCGCGTTCAAGTAAACAAATATGCTCAGGTATCTCCGGACTTGCAGTATATTGCAAACCCGGGATATAATCGTGACCGTGGACCGGCAGCCGTTATTTCGATGCGAGTGCGCTTAAGCTATTAACCGGCTTGAACCTAAGGCAAGCTACATATTAATGAAAGGAGAAAAGCATTATGAAGATACTTCCGAGACTGTTTTACCAGTATCGCAGAATAATGAAAGCCCTTCAACTCTTTCTGCTTATATCCGGTCCCGGCATTATAGTAATGGTCGCCGATAATGATGCTGGAGGCATTACAACATACGCCGCTACAGGGGCAAAATATGGATACCACCTGATATGGGTGATAATAATCCTCATACCTGTCTGCTATTACGTCCAGGAGATGACCGTAAGATTAGGTGCGGTGACCAAACGTGGTCATGCCGAGGCGATCTTTTCGGGCTTTGGCCCGTTCTGGGGATGGTTTTCGCTTATCGATCTTCTTATAGTCAACTGGCTTACCATGATATCGGAGTTCATCGGCATGACGTCGTCTCTAAATATCTTTGGCGTACCGGCTTACCTGACCGTGATATGCGTATGTGTGTTAATGGGAATCATGATTTTAAATGGCACCTACTGGACCTGGGAGAAGATAACACTGCTTTTTTGCGCAGCGAACTTAATCTACATCCCGGGCGCTTTCATGGTTCACCCTTCCGTCTCAAGCATTATGCATAATGGGATAGTGCCGAATTTCCCCGGCGGCATGACCAACGACCTTATGTTCTTTCTAATGGCCAACATTGGCACCACCATCGCTCCATGGATGCTCTTTTTCCAGCAGAGTGCTGTAGTGGATAAACCACTACACGAAAAAGACATTCCTATGGGAAGAGTGGATACCATGGTGGGATCGTTGCTGACTGGTATCACCGCCGTATTTATTCTAATCCTCACCGGGACTGTGCTTAATGGTGTCAATATTGATGATGCAGCGCAGGCTTCCCTTATGCTGATGAAAACTAATGAGTACGTCGGCACCTTCATGGCCATCGGCCTGTTTGACGCCGGTTTGTTAGGTGCTGTTTGTATCTCTTTAGCCAGTTCCTGGGCATTCGGAGAGGTATTCGGCTGGGCTCATTCTCTCAATTACAAGATCAAGGAAGCCCCCTGGTTCTATGCAAATTACTTTTTCTCTCTGGTAACCGCTGGGATGGTGGTGCTCATTCCGAATGCACCGCTAGTGTTGATTACACTGTTTGTTCAGGTCATAGCCGTCACGCTGTTGCCCGCCGCTTTGGTCTTCCTGGTCCTGCTTTTAAACAACAAAAAGACCATGGGTGAATATACCAACACCCTTACACAAAACATCGTCAATATTGGAATTGTAGTAATTATAATTGTCATATCAACTTTCTATGGCATCAGCACATTGTTTCCAGACATGTTCAAATGATAGGAGGGTATCATCATGATAAGAACTTTCATCAGGAATAATTATGCAAAGGTGCGCGAGATCAATAAAAGATATGCATATCCGGAAATAGAAATGTCAGGCTGGGTGAAGTTTGCATTGTTGTCGTTACGGCTATATTTGATCTTGCTGGTGTGTCTGCTACTGTATAAATTCATTACGCTGCTCTGACATATAGGGCGTCAAAAGGAGGACATGTGCAATGAAAAATAACGGGACAATTGAACAGGAATTCTTTTTGAGCAGGCTTATCGGCTCAAAAGTACTAATAAAAGACAAGAAAATCGGGAAACTTGATGATATCATCATCCAGGAGACAGGGAAGATACCTGAGGTTACACATGTTGTAGTTTCGCGGCCTTTCGGTCATTCGTCCCTTTATATCCCACTTGAAAAAGTGCAGTCCATAGATAAGAAAGAGATTGTCCTTGATATTGACTCTCCGGGTGAATATGTAAGGGCTCCGCAAGAAGCTCATATACTTTTAAAGGGCTACGTCCTGGACAAAAAGGTCCTTGACCTCGATGATCATGAGGTTGAAGTAGTTTACGATGTTAGACTTCTGCTTCGGGCGGGCAAACTGTATGCAAGCGACGTTGACATCAGCAAATATGCGCTACTGAAAAGACTTGGCCTCAAGCCTCTTGCAAAGTTCATTCATAATCTTGCTAATAAGATCAACAAAGAAACGATCCCATGGACCTATGTACAGTCATTGCCTGAAAATATCAGCGGGTTCAAGGGGAACCTTAAACTGAACATACTAAGGGAAAACCTGTCGGACATTCATCCTGTCGATCTGGCGGACATTCTTGAGGAACTCAATCATGAGCAGCGAGTCGCACTGTTTAGTGAATTGGAAACGGAGCACGCATCGGATACCTTGGAAGAGATAGAGCCGCCTGTGCAAAGGATCCTCATCTCTTCAATCCCGAAGGAGCGGACTGCGGAGCTAATTGACGATATGACGCCGGCACAGGCCGCCGACGTCCTAGCTGTACTTCCCGCAGCCGATGCCGAAGATATATTGGAGCTAATGGACAAAGAGGATGCCGAACAAATTGAAGATCTTCTAGAGAAGCATAATGAACACATAGGTAATTTGGCCACATCGGAATTCATCAAATTGCAGCCAACGGCAAACGTTGGATATGTGATGGACAACTTCCGGGCAATAGCAAAGGACAAGGACGAAGTCATGTATATTTACGTAGTGGATGATCGGGACAAGCTGATTGGAGTTGCCGATTTGAAGGAGCTTTTGCAGGCTGGCCAGGATCAGAAACTGGAAGATATTATGGTAACACATGTTATCAGCCTTAAGCCTGATAACACACTACAAGATGCGGCCGAAATGTTTTCCCGCTATAGTTTCCGTTCAATTCCGATCGCAGGTGAGGACGAGATCATTCTTGGCGTTGTCCCCTATAGGGATGTAATGAAGTTGAAGCACCGTATGGCTTAGAATCAGCAAAAATCGTATCCTGTATACTTTGGAATATATGAAAATGGGGCGGTACGAAGAGCATGACACTCTATGAATTCGCTGTTCATAATCTTATTGCGCTACTGCTTGGGGCACTAATAGGGCTTGAACGGCAATGGCGCCAGCGCACAGCAGGCCTGCGCACTAATGCCCTAGTATCTCTTGGTGCATCTCTCTTCGTTTCGCTGTCTTTTTTGGTGACACAGACAAATGACCACACGCGCATGGCTGCACAGGTCGTAACCGGCATTGGATTTATTGGCGCAGGGCTTATGCTGAGAGAGGGAGTCAATGTTCGCGGTTTGAACACTGCTGCTACTCTTTGGTCTGCAGGTGCCATAGGCACACTGGCCGGGTCAGGTTTCTTACCTCATGCTGCCATAGGTGCAGGCTTGGTGATCATAACGCATCTGGTCCTTAGGCCGGTTGCAAGACGCATCAATCGCCAAAAAATTCAGGATGTAAGCGAAGAGCGCCTCTATATACTGCGCATCGTCTGTAGGGGCAATGACGAACAGCACATAAGAACACTTTTCGTCCAGGAAATCGTAAAAGAGTCACTTTTGCTCCAGGCTATGGAGAGCGAAGACATCCAGGGGACTGACAAAGTCGAGGTCAAAGCGTTCATCTTATCCAATGGTCAGCAAGACACACTGATGGAAAAGGTCGTAGGCTTGCTTAGTCTTGAGTCTGCAGTCAGCGCTGCAAGCTGGAAGCTTGCGCCCCGACTGTTAGATGAATAAGAGGAGTCGGAAAGCTATGTCATAACTTTAATAATCGCCCGACACAGTTAACGCCAATCCCATGGCGCGTACTGAAGTTGGCTATGCGTCGTTTGAGAGCGATATACTTGAGGAGGTTCAAGAACTCGGTTCGTCTGCATCTGGACGGGACGGGTAATAATTTATCAAAACTATCAGTGAGAGGATATATGCGCCGAAAGCACTATTACCGGAGTCTTGGGCATAGGGCCTATTGCCTGAAGCAACTTTTGAGACGATCGAGCCGTGTGTCGGGAAACTGACAAGCAAGGATCTTACGGGGCTGGGACTCGGCAATGCTTTCCAGCTACCAGACTAATTGTGGACAAACTGGCGTTGCTTGTCTGACCAATCTGCCCACGCCTTGCTCTGATCCCATTGTATGGGTATTTCGGTGCATTGTGGACAGTGTCAGGATTCTACTCATCAGTCATTGTCTAGAAGGGTGGCGCGGTAAAGCTTTTTGTGGTTGCAATTTAGTAATATATTTATCGAGTTTTTTTGTAACAGAACTATGCTCATGATTGGCAAATCTAATCTTACTGACTGTAGAAATATGAATTTTTCATGACGCGGGGCAAGTTGAACGTAAGGTAACGTGTAGATATGGATATAGTTGAGAGATTATACTGACTGGCGGTGCCTCAACCCATGGCCTTTCGTTGCATAAAGCTTTTTATGTCTATCACTTTTCCTCGTTTTATGAAAGGCATATTGTTTTATCTTATTTATTGTATTTCTTACTACCATTAAATGGGAGGCATCCACCACCGCATTTTTAGGAGGAAGCATCACAGCATTACCGGACTTCATGCTTAAACCAGGATTCATTGCCTTAATTATCTCTTCAGATACTCCGGTATGTCTGGAAATCTTTTTTATTGTATCGTTCTTCTGCAAAGCATACTGCCTTACAATTTCGCCAGGCCTCACATTAGAGTTAGAGAACTTCTCTATGAAATCATTAATAGTACCCTTAGGAATATGCAAAAGATACTCGCTCGTATTTAAAGGTGTGCACCACTGCTTTAATTCAGGGTTCAAGCCTCTTATTTCGCGTACTGTAGAGCCTGCGGCTTTTGCTATTGCATCAAGAGTCGCTGGGCTTGTGATAACAACCTCATCATAATCTATAGGATGCTCATATTTTAAACCAGTAAATCCATATGCTTCCGGATTGGCAACGATGCGCAATGTAGCCAGATATCCGGGCACATATTTTTTTGTTTCGTCTGGCAAGTTGACCGACTGGGAAACATCAAGATAACCCTTCAAGTTATCCCTGGACACCAAGCGCTGTATTCTATTTTCACCGACATTATAGGCTGCCATCGCTAGGTCCCATGAGCCAAACTGGTTATAAAGATCCTTCAAATAATCTGATGCAGCCCTCGTTGCCCTCACAGGATCCTTTCTCTCATCGCGCCAGAAATCGATATGAAGACCGTAGCGTTTAGCTGTCTCTTCAATGAATTGCCATTGTCCCACGGCTTTTGCCTTTGAACAAGCATTCGGATTAAATCCACTTTCCACTAGGGGCAGATAAGCCACATCCTCAGGCACGCCCTTATTACGCAATATCTGTTTCATTAGTCCAACATACCGTGTAGACCGCTCAAGATAGGTTTGATACCTCTCCCGTATTCGACCAGTATAAATTGCTATTATCCTATCTACAGGACTAACAATCGATTCTAAATTAGACTTGCCAGTCGGTGTTTTCTGTGCTATCGGTTGCTGGATATCTTCTGTCGTCTTAAACTGAGGGACTGAAGGATTACTTATTGTTGTACTGCTATCCAGTTTTACAAGATAGCTACCCATTGCAGGTGTCATCTCCAGACATTCATTAACGTAATCTAAGGGATATGTTGAAAATATAGGATTTGGCAGCGAGACTGACTCTGCGGATAGAAACTGCTCATCTGCAGAGCATATTCCGACGAAGAGTAATATGAAAACCAAATAGAGATGTCTTTTCATGCCTTATAATTCAGTCCCTCTAAGCTAACAAGGAACGCTCAATTCATATATTACCTATTATACTAGTTTATTTGTGTGATAATGAACACATAATTACTGTCTTGACCACACTAAAAATAGGCACTGCCTGACCCCTCTTGGCTTAATGCCTAGTAGGAGTATTGCGTAGCCAACGGTTCAATAGCAGAGGAATTATTGTCACATTACGTGCGCCCAGGGTTTCAACCTCATTTGGGAATACATCTATTTTCGGCAGGCTTGCCCAATATGCCGTCGCTGAGACCGTTATTTTTTTGTCGTCCTTCACTTTCTTCCCAGCTTCCTCAAGTTTATCACCTGTTTTCTCAACTGCATTGTCTATTTGCCTGCCTTCTCGGCGGGACCTTCTTTTTTATCCTTTTTTTGCATAATCTCCAACGGGAAAATGGCTAATAATGACAAGAAAGAGCAACAGTATTAAGGGGATGATTTGTAGGAGACAGAAATTTCCTTGTTAGAGCCGGCGGTTGCTTCACCATAACAAGCACAGATATCCCTTTTTAAGGTTCATCCGACTAAAGCTTACCTTGTCTCATGAATGGCATGATAGTCATGTGCAGTGAATATTTGCAGAAGAAGAGCGTTGGTCTAGATAGCGGGAAGAAAGCTTGTGTAGTGAACCGTATCGCTGCAGTGATTATTATAGCAGTGGTACCGCCCGTAGCCAGGCTTTCAATGTCACCCCAAAAGCTATCGATTGGGGTGATTATTTGCCATTGATGATTTCTTCCCTACAAATCACGCATCAGGACATTTCTCTAGGCTGTTACCACCGATTAAGAACTGACCCACCCCGCCGGTATGAATGGACCCACCCAAAAGTTGCATGCTTTTGATTCATTGACGAGACAAACACCGGTTTATGGACCCATCCGGGTGTGTATTT
>Ga0181523_10004026_pt1 | contig 12962 bp, 7 predicted proteins | sample PEATcosm2014_Bin_43_FD_119752 | JGI IMG/M metagenome (GOLD analysis project Ga0181523, IMG submission 119752) | Peatland microbial communities from MTU Mesocosm Facility, Houghton, MI, USA - PEATcosm2014_Bin05_30_metaG | ecosystem: Environmental > Terrestrial > Soil > Wetlands > Peat | place... | reverse complement strand
ATCTCTACGAACTGGCGTCGCAGCTCGCCGATGCCAGGGTGCAGTCGATCGACAACGCGTTTCGCATGCGTCACGCCGACGGCAGATGGGTCTGGTTGCGGGTGCGCTGCGAACTGGCGCGCCAGGACGGCGAAGCCGGCCCGCATGTGATCGGCATTGCCGTCGACACCACCGAGCAGAAATGCCTGATCGAGCGCACCATGGCGGCCGACGTAAGGCTGCGCGACGCCATCGAGACCATCCCGGAAGCCTTCGTGCTGTGGGACGCCGACAATCGCCTGGTGCTGTGCAACTCGAATTTTCAGGAACTGCATCACTTGCCCGACGAGGCGGTCGCCGCCGGCACGACCTACCAGGCGATCGTGGCCGCTGGCCGTAAGCCGATCGTTCGCACCACCGTGCCCAATGATGAGGGCCAGCCGCGCGGCGCGCGCACGTTTGAGGCGCAACTCGACGACGGCCGCTGGATGCACATCAGCGAACGCCGCACCAAGGACGGCGGCCACGTTTCGGTCGGCACGGACATCACCAAGATCAAGCAGCACGAGCAGAAGCTTATCGAGGGCGAGAAACGCCAGATCGCCACCATCGTCGACTTACGCAAATCGCGTCAGGCGCTCGAACTGCAAACCGGGGAACTGGCCGATCTCGCGGAAAAATATGCCGAGGAAAAAACCCGCGCCGAGGAGGCTAACGCCGCCAAATCGAAGTTCCTGGCCAATATGAGCCACGAACTGCGCACGCCGCTCAACGCCATCATCGGTTTCTCCGAGATCATGGAATCGGGGATGTTCGGCCCGCTCGGCGCCGAGAAATATACCGAATATTCCCGCGACATCCGCGAGAGCGGCGAATATCTGCTCGACGTCATCAATGACGTCCTCGATATGTCGAAGATCGAGGCCGGCGGCATCCGGCTCGCTCCGGAGACCGTGGAGCTCGAGCCCGTCCTCGCCGACTGCTTGCGCGTCGTGTCGACGCGCGCCGGCGAAAAGAAATTGAAGCTCGCCGCGGCGGTCGACCCCGGCATTCTTCTCAATGCCGACCGCCGCGCCGTCAAGCAGATCGCGCTCAATTTGCTTTCCAATGCCGTCAAGTTCACGCCCGACGGCGGCGCGGTGACGGTGCGCGGACGCCGCCGCGGCGGCATGGTTACGATTGCCATCGCCGACAACGGCATCGGCATCCCCAAAGCGGCGCTGCGCAAGCTCGGCCGGCCGTTCGAGCAGGTCGAGAGTCAGCTGACCAAACGCCACCAGGGCTCGGGCCTCGGCCTCGCCATCGCCAAATCGCTCGTAGAAATGCACGGCGGCGTCATGCGCATCCGCTCAAAACTCGGCGAGGGCACCATGGTCGTGGTTCGCCTGCCGCTGCAGACGAAGCAGCCGGCGCGGGCGGAGACGGCGGTTCCCCTTCAGCCTGAACTGCTTGGCGCGTAACTCAAGCCGCCTTCCCTAAAATCCGCACGAAGCATTCGCGCACCCGCCGCTGCGTTTCCTCGACATGGGCTTGCAGCGCGGGAAAATCCGGCAGATCGGCGGCGCGGGCGAGAAGGCCAAGCACGCCGGCGCTCGCCGTTTTCGGATCGAACGCCGACGGCAGGCAAAGCCGCAAAATCTGCGTCAAATCGTGGAATAGCCGCACCGCCGGACGCAGCACCTCGGCGTCTTCCGGCTTGAGCGCGCCGAGCCGCGCCGCCTTTTCCAGCGTTCGCGCCGTCGACGTGTCGAGAATCTCCGGCGTCGTGGCGGCATGAATAAGTTGCAAATACTGCGCGATGAATTCGATATCGACCAACGCCCCGGCGGCATATTTGAGGTCCCAAGGATTCGAATCGCCCTTTTCCTTGGCAATAGCCGCGCGCATCTCGACGACATCGTCAGCAATCGTGCGCGCGTTGCGTTTGCGGCACAGCACGTCGCGGATGGTTGCTTGGATTTTTTCTGAAAAATCGGACGACCCCGAAACCACCCGGGCGCGGGTGAGCGCCATGTGCTCCCAGGTCCATGCCTCGCGCTGCTGATAACTGCCAAACCCGTCGATTTGCGTCGCCACTGGACCCGCTCTGCCCGAGGGCCGCAACCGCATGTCGACGTGATAGAGGCGGCCGTAATTGGTCTGCACCGTGAGTGCACTGATCAGGCGCTGCGTGAGGCGTGCGAAATATTGAGCGCCATAGAGCGAGCGCTTGCCGTCGGAGTTCGGATGCTTCGCGTCGAAATCGTAAATGACGAGGAGATCGAGATCGGAGCTCGCGGTCATCTCGCGGGCGCCAAGCCGGCCGAGCGCGACAATCGCGCTCTCGCCGTCGCGGATGCGGCCGTGCGCCGTGAAGAAATTGTCCTCCACTCTGCTATGAACGGCGCGCAGCAGCACGTCGGCTAATCGCGCAAAAAGCTCGCCCGCCTGTTCCGCCGAAATCGACCCTGCTAGAACGCGCGCGCCGATCAGGAACATATGCTCCTGGCCGAACAACCGGATGGCATCGAGCACGGCCTCGTAGCCGCGCGTGTCTTGGAGTGCGCGGGCAAGCTCGGTCTCGAGTCTCATCTCGTCGGGTGGCGAAGCGAAGAAGCGCGGCTCGACCAGAGGATCGATGAAATGCGGATTATGCGCCAGGATGTCGGCGAGCCTCGGCGCGGTGCCGAGGATGAGCGCGACAAAGCGGATCAGCTCTGGATTCTGCCGCAATAGCGACAGAAAACGCCCGCCGGCGCGCAGTCCGGCGAGAAAACGGTCGAAATTGGCAAAAGCCGCATCCGGATTTTCCGCCCGCGAGAATTGATCGATAATGACCGGTATGAGCTCGACCAGATTGGCGCGTGCCTGTTCGCCGCGTAGCGCCCGGTAGCGTCCGGCACGCCAATTGTGCACCGAGACCGCCACCTCCTGTGGCCGGCGGAACCCGAGCTGCACCAGCCGGTCGAGCGTCTCGTTCTCGGTCTCCGCGCCAGCAAACGACAGATGCTGCTGGCCGGCCAAGAATTCCGGCGTGCGCTCGAACAGCCGCACATAGTGCCGCTCAACATTGCGCAGATGGGTGAGAAGTGCGGCGGCAAAATCATCTCGGCCGGCAAAGCCGAGAAAGCGGGCGAACATATCAAGGCCGGCGCCGTCAGCCGGCAGCGTATGGGTCTGCTCGTCGGCCATCATTTGCAGCCGATGTTCGACCCGGCGCAGAAAGTCATAGGCCGCGGTCAGTTCGTCGCGGGCCGCGGCGTCGATCCAGCCGTCGGCCGCCAGCGCCGACAGCGTGGCGAGGGTCCCGCGGCCGCGCAGGTCATGGTGCCGCCCGCCGGCGATGAGCTGTTGGGTCTGAACGAAGAACTCGATCTCGCGGATACCGCCACGGCCAAGTTTGATATTGTGACCTTCGACGGCGATCTCGCCGTGACCCCGATAGGCATGGATCTGCCGCTTCATGTCGTGAACGTCGGCAATGGTCGCGAAGTCGAGATATTTCCGCCAGATAAAAGGCGTCAGATCGCGGAGTAGGCTTTCGCCGGCGGCAATATCGCCGGCGCAGGCGCGCGCTTTGATCAGCGCGGCGCGCTCCCAATTCTGGCCGCGGCTTTCGTAATAATCGCGCGCCGCGTCGGTCGACATCGCGATCTGGGTGGATGACGGGTCGGGTCGCAGCCGCAGGTCGACCCGAAAGACGTAGCCGTCCGCGGTGCGCTCCTGCAACACTTTGACGAGATCACGCGTCAGGTTCACGTAGAACAGAGCCGGCTCGACGCCGCGCCCGAGTTTCGCGACAGCCGCGTCGAAGAAAATCATAAGGTCGATGTCGCTTGAGAAATTCAGCTCGCCGCCGCCCATCTTGCCCATGGCGAGGACGATATAACCGCTGCCTGCTTCCGGATTGCTTCGATCCGGCGGATTTAGCCTTTTGCGTTTGACCGCCTCGCGGAGAAGATGGTGGATGGCGGCATCGAGCGCGGCTTCCGCGACATCGGTCAGCGCGCCGGTAATGCGCGCAACCGGCCAAACGCCGCCAATGTCGGTGAGCGCAATCAAAAGCGCGGCTTCCGCCTTCATGCGGCGGAGCGTGCGCATCATGCCGTCCTGCGACGGCGCCGCAGCGGCGGCGCTTTTCATTGATGTCAGCAAGGCCGCAATCGCCGCATCGGGATCGACGTCGAGCAGGCCGACAAAGCGCGCGGGATCGGCTTGCACGAGGTCCCAGAGATAGGGCGCCGCTTCGGCGATGCCGCCGAGTAGTTTCGCCAACGGCAAATGCGTCCGGACGAGCGATTTGAGCGCCTTGCCGGCGGCATCTGCTTTGATGCTCGCCAGCCAGGCCGAGACGCGAGCGGATGATTGCGCCGCGGGCTGCGGTAGCGCGCCGCCGAGCCGTCGGATCAATGCCGCTTCGTTGCCCTGCTGTTTCGGCCGCTTCGCGCGCGCAGGCCGTCTCATCCCGCGCCCGCCGGACCCGAGCGCGGCAGCGCGATGATGCTGCGCAGGCCGGGATGATTGTCCTCGAGCCTCAATTCGCCGCCATGCAGGCGCGCCACGGCGGACGCGAGGCTTAAGCCCAAACCGGAACCGGGCTCCGAGCGGCTCTGTTCGAGGCGCACAAAACGCTCCACCACCCGGCCGCGATCGGCCTCGGGAATGCCGGGCCCGTGGTCCGCCACGCTCAGCGTGATCCGTTCGCCGTTATTACCGGCCTTGACCACAACCTCGCTTGGTGCGCCGTTCAGCTTGCCGTCCGGCCGAGCATATTTGATGGCGTTATCGACCAGATTGGCCAGCGCCTGGCTCACCAATTCGCGATTGCCGCGCACCGGCGCCGCGCCGTTCGTCTCGATTTTCAGCGCAATCCCCTTCTCTTCGGCCAGCGGCTCATAGAGTTCGCCAACGTCGCGGGCAATTTCGGCGGCGTCGAATTCGATCATGTTGTCGCGCGCCTGGCCGGATTCGGCGCGCGCGATCATGAGCAGCGCGTCGAAAGTCCGGATGAGGTCGTCGGATTCGGCAATGGTCGATTCCAGAGCGGCGCGGTAGGCCGCGTCGCCGGTCGGATGGCGCAGCGTCTGCTCGCAGCGATTGCGCAGCCTGGTCAACGGCGTTTTAAGGTCATGGGCAATGTTGTCGGAGACCTCTTTCAGCCCGCGCATCAGCGCTTCGATGCGCTCGAGCATGGCGTTGAGGTGATCGGCCAGCCGATCGAGCTCGTCGCCGGTGCCGGCGACCGGCAGGCGGCCGGCGAGATCGCCGCGCATGATGGTCTGCGCCGTATCGGTCATCGCATCGATGCGCTTGAGCACGCGCCGGCTGACAAAGAAGCCGCCGATGAGCCCGAGCACGATGACGAGAGCGAGCGACCATTGCCCGGCGTGGGCGATGATACCGAACAGGCGTTCGCGTTCCTCGAGGTCGCGCCCCACCAGGAGATGAAAGCCCCCCGGCAGCTGTACGACCCGCACCAAAGCGCGGTGGTCCGTGCCTTCCGGCGATTCAAGGCGGCGGTAATTCGTTTCGAGCCAACCCGGATGATCGAGAACCCCGGGCTCCAGCGAACCGACATTGCCGGCAAGCCCCTCCCCGGTCGGCGTCGTCACCAAATAGAGGCTCGATCCCGGACGGCGTGAGCGCAGATCGACGACGATCACCAGACGCCTGATGCCGCCTTGCTCGTATTGTTCGGACAGTCCGTTGATCTCGCCATCGACGGTCGACGTGATCTGCTCGTCGATGAGGCGCCGCGTATTGAGCGCGAAATAGCCGAGCAGCGACGCCGCAAACAAAACGAAGATCGCCAGATAGACCAGCGTCAGCTTGAACGCGGTGGTGCGAAGTAGCTTACCGAGCGCCGTCACTTCATTTTCTCGGTGTGCAAGCCAAATTCACTGTCGGAAAAGTCGTCTTCCCAGAATTCGAACCCTGCGCGTTTTCCGGCCGCAAGGTTGGCCGCCTCGGCGCGCCGCAGCTCGACGCGGCGGATTTTTCCGGAGATCGTCTTCGGCAATTCGGCGAATTCGAGCCGTCGCACCCGCTTGAACGGCGCGAGTGCGGTGCGGCAATGGCGAAAGATCGACAATGCGGTATCGCGATCCGGTTTATGGCCGGGCGCTAGCGCCAGAAAAGCCTTGGGTACTGCAAGCCGCAACGGATCGGGCGATGGCACGACGGCAGCCTCGGCCACCGCCGGATGCTCGATCAAGATGCTCTCAAGCTCGAACGGGCTGATGCGATAGTCTGAGGATTTGAAGACGTCGTCGGCGCGGCCGACATAGGTCAAATAACCTGCGTCGTCGATCGCGGCGACGTCGCCGGTGCGGTAGAGGAGATCGTGTTGCGCGCGCACGGAGCCGGCGTCTCCCTGATAGCCGCGCATCAATCCGGTCGGCCGCGGCTCGAGTGTGAGGCAGATCTCGCCCTCTCTGGCGGGGGCGCCGTTCGCATCGAGGAGCGCGACGCGGTAGCCCGGCAGCGGGCGGCCCATCGAGCCGGCCTTCACGTCCTGGCCCGGGGTATTGCCGACGAGCGCCGTGGTTTCGGTCTGGCCGTAGCCGTCGCGGATGGTGATGCCCCAGGCTGCCTTGACTCGTTCGATCACCTCCGGATTGAGCGGCTCGCCGGCGCTGATGAGTTCCTTGATGCGGACCGGCCAAGCTGAAAGGTCCTCCTGGATCAGCATCCGCCACACGGTCGGCGGCGCACAAAACGTCGTCACGCCGCAACGGAGAATGGTGTCGAGCAGGCCGCGCGCATTGAAGCGGCGTTGATTGACGATGAAGACCGCCGCTTGCGCGTTCCACGGCGAAAAGAAACAGCTCCAAGCGTGCTTGGCCCAGCCCGGCGATGAAATGTTGAGATGCACGTCGCCCGGCCGCAGCCCGAGCCAATACATCGTCGAAAGATGGCCGATCGGATAACTCTGGTGACTGTGCAGAACGAGCTTCGGCGTCGCCGTCGTGCCTGAGGTGAAATAGAGCAGCACCGGATCGTCGGGCCGCGTTTCGCCATCCGGCGTGAACTCCGGGGATGCCTCGTAAGCCTTCTCGTATGAAACCCAGCCCGGCACGTCCTTGCCGACGACGATGCGCGTGTAATCGCCGCGCAGGTCGGCAAATTTGGCCGCGGCATCGGTGCCGGTGATGACATGCCGCACCCGCCCCCGCGCGAAACGGTCGGCGAGGTCGTTGCGCGTGAGCAGCGTCGTCGCTGGCACGATGACTGCGCCAAGCTTCATCGCCGCCAGCATGCATTCCCAAAGCGGCACGACATTGCCAAGCATGACCAGGATGCGGTCGCCGCGGCGGACGCCGCGTGCGCGCAGCGTATTGGCGACCTGGTTCGAACGCTCGCTCATGGCGGCGAAGGAAACCTTCGTCTCACCGGCGTCCTCGTCGACGAGCCAAAGCGCGGGGTCGGCGTTGTCGCGCGCCATGACATCGAAATAGTCGAGCGCCCAATTGAAGCGTTCGAGCTTGGGCCATTGGAAATCGCGATAGGCCAAAGCGTAGTCCTCGCGATGGCGCAGCAGGAAATCGCGAGCGGCAATGAACGGTGCTGCGTCGCTCGCGGTCATGATGATCTTCCCTCCGGTCTTCACAAGGGCCGACGCGCCGCCAAGCTAGCGAGCGCCATCGCGGATCATGTAGCCCGCACCGCGCACGGTATGCAGCAGCGGCTGGGCGAACCCCTTGTCGATCTTAGATCGCAATCGCGAAATGTGCACGTCGATCACATTAGTCTGCGGATCAAAATGATAATCCCAAACGTTCTCCAACAGCATGGTACGGGTGACCACCTGGCCGGCGTGGCGCATCAGATATTCGAGCAGGCGAAACTCACGCGGCTGCAGCTGCACCTCCTGCCCGGCGCGGCTGACCTCGTGCGACAGCCGGTTGAGTTCGAGATCGCCGACGCGATACGCGGTTTCCTCGCCGCGGCTACCGCGACGGCGTGCCAACGCCTCGACCCGCGCCAACAGCTCGGAGAACGCGTATGGCTTGGCGAGATAATCGTCACCGCCGGTACGCAGCCCCTTGACCCGGTCGTCGACCTGGCCGAGCGCCGAAAGGATCAAGACCGGCGTCTCGACCGCCTCGGCGCGCAGCGCGCCGATAACCGAAAGCCCGTCGCGCTTGGGCAGCATGCGATCGACGATCAGCACGTCATATTCGCCGTCGAGGCCGAGCTGCAGCCCTTCCTCGCCGTCGCCGGCCTGATCGGCGACATGACCGACCTCGCGGAACGCTTTGACCAGATAGTCGGCCGCGTCGCGGTCGTCCTCGATAATGAGAAGACGCATGATTTATCGCCGCACTCAAAAAGCGTGTGCCACCATCGAATATATAATAATCGCGCGCCGCTGCCGAAGCAGCTTTAGCCATACCATCCAGACCATGGAGTCGCCACGTGCGGGCCGACATAAACTGAGGGGGTGGCGAGCGGTTGCCCGCCACCCCCTCTTACCTACTCTACCCCGGCGGGGGCGACGGATGCCGGAAAGCAGAGTTGGTATCGGGTGGGGACGGGTCTTACGACCCGTCCCCAAGGAACGCCCGCCAGCGGGGGCGACGGATGCCGGCGGATCGCCCCTTTTCGTCGGAGCCCGCTGATTGAATCAGAACCGGGCTCCATCTATTGTTTGCGCATGATCCGTTCCGAAAACCGGCGCCAGCCCCGGATCAAATCCGAAGGCGTGCTTTCGGAATCATGCGCTAGGCATTGCCGAGCGGCAGCGCCACGAACTTCGTGCCGTCGTTCGATTTCACCCGGAACAACACAGTGTGCTTGCCCGACGAACGCGCGTCGGCGAGACCTTTGCTGACGTCCGCCGGCGTCGCCACCGGCTTGCCGCCGACATCCAGAATGACATCGCCGACCTGGAAACCGTGGTCTGCGGCAACGCCACCTTCTGCGACCGCGGTAACCACGACGCCGTTGCCGCCGGCGCCCGAAACCTTGTCGCTGGGCGCGAGCGTCAGGCCGAGCTTCGGCATTTCGCTTCCGGAATCTTCGTGAGCGGGCTCGTTCGCTGCCTGCTTCTCAGCGGGCAAGGTCCCGAGTGTCAGCGAAACGGTCTTATCCGCATTCTGATGGATCATGCCGAGCTTGACCGTTGTGCCGGGCGACATGGTGCCGATTTTGCGGGCCAAATCGCGCGCATCTTTGACGGGTTCGTCATCGACCGAGGTGATGACGTCGCCGCTGGCGATCCCGGCCTTTGCAGCCGGGCTATCTTTTTGCGGCTCCGACACGAGCGCGCCGGTCGCCTGCTTCAGTCCCATACTGTCGGCGATATCGGGCGTCACCGACTGAATCTGCACGCCGATCCAGCCGCGGGTGACGCTGCCCTTGTCGCGAAGTTGCGCGATCACGCTTTTGACGGTGCCGGCGGGGATCGCAAAGGCGATGCCGACCGAGCCGCCGGACGGCGAGAAGATCGCGGTGTTGACGCCGATGACGTTGCCGTCGACATCGAAAGTCGGGCCGCCGGAATTGCCTTTGTTCACCGGGGCGTCGATCTGGATGAAGTCATCATACGGACCGGCGCCGATATCGCGGCCGCGGGCCGAGACGATGCCGGCGGTGACGGTGCCGCCGAGGCCGAATGGATTGCCGACCGCGAGCACCCAATCACCGACGCGCGGCGTGGTATCGGAAAGTTTCACATACGGGAAGTCCGTGCCGTCGATCTTGATCAAGGCAAGGTCGGTGCGTGGGTCGGTGCCGATGACTTTGGCCTTATAGGTCTTGCCGTCGTCGGTGGTGACCTGAACGTTTTCGGCGTTCTGGACCACGTGATTGTTGGTCACCGCATAGCCGTCGCTGGAAATGAAGAACCCGGAACCCTGACCGGTAATGATCTCGTGGCCGTTGGGCATGCTGGGCGCACCGAACTGCCGGAAGAATTTTTCGAACGGCGAGCCCGGTGGGAAAGGCAGATTGTCTTCGGTGTTGTTCGATTCGGCCGGCTGGTCGATCTTGACGCGCACCGAAATCACGGCGGGCTTCACTTTTTCGACGATATCGGCGAAGCCCACCGGCTTTTGCGGGAGTTGTTGAACCTTTTCACTCAAATTCTGCGCTTGGGCCGCCGGCGCGAAAGGACTCGCCATGTTCAGCGGCAGCAAGATTGCCGCCGCGCTGATTCCGGCGATTGTCGTCGCCAGAAGCGCAATGCGCCGCGCCGAGAGAATGCGGCGTAATTGCAAGGAATTACCGTTCATTACGCGTCTCCAAAAAGGGATTGTTCCGTCTCACGACAGCGGCTGATTTGCCCGGAACATGGGGCGGCGAGCCTTACCGCGCTCTGTCGGCCGCATTAAAAGTTTGTAATGTTGCAGAAAGAAATATTATTCTACGAAAACAGTCAGTTAGATAGCTTATCTCGCCTTGCCTGCGCGGGCACTGCGAACGGCCTCCGCCTTCGGCGCGCCCTCGCCACGCAGTAGCGCAGCGACACGGGCTTCCTCGGCTGCCGTCAGGTTGGCCGTCGCGGCAGTCAGGGACGCGCCTCTGCGGCGCATAGCTGCGATGATGAGCATGACGATGCCGATGAGCAATAGGCCGGGCGGCGCGCCCCATAGCGCCGCGGTGCGCCACTCAAGCCGCGGCTTGAGCAGGACGAATTCGCCATAACGGGCGACGATGAAGTTCATCACTTGCGCATCGCTGTCGCCGGCTACGATGCGTTGCCGCACCAGAACGCGTAGATCGTGGGCGAGCGGCGCCTCCGACTGGTCGATCGATTCGTTTTGACAGACGAGGCAGCGCAATTCCTCGGATATTGCGCGGGCGCGCGCTTCGAGTTTTGGGTCCGCCAACATTTCGTCGGGCTGGACGGCGCGGACCGGAACAGACCAGACCAGCGCGGCAACAAGCATGAGGGCGTGGAAATATTTCACCGACCTCACTCCGCCGGCTGCAGCGCCGCTCTGGCTTTGGCCGGCCGCGGCGCGCCGACGCGCAGCCGTCGATCCGAGAGCGATAAGCCGCCGCCAAAGAACATGATCCCGGCGCCGAGCCAGATCATCAGCACGTAGGGCTTGAAATAGAGCCGCACCGGCACGCTGCCGTCCTGGTTCGGATCGCCGATCGAAATGTAAAGCTGGCTGACGCCGCGCGACATCAGGGCGGCTTCGGTGGTTGCCATGTTGCGGTCCGGAAAGGCGCGCCGGGTCGGCTCCAAATTGCCGATCAGTTCGCCATTCAGCCGGTGCACCGTGAAGCGGCCGACAACGTCGCGATAGTTCGGTCCGGTGCGATCGAAGGTGCCGTCGAGCGTCACGCGATAATGGGAAATGTCGAGGCTGGCGCCCGGCTTTATTTCAACGATCCGCTCGCTACCCCATGCGGTCACGCCGACGATGCCAAGCAGCGTCACGCCCATGCCGAAATGCGCAAACGCCGTGCCCCAAGCCGAGCGCGGCAAACCCAAAGCGCGCCGCAGCGCCGCGCGGAACGGCACCCGCAGGAACAGCGTGCGCTCGACGATGTCGGTCACCGCTCCGGCCATCACAAAGACCGCGACGCCGACGCCGAACGGCGCCAGCACCGGGCCGCCCTGTTCGATCGCAAAAGCCGCAGCGGTCGCCAGCGCCGCCAACAGCGCCGCCACAAGGAGCCGTTGCGCAGCGCCCAGAAGATCGCCGCGTTTCCAGCCCATCAGCGGCCCGAACGGCATCACCGCCAAAAGCGGAATGAAAAGTGGACCGAACGTCAGATTGAAGAACGGCGGACCGACGGAAATCTTGGCGCCGGTCAGCGCTTCGAGCGCAAGCGGATAAAGCGTCCCGATCAATACGGTCGCGCAGGCGGTGGTCAGGAACAAATTGTTGAAAACGAGCGCGCCCTCGCGCGAGATCGGCGCGAACAAGCCGCCTTGCTTGAGCAGCGGCGCCCGCCACGCATAGAGCGCCAGCGCGCCGCCGATAAACACCACGAGAATACCGAGGATGAAGATGCCGCGCCTGGGATCGACCGCGAAAGCGTGGACCGAGGTCAGCACGCCCGAACGTACCAGGAATGTTCCGATCAGCGACAGCGAGAAAGTCAGGATCGCGAGCAGGATGGTCCATACTTTCAGCGCACCGCGTTTTTCCATGACCACGGCGGAATGCAAAAGCGCAGTCCCGGCGAGCCACGGCATCAGGGAGGCGTTTTCGACCGGATCCCAAAACCAGAAGCCGCCCCAGCCCAATTCGTAATAGGCCCAGTACGAGCCGCCGGCGATGCCGAGCGTCAGGCACATCCACGCGCCGAGCACCCAGGGCCGCACCCAACGCGCCCATGCAGCGTCGATGCGGCCTTCCAGCAAAGCGGCGATGGCAAAGGAAAATGCGATCGAGAAACCGACATAGCCGAGGTAGAGCATCGGCGGATGGAAGGCGAGGCCCGGGTCCTGCAGGATCGGATTGAGGTCCTGGCCCTCGAAGGGCGCATTCGCGATGCGCACGAACGGATTCGACGTCATGAGAATGAAGAACTCAAACGCCGCCGCGATCCACGCCTGTACCGCGAGCGCGTTGGCCTTGAGCACCACCGGCAGATTGCTGCCGAACGCGGCGACCGAAGCGCCGAAAAACGTCAGGATCGAAACCCACAGCATCATCGAGCCTTCGTGATTGCCCCAGATGCTGGTCAGCCGATAGATCAGCGGCATTTGCGTGTTCGAATTTTCGTAAACGTTGAGCACCGAGAAATCGGAAGTGACGTAGCTGACGGCAAGCGCGGCAAACGCCGCCGCGACAAACCCAAATTGCGCAAGCGCGGCCGGCGCGGCGATGCTCATGAGAACAGGATCATTGGTGCGGGTGCCGACAATCGGCATCACGCCCTGAATAACCGCCAGCCCCAGCGCGAGCATCAACGCGTAATGTCCGAGTTCAGGGATCATTTGCTGCCTCCGCCGCCGATCGGCATCGCCGCCCGTTGTGCGTAATCGTCTTTCCAATGCCCCGACTTCTTCAGGGCGTCGGCGACCTCTTTCGGCATAT
>Ga0181523_10004025_pt1 | contig 12963 bp, 9 predicted proteins | sample PEATcosm2014_Bin_43_FD_119752 | JGI IMG/M metagenome (GOLD analysis project Ga0181523, IMG submission 119752) | Peatland microbial communities from MTU Mesocosm Facility, Houghton, MI, USA - PEATcosm2014_Bin05_30_metaG | ecosystem: Environmental > Terrestrial > Soil > Wetlands > Peat | place... | reverse complement strand
TGAAATGCACATGCCGGTGGCGCGCATCCACGCGCTGCTCAAGATGGCGCAACAGCCGGTGTCCCTCCACGCGCCCGTCGGCGACGACGGCGACGTGAGCGTCGGTGATTTCATCGAGGACAAGACCGCCGAAAACCCGTCCGAAGTCACCAGCTACAGCCTGCTGCGCGAAAAGTTGAGCGACGTGCTGACGACATTGACCGAACGCGAACGCAAAATTCTCGAAATGCGGTTCGGCCTGCTCGACGGCTACGAGCGCACGCTCGAAGAAATCGGCAAGATGTACAACGTCACGCGCGAACGCATCCGCCAGATCGAGGCCAAGGCGTTGCGCAAGCTGCGGCACCCGACGCGTGTCCGCCATCTGCAGGGCTTCCTCGACACGCCGGAGCCGGAGATGGCCACGACGGCGTAATCATTTACGATTTACGATTTTTGATTTACGATTTGCCCGGCGCTCGAAAATCCGGAGTGAGCGCGCAAATCGTATATCGTAAATGGCAAATTCAATGAGAGTTACTTGCTACGGCCACGCTTGTTTTTCAGTGCAGGTCAAAAATCGCACACTGCTTTTTGACCCATTCATTTCGGGCAATCCGCTCGCCAGGGTCATGGACGTGAAAAAAGTGCCGGCGGATTTCATTCTCGTTTCGCACGGACACGGCGACCATGTCGGTGATGCGGTGGAAATTGCCAAACGCACCAACGCGCTGGTGATCGCCAATTACGAAGTCGCCACGTGGCTCAATAAACAGGGCGCGCCGCGCGTGCATCCGTTGAATCATGGCGGCAGTTTCCACTTCGATTTTGGCCGCGCCAAATTTGTGAATGCCATTCATTCGAGCACGATGCCCGACGGCACGTTTGGCGGAAACCCCGGCGGCTTCGTCGTCGAGAGCGCGGAAGGAAACTTTTATTACTCCGGCGATACCGCGCTGACGCTGGACATGAAGCTCATTGGCGAGTCCACGAAATTGAAACTGGCCGTCCTGTGCATTGGCGACAACTTCACGATGGGCCCCGACGACGCGGTGAAAGCCGCCGAATTTGTGGGCTGCGACGAAATTCTCGGCGTGCATTACGACACGTTCCCGCCCATCAAAATTGACCACGCCGCCGCGCAGGAAAAATTCAAGGCCGCAGGCAAACGACTGCATTTGCTGCCCCCGGGCGAGACGCGCGATTTTTGACCCGGGTCAACTGCTTGGGTCAACGATGTGCAGGTCAATGCCGGGCGCGTGGTGCATGAAAAACTCAATGACGTTCGGGCGCGTGAACTGCCACCAATGCCGCTCGCTCGTGCCGAGCACAACGAGGTTGACGTTGTTATCGCGGCAATACTTCAACAGCGCGGCACAGACGTCTTCGTTTTCCAGCACCACGACCGTGCCGCCGAGCTCGGTGGCGAGCTGGACGTTCTGCATGAATTTCCGTTGCAAATCCGCCGCGATGCGCACCGGGTCTTCCTTTTTGCGCCGCACGTAAACCGCAATCCATTCGCGGTTCAGCCGTCCGGCGATTCGTGAAGTCGTGCGCAGCAATTTCGCGGTCGTGACGGGATTCGTGCTGATGAAGACGGCGATTTTTCCGCTGACCTCTGCCAGCGACGAGGCGTCAGTCCGCGGGCGCTGGTCGAGCGCGGACGCGATTTCGCGCAGGGTCAATTCGCGCAGCACATTCAGATTGTTTTCCGTGAAAAAATTCCCCAGCGCGGTGGCGACACGATCCGTCGGATAAATTTTCCCCTGCCGCAGCCGTTCGCGCAATTCATCAGACGGCAGGTCAATGTTCACAATCTGGTCGGCCTCCAGCACGAAGCGGTCAGGCACGCGCTCGCGCACGTCCACGCCCGTTGCGCGCAGCACGGTGTCATGCAGGCTTTCGAGATGCTGGATGTTCATCGCCGTGATGACGTTGATGCCGGCCTGGAGCAATTCCTGCACATCCAGGTAGCGCTTGGGATTATGCGAACCGGCGACGTTGGTGAAGGGGAGCTCGTCCACGACACAAACGGTTGGATAACGGTCGAAAATCCTGTCAACGTCGAGAATCTCCACCGTGCCGCCCGCGTGCGGGACTTTTTTGCGCGGGATGACTTCCAGGTCGCCGATGAGCTCCTCGGTTTCCTTTCGCCCGTGCGGTTCGATCCAGCCGATGACCACGTCCACGCCCGCCTTTTTCAGGCGATGCGCCTCTTCGAGCATCGCGTAGGTCTTGCCGACCCCCGCCGCGTGGCCGAGATAAATCTTCAGCTTTCCCAGGCGGCTTCTTTCGATGAGCCGCAGGAAATCCTCCGGGTTCGGCCGGTTGTCAGCGGGCAAATCCACGCCGCAAAGAAACTATTTCCGCGGCAACTGGTCGAGCGCGAAGTTCAAAGTCATGACGTTCACGCGCGGCTCGCCAAAAACGCCGAGGTCGCGCCCGCGAGCATTTTGTTGAACGAGTTTGCGGACACGCTCTTCGGAAAGACCACGTGCTTTGGCAACGCGCGGGATTTGCAGTTCGGCGTTCGCCGGGCTGATATCCGGGTCGAGGCCGCTGGCGGAAGCCGTCACGGCATCGGCGGGAACGGGCGTGTTCGTCGCAAGGCTGTTGTCGGAACGCCAGGTGGCGATGTTTTGCGTGAGGGTGGCGACGAGATTGGATGAGGTGGGACCGAGATTGCTGCCGCCGGAGCTCGTGGCGTCAAAGCCGTTCGCGCCTGCCGCCGACGGGCGCGGGTGAAAATACTGCGCGCCGGTGAAATTTTGCGCCAGCAACGCCGAGCCGCGCACCGCGCCGGAACGGTCAACGAGCAAACTGCCATTGGCCTGATTCGAAAAAAACAGTTGGCTGATTCCGAAAACGATGAGCGGATACAAGCCGCACAGGATGACAGCGAAGAAAATGGTCGCCACCATCGAGCGGCCGAATTCAGCAAAAATGGTTTTCATAATTTTTCAGAGTTTAATTTGTTTGGGGAGCGCACGCCTCTGGCGTGCTGGTTGAGGCGTCCCGCCGAAACCTCGGCCCCCACCACGTCGCAGAAAGTGTTCGGCGCGACGCCGAACACGGCACGCGGGACGCGTGCGCTCCCCGACAAATTTTCACATTTCCTTTCATTTTCACGCGAGGCGCAGGTGCCAGATGACGAGGTCAATGAGTTTGATGCCGATGAACGGCAGGATGACGCCCCAGACGCCGTAAATGAGCAGGTTGATGCGCAGGATTTGCACCGCGCCAAGCGGACGGAATTTCACGCCGCGCAATGCCAGCGGGATGAGCGCGATGATGATGAGCGCGTTGAAAATCACGGCGCTCAAAATCGCGCTGTCCGGGCTGTGCAGGCGCATGACGTTGAGGGGCGCGATGACGGGAAACGTCGCCATGAGCATGGCCGGAATGATGGCAAAGTATTTCGCCACGTCGTTGGCGATGCTGAAGGTCGTGAGCGCGCCGCGCGTGATGAGCAGTTGTTTCCCGATTTCAATGATTTCCAGCAGCTTCGTCGGGTTCGAGTCGAGGTCCACCATGTTGCCGGCCTCCTTGGCGGCCTGGGTGCCGGTGTTCATCGCCACGCCCACGTCGGCCTGCGCGAGCGCGGGCGCGTCGTTCGTGCCGTCGCCAATCATCGCGATGAGCCGGCCGCCCTGTTGTTCGCGGCGGATCAAGGCCAGTTTGTCCTCCGGTTTCGCCTCGGCCAGAAAATCGTCCACACCCGCCTCCTGCGCGATGGCGGCGGCGGTCAGCTTGTTGTCGCCGGTGATCATGACGGTGCGGATGCCCATCGCGCGAAAACGTTTGAATCGGTCGGCCAGCCCGCCCTTTACGATGTCCTTCAATTGAACCACGCCGAGCGCGCGTTCGCGGGTGGCAACCACGAGCGGCGTGGCGCCGGAACGGGAAATATTTTCGACGGTGCGTTCGACTTCCGGTGGCAGGGTACCACCGATGAACTGCCGCACGGCATCCGCCGCGCCTTTGCGGATCTGTTTGCCTTCAAAATCCACGCCGCTCATCCGCGTTTGCGCGGCGAAGGGCACGAATCGCGCGCCCGGCAAATCGCGGATTTCGCGCGCGCGGATGCCGAATTGCTTGGCGAGCACGACAATGCTGCGGCCTTCGGGCGTTTCGTCGGCCAACGACGCGAGTTGCGCGGCGTCGGCGAGTTCCAGTTCCGTCACGCCGGGCGCGGGCAAAAATGCGGTTGCCTGGCGGTTGCCGAGCGTGATGGTGCCGGTCTTGTCGAGCAGCAAAACATCCACGTCGCCCGCCGCCTCGACCGCGCGACCGCTCATCGCCAGGACATTGCGCTGAAGCAAACGATCCATGCCCGCGATGCCGATGGCGCTCAACAAACCGCCGATGGTCGTCGGAATCAAACAGACCAGCAGCGAAATGAGCACGACATCGGAGAAATTCACGCCGGAATAAATACCGAACGGTTTCAACGTGATGACCGCGAGCAGAAAGACGACCGTGAGCGCGGCGAGCAGAATCGTGAGCGCAATTTCGTTCGGCGTTTTCTGGCGGCTCGCGCCCTCGACCAGGGAAATCATGCGATCCAGAAAACCCTCGCCGGGATTGGCGGTGATGCGGACCTTGATTTCGTCTGAGAGTACGCGCGTGCCGCCGGTGACGGCGCTGCGGTCGCCGCCAGCCTCGCGGATGACCGGCGCGGATTCGCCGGTGATGGCGGATTCGTCCACCGTCGCCGCGCCCAATATGACTTCGCCGTCGGCGGGAATGGTTTCATTGGTGCGGACCAAGGCCACGTCGCCTTTGCGGAGCGATGCGGCGTCCACGGTTTCGATTGAACCGTTGTCGCGGAGCTTGTTCGCGTTGGTGCGCGTGCGGGTCTGGCGAAGGGCCTTGGCCTGCGCCTTGCCACGGCCCTCGGCGACGGCCTCGGCGAAATTCGCGAACAGCACAGTGAACCAGAGCCACACGGCGATTTGCGCGACGAACAGCGTCTGGCCGGGCGAGCGGAAGGCGTCCACGGTGCTGATGACCGCGCCGACCATCGTGACGAACATGACGGGATTTTTCACCATCAGCCGCGGGTTGAGCTTTTTGAAGGCGTCGCCGATGGCCGGGACGAGAATTTTCGTGTCCAAAATGGAAACGGATTTTTGAGTCATAAAAGTGCCGGAGATTGGAATGTGGCCGCGACGCAAGCCGCACAATTCTCATTAACACCCGGCTTCAGCCAGGTGTCCGCGAAGCATCGAATCGAAGAAACTGTTTTAACAGTTTTCGGCGCGACGGCAGAAAACCGTTGAAACGGTTTTAGCGTCCCCGACACGGACATCACCCAACTGAAGTTGGGTGTTAATAAGAATGACATCATCGTTTTCATTGTCCGAATGTGTGGTTGGTTCAAAATAAATTTCCTTTCAGCATTAAAAAGTGTTCGACAATCGGGCCGAGCGCGAGCGCGGGCAGGAACGTCAGCGCGCCGACGAGCACGACCGTGCCGACGAGCAGCGCCACAAACGTAAAGCCGCTCACCGGAAACGTGCCGGCGCTGGCGGGAACGATTTTTTTGCGCGCGAGCGAACCGGCGAGTGCCAGCAGCGGCACGATCATGCCGAAACGCCCGAGCAGCATGTCAATGCCGAGCGTCGTGTCATACCACGGCGTGTTGGCGTTGAGACCCGCGAAGGCGCTGCCGTTGTTGCCCGCGCAGGAAGTATAGGCGTAGAGAATCTCGCTCAAACCGTGCGGGCCATTATTGTTCAAACCGGCCTTGCCCCAGTCGCTTACCGATGCCCAGGCGGTGAAACCAAGAATGATAAACGCGAGAATGACGAACGCCAGCAGCGCCATTTTCACATCGTAAGCTTCAATTTTTTTGCCGAGATATTCCGGCGTGCGCCCGACCATCAACCCGGCGATGAACACGGCGAGGATGACAAAAATCAACATGCCGTAAAGCCCCGCGCCCACGCCGCCAAAAATCACCTCGCCGGTCTGGATGTTGAACATCGGCACCAGCCCGCCGAGCGGCGTGAAGGAATCGTGCATGGAATTGACCGCGCCGCAGGAGGCGTCGGTCGTCACCGTGGCGAACAGCGCGGAATCGAAAATGCCGAAGCGGACCTCCTTGCCTTCCATGTTGCCGCCGGCAACGGCGACACCGAGCTGCTGATGAATCGGATTCCCCCTGGCTTCCGCCCACCAGCACACCAGAACCCCGGCGAGAAACATCGTGAACATCGCCGACCAGACTGCCCAGCCGTGCTTTTGATTTTTCGTTTCGCGGCCGAGGTGATAGGTCATTGCGCTGCCGATGCACAACAGCGCGAGCATCTGGAAAAAGTTTGAGAGCGGTGTGGGATTTTCAAACGGATGCGCGGCGTTGGCGTTCGTGTAACCGCCGCCGTTGGTGCCGAGCATCTTGATGGCCATCTGCGACGCCATCGGCCCTTGCACGACGGTCTGCGTGTCGAGCGTCTGGTTCTCCATCACTGGATTGCCCTTCGCGTCAACAACCAGCTTGCCGTTCGCGTCGGTCTTCTGGACGGAAATGGTTTGCGGTTCCATCAATTTCGCCGTCGTGTAAGGTTTGAAATTTTGAATCATGCCCTGCGATACGAAAAAGATCGCGAGCACCAGGCAGATGGGCAGCAGCAAGTAATACATAATGCGCGTCACGTCCACCCAGAAATTGCCGATGGTCTGCGCCGTGTGCCGCGCGATGCCGCGCACCAGCGCCGCGGCGATGGCAATGCCGACGGCGGCGGAGAAAAAGTTGTGGATGGCCAGCGCGACCATTTGCGAAAAGTACGACATCGTGGATTCGCCGGAGTAACTTTGCCAGTTCGTGTTCGTCGTGAAACTGACGGCGGTGTTGAACGCGAGATGCTGCGACAGCGCGCCGAACTTCTGCGGATTCAGCGGCAGATATTGCTGCAGGCGCAGAATCGCGTAGGTGAAAAGACAACTCACAAGGCTGAACAGCAGCATCGCGAACGCGTATTGTTTCCAGCCGTGTTCTTTGGCGGGATCAACGCCGAGCACACGGTAGGTGAATTTTTCCAGCGGCCGCAACACCGGGTCGAGCCAGGTGCGGCGGCTTGGATTGAGCACGCGGTTGAGATACAAGCCGAGTGGTTTGGTGACGAGGACGAGCGCGCCGATGTAAAGCGCGAGTTCCAGCCATTGATGGGCGTTCATGGCAGTTCAGTTAAAATTTTTCCGGCCGCAGCATGGCCGCGATGAGATACCCGCAGAGCGCGACGGAAATGATTCCGAGGATGAGGTTTTCCATAAAATCAAAGTTTCTCGCAGCCGCGCGCGTAAAGCAGAAACGCCGCGAAAAATGCGACCGCAATTCCGATGTAAATCAAGTCCAGCATAATTTTCAAACCGACGAACGGCATCACGACCAAAGCCGCAACAACGTGCCGAATTTATTTAATTCCGGGTGAACTTGAAAGCCGCGGACTACTCGGCCCAGAGGCTCGCCCTTCCAAATGCCTGCGAGATTAGCTGTCGGGCTTGGCCTTGAAAGTGGCCTTGAAACCGGTTGCCCGGCTTCGTTCGCCCCGTCCGAATTTCTTCGGAATTTGGGTCTCCCGCATCGGTTTGCAGGAAGGCAAACCGATTTAGGCTGCAACGACAGAAAGGAAGCACATCCACCCGCCCTTGTCAAGGCTCGGTTGATTTGCTCAAAAAACCTTTGCCAACCGGCGCGCCAAAGCGTCTTATTTACCAGCAGCTTATGGCTCGAATCCGGATTTTATTGGCGTTTCTTTTATTGACGCCCGCGATGCTTTTCGCGGCGGAAGAAATCTACCGCCCGGTGGCCATTACTCCGCCGCAACCGGCGCGCGAATTTCGCGGCGCCTGGCTCGTGACCGTCGCCAACAAAGACTGGCCGTCGAAGCCCGGCCTGCCCGTCGCCGAACAAAAGGCCGAGTTGATCGAACTGCTGGATCGCGCGGTGCAATTGAAATTGAACGCCATCATTTTCCAGGTGCGCCCGTCGTGCGACGCGATGTACGTCTCGGCCATTGAGTCGTGGTCGGAATATCTCACCGGCACGATGGGCAAGGCGCCGGAGCCGTTTTACGACCCGCTCGCCTTCGCCATCGAGGAGGCGCACCAGCGCGGCCTCGAATTGCATGCCTGGTTCAATCCGTTCCGCGCGTTGCATCCGCAGGCCAGGTCGCCCGTCGCGTGGAACCACATTTCGCGGACGCATCCCGAATTCGTATGCCAATACGGCAGCCAGCTTTGGCTCGACCCCGGCGAACCGTCCGTGCGGGCCTACGTTTTGCGCGTCATCATGGACGTGGTGCGGCGTTACGACGTGGATGGCGTGCAACTTGACGATTATTTTTATCCCTACCCGGAAAAGGATGCGGCGGGGCGCGAATTGGCATTTCCCGACGACGCGAGTTGGGGGAAATACGGGCCGTCCAGCCGATTGAGCCGGGACGACTGGCGTCGCGCCAACATCAATTGGTTTGTTCAGAGCGTTTACCAGAACATCAAGGCGGCAAAACCCCGGGTGAAATTCGGCATCAGCCCCTTTGGCATCTGGCGGCCGATGAATCCGCCGCAAATCCGGGGCATGGACGCCTACGCGAAACTCTACGCCGACTCGCGCCGGTGGTTCGCCAACGGCTGGCTCGACTATTTTTCGCCGCAACTTTACTGGTCCATTGATTCGCCACCGCAAAGCTTTCCCGTGCTGCTTGACTGGTGGACCCGGCAAAATGCTCAGGGCCGGCACCTTTGGCCGGGACTCAACGCCGCCAATGTTGGGGAAAAGTGGGGACCGGATGAAATTGCGCGGCAAATTGCCGCCACCCGCCGGCAGCCCGGCGCAGGCGGGGAAATATTTTTTCACCTGCGCAGCCTCACGGACAACGCCGCGCTGGCGGATGCGGTTCATGCTGCCTACGCGCAACCGGCGCTGGTGCCGCCGTCGCTGTGGCTGGAGGCCATTCCGCCGGTCAAACCAAAACTCACCGTGGTCGAGAACAGCCGCTCCAGTTTGAGACTGCAATGGGAAACAGCAGACAACCCGGCCTGGCTGTGGGTTTTGCAGTTCAGGACCAACCAGATTTGGACGACGGAAATTCTGCCGGCAGTCCGAACCAACTGGTCGTTTGCCAAACCCGCGCCGGAATGGATTTCAATCAGCGCCGTGGATCGGGTTGGCGACCTGGGTTCGCCCGCTGCGCTCAAGAAATATCTGCTGGTTCCCGCCGGGAAAGGGACGTTCATTTTGAAATAGTCGAAAGGACAGGTTTCTGTAGCCGCAGCGCATCCGGCTGCGTGACGCGCGACTTAAAAGTCGCGGCCACCTTCCCTTGAATCTGTGGACAATCCCGTTCGACAAAACAAAAAGCGGGAGGAAATGGTTTTGGAAGGGCTGTAAGCCGAATTCTGTCTTCACCCTTGCGGATGGAGAGAATCATTTGTCTCAGCAGCCGATACCCGGAACCCGTCCCGCGTTGGCGGGACCGGAGCGGGCCGCTCCGGGGTTCCCTATTTGGCCTTGCACCCGATGGGGTTTTCCGTGCCGCGTCGCTTTCGCTTCGCGCGGTGCGCTCTTACCGCACCTTTTCACCCTTGCCCCGACATCGTCACCGATGTCGGGGCGGTTTAATTTTCTGTGGCACTATCCGTCGGGACGACTCGCGTCGCCGCCGCCCGCGTGTATCCCCGAAGGCTTTCGGGGTTACGCGGCATCGCGCCCTTTGGTGTTCGGACTTTCCTCCCCGCTCTTTCTGGGGGCCGGCGATCTGACATCTTTCGCAGTTGGAGCAACTTCGAAAACGGGTTTTCAACCGGCCATCAGAAAGAGCGGGGCGATTCTCCGCCCTTCCAAAACCATGGGAAGGATAACCGATCGGAGAAAAAATCTCAAGTGGCGAATATCCACTCCGGCTGCGTCCATTGCAGGTTTGCATTGACATTTGTCATTTCAAATGAATAACTTCTCCGCGCGTTCCACAAGATATGCTAGTGTAACGCAAGAGTACCGTGGCTGAAAAAGACGATTATCTATTGGACTTGCTGGTGGATCTCGGCTCGGTGAATGCCGAACAGGTCGCCAAAGCCCGCGAGGAGGCGCAAGCCGCCGGCGTGGGCGTGGTGGACTTGCTGGTGGCCAACAAGGTCATCCGCCCGGCGGACGTGGTCCAGGCCAAGGCCGCTCACTTCGGCGCCGAGGTCGTCCAACTTGGCGGTCTGAAGATCGCGGACGATGTCATTTCCATCATCCCGCGCCACATCGCCAAAAAATATCGCGTCGTCCCCATTCTCAAAAGCGACGGCAAGGTCACCATCGCCATCGCCGACCCGTCCGACCTGAATACCATTGATTCACTGACGCATCTTCTAAACGCGGAGATTGACCCGCGCGTGGCCTCGGAGCAGGACATTGAGGCTGCGCTGGGCCGGTATTACGGCGGCAAGGGGGACACGGTGGTGGACAAGGCGATCCAGGAACTGACCCAAAGCGAAGTCGAAGTGCCCACCGGCGACCTGGGCGATGACAGCTCGGTGGTGGACGCGGACGCGCCGCTCATCCGGTTGGTGAACCAGATCATCGCCGACGCGTTCAAAATGCGCGCCTCGGACATTCATCTGGAACCGCTGGGCAAACGCTTCCGGCTGCGCTACCGCATTGACGGTTTGCTGCACGAAATGAAGGCGCCGCCGAAACGGTTGCAGGCGTCCATCATCACGCGGCTGAAAATCCAGTCGAACATGTCCATCTCCGAACACCGCATCCCGCAGGACGGGCGCATCCAGTCAAAAGTGGGCAACAAGTTCATTGACCTGCGCGTGTCGTGCCTGCCGACGAACCACGGCGAAAGCATCGTTATGCGTATTCTGGACAAGGAGGGATTGCGGCTCGGGCTCGGGGAGCTTGGCTTTTTCACGGACGACCAGCAAACTTTTGAAAGGCTGATCGGCCTGCCCGATGGCATTTTGCTGGTCACCGGGCCGACCGGCTCCGGTAAAACGACAACGCTTTATTCCTGCCTGCACTTCATCAACCGCCCGGATCGGAAAATCATCACCGTCGAAGACCCGGTGGAATACATTCTGGGCGGCATCAACCAGGTGCAGGTCAATGAAGTCGTCGGCCTGACCTTCGCCGCCGCGTTGCGCTCGATTTTGCGCCAGGCGCCAAACGTCATCATGATCGGTGAAATCCGCGACCTCGAGACCGCGACCATCGCCATCAACGCATCGCTGACCGGCCATTTGGTCTTCTCCACGCTGCACACCAACGACGCGCCGAGCGCTGTCGCCCGCCTGATTGACATCGGCGTGAAGCCCTTTTTGGTCGCATCGTCCACGCGCTCACTCATGGCGCAACGCCTCGTCCGCAAGGTTTGCAAAAAATGCGCGGCGCCCTATCAAGCCACCGAAGCCGAGATGCGCGCGCTGAATCTGACCCTGGACAATTTGAAGGACGCCCACCTTCAAAAAGGGCGCGGCTGCAGCGATTGCTCGAACACCGGCTGCCGCGGACGGTTTGGCATTTTTGAAATTTTCGTAGTTGACGACGAGGCGCGGAAATTGATTTACGATCGGGCGCCGTCGTCCGCGTTGCGCGCACGCGCCCGGGAAATGGGCATGCGCACGCTGCGCGAGGACGGCATCCGCAAAGTGCTCGCCGGCCTGACCACACCCGAAGAGGTCATCCGCGCAACCATCGGCGACGAAGCGTAAGCCACCCCCGAATGATGAATCTCGAGTTCCGAATTCAAAGGGTATTTTTGCGAATGGAAGATTCGACATTCGCAATTTGCGATTCATAATTTGAATTATGTCTTACTCGATGTCTGATTTGTTGCAGTTGGTGGTGGCCGAGGGCGCCTCCGACCTGCACATCCGCGTCGGCACCCCGCCGGTCATTCGCGTGCACGGCATCCTGCACCGCGTCGAGGGCCCATCGCTCAAGCCGGAGGACACCGAGGAATTGATGCGCAGCATCACGTCCGAGGAGCACATCCAGGCCACGCGTGAACGCGGCGGCGCGGACTTTGGTTTCGCTTTCGGCGAAGTGGCGCGCTTCCGCGTGAGCGTCTTCAAGGAAAAAGGGAATTTCGGCATCGTGCTCCGGCAAATTCCCAGCAAACTGCTGACGATGGAGGAAATCGGGCTTCCGCCGAGCGCGAAGGAACTGCTCTACAAGCCGCGCGGCCTGGTGCTGGTGACCGGCCCGACCGGCTGCGGCAAAACCACCACCCTCGCCACCATGATCAATATCATCAATGAGGAACGGGACGAGGCGCACATTATCACCATCGAGGACCCCATCGAGTATTACCACAAACACAAGCGCGCGCTGATCACCCAGCGCGAAATCGGCGTGGATGTGCCGAACTTTGCCGAAGGTCTGCGCCGCGCGTTGCGTCAGGACCCGGACGTGGTCCTGGTCGGTGAAATGCGGGACTTGGAGACAATTGACGCCGCCATCACCGCGGCCGAGACCGGGCACCTGGTTTTCGGCACGCTGCACACGACGGGCGCGGCCAAGACGATTGACCGCATCGTCAACGCCTTTCCAAATAACCAGCAGGAACAGATTCGCATTCAGCTCTCGACGGTGCTCCAGGCGGTCATCTCGCAGTTGCTGCTGCCGCGCATTGACAAGCCGGGGCGCGTGGCGATTTTTGAAATCATGGTCAACACGCCGTCCATTTCCGCGCTGATCCGCGACAACAAAACCTTCCGCGTCCAGTCGGACATCCAGACCGGCGCCAAATACGGCATGGTGACGCTCGACTCGTTCCTGATTGACAAATATCTGCAAGGCCTGATTGCGCGCGAGGAGGTCATCACCAAGGCGCAGGACGCGACGACGATTCAGCAGAAGTTGCAGGAATTGGAGCTGGCCCAGGCCACCAGCTCCGGCGCCGAGTCCAAACCGAAGGCATGATGATTTTCCCATGGCCGAAGAAATTTCCAGTCCCTTGCTGTCGCTCATCAAAGAGCAGAAGCTGA
>Ga0181523_10004020_pt1 | contig 12974 bp, 7 predicted proteins | sample PEATcosm2014_Bin_43_FD_119752 | JGI IMG/M metagenome (GOLD analysis project Ga0181523, IMG submission 119752) | Peatland microbial communities from MTU Mesocosm Facility, Houghton, MI, USA - PEATcosm2014_Bin05_30_metaG | ecosystem: Environmental > Terrestrial > Soil > Wetlands > Peat | place... | reverse complement strand
TGTATGGCGAGTTTGAGTTGGCGGAGCAGATTGCCGCCCAGCCGGGAGACGACTGGAGCAGCCAAATCAAGCCGATCACGAAATCACCTTTTCTCGAGGTGCGCGGCGTCAACATGTTCTTGACCGTGCAGGATGTGGACAATCCCGACGGCGCCTTTTGGTCTGATGACTATTGGGGAAAGTATCTGGATATGATGGCGCGCGACCGCTATAACTTTCTTGATATCCACGGGCTTTGCGATCCGGTCACGCTCACCTTTCCCAATGGCTTTGCCTATTTTCTTAGCCTGCCCGACTTCGCTGACGTTGGCGTCGGCCGGGAGCGGGCTGCCAAGAATCTCGACCGTTTCCGCCGGGTGATACAAATGGCCGCGGATCGTGGCATCAAAGTCGGGTACATGAATTACGAAGCGCCGCCTCCCATAGGTCCTTGGAAAACGCGCCGTGTGGGAGTGGATGAACGCTGGCAGGACGTTCCGCAGCAATTCGTCGAAGGCCCGCGGCTCGTGCAGTACACGCGCGAAGCTGTGCTCAGTTTTCTTAAGCAACTTCCGGGCCTGTGGATGTTCGGCTTCCGCGTGGGCGAATCCGGTCAGCCGGAGGATTTCTATGAGAAGACATACTTGGCGGCGCTCGCCGAACTTCCTCCCTCACGGAAAGTTTATTTGCGCACCTGGATCGCCGATCCCAGGAAAGTGCGCGAGCTAGCTGCCTCCACCAAGAACCATATCTACATCGAGCCGAAGTACAACGGGGAACAACTGGGCCTGCCCTACCAGGCTTCGCTCGGAGGTCGGCAATATCCGCCCAGCGGTTCGTACGAGGATTACACCGACAAGCCGCAGAACTATTCCATCATCTGGCAAATTCGCGCCCACGGCACGCACCGGGTTTTCTACTGGGGCTCGCCTGAGTTTGCACGGCGCACGGTTAGAAGCTGCAAATTCGGAGACGGTGTGGGCTTTTCCATGGAGCCCATGGAAGCCTATATGCCCGGAGGGGACTACCTGCACAACAATCCCAAGACGGATCACACTTTTTACAAGTGGATGGTCGAGCGGGAGTGGGTTTGGCACCTAATCTGGGGCCGCACGGCATACGATCCCGATGTATCAGACCAGGTCTTCGTCGATGAGTTCATTCGCCACTTCGGAGTGCAGGCAGGACCGCTGGTGTTTCACGCTCTTGCCGAAAGCAGCAAAATTGTGCCGTTTGTTTATTCGTACCATAACATCGGGATGGACCATCAGGACTATGCACCCGAGTTCGAGAACGGCGACCACGCGTTCGGCGCGCGATCGCGACTGTGGCAGGGAACCCGACTCGTGCCCTACGGGGGCAACATTGATGATTTTCTTCGGGTGAATACGCTCGATCGGACCGCCATGGCTTCGCCAGCGGTCTACGTGGACGATGCGCTGGATGGAATCGTTACGGGCAAGATGACCCCGTTCGAAGTAGCCGATTATCTCGATGCTGCCACATCGAAGAGCGAAGAGGAAATCGATCTGGCCGCAAAGCTGCGTCCCGGTTCGCCGAAGAATTTCGATTGCATTCGCATGGACATTCAGGCGGTAGCCTGGCTCGGGCGGTATTACCGGGATCGCATTCTTTCGGCAACTCACCTCAGGTTTTACGAGCGCACTTACGACCACGCAGAGCTAACCCAGGCGTATGAGTTTATGCAGCGCGCGGTGACGGATTGGGATCGACTCTCAGACATCACCGATGAGCACTTCGGTTTTGTTCCGGAGTATATTCGGATGGGAGTCAAAGATTTTCGCTGGAGGGATGAAGGCAGAAGTTTGGGAGTCGATCTTGATCAGCTGAACAATCTCGAGACCATTTTTCGACGTCTGCCACAACAGAATGGAATCGGCGTCGTCATTGGGCACACCCCCGCGAACAAGATTGAGCCAGGGAAAGCATTGACCCTCAGGGCGACGTACGCCACGCCATCCGATGATCCTCACGTGTATGTTTTCTATAGAAACTCTCAGAAGATCGGTTTTACCAAACTCGAGCTCAAGCAGGACGACCGGACTGCACGTACTTGGAGCGTCACTCTTCCGAGCGACCAAGTAGTCGCAGGCTATCTGGAATACTATTTTGGAGCAAATTCGGGACGCTGGAGCGACTACGATGAGACCATTTCGCATCGTCCTCCGTTCCACGTGCTCGCGAACCAGGTCAATACGAAGCCCTTGTTTTCCCATACCCCACCTTCCGCGCCTGTGACTGCGAGTTCGGTCAACCTCAATGTAAAAATACAGGATCCGTCCAAAATACAGTCGGTTTATGCGTATTACAAACCGATGCCGGCTTACTACGAATGGCTGCGGGTCGAGATGCTCCCGACCGGAGACAGCAATTATGCTGCAGATATGCCGCTTACGGCCGAAGGGGTTCTCTATTATTTCGAGGCGGTCGACGAAAGCGGTAATGCCGCGAACTATCCAAACTTTCTAGGGCAGACTCCTTACTTCGCGATTGACAGCTGGTCCCCGCAAAATGTAGGCCGGTGAGGCGTGTCCAATCATGGATCCCGAATCAGGGAAAGCCTGGCGCAGGACAACTGCAGTGAAGAAGGCTTTAGAACTCAGGTTCAATTTGATAGTTCTCTCCGGGTTAAGCAGCTACCGCGAAGGTCGAACTCGGATTCGCCGCCTCCCATGCGGTGGAAACAGATCTCCGGGGTCGCGTTACCGGAAAACCCATGGACGGACGGGAATCAGTCTGCCGATGAAACCCTGGCAGTTCCGAACTCTGCAGATTGCTTCATCAGAGGGTTGATTCCGATGAACGAGGCGGTCGAGTCGAATATTTAGATTAAATGCGGTGATTATCTTAATCGCGACGGTTTTCGACGCTGGCCGCGGCGGGAGAACCCATAGATCAAATTCAGATTTCTGGAACCGATGCGAGGTGCCCCTGAGTCGGTTGGTCTTACCTCGGTAAATCGGGAAATGGAGCTAGGGAGAGACTTGCTTGCCGAAAGCACGGAGTCCATAATTCCGTTTGTCACCGTCAGGGATGCAAACGAAACCATTAGATCGTTTCAGCATTTTCGACATTAGCTATCCGGCGCATTCCGGTGGCAGTCCGTTTTTCTCAGCGATGAGGAAGCGAACGCCAAAGCGAAGCGGAACTGCTCTGCTCATAATTAGTTTTGCTGCCGCATTGCTGTCCGGGATGGCTGCGCCTTCCAGGGAGATAGGCCCGGCCCAAATTACCATTGATTATCCGGCCGATGAATCCATTTTCCCGCCCGAGTTCACGCCTCCGACTTTTATCTGGCGTGATGCATCCGAGGAGACCGCGGCGTGGCGGATTGATGTCACCTTCGCCGATGGTTCGTCCGTGATCCACGCGCAGTCCCGTGGCGAGCGGCTGAACCTTGGTGAAATTGATCAGCGCTGCATCTCCAAGACGAATGAATTGCCGAAGCTGTCGCCGGAGCAGGCGAGTGCGCACACCTGGGTGCCAGACGCCGAAACCTGGAAAGAAATCAAACAGCATTCGGTGGCAGGTCCGGCGACGGTTACGATTCTGGGTTTTCGGGAGAAGGAATTCAAGCACGCGCTTTCGGAAGGTCGCGTGGCGATCCGGACCTCCAAGGATCCGGTAGGTGCACCAATTTTTTACCGCGACGTGCCCCTGATGCCCTCGGAAACGGAAAAGGGAATCATCAAACCGCTCGCTACCAGCGCAATACCGCTCATTCAGTGGCAGCTGCGCGATGTGGGCGCCTCGCAGAGCCGGGTGGTTCTTACGGGCATGCACACTTGCGCCAACTGCCACTCCTTTTCGCTCGACGGCAAAACCTTGGGCATGGATATGGACGGTCCCGCGAACGACAAGGGGCTCTACGCACTGGTTCCCGTCCAGCCACAAATGTCGATCGGCACCAAGGACATGATCTCCTGGAATCCATCCCAGGACCGACAGTTTGCGTTCAACCGCGTCGGTTTCATGTCCCAGATCAGCCCGGACGGACAGTACGTGCTGACTACCGTAAGCAGCGCCGACCGCGCGCCTCAGAACAACTACTATGTAGTCAATTTTAAGAACTACCGTTTCTTGCAGGTGTTTTATCCCACCCGCGGGATTCTTGCCTGGTATAGCCGTACCGCCGGCCAGCGCCAGCCACTCCACGGCGCGGACGACCCGCGCTATGTGCAGACGGACGGAGTGTGGAGTCCTGATGGCAAGTATGTCGTTTTTGCTCGCGCGTCAGCCAGAGAACCATACCCGGCCGATGGGAAGATGGCTGACTACGCGAACGATCCGAAAGAAGTCCAGATTCAGTACGACCTATATCGGGTTCCGTTCAACGCCGGAAAGGGAGGTGCAGCGCAACCCATTGCCGGCGCTTCTGCCAACGGCATGAGCAACACTTTCCCGAAAGTCTCGCCGGACGGCCGTTGGATTGTGTTCGTGCAATGCCGCAATGGCCAGTTGATGCGTCCCGACAGCCAGTTGTACATCGTCCCTGCCGCGGGAGGACAGGCGCGACGCATGCGGGCAAATATGGCACCCATGAATTCCTGGCACAGTTTTTCACCGAACGGCCGGTGGCTGGTTTTCTCCTCGAAGCGGCGTTCTCCTTACACGCAGATGTATCTGACCCATATTGACGAGGCAGGAAACGACAGTCCGGCGATTCTTGTGGAGAACGCAACCGCAGCGAATCGCGCCGTGAATCTCCCCGAGTTCGTAAACATTCCGCCCGATGGGCTGCAAACCATCGCCACTCCCGCCGTCGATATGTATACGAAATTCGACGAAGCCGTGGAGTTAGGGAAGAAGGGCCAGTACGAATTGGCAATCGCCGGTTGGAAAAAAATCGCGGAGACCGATCCCGATGACGCAAGGGTCCAAAACAATCTGGGCACCGCCCTCTCCTGGAGCGGCAGATATGACGAGGCCATTCCGCACTTTGAGAAGGGTCTCGAATTGAATTCGCAGTACCATGCCATCCATAACAACTTGGGATTCGCCCTTGCCATGTCAGGGCGCCTGGATGAAGCGATGGACCAGTTTCGCAAAGGTCTTGAGTTTTATCCCGAATCGGCAGACTTGCACAACAACCTGGGGCACTTCCTCGTGGCGCAAGGGCGGCTTGATGAGGCGAAAGTCCAGCTTGAGGAAGCTGTGGCAATCAACCCCGATCTAGCCGACGCACAGAATAGGCTGGGTCGGGTCCTGGCGGCAAAAGGTCATCTCGACGAAGCCACGGTTCATTTCGAGAAGGCGGTTCAACTCGACCCGAATCTGGCCGATCCACAAAATGACTTGGGAATCGCATTGTTTTCTTTGGGGAAACTGCCGGAAGCCCTCCCACATTTTCAAAGGGCGATTGAAATCAATCCCCAGTTCGCCGAAGCCCATTGCTACCTGGGGATGGTGCTGTACTATGCGATGGGGAAAGTACAGGAATCTCTTTCGCACTGGCATGAAGCGATCCGACTGGAGCCCAACAATGCGCTCGCTATCAGCGAGATGGCGCATGTGCTCGCAGCCAGCCCCGAAGCTTCGGATCGCAATGGTGAGGAAGCACTAAAGCTGGCTGAACAGGCGGTGCAATTGTCCAGCGGTCAAGATCCGGAATATCTCGGCACTCTGGCTATCGCCTACGCGAATGCCGGGAGGTTCCCGGAAGCGTTGCACACCGCCCACCGCGCTTTGGAATTGGCTATGCAACAAAACCAGTCGGAGCTGGTTCGACAATTGAATTCCGAGATTCGGACCTACGAGGCGGGCCAGCCGTTTCGGGACACATGGCGCAGCCGATAACCTTTATATATAGGGGGTCCATGGCGGCGGATTTGGCATCAGTGAAATGGAGTGTGACGGGCTGTCCGCTGCGTCAATGGACAGGTCCCAAGGTCACAGAATTTGCGCTTTTTTCTAGGGCACGGAGCTTCACATCGTCAGGAAACAGTTCAATACCTTGCCGCAGAACAGCAAGAGCATCACCGTACTGGCCTAGTGTCATGTGGGCGCTTGCCAGCATTTCATACACTTCACGGAAATACGGACTCGAGCTACGAGCTTTCTCAAGAATTTTGACCGCCTTCTCCTCCTGTTGCGTACGGGTGTACAACTCTCCGAGGAAAAGATAGTCATCAATATTGGGGTCCGTGATGCGAAACAGGTGCGTCATGTGATCGATGGCTCTTAGTTTTCCTGCGGGCGTGTCTTTTCTGAATTCGGCACGAGCCAATACGCGAAGAACCGCAGGATCTGAAGGCGTGCTGCTCGCAACCTGCTGTACGAGCTGAGTCAACAGCGGCTCAAAGTCATGATGCCCTTCACGTACCAGACTGTCGTACGCCTCCAGCAAAACTACGGGTGGAATTGATTGGAGTTGCTTCCATTCGGCGGGTGGCGCGGAGAGAACGAGCAATTCCGGTTTCTGATCGTGATGCGACTGATCTGACGGTTGCAGTGCTGAGCTCGCTTGCGCAGGGATCGAGTGATCCGTGAGCGCCGCGTGAGCAATGGTCGTGACGGTGCGTTTGGGCATGTGGCAGGTCAGACAATCATCGGGCGGATTGGTGGCCAGTCGTTTTGTCGGTTCCAAGCGGCAACTCCGTTCAGTGTGGCAGCCCAAACACTCGGAACGGTAATTATCAAGGGCCTTCGCCGCCAAAGACTCCACGTGGGGATCGTGACACGTGATGCAGTGCAAATTTCGACTGGCCCGGTAGCATTTGCTGAGCGTCATCCCAAAGTAATGTTCCAGCGGCAGAGCGGAGGGACTTGCGCCAGCCTCCGGCGCAATTTTGAAAATGGAAACATAACTGCCCAATGGCATTCCAGGACGAAAGTCCCGTATGTTTTTTCCTGGCATTTCGACCCGCACATCTTGCCCCTGGTGGCATCGCATACAGATGTTGTCGGCCAGCCATCCTGACAGCCGCGCCGGATTCACAATGCTCGGGTCGGCGCTCGCAGAAGGTGCCGCGCCCGTCATTAGTTCTTGAGCGCGTTCGGCAACGTGCAACTCGCCAGGACCATGGCAGTTTTCACATCCCACCGCCAGTTCGTCGAAGGGCGGGTCTTTATATAGGCCGACTTGCCCCGCAACCGGATTGGCCTGACCACTGTGGCATGTAATGCAGCGACCCAGAATGGGCCGAGTAAAACCCCGATTCTGAACCTCAAAGCCTGGAGCAAAGCCCCAAGAATGCGTCTTGGTGTAATAGCTGAGAGGAGCTTCGAACAAATAATGGTCCCGCTGAATCAGGAAGCCGAAACCGTTCGCTCCCGCGCCAATGTCATAGTCGACTTTCCAAGTTTGCCGGAAGAGCTCTTTACCGTCGGCATCAAGAGCATACTGGCTCTGAAAAAGTCCGCCATCTTTGCGCATTACGTCGAAATACTGATTGCTGTCCTTGTCGTACACCGTGGCCGGAACGGGCAGCACCGATGCCAGAGAGTTCGCATCACCGGGAAGCATGGACATACCCATCGAGGTCTGGCGGAAGCTGTTGTAAATATTGGAATGGCAGGAGGCGCAGACCTTTGAACCGACATAACGCCCTCCCGCCTCAGTGTTTCCGGGGGGAGCAGGATTTGAGCCCTTCGTCCCAGATTTTGCCCGAGTCGTTGCATGGGTCGACTGCTGGGCCGCGCCGGTCAGCAAGCAAACGAAAGCAATATAGATGAGAATGCCAGCAAAACCCCGTGCTGGAATGGTGCGTTTCGAGCGAACGGGGATCGTCCTTAAGGGATACTTCATGGTGTCTGCAAGACGCGTTTTCAACTCACTTGACCGAAACGCACAAGTCGAGCCAACGCATATCTTGCCGGTTGACTGCTCCGCCAAGCCCGAGACCCCGAATTTCCAGCGTGATGCCCACATCATAACGGGTATCCAAGAATTTGGAACGCCATTCTTTATCGTGGATTTTACCTGGAAAAACTGGCAAAATACCCAAGACCACCACCCGCATTCCCGACGCGGAGTTAACCACGACATGGCAAACAAGTTGAAGCAAATTCTGCAAAAAGGCAAGCCTGCAATCGGTACCTGGCTGGGATGTTCCGATCCATACTTTGTAGAGATGATGGCAGATTTGGGTTTTGATTGGCTGCTCATCGATATGGAGCATATCCCAATCAGCCAGGAGGGCCTGCGCACCATGCTGATGGCGTGCAAAGGCAGCGAGAGTACGGTCCTGGTTCGCGTTTCCCTCAACTCCAGGAATCATATTCAGGCAGCCCTTGATCTAGGTGCTCAGGGAGTCATGGTGCCCATGGTGAATTCCCGCGCCGACGCGGAACGTGCGGTCGAATTTACGCGCTATCCGCCTCGAGGACGGCGCGGTCTTGGCCCTATTCGCGCCGGACGTTATGGCAAGAATGACGCTGGTTACCGAAAGACGGCCAACGAGGAAAATCTGCTCTTCGTACAGATCGAGACGCCGGAAGCGGTACAAAACGTTGAGGAAATTCTCAGCGTAAAAGGCATCGATGGTCTCTATATCGGGAACGGAGACTTGGCCAATTTCATGAATGACGGGAAAGTCGGTTCCGCAAAGGTGCAGAAAGTCGTTGATGATCTTATCGAACTTGCCACCCGCAGGTCGTTACCAGTCGGGCTGCCCACATGGTCGCCAGCGGAATACCACCGTTATGCCCAGCGTGGGGCGCAGCTCCTCACTATCGGGAGCGACATGCGGTTTGCCGCAAACGGAGGCACAGCAGAACTGCTCGGTACGCGAGAACTGTTGAAGAACGGTTAGAGTACAATCCTAGTCAACCCCTCAGGACCTGGCGCAAAAGGTGCTGAAGTACAGCCATGGGGTTTGTGTATATATGCCTCGTTCCAAGAATAGAGGGTTTTTAGGGTTGGGGAATGAGGTTCTAGATTGGTCGGTTGCGGGTCAGTTACCTGACCCACCACCGATTGGTCCTTAGCTTTTGTCTGCGAGCTTAGTCACTGCTATGATAAAGCTTTGGACAGGTCCCATAATTCATAACGCGAGCTGAACATTGTCCTCCGCAAAAGAATCCCGATCCGGCGCAGTACCAGCCAAATATCCCGTCAAATCGCTGGCGAAAGCGCTACGCATCTTGGATACAGTGGGCCGTTTTCAGCACGGCACCAGCATCGTCTCCCTGAGCACAGAACTGAAAATGGGCAAGAGCACGGTCCATCGCCTGCTCGCAACCTTACGTGAGTTCGATCTGATCTGGCTGGATCCCACCACCTCCAACTATGCATTAGGGTCGCGCATTCTTCGATGGAGCGACTTGCTGGTCCAGCAAAACCTCCTGGTCCGCCACGGACTGCCTGTCCTCCGAGACCTGGTGAGCGTTGGCCGGGAAACCGCAAATCTTGCGGTACTCGACGGTGCTGATGTGCTGTATATGGCACAGTTCGAATCCATGGAGAGACTGCGGATGAGCGAAGCTGTGGGGACCCGTCAGCCGGCGCATAGCACCGCGCTGGGAAAGGCTCTGCTCGCAAGCCTGCCCGAGGAGGAATTTGATCAGCTTTACAGCAAGTTGGACGTGCTGAAAAGCCCTACTGCAAACACGATTACCGACAAGCGGCACTTGAAAGAGCATCTGCAGAAAGTGAGAAATGAAGGACTGGCCTACGACTTCGAAGAAAACGTTGTCGGAGTTGTTTGCCTGGGCGCAGTGGTACGAAATTTCACTGGCAAGCCCATAGCTGCGATGAGCGTCTCACTTCCGATTCAGCGGTTTCGCGGAGAGAGGTCGATCAATTTGAAAGAACACTTGCTCGACGCCGCGAGCCGGCTGTCGACCGAACTCGGGTACAGCGCGGCCGACGCCTCCCCGCAAGTTGCTCGCGGTGCCGGCTCCACTGCCGAGGCCACTCTCTAACGCTACCCTACTGTATTTACAAGCGTGCCGATGCCGTCGATTGAGATTCGTATCTCGTCGCCGTGCTGCAGCGTGAAAGTACCCTCGGGAACGATTCCTGTGCCCGTCATCAGCACGCACTCACGGGGGAAGCTGCAGTGGCGGAATAAGTAAGAGATCAAATCGTCCGCCGTGCGCTTCCGTGCCGCCAGAGTGGTTGCTCCTGAAAACGCTATGTTCTCTGCGCGAAGAATCTCCAGTTTGATTTCGCTCGAGTTGGCCACCGGCTCAGAGGTCACCAGCACAGCTCGTCCCAGTGCGCAACATCGGTCGTAGGTCTTGGCCTGTGGCAGGTAAAGGGGATTTATACCCTCAATATCCCGCGAACTCATGTCATTCGCGTGTAACCCACGATCTTTGCGTGTGGGCTAATCACCAGGGCTAGTTCTGGCTCCGGGACGGACCAGTTCGAGTCATCGCGAATGGCGACCTTTTGGTTTGGCCCTGCAACGCGGTGCGGCGTCGCTTTAAATTTAAAAAAGATCTCCGGACGGTCGGCCTCATACACCCGGTCGTAGAAGTGTCCACCTTCTTTCGACTCCGCCATGCGCGCGACGCGGCTTTGATAATACGTCACCCCTGCACCCCAGACTTCCTGACTTCCGATGGGCGCCCGCAGGTCAGCTAACGCGTTTGCCTCGGCGCGCTGCCATTGAGGGATGGAAGCCTTCAGATGTTCGTCGAGATCGTCGCGGGTTATCAAGCTTTCGAGAGAAACCGTCGCCGAGAAGTACAAGCGATCGGCGTCTTCTACTACCACCCCTTTCGCTGTCCGATATCTCTTCATTTTCCTTACGTGCGTTCCCTTGCCAAAATGGCGCCGACCTATCGCATGGAGACTGTCGCGGCCGACTCTCCCGAGATGGCGGTCAATCGCGGCCTTTGGGGCTCATCGATTCGTTCCGTCCCCATACCACCCGAGAGCGATCCGCGGTTTTTTCGTCTACGAAGTCAACCTCCACCTTCCCGCTGCGCAAGAACTCCTCACGGATTTCCACGCCCAAACCCGGCCCTGGAGGCACTCCGAGCCGGCCGTTTTGGGGTGCGCCAGATGCGGTCACCACAGGCAGAAACCTGTCGTTGTAATGCCGCCGGACCGTTTCAAGAATCTTCAGGTTCGGCGTTGCCATGGCCAAATGCCAGCTCGCGAAATGCGTGATCGGCCCTCCACAGTTATGGTAGGCGACTGGCAGATACATGGTGTGTGCCGCGGTTGCGATCTTCCTCGCCTCCGATAGCCCGCCGCACCAGGCAAGATCGGGCATAATGATCGATGCCGCCCGCCGTTCAAGCAGTTCGCGGTAACCCCACCTCGTCAAAAGCCGTTCACTGACGCACAATGGCTGCTTCACCTGCCTGGCCAGTGCTTCATACGCTGCCATGTTGTCCTGCGGAAGCATCTCCTCCAGCCAGGTCACGTGATAGGGTTCCAGGGCATGGGCTATTTCCACGGCACAAGGCAGGTTCCAGAAACCATGGAACTCGACCATGATCTGCATGCTGTCGCCAAGGGCTTCACGAATCTGATGAATCGGCCCGATCCCCTCAGCCATTTCCTCCGATTTGATCGACTGTCCCCGATTTCGGATTGCGACATTGTCGAATGGCCAAATCTTCATGGCCTTGATGCCCACGCTCATCAGCTCTTTGGCCAACTCAACCGGTTGCCGATTGAAGTCGTAGCCGTCGTCGTAGCAGGTGTTGTAAAGCTCAATCGAATCCCAGCACTGCCCGCCTAGCAGTATGTAGGCGGGAAGTCCGGCGCATTTTCCCAGCAGATCCCATAACGCCACATCGATTGCGCTCAGAGCGCGTATTTCTGCTCCGCTCCACCCCCGGAATTGAACGTGTGTGAAAAGGTCCAGCCAGAGGCGTTCGATGTCGCGAGGATCCCTACCCAGCAGGACCGGAGCGTAGTCGCTGAGAATCACAGCCTTCTCGCAATCGGGCGCTGGAAACGTTTCCCCAATGCCATACGAGCCCGTATCCGTGTGAATTCGCACCCATGTCCAGCCGATTCCTCCGGCGTGGACTTGCGTCACGTTGCGGTAAGTGATGGTCTCTACTTTTGTAATTTTCATCGCGAGCTGCGCTCGATGGTTCTGGATTGTAGCACGCTGTTCTATTTTCAATTGACAAAACGTAGCTGAGACTCGATACTGCTGCCGCACCTAAATGATTCGCCCTATCCATCTGGCCACGGGCTACGCCGGAGAGTGGTTTTCGCTGAATCTGTCGAACGGCCTAGTCGCTTTTTCCGTCGTTCCCAGTATCGGCGGGCGAGTCATGGATTTGAGTCTCGGGGAGACCCGGGTCTTCTATACGAACCCGCGTTTGCGCGGCAAGACAATTTCTGGGTCACCCGGCACTGAATTTTCTCTCGGACGAAATTACGGAGGAAGCAAAGTCTGGCCAGCACCACAGGGCTGGTCCAGTGAGCAAGAGTGGCCCGGGCCACCCGACCCCGTGCTCGATTGCGGTCTCTACGGTTGGCAAGCAGCGCTCGATCCGGATTTGGCGACAGTTCATTTACAAAGCCCACACGATGAATACTCCGGAATCACGATGCGGCGGGAGATCAAAATCAGCGGAGGTAGCAGCTCAGTCGAAATGCTTCACACCATGGAAAATACTTCTCGCAGGCCGGTACGCTGGTCGGTCTGGCAAGTGACTCAGGTGGAAGCATCCCAGGGCCTGGAGATTTTCGTTCCAGCGAAAGGATTCCATCAGACCTTCGGTGACAAACCTTATCCCGCCGTCTGCTTCAGCGCTGCCGAACGGCGTGTGCGTTTGAAATACGAGGACCAGGTAGCCAAGCTCGCAGTCGAAGCGGACCAAGGATGGTTCGCATCGCTCGACCGGGCCCGCGGTTTCGTATTGGCTGAGACCTTTTCGACCACACCCGGTGCCAGCTATCCGGATGGTGCCCCGGTTGCGTTCTGGATCAGTGGTCAAGGTACCTTCACCCTGCATGGAGATCAGGTGGACATGTCGGCAGGGACTGCCGGCTGTGATCCCCACGTGGAAACCGAAATTATGAGCCCATTGACTGACCTTGAACCCGCCCAGAG
>Ga0181523_10004017_pt1 | contig 12977 bp, 10 predicted proteins | sample PEATcosm2014_Bin_43_FD_119752 | JGI IMG/M metagenome (GOLD analysis project Ga0181523, IMG submission 119752) | Peatland microbial communities from MTU Mesocosm Facility, Houghton, MI, USA - PEATcosm2014_Bin05_30_metaG | ecosystem: Environmental > Terrestrial > Soil > Wetlands > Peat | place... | reverse complement strand
GGCGGTCAGGAACGGCGCCTGCAGGAGAGCTCGCTGCGCCGCGCGCTGCCATTGCTGGCGGGAGCGAAGTTGTTGCCCGCGGCCGCCGTGGCCGAGCTCGACGCCGCGTACGTGTTCCTGCGTCGCCTCGAGAACCGGCTGCAGATGCATGCCGATCAGCAGCTGCATCGTCTGCCCGCCGATCCCGCGGGCCGCGAGCGGCTCGCCTGGAGCATGGGCCTGACGGCGTGGAACGCACTTGCCGAGCAGCTCGCGGCGCATCGCGGCCGCGTCTCGGCGCATTTTCGCGCCGTGGTGTTCGGCAGCGAGGATGCCGGCGCCGCAGTGCTCCCGCCGCTGCCGCTCGATGCGGACAGCGCCGAGCCATTGTCCGAGCGACTGGCCGTGCTCGGCTGGGACAGCCGGTCGGCGGCCGTTGCGGCGCGGCTGCTGCGCGAATTCAACCAGGGCGCCGCGACGCGGCGCCTGGACAAGGCCGGCTCGCGCCGACTGGCGGCGTTGCTGCCGGTGCTCGCCGTCGAGATCGCGCCGACGCCCGAACCGCTGCGAACGCTGCCGCGTCTGCTGCGCGTGCTCGAAGCCATCGGCGCGCGCTCGGCGTACCTCGCGCTGCTGCTGCACAACTCGCGTGCGCGCGCGCGCCTGGTGCGGCTCGCGATCCACGGCGATTTCCTGATCGACCAGATTGCCTCGCACCCGCTGCTGCTCGATGAGCTCATCGATGAGCGTCTGCTCGAGCAGCCGCCGGATCGTGCGACGCTGGCCGCCGATCTCGCGCAGCGCATGGACGGTGCCGACGAGGCGGATCAGGAACAGCTGCTCGAGCGGCTGCGGCATTTCCAGCGTGCAGCGATCTTCCGGCTGGCGGTGGCCGATCTGCTGCTCGGGCTGCCGGTCATGCAGGTCAGCGACCGACTCACCGATCTCGCCGAGCTCATCCTCTCGCACACGCTGCAGCTCACCTGGCAGCAGCTGACGCCGCTGCTCGGTATTCCCCGCTGCGGGGAGGATGCGGCGCGGCGCGATGTGCACCTGTGCGTGGTCGGCTACGGCAAGCTCGGGGGCATGGAGCTCGGCTATGCCTCGGATCTGGATCTGGTGTTTCTGCACGATTCGGGCGGCGCGCGGCAGGAGAGCGATGGCGGCCGCGGCGTCGACAATCAAGTGTTCTTCCTGCGCTTCGCGCAGCGCATGGTGCACCTGCTGACGGTGCACTCCGCTGCGGGACGCCTTTACGAGGTGGACATGCGACTGCGGCCGAGCGGCAAGGCGGGACTGCTGATCACGAGCATCGAGGCCTTTGCCGATTACCAGCGCCGCGAAGCCTGGACCTGGGAGCATCAGTCGTTGCTGCATGCGCGTGCGGTCGCCGGTGCCCCGCAGCTCATGCGCCGGTTCGAGGCGGTGCGCGCCGACGTGCTCGAGCACCACGTGCGGCGCGCCACGCTGCGCGAGGACGTGCGACACATGCGCAATCGCCAGCGCCGCGAGCTCTCGCGCGCCGATCCGGGTGAATTCGATCTCAAACAGGACCCGGGCGGCATCGGCGACATCGAGTTCCTGGCTCAGTACTGGGCGCTCAGCTGGGCGCACGACTACCCGCCCGTGGCCTTCTTTGCCGACACGATCCGCCAGCTCGAATCGGTCGCCTCGGCCGATCTGGTGCCGCAGGCGGAGGTCGACGTGCTGAGCGGTATCTATCGCGCCTATCGAACGCGCCTGCATCACCGCGCGCTGGAGGGGCTCGGCGCGGTGGTCGCAGGCGCCGAGTTCGCGGCCGAGCGCGCAGCCGTCGTGGCCGTCTGGGACCGCGTCATGGGCGCCTGAGCGAGGCTGCGGCTATACTTCACGCATGAGTACCAGCGCCGAACTGCGTCCCGCCAACGCCCAGCAGCAATACACGGTCAGCGCCGCCGATCTGCCGCTTTCCTGTCCGATGCCCGATATGACGCTGTGGAACTCCCACCCGCGCGTCTATCTGCCGATCGAGGCCACGGGCTTCGCCAAGTGCCCATACTGCGGCGCTGAATACACGCTGCAGTGCTGAGCACCGGGGCGGACACGGGCGTCAGGCCGGCTCGTGCCGGTAGGGACGATAGGACTTCTCCTCGACCAGCGCCGAATCGAGTTTGAGATTGATGCGGCGCTTGATGGCGGCACGCTCGTCATTGCGCAGATACACTGAGCGCGCCAGCTCGATGAAGGCCGCGTCGAACAGCCGCTGTGCCTCATGATCGCGGATGCGATCCTCGATGTCCCAGAGCGCCGCATTGACGCGCTCGAGCTCGCTCTCCTCGGCCGCGATATCGGCAGCGGCCGTCCCTGAGGCGGCGCGACTGTGCTCGAGCCGCGCAAGCTCGAGCCGCACGTTGGCGAGCTTGGCCGGATCGGCGATGCGCACGCACTTGATACGCAGGATCGTGATCTTGTCGAGCAGCTCGCCCGGCGAGATCGGCACCAGGATCTCGTTCATGGGACTATCCTAGCAGGGGCGGATCGCAGCGCCTGCAGCAGCGCGTCGAGCCGCTCACGCACGTCGGCGACTTCGATCAGATCCATCACGCCAGGCACCTCGATCTTGCGATGCCACGGCAGCTCCGAGGCGCTGCAGCCGCGGAAGCGGCGCGCCGCCGCCTCATAGCGGTCGACGCACCATTGCCGCGACAGGTACGGCCCCACGCGCTGCAGCCGCGTGGCGGCATACAGCCCAACCACTGGCGTGTCGACCATGGTTGCCATGTGGGCCGGACCGGAATCGGGTGTCAGCAGCACGCTGGCGCGCGCGAGCAGCGCGAGCATCTGCGGCAGCGTGTCGCGCCCGATCTGATTCACGACGGCAACCCCTGCCGCCTGCTCGATCGCCGCACCCATCTCGCGTTCGAGCGCCGAGCGGCCGCCGCACAGCAGCACGCGCATGTCGTGGGTTCGCACGGCGTGCGCGACGATCGCCGCATAGCGCTCGGCACGCCAATTGCGCGCCGTATGACTCGAGCAGGGACTCACGATGAGCGTTGGGCGCTGGTCGGCAATGAGCGCCGCAGCATAGTCTCGCGCCGCCTGCGGCAACGGCAGGTTCCACTCGAGCGCACCGCGCTCGAGCCCGAGCGCCGGCAGGAAGCCCTGGAAGCTGTCGAGCACGTGCTCGTCGCGTCGCGGCTCGATGCGCGCGTTGGTGAACAGCCATTGCAGCTCGCGCGCGCGCGCGCGATCGAACCCTACGCGCAGCCGCGCACGCACGGCCAGCGATGCGATGCTCGCGCGCAGCGAGAGCTGCATGTGCAGCAGAGCATCGAAGCGGCGCCCCTGCAGCGCCTGCCTCAGAGCCGGCAGGGCGGCGAGCCCGGCGCTCTTATCGATGGTGATAAACTCGACGCCGGGCAGCAGCGTCATGAGTCGCGATTCCGAGCGACCGATGATCCAGGTGAGCCGTGTCGCCGGACAGGTTCGCTGCAGCGTGCGCACGAGGGGCACGACGTGACAAGTATCGCCGATGGCGGAGAGGCGCAGGATGCACACGCTCTCCGGCGGCGAATTGGGATGGCTCATGCGGAAGACTTTGCGCTGGCCGATCGGGGCGGAAGTGCGGCAGAAACCGATTCGGGGCGGCGCGATGCTATACGACGCCTCCCGTGCGGGCAACGCCGATGCTGTGTGGTTCGATCGCGAGTGGTGGTCGCGCCGCGGCGAGGTGCACGAGCCGATGGAAGGACGCGGAGCGGCGGTCTTCATCGAGGCCGACTCGCGCCGGCTGGTGCTGCGTCACTACCGGCGCGGCGGCTGGATGGCGCCGCTGCTGGGTGATCGCTATCTCTGGCAGGGTGAGTCTGTGACGCGCTCGTTCAACGAGTGGCATCTGCTGTACGTCATGCAGCGCGCCGGGCTTCCGGTGCCGGTTCCGATCGCGGCTTGCTACCGCCGCCGCGGCCGGTTCACCTACACCGCCGATCTGCTGACCGAACAGATACCCGCGACGCGGTCGCTGGCCGCGCACCTGGGCTCGGAGGCGCTGGCGCTGACCGGCTGGATTGCGATCGGCCGCTGCCTGCGCCGGTTTCACGACGATGGCGTCGATCACGCCGATCTGAATGCGCACAACGTGCTGCTCGATGCCAGCGAGGCCGTCTGGCTCGTGGATTTCGATCGCGGCCGGCTGCGCCAACCGGGTTTCTGGTGCGACGGCAATCTCGTGCGCCTGCGCCGCTCGCTCGAGAAGATTTCCGACTCTCTGCCCGCCGAGCGCTTTTCAGAAGCGGACTGGGCGTCGCTGCTCGACGCCTACTTCACCCCGGCCGCGCAGCCCGCGCCCGTCTAGGAGCCGATCGGCCCCATCGTGCGACGCCTCTACACGCTGCTGCTCTACCTGGCGCTGCCGTTTGCAACGCTGATCGTGCTGTGGCGCGGGCTGCGCACGCGCGAGTACTGGCGCGGCGGGTGGGGGCGCTTCGGGCTCGGCAGCGCGCGCATCGGCGGGGGCGTCTGGGTGCACGCGGTCTCGGTCGGCGAGGTCCAGGTCGCCGCCATCCTGGTGCAGGCGCTGCGCGAGCGCGAGCGCGCACTGGAGATCACCCTCACCTGTGCGACCCCGACGGGCCGCGCGCGCGCGCGGGCGCTGCTGCCCGGCGTTGAGGTGCGCTACGCGCCTTACGATCTGCCCGGCTGCATCCGCCGCTGCCTGGCGCGACTGCGGCCGCGGCTGCTGATCCTGATCGAGACCGAGCTCTGGCCGAACCTGCTGCACGAGGCCGCTCGAGCCGGCATCCCGGTGTTGATTGCGAGCGCGCGCATTTCGGAACGCAGCCGCCGCATCTATCGGCGCCTGCCCTCGCTCATGCGGGCGGCGCTGGCGAGCAACGTCTGGGTGGGCGCACAGAGCGCGGCGGATCTCGAGCGCTTCGCGGCGATCGGCGTGGCGCCGCAGCGCCTGTCGGTGGTGGGCAACGTCAAGTTCGACCGCATCCTGCCGGCCGACATCCACGAGCGCGGCGCGCAATGGCGCGCCTACTTCGCGGGCGCCCGGCCGGTCTGGGTTGCGGGCAGCACGCACCCGGAGGAGGAGAGCATCGTGCTCGAGGCGCACCGTGCGTTGCGCGCCAGAGCGCCCAATGCGCTGCTGGTTCTGGCGCCGCGCCACCCGGCGCGTTTCACCGCCGCAGCGGCGGCGATCGCCGCCATGGGCTTCCGCTACGCACGCCGCTCGGGCGCGAGCTCGGACGGCCCGCCCGATGTGTTGCTGCTCGATAGCATCGGCGAGCTGCTCGAGTTCTACGCCGCGGCCGATGCCGCCTTCGTCGGCGGCAGTCTCGTGCCGGTCGGCGGCCACAATCTGCTCGAGCCCGCAGCGCTCGGATTGCCCGTCATCACCGGCCCCGAGCAGTTCAACAGTCCCGACGTCGCGCGCGCTCTGGAGCAGCAGGGCGCATTGATCACGGTGCACGATGCGGCAGAGCTCGCCGCGGCACTCGTGAGCCTGCTGGGCGATCCCGATCGGCGCTCGCGCAAGGGGGATGCCGCGCGCCTGGCGATGGACGCGCATCGCGGAGCGCTGTCCAAACTGCTGCGGCTCACGCAGGCGCTGATTGCCCCGGCCGCGCCGCCCTGAGCCTCAGGGAGCGCCCGACGTCGCGGGGGGCTGGGGCGAGCCGGAGGCCGGCGGTGCCCGCTCGGCGAGCCAATCGTTGATCATTTCGACCGTGCGGCGATCGAGACTTCCGGCGGCCAGGCGCAGCGCAACGATGTCATCGAGGTAGCCGTACCTGGCCTGCGCGTAGTTGGTCTCGGCCTGTACCAGCAATTCGCGTGAGGTCAGCACATCCACCGCGGTCTTGATGCCCGCCGCATAGCCGGCCTCGCTGGCTTCGAGCGAGACGCGACTGGACAGCACGGCCTGCTTCAGCGCCTGGACCTGCGAAATCTGGCTGATCACGCCCTGATAGGCATCGCGGGTCTGCTCCTCGGTCTGGCGTGAGGTGTAGTCCAGCCCCGCTTTGGCAGCGTCCCAGCTGTAGCGGGCCTGGCGGACTTTGGACTGGGTGGCACCGGCCGTGAAGATCGGTATCGAGATACCCACTTCCCAGATGGTATCGGTGCTGCCCGTGACCGGCGGAAACGTGTTGACCGATCCGAGCAGGCCGCTGATCTCGGCCGGTGGCGTGAAGTTGCCGTGCTCGAGCGCCCAGTTGCGATAGACGTTGATGCCGATCGTGGGGATATGTCCGCCATAGGCGGCCAGCAGGTTGTCGCGGGCGATCTCCGAGGCCATACGGCTGGCGACCAGGCTGGCATTCTGCTCCATGGCGGTCGTCACCCACTGATCCTCGCTGGCCGGAACCGGCGTCAGCAGCGGCATGTCGTCGCCCGGTCCCGCCAGGCTCCAGTAGCTCTCCCCGGTGATGGCACGCAGCAGATCCTGCTGAGTGGCCAGCGTGCGCTTGGCTGCGATCACCGCCGCGTTGGTGCTGTCGCGCGAGGCACGCGCGATCTCGACGTCGGTGATGGCGAGCAGGCCGACGTTGTAGCGCTGCTCGGCCTGATCGAGCTGGATCTGCACCGACGCCAGCGCGCTCTCCTGCGCACTGAGCGTGTCCTGGGCGGCGAGCACGGCAAAGTACTGTGAGGTCACGCGCTGCACGAGGCTCTGCTGCGCAGCCAGGAAATTCGCCTCCGCCTGCGCCACGGTGGCGTCCGCCGCCTTGAGCGCCACCCAGCTGTTCCAGTTAAACAGGTTGACGGCGAGGCTCAGCGCCGCCGTGGCCGGAGCCGTCTCGGGTGGAGCGGTGCCGGCACCGGTCCAGAATTTGTTGATCCCCAGATCGACGGGCAGCAGCGCGAGCAGCGCCTGCGTCCGGGTTTCGCGCACGGCAAGGCGTGTGGCAGTCGCCTGCCGAATGAGTGGATCGGCTATCTGTGCGCGGTCATAGACCTCGAGCAGACTCGTCGCCCCGGCGGCTTGGGCGAGGCAGGCGAACACCGCCGCCAGCAACCGCAACGAGGTCACGCGTGGCACGATTCGAGAGTCCTAGTACGTGGGCAGACTCGGATCGACGTCGCGCGACCAGGCGTCGATGCCTCCGGAGAGATTGGCGACGCGCGTGAAGCCTCGGGCAGACAGGAATTCGGCGGCGCGGCGGCTGCGGCCTCCGGCATGACACATGACGACCAGATCCGAATTGCGATCGAGCTCGCCGAGACGTGCCGGCACTTCCTGCAGCGGAATGTTGAGCGTGCCGGCCAGGCTCGCGATCGCGATCTCCCAGGGCTCGCGCACGTCCAGCACCGTAAGCCGCTCGCCAGCATCGAGGCGGCGCTTGAGTTCCTGCGGCGCGACTTCAAGGATGATGCCCATACTTCAGAAACCAAAGGCCGCAGGCTTCGGCGCACCCTCGAGAAATTCGATCTGGGTCTCGAACAGCGGCTCGCTGGCCGAATCGGAGTCGGCGCCCTTGCGCACCAGGCAGGCCTGCTGCGGCGAGGCGGCGCCGACGACCACGAACAGCCGGCCCCCCGGGCACAGCGCGCGCTCGAAGCGCGGGTCATAGACGGGCAGGGACGCTGTCAGAACCACGATGTCGTAGCGCGAGCTCTCCTCGATGTCCATGCCATCGCCGGTCACGACCTGCACCGGCGCCGTGGCCGCGAAACCCTGGAGATTCGCGCGCGCCAGCTCGGCCACCTCGGGGTGAATTTCGATGCTGCTCACCTGGCCGCCGAGCCGCGCCAGACATGCCGATACGTAACCCGAGCCGGTCCCGACTTCGAGTACCCGCTCGCCACCGCGCAGCGCCAGCGCCTGCAGCAGTCGCCCCACCAGCATCGGCCGCAGCATGCGCTTGCCGCAGGGCAGAGGAATCTCGCAGTCCGCGAACGACAGTTCCCGCCACCGCTGGGGCACGAAGCGCTCGCGTGGCACGGCGCGCAGCACTTCGAGAATGTGCTCATCGAGCACGTCCCAGGCGCGCACCTGTTGCTCGATCATCTGCTCGCGGGCGAGTTCAGTTAGCATTGAACGTAATCCGGTCTCGGCATCGGATGACGTTAAGGGTTTTTCCCCGATCTGCCAAGGGCGCCTGCGGCCAGCATATGGTGAAATGCCATGGGGTCGAGCCCGGTCTCGGCTATGCTGCAACAGCAGGCGATGGCAGAGCTTGGCCCTCCTCCCAAGGAAAAAGCATCGCTTGAACGCACGGTCTTGATGTCGATAATCGCGCTGCTCTGCCTGCTCTTCGGCGTCGCCGCATTGCTGCTACTGGTTCTCTACTTCCTGCAGCGAAGGCAGCTGACTGCGCTCGAGGAAGTCTCCCGACAGGTTCAGCGCACCGCCATCGGCGGCTCGCTCAAGACACGCATCGATCTGCAGACCGATCAGCCCGAGCTCGCCGCTCTCGTCACCGCCGTCAACCATCTGCTGGCGCGCGCGGCCGTAGCGGCCGATCAGGTATTGCCCAGCAGTGCGCCGATCGGCGCGCTCGGCGATCGAGTGCACGAAGCCGTGCTCATTCACGGCAAATCGATTCGCTACGTCAACCCGCATTTCGCGAGCCTCGTGGGTTCGCCCGTCGAGGAACTGCTCGGCCGTCGACTGGCCGATCTCGTGCCGCCGGAATTTTCCGAGCTGGTGGCCGATAACGTGCGCCGGCGACTGCTCGGCGAGGCGACCGCGGAGCGCTACGAGATCGATCTCATCGGTCACCAGGGCCAGCACTCGCGCCTGGAGGTCTCTACCTGGCCCATCGAGCACGAAGGCGAGCAGGCTCTGCTGATCGTCGGCGTCGAAGTGCTGCCGACCCAGACCGTCGAGGCGCTGCAGCCCAACGAGCGCCGCTCGCGCGCACGGCTCGCGCTCGAGGCCCTGCCCGAGGCGCTGATCACGATCGATGGTGAGGGCAAGATCGAGCACCTGAACCCGGCCGCCGCGCGGCTGCTCGGCACCGATGCGGGTGACGCAGTCGGCAAAGCGCTCGAGGAGATCGCGCGCGTGGTCGAGGAGTCCGACCGCAAGCTGCTGACGGAGCCCATTCGGCAGGCATTGGCCGTCGGTACCCCGCTCAATATCGGGCGGCGCGCGCTGATGATTCGCGGCGCCAGCGGCGAACGGCTGGTCGAGCTGTCGGCGGCGCCGATCCGCATGGAGACCGGCGAGAGCCTGGGTGTGGTCGTGCTGCTGCACGATGTCACCGAGGTGCGCGGGCTGGCGCGACAGATGTCGTATCAGGCGACGCACGATGCGCTGACCGGGCTCATCAATCGCCGCGACTTCGAGCGACGCCTGGAGGATGCAATCGAAGGCGCGCACCGCGGCGACAGCTCGCACGTGCTCTGCTACCTCGACCTGGACCGGTTCAAGACCATCAATGACAGCAGCGGCCATCAGGCCGGCGATGCCATGCTGCGCGAGGCGGCAAAGATCCTGCGCGACGCGGTGCGCGACTCGGACACCGTTGCCCGCATCGGCGGCGATGAATTCGGCATGCTGCTCGTGGGCTGCCCGCTCGACAAGGCGCGCCAGATCGCCGATGACGTCTATCGCGCCGTCAAGGATTTTCGCTTCGTCTGGAAGGACAAGATCTTCAATGTCGGCGTCAGCATCGGACTGGTCGAGATCGCGCACGACAGCGGCAGCATCGAGGAGCTGCTGGCGGCGGCGGATTCGGCCTGCTACGTCGCCAAGCGTCAGGGCGGCCACGTGGCCGTGTACTCGGCGCGCGATGAGGCCTTCGCACGCCAGACCGGGGAGATTCACTGGCTGCAGACGCTGCAGGCCGCGCTGCGCGACAGCCGCTTCGAGCTCTATTGCCAGCCGATCGTGGCCTCCTACGCGGCCAATGACGAGGGTCCGGCGATGGAGGTGCTGGTGCGGTTGCGCAACGATCAGGGCGAGCAGCTGGTGCCGCTCGACTTCCTGCGCGCGGCCGAGCGCTACCGTCTCATGGGGCTGATCGACCGCTGGGTGGTGCAGACGACGCTCACTGCGCTCGGACGCGGTGCGATCGCGCTGGCGCCGAAGCGCAGCATCGCCATCAATATCTCCGGTCAGACGCTCGGGGATGCGCAGTTCCTCGAGTTCGTGGTCGAGTGCTTCGATTCGACCGGCGCCAACCCGGCGCAGATCTGCTTCGAGATTGCCGAGAGCACGGTGGTCGCAAACTTCGAGCAGGCGCGTCGCTTCGTGGGCGTGCTGCACGGCATGGGTTGCCGCTTTGCACTGGATGATTTCGGCAGCGGCCTCGGCTCGTTTGCGAACCTCAAGAACCTGGCGGTGGATTACCTCAAGATCGACGGCTCGTTCTTCAAGAACCTCGCGCGCGACACGGTCAACCAGGCGATGGTGACGGCCATGATCCGCCTCGCGCGCACGCTGAACTTCAAGGTCATCGCCGAGCAGGTCGAGGACGCGAGCACCATGGACGCCGCGCGCCAGATGGGCGTGGACTACCTGCAGGGCTTCGCGATCGGCCGGCCCGAGCGGCTGGCGATGGCCGCCTGAAGCGGCGGGCGCTGCAACGCTAGCGGCGTTGCGCGGTTGCGAAGATCTCGTTGCTGCGCACGAAGGCCTCCATGAGCGGCGCCATCACGGCTGTCTGCGAACGATGTTCGCGGATTGCCCCGAGCTTGCGCGCGCGCTCGGCCGCGCTCAGCGGCAGTGATTGCCAGGCGAGTGCGGCGGCCGCCGTCGGCGGTTGCAGCGGCAGCTCAGGGGTGAGGCCCAGCGGACGCGGCCAGTGCCGCGCGTGCACGATCCAGTAGCGCAGCTCATCGAGCTCGCCGCGACGCTCGAGCACGCGGCGCGCCAGCTCGCCGCTGGCGCGGTGATCGGGATGAAGGTCCTGCGGCGCGGCCACCAGTACCTGCGAGGGGTGGAAGTCCGCGATGACGTGCTCGAGGTCGCGCTCGAGATTGGCGCCGGTGTAGGCGGCACCCGGGCTCACGGCGTCGGCGTAGCGCACGCTGCGACTCGCCGTGTATTTTGATCGGTACGAGCGCTCGTAGTAGGAATCCAGCAGCGCGCGGAGCGCGCGATCGGGATACCCGAGGATGTACTGCGAGGATCGCGGCACTCCGAGCTCATCGGCCGCGGCATGAGCCTCCCGCAGACGCTGCTTGCCGAGCCGCAGCATCGTGCCGCTGCCGGGTGAGAGCGTATGCGCGACCAGCAGCGCATCGAGCTCGAAACCGTCTCCGGCGGTGATCCAGACGATGCCCACTGCCGCGCCGCGCGCGAGCGCCTGCTGGATGAGGCCCGCGCAGCACAGCGATTCATCGTCCGGATGCGGTGCGATCACGAGCAGGCGATCCTGCGGCGCCGGCGGTGCCATCGGCGGCAGCGCTGCGGTGGGGCCGGATGCAGCGACCCCCCGGGAGGCCACGGCGGCGTCAGCCAGCAGCAGTGCCAGCAGCAGCGCGCGCAGCCACAGGCGCAGTCGCGGCGACATGCGGAGCCTCAAGCGCTCCGCGGGCCGCCTACAGCAGCGGCACCAGCAACAGCGCGACGATGTTGATGATCTTGATCAGCGGATTGATGGCCGGACCGGCGGTGTCCTTGTAGGGATCGCCCACGGTGTCTCCGGTCACGGCGGCCTTGTGCGCCTCCGAGCCCTTGCCGCCGAAGTGGCCTTCCTCGATGTACTTCTTGGCGTTGTCCCAGGCGCCGCCGCCCGTGCACATCGAGATCGCGACGAACAGTCCCGTGACGATGGTCCCGATCAGCAGTCCGCCGAGCGCCTTGATGCCCGCGCCCGGGCCCATGAGCGCGGTCATGCCGAAGGCGATGACGATGGGCACCAGGATCGGCAGCAACGAGGGGATGATCATTTCCCTGATCGCGGCGCGCGTGAGCAGGTCGACGGCACGTGAATAGTCGGGCTTGGCCGTGCCCTGCATGATGCCGGCGATCTCGCGGAACTGGCGCCGCACCTCGGTGACGACCGAGCCCGCCGCACGGCCCACCGCCTCCATCGCCATGGCGCCGAACAGATACGGCACCAGTCCGCCGATGAACAGGCCGATGATCACGGCCGGATCCGACAGCGAGAAGTCGACCATATCGCGGCCGGTCGCACTCAGGTGTGCCGCGAGGTTGTGCGTGTAGTCGGCGAACAGCACGAGTGCCGCCAGGCCCGCCGAGCCGATGGCATAGCCCTTGGTGACCGCCTTCGTGGTATTGCCGACCGCATCGAGCGGGTCGGTGATATTGCGCACCGACTTGGGCAGATCTGCCATCTCAGCGATGCCGCCGGCATTGTCCGTGATCGGGCCGTACGCATCCAGTGCGACGATCATACCCGTCATCGACAGCATGGCGGTGGCCGCCACGGCGATGCCGTACAGGCCCGCGAGACTGTAGGAGCCCCAGATCGCAAGGCACACCGCGAGCACGGGCAGTGCGGTCGATTTCATGCTGACGCCCAGGCCGGCGATGATGTTGGTGGCGTGTCCGGTCTGCGACGCCGCGGCGACGCCACGAACCGGTGCGTACTCGGTCGCGGTGTAGTACTCGGTGATGATGATCATCGCCGCCGTGAGCGCGAGGCCGATCAGCGCGCAGCCGAACAGGGCGTTGAGCTGATCGGGCAGCAGCGAGCGCGTGATGAACCAGAAGGCCACGGCGGAGATCAGGCCCGATACCGCGACGCCCTTGTAGAGCGCGTTCATGATTTTGCCGCCCGCGCTCACACGCACGAAGAAGGTGCCGATGATCGATGAGATGATCGATGCAGAACCCAGGGCCAGCGGATAAACCAGCGCGGCGATGCCGGCCTGCTGCAGCAGCAGCCCGCCGAGCAGCATGGTCGCGACGATCGTGACCGCGTAGGTCTCGAACAGGTCGGCGGCCATGCCGGCGCAGTCGCCGACGTTGTCCCCGACGTTATCGGCGATGACGGCGGGGTTTCGCGGATCATCCTCCGGAATACCCGCTTCGACCTTGCCGACGAGATCGGCACCGACGTCGGCGCCCTTGGTGAAGATGCCGCCGCCCAGCCGGG
>Ga0181523_10004016_pt1 | contig 12979 bp, 9 predicted proteins | sample PEATcosm2014_Bin_43_FD_119752 | JGI IMG/M metagenome (GOLD analysis project Ga0181523, IMG submission 119752) | Peatland microbial communities from MTU Mesocosm Facility, Houghton, MI, USA - PEATcosm2014_Bin05_30_metaG | ecosystem: Environmental > Terrestrial > Soil > Wetlands > Peat | place... | reverse complement strand
TGCTGGTCATTGGCGATGTGTCGGCCTTGCGGGTGCGCGCCGAAGTGAACGAGCAGGATATTGGAAGAATCCGGGTCGGCCAGAGTGTGCTGGTTCGCGCCGCGGCGTTTCATGGCCGTGAGTTCGACGGCAAGGTTTCGTCCGTCGCCCGCGTCGTCGGGCCGAGCCGGATCAATTCGGGCGATCCGCGCAAGTTCAACGATGTCGATGTGTTGGAGGTCGTTGTCGATTTGCCGGATCCCGCGCCGCTCGTCGTCGGCCAGCAGGTCGACGTCTATTTCAAATCGGACCAAGCAGAAACCCAATAGCAAATCCGCTTGTAGCTCTTGTGTAACGTTTGGTCGATCTGGCGGCCCGCTGCTGCGCGAATGGGTGGACGATGCGCGCGCGACGCCGCAAGATTTGGATGCATTGGCGGTACCGGATGAGCAGGGTTGGCTGAGTGAGCGGGAGGAGGCGCTGCGCTATTGAAAGAGGGCGGACGCACATAGGAACTTTGTAGGGCGGAATAGAAACGTAGTCTGCGATGCAAGCCGTAAATCTAATGAGCAAGCTTAAATGTAGAGCGCATTTAACCGGAGGCGACCCCTTAATCTTGATGGAGTAGCAGGCTCTCCAGGGGGCTAAATGCGGCAGACTTACTGTCCTTTTTTGAAGGCGAAGGTCCGCCGACCCCGGGCCAAATAATACCGACGTCATGAAGTGCAATTGTCGACTTTGGGCCGCGGCAGGCCCCATACGGCCAAACTCGTGGCATATCTGCCACACCAACGGGAAGGATTCCCTCTAATCCGCCATTTAGCCGAGTTCCACATTGTCATTGTTACCGGGGTTGGCATCATAGCGTCACAACACCCGGGGGGCCTCATCTCTGGGCGCGGAACAGGGAGCACCGACAATGAAAGCGACTTGGATTGCAGGCATCATGGGCGCTGTGATTGCCATGCCAGCGATGGCCGCGGACATGGCGCTGAAGGCCCCGCCGCTGGCACCAGTTTACTCCTGGACCGGCTTCTACGTCGGCGCCAATCTCGGTTACGGAGTTGGAAACGATCCAACGACGGAGACGACCGTCAGTGGCGCCGCATACCCGCTGTTGGGAGCGGGCGCGCCGCTCTATGCAGGGTCCGGCCAATATGCCATCGATCCCAGCGGCTGGAACGGCGGCTTCCAGGCTGGTTACAATTTGCAAGTCTCGCCAATCTGGGTGCTCGGCATCGAGACCGATTTCCAGTTCGCCGGCATGAACGGCTCGGCGAACTGCATCTTACCTTGCGGCACTGAAATCGTTCCGAATTCCTCCATCGGCATTCTGACCGGCTTTCCCGTTATCTTTTCAAATTATTCGTATTCGCAAAAGCTGGATTGGTTCGGAACTGTGCGAGGCCGAGCCGGCTACGCGGCAGGACCAGCTCTGTTCTATGTCACCGGCGGCCTCGCCTATGGCGAAGTCGAACGGGCGGGTAGTGTCTCTGGCATCACGGTGAACAATTTGTTTGGTGGAGGATCCACCTTCAACGCTTTTTCTGGTTCATTCGACAACAGCTCGACCAATGTCGGCTACACTGTCGGCGCAGGGATCGAGGCAAAGTTGTGGGGCCAGTGGTCGGCGAAGGCGGAATATCTCTATATCGATCTCGGCAGCGTCTCCGATACCTTCAACACAATGTATACATCGGGGACTCCTAGTACCGGGGTAGCGGCCACCCGGACCGTCACAAGCGATGTTCGGGAAAATATCTTCCGCGTTGGGCTGAACTACCAGTTCAGCGCACCGCCTCCTCCCTGAGAATTTCGTTCGAACCAATCACGAAATGCTGGAGCCCGGTTTTGCTGAAATCAAAACCGGGCTCGACTTTTTCTATCTCACGCGGGCAAGCGGGTAGGGCTCGCCCGAATATTCGGCAAACGCCTTCGCTGCGGCCACAAGGGCGGCGTGAGGGATATGGAATGACTCGGCAAAGCCTACTTGAAGTGCGGGATCGACTTCACCAAAAAACGACGACATATAACCTGGCTTGGCCTTCGCCGCATTCTGGCCTATCGGGGCGGCACAACTCTTCAATGCGCTTTTGAAATTCCAACACGTTCTGCACCACAACATCTTCCGGCTTTGCGTCGTCCGCGCTCGCGAATATGTCGACGCGGAGTTTACGCATTCGCTCTCTAGCTTCCATGTCAGACGGGCCATGCTCGAAAGAGCATTCCTCGAACAAAGACTCTGCGGCCGTTTCGACCCTGAGTTTGGCGCCATACAGGATTGCGAAGATTGCTTCGGTTTCTCTGCCGAAGATGGCCATGAACTTTGGCTCGATCTTTGAAACGCGTTCAAAGAATTCTTCGGCTCGATCGATGCGCTTCAAAACGGCGTAAGGGCTACGCTGCCCTTCTCGACGCGACGGCAGCGGAAATTCGACATTTCCTCTCGTTTCATCGATGTCTTCCCACTCACTTTCAAGCACGCGTCGCGAGCGTATGGTTTGGAATCGGAATTTAGCCTCATACGCTATAGCCAAAGCATCAAGCGCGACTTCGATGCGCCGCTCTTCAATCCGTTCACGCTTCCATCTACCGAACGTGCGGAAGCCACCGACGGCAATGCCTATCGTGATGCAGAATCCAATGATTGCGAGGACGGGTGTCGCAAAATCCCTGAGCGCGTCGTAGTGTTCAAGAATCCAATTGTGCATTAAACGGCGTTTATGGGTAAAGGTACGTTTTCGTGCCTAGCATACGCGACCATTCACGCCCGTGGGCACGCTTCGCTTTGCCCACCCTATGGTTTCGCCTCAATACACCTCCCCCGGGCTCTATAGAACGGCATTGCCTCGCGCACATTGGCGCGGCCGGGGACCTAGGCTATTGATCCCGCGCCCACGGGACGCGACTGATGCCCTTCTCTTTCCGCCTCACGGCCACCGACGGCGCTGCGCGCGCCGGCGAGATGACGACCGCGCATGGTGTCGTGCATACGCCGGCGTTCATGCCGGTCGGCACCCAGGCCGCGGTCAAGGGCGTGCATCACGATGACGTGCGCGCCTCCGGCGCCGAGATTTTGCTCGGCAATACCTATCATCTGATGCTGCGGCCTTCCGCCGAACGCATCGCCGCGCTCGGCGGGCTGCACGCCTTCATGCGCTGGCCGTATCCGATCCTTACCGATTCCGGCGGCTTCCAGGTGATGTCGCTGGCGCCGCTGCGCAAGATCACGGAGGATGGCGTCACCTTCCGCTCGCACATCGACGGCGCCATGGTGGAGCTGTCGCCGGAGCGCGCCATGGCGGTGCAGATTCTGCTCGGCTCCGATATCGCCATGCAGCTCGACGAATGTATAAAACTTCCGGCCGAGCGGCGCGATATCGAGCGCGCCGTGACGCTGTCGCTGCGCTGGGCCGAGCGCTGCAAACGCGCCTTCGCAGGCGCCGCGGCCGGTCGCGCGCTGTTCGGCATCGTGCAGGGCGGCGACGATCAGATATTGCGCGAGCAGAACGCGCGCGCTCTCACCGATATCGGCTTCGACGGCTACGCCATCGGCGGGCTCGCCGTCGGCGAAACCCAGGACGTGATGCTGAAGATCGTTGCCGAAACTGCGCCGGCGCTACCGGCGGAACGGCCGCGCTATCTGATGGGCGTCGGCACGCCGGCCGATCTCCTCGAAGCGGCGGCGCGCGGCATCGACATGTTCGATTGCGTGCTGCCGACGCGCAATGGCCGCCACGGCCTCGCCTTCACGCGGTTCGGTCCGATCAACATCAAGAATGCGCACCACGCCGACGATCCGCGGCCGCTCGATGCGGAAAGCCGCTGTCCGGCGGCGCGCGATTTTTCCCGCGCCTACCTGCATCATCTGTTCCGCAGCGGCGAGCCGCTCGGCGGCACGCTCCTGTCGCTGCTCAATCTCTATTATTACCAGGACTTGATGGCGGGTGCCCGCGCCGCCATCAGTGCCGGCCGCTTCGCCCACTATGTCGTGGAAACCAAGGAGCAATGGACCGCCAAACGCGATGTTCGCGAGGACGGTACCTAACAAAAAGAAACCCGCCGGCCGCAAAAAAACGCGAGACCGGCGGGTCACTTTACGCGCTTACGCCAACAACAAGCGCAACGCTACTCACGCAACGAAGATCACAGTCGCACTCTGACGCCCAGTCGCCATCCTGGTTCCGCTGCCGCGACAGCGACGGGCATTTTGGTTTGGCCCAGCCGCCACGGTGTCAATCAGTCCCGGGGGCGCACCCGGAATGACGCAACACAACTAAAAAGGCCACCCTAACGGAAGTCGCAAAACTCACGTGGCCACAACATGATCGAGGTGACGAATTCGTGCGCGCAATCATCGCAGGCCCAGGTGTGGCGAATCTGGCCTTTGACGTTGAACTCGGATTCCTCGGCGATCAGCAAGACGCTCCCGCAACGCGGGCAACTGGGTCGGCCTAAATCGTGCAACACGACCTCGCGGGCGTGGCAGGCGAATTGGATGCGCATCGGCGATCCTCCTCGACGCGACCCTCCACCCCGATCTGGCCCTATACCGCAGGAACTTTGCGCGAAGTCTGTGGCGCTGGTACGACGCCTTTATAAAACTGCCATGGCCTTTCGGCTTGAAAATTCGATTCAAGACATCCGCCTAGATCGCAGCGCGCATTGCCGAAACGCGAGGGCCCAGCGATAATTTCGCCTCAACCGGCCGGGAGACTGCCATGAACGAGGTGAGGCACCGCACGATCGAGACCAACGGGATACGGATGCATGTCGCGGAGCAGGGCGAAGGTCCGCTGGTCGTGCTCTGCCACGGCTTCCCGGAATCCTGGTATTCCTGGCGCCATCAGCTCCGCGCCTTGGCCGAAGCCGGTTTCCACGCGGTCGCCCCGGACATGCGCGGCTATGGCCGCACCGATGCTCCCGCCGAAATCGAAAAATACACGCTGCTGCATCTGGTCGGCGACATGGTCGGGTTGCTGGATGCTTTGGGCGAAAAAACCGCGGCGATTGCCGGCCACGATTGGGGCGCGCCGGTCGCATGGCACGCGGCGCTGCTGCGGCCCGACCGCTTTCGCGGCGTGATCGGACTGAGCGTGCCGTTCCTGCCGCGAGGCTCGAACCGGCCGACCACCATGATGCCGCAGGACGACGACGCAGTTTTCTATCAGCTTTATTTCCAGGAGCCCGGCGTGGCCGAGGCGGAGCTTGAGCGCGATCCTCTCTTGACCATTCGCGCCGGGCTCTACGGGGCCTCTGGCGAAGCATCGCGCCGCCGCGAACCCGGCGAGCCGGTCGGCATGGTGCCGCGCAAGCGCGGCTTCCTCAGGGGCCTGACCAGCCCGCCGCCGCTGCCGTCCTGGCTGTCGGACGAGGACGCGACGTATTACGCCGAAGAGTTCAAGCGCACCGGTTTTCGCGGCGGTTTGAACTGGTACCGGAATATCGATCGCAACTGGGAACTGCTGGCACCCTTCGCAGGTCTGAAGGTGATGGTCCCGGCGCTCTACGTCGCCGGCGACCGCGATCTTGTCGTCGCCTTCCGCGGGGTGGACAAGCTCCTTCCCGGTCTCCCCAAATTCGTGCCCGACCTGCGCGGCGCGATCATGCTGCCCGGCTGCGGCCACTGGACCCAGCAGGAGCGCGCGGGCGAGGTCAATGCGGCCATGATCGACTTTCTCCGCGGCCTGCCCTGAGGCGCCTGCCGCCCAATCGGGCTGGGGAAATCACAAAAATTCCTTGTTTCCGGCACGGCGGCGTCTCAAACGTGCGTTTGAATTTCATTCGTTCGTTTGAAATACACCGCAACGAGGTACCATGCTGGCGTTACAGGAATCAAAGCGGCCGGTCGGCAACCACCCCAACGTCCGGCCGCCATGCCCGAACTGCGGACGCTCGATGCATCTCACCCGCACCACGCCGCGAACGGGCGGCCTTCCTGACTTACGGACCTTCAGTTGCGGCGAGTGCGGGGTTTGGTCGACCGAAGCCGCCTCCGATCGCACCGCGGCCTGAACGATCGCGGCGGAACACTGAATGCGGCGGTGGACTATGACACCGCCGGCCTGAGCCCCAAGCGCGCATTTCGTCCCCCGGGCGCGCTTGGGGTTTCTCTTTTCGCTTCACCGGTGTCGTCGGAACACCTGTTTGGCGGCTGGGCCGCCCGTTGTGCTGGCCGGCCGCGATCCTGGGCGCTTGGGATTGGTGAGCCGGCTGGGACTCGAACCCAGGACCCCGTGATTAAAAGTCACGTGCTCTACCGACTGAGCTACCGGCTCGTGCGCGCACCCATATCGTAAAAGCCCCTCCGTGTTCCAGTCTTCCGTTGGCCTTGCCGCGTAATCCCGCCCATAGGGATCAAATCGGCGCGAGAAGTCTAAGCCCGCCGTGGCCGATTGGCTGTCGCACCGGCGCCGGCATTTGCTAGACTGGGCTGCCGGGGGCTCTGGGCAGCTCGAACGAGGACTCGATGCCGATCGTCAACCGCGTCGCCGACCTGCACGCCGAGATCACCACTTGGCGGCGGGACATCCACGCCCACCCGGAGCTCCTCTACGACGTTCACCGCACGGCGGCGTCCGTTGCCGACAAGCTCAAAACCTTCGGCTGCGACGAAGTGGTCACCGGCCTCGGCAAAACGGGGGTGGTTGGCGTCATCCGCGGCCGCAAGGCGGGCGCCAAGGTGGTCGGGCTGCGCGCGGACATGGATGCGCTGCCGATCAAGGAGGCGACCGGTCTGCCTTATCAATCGACCGTGCCGGGCAAGATGCACGCCTGCGGCCACGACGGCCATACCGCCATGCTGCTCGGCGCCGCCAAATATCTCGCGGACACGCGCAATTTTGCCGGCACCGCCATTATCATCTTCCAGCCGGCCGAGGAGGGCGGCGCCGGCGCGCGGGCGATGATGCGCGACGGCCTGTTCGATCGGTTCGGCATCCAGGAAGTTTTCGGCATGCACAACGCCCCCGGCCTGCCGGTCGGCGAATTCGCCATCCGTGCCGGCCCGATGATGGCGTCGACCGACACGATCCAGATTGAGCTCGAAGGCATCGGCGGGCATGCGGCTTGGCCGCACCGCGGCGTCGACACCGTCCTGGTCGGCGCGCAAATCGTCAATCAGCTGCAGTCGATCGTGGCCCGCAATGTCGACCCGCTGCAAGCGGCAGTCGTCTCGATCTGCGTGTTCCAGGCCGGGCACACCGAAAACGTCATCCCGCAACACGCGCAGCTGCGCGGTACGGCGCGCAGCTTGTCTCCCGAAGTCCGCGATCTGCTGCAGAAACGGGTGCGGGAGATTGTAGAAGGAACCGCGCGCCTCTACGGCGCCAGAGCCGAAGTCACCTACACGAGCGGGTATCCGGTGCTGGTAAACGAGCCGAACAAAACCGCATTTGCCGTCGACGTCGCTGGCGAGATCGCCGGCAAAGACAAGGTCCATAACGAGGCTCCGCCGATCCTGGGGGCGGAGGATTTTGCCTACATGCTGGAGGAGCGGCCGGGCGCATTTATTTGGCTCGGCAACGGCGATAGCGCCGGGCTGCATCACCCGGCATACGATTTCAACGACGAAGCGATCCCGGTCGGAACGTCGTATTGGGTGCGGCTCGCGGAAACCGCGCTGGCGGGCTGATACCCGTCATTCCGGGTCCGAGCGGAGCGAGGAGCCCGGAATCCATAACCACCGTTCCATCCAAGAAGTCGAGATTTTTCTGCGTCTACTGCGGCTATGGATTCCGGGCCCGCCGCTTCGCGGCGCCCCGGAATGACCAACTACTGCGCCGCTTCGACGCGGTTTTCGGCCGGCAGCTTCGGCGGCGCGGCGATGACCTTGGAGCGCGGCAGCAACTCCAGCACCCGTGCTTCGATGCCGCGCCAGTAGGCGAACGAGTTGAGGCGGCTATCTTCGATCAGCCCGATGGCGACCGCCGACAGGAACGGCAGGCTCTGCACCAGGAGTACGACCGCGAAGATGTTGATCTCGTGGACCTGCTTGTAATTGGTGACGACGAGGGTAAGCGCCCCGAGCAGGAGAAGCCCGGCGATCACGGCCTCCCAGAAGGCGGGGAAATCCTGGCTCTTGCGGCTATTGCCGCCCTTCGCCGTGCGCAGGAACGGCAGGCGCTCCTTGAACAGGCCGATACCGACGGCGCGTGCCACGGTCCATTGCACCGACATGGCCGCGCATACGGCACCCAGCATCTGCCCCGGCGTCGCCCGCACCCGCAGCCGATACAGCGCGACAAAGTGAGCGACCGCGACGGCGAAAGCCGCCAGGATCGGAACGGTCAGGATACGATCCGGCACGGCAATATTGGCGAAGGCGACGATCGGCACCCAAAGGATATTGAGAAGCGCGACGACCACGCCGATGCTTTCGGCGCCCAGCCAGTTGAGCCAGCCGAGGGCATATTCGCGCTTCTGCTCGCGCGACAGGCCGTCCGACCACGGCAGCAGCTGTTGCCAGTGCTTGCGCAGGATTTGCAGGCCGCCGAAGGCCCAACGATGGCGCTGGCGTTTGTAGGCGTCGAAGGTATCGGGCAATAGCCCGTAGCCGTAGCGGCGGTTGGTGTAGTGCGCGGTCCAGCCGTCTTCGAGCAGCGTCAGCCCGAGATCGGCGTCCTCGACAATGGTCTCGCTCGACCAGCCGCCGATGGCGTCGATCGCCGCGCGCCTGATCAGACACATCGTGCCGTGGACGATGATGGCGTTGACTTCGTTGCGCTGGACCATGCCGATATCAAAGAATCCGGCATATTCCGCATTCATCGCATGGTGCATGACCGAGCGGTCGCCGTCGCGATGATCCTGCGGCGATTGCACGAGCCCGACCCGCAGATCGGCAAAGTGCGGCACCAAGTCCTTCAGCCAATCCGGCTGCACGACGTAGTCGGCGTCAAGAACGCCGATGATTTCCGCGTCCGCCGCGGTGTGCGATAGCGCCAAGCGCAACGCTCCGGCTTTGAAGCCGGGAAGATTCTCGACCCTGACGAATTTGAAGCGCTCGCCGAGCTCGCGACAATGCTCTTCGATCGGCCGCCACAGCGCCGGATCGGGGGTGTTATTGATCACCACCACGCATTCGAGGTGGGGATAATCGAGCCGGGCCACGGCATCGAGCGTGGCCTTGAGCATGTCCGGCGGCTCGCAACAGGCCGGAATGTGGATCGATACTTTGGGGACGAAGGCGTCCGGCACCAGCGGTGGAGAAACGGCAAGCCGGCGCGGCGGCCGGCCGAAGGCGATGGCGGCAATCTCCTCGATACGCGCCAGCGCGATAGCGACCAGCGGTACCAAGAGGATCACGCCCAGCGCGAGCGCAAAGGCGGCACCGGGCACGAAATAATGGCCCTTCCAGAAGGCCACGATCGCGGCGAACCAGGCTCCGACAGCGTTGGCTGATGCCGCGAGCACCAAGGCCTGGGTGGCGGTCGCCCCGCCGAGCGTCAGGATCGGCAAGGATAGCAACAGCCCAAGCAACACGGCGAGGCCGGCGCGCTTGATGTAATCCGGGTCGGTGATCGGCCCGGTCCAGGAGAATTTCGCCTGCCGTGAGGCGTCGAGCAGGCCCCAATAGGGCCCGACGCCGCCTTCGGCAGTCTTCCACGGCTGATCGATCGCCTCGATGACGTTGTAGTCGATGCCATAGGCCTCGGCGCGCGCGACGAAGTCGCGAATGACCATCGCTTGCTCGATGCGGCCCGGACTGGCGGCGTGGAAGTTGTAGCCGGCGCTCGGCCAGCCGAACTCGGCGATGACGATGCGCTTGCCGGGATGCAGGCGGCGTAATTTGTCGTAGATTTCGATGGCGCGCTCGGCCGCATCGGACGCATCGTCGCCCGACCAATAGGGCAAGATATGCGCGGCGATGAAATCCACCGCCGAAGCAAGCTCCGGATGGTCGATCCAGGCGGACCAGATTTCGCCTGTCGTAACAGGGACCGGGCTCGATCTCTTCACTCTTTGGATGATCTTGATGAGATCTTCCACGCTGGTCTCGGTGCGCAACATCGTCTCATTGCCCACCACGATGGCGTTCACGTTGCTGTTGTGGCGCGCCAGATCGAGCGCGGAGCGAATTTCGCGTTCATTGCGTTCTTGGTTCTTGTCGATCCAGGCCCCGACCGTAACTTTGAGGCCGAACTCGGCGGCGATCGGCGGCACCAGCTCAGCGCCGCCGGTCGCCGAATAGGTACGGATCGCGCGGGTATAGGGGGCGATCGCTTTGAGGTCGGCCCGGATCTGTTCAACCGTGGGCCGCTCACCCCAGTCGGGATGCGCCAAAGCCACAAACGGAGCGTAAGAGACGCTGGCGAGCTGCCCCCTAAAGTCGGGCGCCGTTTCCTTGGTTCGTAGCGAAGCCCACAAGCCTGCATGCACGCACGCCACAAGAGCGAGCACGGCAGCGACGGTGCGCATCGAAATTCAACCACGCGGGGAGAGGATACAACGGCCGAACCTGTCCCCAAGGTTCGGCAATGGGCGATATGGGGCGACCTGCGAGCGGTATGGCACAGGTAGCCTCCGGAGGTGGCAAATTCAAGACAACGAAACTTTTTCCGCAAATTTTTTAGGCTGTCGGCGGATTGCCGGCGGTGCGGTTGACGCTAGCGGTTGGTGGTGGGGCTTGGCGCGGCGGCGGCGGCGGGCGGCGCGGGTGGCGCCGCCGGGTTAATCCAGCAGGTTTGCACGCGGGCGTTAAGGCTGTCGGCGGCCTTCGGATCGATGTTGCTTCCGTGCAGGATCAGGCAGCGGAACGACGCCTGGATATGCGCGCTCGGACAGCCGAATCGATCGTAGAGGTCGAGATGGCGGAAGGCGGTGTCGAGATCGTCGCGCCAGAGCAGACTGACCACGCGGCGGCCGAGCCATACGCATTCGGGATGGCCCGCCGGCCCGTTCAGCGCCTTCTGCGCTTCGGCAAACTCGTCGATCTTCTGCGGCTCTTTGCCGGTTTCCTGGCCCGCAGCGGCAGCCGCCGGCGCCGGTTTGTCCGCCGGTTTGGCGTCGTTGTTTTGGGCAAAAGCGGACGGCGCGAAAGCAACGACCGCAGCCGAGAGGAGCCAAAGCGCCGCGTACAGCCCGCCGGCAAGGGTGAACAAGCGATGCAACATGGGTCAACTTTGTTGGGCCGATTCTCGGACCGAGAAGAGGGGCGCTTCCCTGGTCACCGGATTGGGCCGCCATTACGGCATCTTCCAGGCGCGGCCGCAATGACAACAGCCCAACTGCGCTGCTTTGTCCAGCGGCGTATCGCGGCAGCGCGCTCGACCTTGGCATGAGGCGATCGCAAGGCTAATGGCAGAGTGTGTCCCGCACGCTAGACCTCCCCACGATCGGCCCGGCGCTCGCCTCGTTTGCCGTCACCGCGCTTGCCATCGGTGCGACGTGGTGGTGGCTCGGTGCGCCGATCGAGCTGCCGCCGTCCCCGCTTGCGGCCGGGCAGAAGCTTTATTGCGCATCCTATACGCCGTTCCGCGCCGGGCAGAGCCCGCTGGTGGAAGGGACCCGCGCCGAGCCCTGGCAGATCGAAGAGGATTTGGCGCTGTTGTCCAAACATACCGGCTGCGTACGCACCTATTCGGTGACCGACGGCCTCGACAACGTCCTCGCCAGTGCGCGGCGGCACGGACTCAAGGTGCTGGAAGGGATTTGGATCTCCAACAATGCCGAGAAGACCCGCCGCCAGATCGCCACCGGGATCGCGCTCGCCAAACAGTATCCGGACGTCATCACCGGCGTCATCGTCGGCAGTGAAGTGCTGCTCCGCGGCGAAATCTCGGCGGCAGACCTCATCGCCAACATCCGCGAGGTCAAGGCCCAGGTATCGGCGCCGGTCACTTATGCCGATGTGTGGGAGTTCTGGCTGCGTTATCCCGACGTGCAGAACGCGGTTGATTTCGTCACCATTCACATCCTGCCGTATTGGGAGGACTTTCCGATCCCGGCTTCGCGCGCCGCCGCCCATGTCGGCGACATCCGGCGCAAGGTCGCTGACGCCATGCCGGGGAAGGAGATCGTCATCGGCGAATTCGGTTGGCCGAGCGCGGGCCGAATGCGGGAGAGCGCGCGACCCTCACGGTCCAACCAGGCGCGGGCGGTCGCCGAGACGCTGGCATTGGCGCAGCGCGAGAATTTTCGGGTCAACATCATCGAGGCATTCGACCAGCCCTGGAAGCGCGCGCTTGAAGGGACGGTAGGCGGTTATTGGGGGATTTTCGACCGCGCCACCGGCGCGCCGAAATTGAGCTTCTCAGGTTCGGTCTCCGATCACCCGCTTTGGCAGCTCCAGGCGCTCGCCGGCATTCTGCTGACGGTCCTGACATTCGGCGGCGCGCTCATCTTCGGCCGCAAAAAAGGCCTCGCCATTTCGTTGTGGCCCAGGATTGCCGCGCTATCGTTTCTTCCCGCCGTCTTGTTCGGCTGGACGATCGAGACGGTCCCGATGGAAAGCTTCAGTTTCGGGAGCTGGCTGCGCTCGCTCGCCTTCGCCGCGACGGCAGCTGTCGCTCCGATCGTCTGTGCGGTCGCGTGCGCCGCCGGCCGTGCGCCGCCACGCTTCGCGGCGCTCCTTGGCCGCAGCGGCGAACGCCGCGATGGCATCGACTGGGCGCTCGGCGGCACGCTCGTCGCGCTGATGCTGGTGTCGGTCGAAGGCGCGCTCGGGCTGGTGTTCGATCCGCGCTACCGCGATATTCCGTTTGCGCCGCTGACGGCAGCCGCCGTGCCCTTCTTGGTCTTGCTGGCGTCGACACCGCGTCCAACGGGCTCGCGCGCGATAGCCGAGACCGTTGCCGCCGTCGTGCTCGCCTTATCGGCGGTCTACATCGTGTTCAACGAGCGGTTTTCCAATTGGCAGTCGGTCTGGTTCTGTGCCGGATTGATCGGCTTGGCTTTCATCCTTGAGCGGGCGCGGGGCGCGCCAAGCTCAGGATAAGCACGCCGGCCGCGAGTGCCGAGAGGTCGGCGTTATGCAGCACGACGCCGAAGCCGGCCGCCG
>Ga0181523_10004013_pt1 | contig 12986 bp, 11 predicted proteins | sample PEATcosm2014_Bin_43_FD_119752 | JGI IMG/M metagenome (GOLD analysis project Ga0181523, IMG submission 119752) | Peatland microbial communities from MTU Mesocosm Facility, Houghton, MI, USA - PEATcosm2014_Bin05_30_metaG | ecosystem: Environmental > Terrestrial > Soil > Wetlands > Peat | place... | reverse complement strand
GGCGGGAGGAACCCCGGAGGGAGAACTTTCCTGAGTTCGTCCTTTTTGATCCACGCGCCGCGAGCAGAGCCGTCGTGTGTGCCGTAGCCGGTGAGCACGAAGACCTCGCCGACGTGCTGGTCAATAACGTCGACGAAGCGGTCCGACAGCTTCAGGCGCTCGCGTAGCGGCGGCAACGGGTCTCGGTCATGAGGCCAATATAGCCCGCGGCCAGCGACAACGCACCATCTGTGGCCGCCTGTAGCGTTAGCCATTCCGCCGCAGCAGCTCCGGCAGCTTGGCGAAGTTCGCCGCCATGCGGCGGGCCTCGTCGCGGGTGAGCAGCTTGGCCGCCGAGCGCCGACCGGGCTCGTCCTCGAAATAGAAATAGCCGAGCGCCTGCCCAGTGGCGTCGCGGACGATGAACGACTCCGTATGCTCCTCGACGATCCACGGCGGCGGGATGCGGCGAGCGGCGCGCATAGACCCATGATAGCATCGTATACGCGTGCGTCGGCTATTATCGGGGCTGGCGCTGACGCGTTTGTGACATAATAGGCCGCCCCTAACTCGGCACGGACCTTTTCAGGTGCTTCGGCCAGATCGCTTTATTGCTAGCTGTTCCTCTTGGGACGACTTTTGGGAGCGCACCAAGAAGCTTACAACAGATGGTGGAAAGGGCGCTGTTTTTGAGCGCCTCAGGCAGCTCTATCTCCAAACGACGCCAGAATATCGAACCAAGCTTCAACGCGTCTGGTTGTTGCGTGCCGTACCCGTTGCCGTTCGCCGACGGCTAAACCTTCCAGGCCCCGACGAAGGCATCGACCTGATAGCCCGCACACGACGCGGAGAATATTGGGCGATCCAGTCAAAATTCCGCAGCCAGCGCGACAAGCCCCTCAGTCGAGGAGAACTAGGCACCTTTACAAGCTTGGCGTTTAATACCTGCAACAACATCGCTCTAGCAGTTGTCGCGCATACTGCCAGTAAGCCGGTCAGCAAGCGTCACTTGCTGCGCCACACGGTCGAAATTGGCCTCGACCGCTGGCAATCTCTCGACCACGAAGCTTGGACCTTAATTGTTGCAAGCCTGAAGGGCCGCAGCACAAAGCCAACAGCGCGAAGCCCGAGGCCGCACCAGCGCGCCGCAATCTCTGCAGCAAAGGTGCATTTCATTGGCGATAAGGCAGCGCGGGGACGACTGATCATGCCCTGCGGCACGGGCAAAAGCCTTGTTGCATATTGGATCGCTGAGGCACTTGAGGCGAAGACCATTCTCGTTGCCGTACCTAGCCTCGCACTGATCCGCCAAAGCGTCGCCGACTGGACCCGTGAGTTTCTTGCTCGCGATGAAGTTCCAGATTGGATTTGTGTTTGCAGCGATGAGACGGTTGGCAATCTTGAGCGCGATGAATTTGTTGGGGAAGTCTATGAACTCGGACTGCCGACGCATACCAACCCGAAAGAGGTAGCGAGGCTACTTCGGGTTCGTTCTAAAGGATCAAAGATCGTCTTTACCACCTATCAGAGCAGTGACAAGCTCGCTGCAGCGGCGCGGCAGGCACACATAAGATTTGATCTCGCGATCCTTGACGAAGCACACAAGACGGTAGGTGTGCGTTCCAAACAATTCGCCACTCTCCTACGAGATAAGAAAATCAGCGTTCGGCATCGATTGTTTATGACGGCTACCGAGCGAGTATTCCGCGGAAGTAGCGACGATGTACTCTCAATGGATAACGAAAGGGATTATGGCAAATGCTTTTTCCAAATGTCATACAAAGAGGCAATAACACAACGCATCATCAGTGACTACAAAGTCCTGACTATGACCGTCAGCGACAACCGTATTCGCCGACTGATTACCGAAAATCGCATTCTCCATCTTAATGTGCGTAATTTGGATGAGGCTGAGGCACAATCGGCAGCTTCCGGGATTGCGTTGAAGCGGGTCTTCAGAAGACATGGAATAAAACACGCCATTTCGTTCCATCGCAGCATCCGTGCAGCGGATCGTTTCCGGGAACAGCAAGACGCGCTCAACCGACTACATGATATCGGGCCTAGTACGGTAAACTTACACATTTCAAGCAAGAAGACCGCAGGGCAGCGCAGCGACCTACTGCGGGAGTTTATCAGTCACAAGCGCAGCCTCATAACCAATGCGCGGTGCCTGACGGAAGGCATCGATGTGCCAGCCACTGACTGTGTTTTGTTCGCTGACCCGAAGCAAAGCCGCATCGACATAGTGCAGGCGGCGGGTCGGGCGCTGCGGCGGTCTCCCGGAAAAGATTACGGCTACATCCTATTGCCGCTTATTGTGCCCCAAAAAGGGAAATTCGCAGACTTCGCTGACACAACGGCCTTTCGGCAAGTTGCCCAGACGATCACTGCTCTCTCAACTCAGGACGAACGTATCGCTGATGAATTTCGAGCGATTGAAGAAGGGCGAATATCAAGCGGAAAAATCGTTGAGATTGAAGGTGATGTAGCAGTTGGAATGAAGATCAAGCTTGGCGATTTCGCCGAGGCCATTTCGACGCGGCTTTGGGAGAGCGTTGGGCGTGCGAATTGGAGGAAATTTGAGGACGCTCGCGCGTTCGTGCGCGGCGTCAAACTGAAATCCGCAACCGAATGGGTGGACTATTGCAGGTCAGGCAAAAAGCCGACCGACATTCCTTCCAATCCAAATCTTACATATGCGGATGCGGGTTGGGCTGGCATTGGCGATTGGCTCGGTACTGGGCGTATTGCTGACCAATTGCGCGAATATCGCCCTTTTAACAAAGCCCGCGCGTTCGCGCGCAGTTTAGGGTTGAGATCTTCAGATGAATGGTTCGACTATTGCAAATCAGGCAAAAAGCCGACCGACATTCCCACTAGCCCTAGAGCTGTATATTCCGAAGCGGGTTGGACTGGCATGGGCGATTGGCTTGGTACGGGTAGGCTTCATGGCAAAGGTTGGCAGCCTTTTCAGAAAGCCCGTGCGTTCGCGCGCAGGCTCGGTTTGAAATCCGTAGGTGAATGGTACAAATATTGTAAGTCAGGCAAGAAACCCGCTGATATTCCAACGGCACCGCAAACGATGTACACAGAAGCGGGTTGGGCTGGCATTGGCGATTGGCTCGGTTCCGGCAGGCTTCGCGGCACGGGTTGGCGGCCTTTCAAGAAAGCGCGCGCCTTCGCACGCAGTTTCGATTTTAAATCTGAAGCTGACTGGCGGAAATATTGTAAGTCAGGCAAGAAGCCCAAAGATATTCCGACACGGCCTGATGGTGTTTATGCGAAGGACGGTTGGTCTGGCATGGGCGATTAGCTCGGAACTGGCACTGTCGCCCCACGATTGCGTCAATATCAATCCTTCAAGAAAGCCCGCGCTTTCGTGCGCGGGCTCGGCCTAAAATCTGAACACGAATGGCGCGACTATTGTAAGTCAGGCAGAAGGCCTGCCGACATCCCGACTAACCCTAATCGTATTTATGCGAATGATGGTTGGGCTGGAAAGGGCGACTGGCTCGGGAATGAGCGCAAGCGTTGCCGACAAGGCGCGTGATGATCGCGGCCGCTTCACGTTCCCCAAGCCGGTTGAGCGCCATGCTGGTCACATGCGACTGTCCTACCCACGGCGCGTTGAACTCGGGGCGGAAAGTTACGATGAGAAGCACCGGAAGAGCTTTAATTCGGTCGACCGTCCGACCGAACACTTCCAAACTCGTCGGATCGACCCAATGCGCATCCTCAAAAATCATCAGCACTGGATTTTGACGTGCGAGCGTTTCCATCTGGGAGCCGAGTGCTTCCAGCGTTCTTTGTCGGCGCTGCTGCGGTGCGAGTTCCAGCGGGGGATAGCGTCCATCGTTCGGAAGCGACAGCATCTCGGCAAACAGCGCCGCATCCTGGGCTGACGTTGCGGTCTGAACCAGCAGCGCGTCGAGCTTGTCGAGCCTCGCTTGCGGCGTGTCGCCGTGCGCCAGTCCGGCGGCGCGTTCCATCTGGCCGATGATCGGGTGGAACGCGCTGTCGGTGTGCTGCGGGGAGCAGAAGTAGCGTAGGCGCGTATGCGGCTCGGTAGCGACACGTTCCAGCAGCGCCGCCGTGAGCCGCGATTTGCCGATCCCGGCCTCGCCGGAAAGAAGCACCACCTGACCTTCACCGGTCTTTGCTCTTGCCCAGCGCCGCAGCAGCAATTCGAGTTCTTCTTCTCGACCGACCAACGCGGTCAGTCCGGCCGCGTGCAACGCCTCGAAACGGCCTTCCGCCGAACTCGCCCGCAGCGCCGACCAGGCCCGCACCGGTCCGGCGATGCCCTTGAGGTCCTTTTGCCCGAGGTCTTCCAGCTCGAACAGATTGCCGAGAAGTTTTCGCGTGCCCTCGGCAATGACCACCGTGTTCGGCTCGGCGATCCCTTGTAGGCGGGCCGCGAGGTTCGGGGTCTCGCCCACAATCGCCTGCTCCTGGGCCGCGCCCGCGCCAATGAGGTCGCCGACTACCACGACCCCCGTTGCGATCCCGACACGAGTTTGCAGCGGAGCGTGGGTCTTGAGCCCAGCCACCGCCGCGATCAACTCCAGCCCCGCCCGCACCGCCCGCTCCGCGTCGTCCTCGTGCGCTTGCGGATAGCCGAAATGCACCAGCACGCCGTCGCCCATGTATTTGGCGACGAAACCGCCGAAGCGGCGCACCGTCTCGGCGACGCATTTCTGATAGGCGGAAATGACCTCGCGCAAGTCCTCCGGGTCCATGCGGGCGGAGAGTGCCGTCGAGCCGACCAAGTCCGAGAACATCACCGTGACCTGCCGACGCTCGGCCTCGCCCGACGACTCGGGCGCTGCCGTCGGTGCGACTTCGTCAGCATCTGATGCGCGCTCCGCGAGCGCCTTCAAAAGTCGCCGACGATTGCCCAGCGAAACGCCGAGCTTTCCTAAATCATCCTCCGTCAGCTCCGGCAGAATATCGAGATCGATATCGTTCGCCTCGAACGCATCGGCATATTGTTCGAACTTGTTCCTGCGTAACCAGTCGCGAAGATCGCTCATAGCGTCAGTCGCCTAGATTGGCACGTCTACACCATATCAGCTTACGGCAATGGGGGGCCACCGAACTCCAATGACCGGTTCGAGATCAATAGCTCGAAGTTGATATCCTCGCTTCTACGCGGACAATGCTGATGGCTTTTTGTGCTAGTCTGGCTTGTGGCGGAAGGGCGTCATGGCCGAGTCCCGGAAACTCGCGGCGATACTGGCAGCGGACGTTGCCGGATACAGCCGGCTTGCCGGCTCCGACGAGGACCGCACACTGGCGCGGCTGCGGGCGCTGCGGAGCGATCTGATCGATCCGACCATCGCCGTGCATAACGGCCGCGTGGTCAAGCGCACTGGCGACGGCATTCTAATCGAGTTCCGCAGCGTGGTCGACGCTGTACGCTGCGCCATCGAAGTGCAGAACGGCATGGTCGAGCGCAACGCCGGCTTACCGCCCGAACGCCGCATCGAGTTTCGCGTCGGTATCCATCTGGGTGACGTGGTTGAGGAGAGCGACGGCGACCTGATGGGCGATGGCGTAAACATCGCCGCTCGCCTGGAAGGCATCGCCAAGCTAGGCGCCATCTGTCTTTCCGAAGATGCCTATCGGCAGGTGAAGTCGAGGCTTGATCTCGCCGTGAGCGATCTAGGCCCGACCGAACTCAAAAACATTGCCGAGCCGGTGCGGGTCTATTCGTTGCAGGTTGGCGTCCCAGCACAGGCGAAGCACGCCGCGCCGTTGCCGCAAACCTCGGCGCCGTCCTCGGCACCGCGTCTCTCCATGGTTGTGCTGCCCTTTGCCAATATCGGTGGCGATCCGGAGCAAGAGTATTTCGTCGACGGCATCATCGAGAGCCTGACTACGGATTTGTCGCGGATCAGCGGCTCGTTCGTGATCGGTCGCAACACGGCTTTCACTTACAAGGGAAAACACGTCGATTTGAAGCAGATCGGCCGCGAGTTGGGCGTCCGTTATGTCCTCGAAGGCTCGGTGCAGCGCGGCGGCAACCGCCTGCGCGTGAACGTGCAGCTCATCGACGCGGAGACCGGCAACCACTTATGGGCTGAGCGCTTCGACAAGCCCGTGGCCGATCTCTTCGACATGCAGGACGAGATTGTCGCGCGCCTGGCGAGTCAACTGGGCACACAGTTGATCGAGGCCGAAGCGCGGCGTGCGCGACAGGCACCGCTTCCCGACTCGATGGACCTCTATTTTCAGGGTGTGGCCAGCGCGAATAAGGGAATGACTCCCGAAAATATGGCGCAAGCGCGCGACTATTATGAACGGGCGCTCGCGCTCGATCCCGGCAATATCGAGGCGCTGGTCGGCAACGCACGTGTCGACTACTTTTCTGCCGTCCTTTTTCTGACCGACGACCGGGCCGCCCGCGCCGCGGCGGCCGAAGCTACCTTAACCAAGGTGTTGTCGTTGGCTCCCAATCATGCCGTGGCCCAAAGCCTATTGGGTGCGGTCTATATCTGGACCAACCGCGCCGCGGAAGGCATCACCAAGTGCGAACATGCGCTCGCGTTGGACCGAAACCTGGCCAGTGCGCATACCAATATCGGGACCGCCAAATACTTCACCGGGCGGGCCGAGGAAACCGAAAGCCATGTCCTTGAGGCGCTGCGCCTAAGCCCGCGCGATACGTATGCCTACGCTTGGATGAATACCGCCGGCTTCGCAAAGCTCAGTCTGGGCCGCGACGAGGAAGCCGCCGTTTGGCTGCTCCGGTCTATCGATGCCAATCGAAATCTTCCCTCCGCGCATTTCTTTCTCGCCGCTGCCCAGGCGCACCTTGGTAGGATGAGTGAGGCACGTGCCGCGGTTCAGGCGGGGCTTGCGCTCAATCCGACCTTCACCATCCGCCGCTTTCGCGCGAGCGCATTCAGCGACAACCCGACCCATCTCGCGCAACGCGAACGCTTCTATGATGGCATGCGTAGAGCCGGGGTGCCGGAGGGGTGAGCGTTCGGCGATTTTTCCCTGAGCGGTGATGCAGCCGGCGCGCGACTTCTGCAACGGGTCATTCACGTCATTTCGAGCGTGCGTCAGCCACTTCCGCTTGACACCCAATTGCAGACATTTCGCTGCGTTGCACTAACCGACATAAAGAGCCATAGACATACTTCCCGTGGTTCGCCGGAGCAGCTTTTGGCGGTTACTGCTGATCCTGCCCCAGGAGATCGGCGAGCTTGTCGTAATATTTTGCGACGAGATCGATATTGCCCTTGTTCTCGATCTGCGGTTCGGGGGTCGCCAACGCCTCGTTGAGGTCGGCGAGAGCTTCCTTCTTGTCTTTGGCCGACATTTTCTTGTCGGCCTTTACCTGCGCGATCTGCGACTTGATCACCGCCTCGGAGCCGACATATTTTTTGGTCGCGGGATCGAAGCCTGCAAGTACCAAGCTGATGTTCTCGACGACATTTGCGTATTCGGGGTAGCTGGCAAAACCATTCTTCTTGGCCAGGGCTTCGAGCTGCGCGATGACCTTCGCATCCGGCTTGGCATTATCCGGCAGCTTCTCGATGATCGCATCAATATCCTTCTGTGCAGCAAGTACGCCTTCGATCTGTTTGTCCGTAAGCGCCATCTGCTTCATGGGGGGTGGGGCGGCCTGGGGTGTCGCCATCTGGTTCGTCGGTGTCTGCTTGGCCTGCGCCAACGCGCTACCATTGGATAGGATGGCTATCGCGGCGGTGAAACAGACGATACTCAAGGCACCCGCGAGTGGACGAACGAACGCGCACATGGGAGAACTCCTAAGGTTTGCATCGGGTTTAATTTTAAGCTGGCAGGGGCCAAGCATGGGACAGCGCGACGGCTCGCCCATGGCAGCATTATTTTTTACGTCGACCCAGTAAGCGCCCACCGGGTTAGCAGCACAGCGTAACACATTCACGACCGAGGCCCCAAGCGGCGCAGTTATTGCCGCAGGCCCCGCGCTGTTGTCATGATTGTTGGACCTACGAGAGTCCTTTTTGCGCCGAAAGCGACGCTCGGCCATCCTGACACGGCGCGTCGCTATGGGCCATAAAGAGACCCATGCATCGCAGCAAGCAGGCGCGTCACCTCAACGGGTCGTCGTCCTTTCGGCGCACCAGCTCCGGCAGCTTGGCGAAGTTCGCCGCCATGCGGCGGCCAGGAGACCCGCTCCCAGTATGCGGGGCCCTTGATGACCGGGACGAAACGAGGCAAGGTCATCTCGCGGGGGTGCTGACGAGCCAACGATTTGGCCAACGGTCGCACACCATGACTGCCACATCGATAAGCCGGATAGCCGTGCCGGCTCTGGCGCTTGTTGCAGCATGTGTTGCAGCACTTGTCTTCGGCATCCCGCACGTATGGCGCGAGCAGCCGGTTGAAACCAGAGCCGCAACCGGGGCGCCAGCGGTCGCGCCACCTGCACCAAGCGTTGGAGGGTCGCCAAAAGCCACGCTGGCGGTTGCGCCACCTGCATCGAGCGTTGGAGATGAAGGCTCGGCTGCTGCCACAACGGCACCCGCACTTGCCGCTCCACCCCGCTCGCCGGGCAGCGGCGCAGGGATCATGCCGGTCTTCGACATTGCAGTCATTGGGCAAGGGGGTGACGCGGTTATCGCCGGTACGGCTGCGCCAGGCGCTATTGTGGAATTGTTGCGAAACGGCGAACTGCAGGATCAAGCGGTCGCAGATCAATCTGGACAATTCGCCATGGTCCCTCCGCGGCTTCCCCCTGGAGACTACGAGCTGACGTTGAGGTCCACGCAGCCGGACGGCAAGCAGGCAACATCCCAACAGAGCGTGGCGGTCTCCCTCAAGCCGAGCCTCAAAGACCAATTGGACGTGGCACTCATGACGCCGGATAAAGCAAGCGTCGTTCTGCCGAAGCCAGTGACGCCATCAGCCACTTGCCACCCATCGAGGGCTCGGAAACGGTGAATCCCGGTGCGGGCCTCTGAAGCTGCTCAACACTCCCGAAGTAGAAATTAGCCGAGCGCCTGCCCGGCCCAGTCCTTCACGATGAAGCACGCATTGTTGTGCTCCTCGATCGTCCAGGGCGGCGGGAAGCGGCGGGCTAGGATTATTTCCCCGCGTTTTCTTCCTCAGGCGTCAATGACCTCATTGATGACCAACCTTGCCACAGCTTGGTGAGGTGATACTTGCCATCGAACCAAATTCTTTGACCTGATTGGAACTCAACAAAATCAGTTCCAATCTTTCTGACCCCAATGTCGCGGCCTAAGCCTATCAGTGTGTCCCGAATCTGAGGCCAATCTGCGCTTTGAAGTTTCATGGACAAGGCTTTTAGGAATAGCTCGCGGACGGTCAGCATTGTTGTCTCCAGTGAGTCCATCTAATCTCACAGGGTCTGCCAGAATTGTTAGTGTCGGCTTAATTGGATTTTTGCCCACCGCCCCGCAGGTTTGCGATCTTGGGGCGGAATGAGGGGCAGTTGTGCGAACCGTTCAAGGACCGTCACGTTCAGCCCCCGAATATCTGAGACCAGTGGCCGTTTTCTCGACGAAGCGCATGTACGCGGGTCGAACTGTCGGCGGCGGCGCTGCGGTTCGTCGTCAAAATAGAAATAGCCGAGCGCCTCGCCCGTCGCATCGTGGACGATGAAGCTCTCCGCGTGCTCCTCGATCGTCCAAGGCGGCGGGAAGCGGCACGGAGGGCCATGGCTCGCATCGACCGCGGCGAGAATGTGTTGCGGGCGGGCTCGGCAAGACGGACGCGGACTTCGAAGCTCGCTTGCTCGCCGCCGGTTTCACCAAACGCGAATTGTACCGTTCGCGGCTGCTGGTCCAGGTCGGCTAATTGGGCGAGGAAGCGTGGGAAGTGTTTTTGCAGTCGCTCCACAGGGCGAACGAAGACAATTTGGAGCGCGCCACCGAGGGGCTTGCCAAACAGACACTTGAGCAATTTTCACAATGTGAAGACCCAGCCGAGGCCGCCAGGGTAATGCTCGAAGCGATGCCCAAACGGGATGGGTAAGTCGTCAGACAGATGTCGCTGCGCCGCAGGCACTTCTGCTTCTGCAAATTTGCAGACCCGATCACATCGAGCGGCACGAACCGCCGTGATCAGACACCAGCCGCTGGCATTGCTCGTAGGTCAACGCACAGGTCGGCGGCGACGGCGTGCCGTAATCCGACGGCTGCCAGCAGTAGAGCTGCGCCGCCAGCATCATGAGCCTGATCATCACGGCATATCCTTTGACATGCATAACGGGGTTTATTGCGGAGACGGACGGGTGCTGGCCGCGACGGCGCTATGGTCGACATTCAAATAAGTCGGCCGGAAGTCGTTTGCGCTACACTGTCCAATATTGCGGATACTGATAGACCGGGGAGCGGTCGCCCCAGTCGAACGCTTCGCCGTCAAGTTCTGACCGGCCGCTCCGAAGTTCTTCCAAGGTTAGGTCGGTCTCATAAGCGTTGCGCGCCACATTGTATTTCAGTGAGCTCCACGGTAGCGGATAGTGGTGTGTCTCACCTTTGAGAAATCCACCGCACTTCACCACCGCGTAGGCGACTGTGCCGGCCTTCTTTTCAAGCATCAGCCGTTCAATCGTGCCAATCTTTTGGCCGTCACGACCGTAGACCGCTGCAGTCTCCACGCGGTCACTGGGAACCAGGGTATGTACCATGGCACACTCCCCTGCGTTGTCTTGCCATCGAGAAATCACGATCAGCAGAACAAGCGACCACGAGGGCGGCATTGATGTGTGTCAATCTTCGACGGATTTTCACGCGTGACGCCCTGGGCCGCACGAGTCGAGTGAGACAACCATCTCAGGAGTTCACCTTTTTGTATTTGCTAAATAGTTGCGGCAGGTCCGTTATTCCCCCCCGAAGCATTCTCGATGAAAGTCCAATGCATCTTCAAGGCGATCATCACCCCAGAACAGCTCATTGCCGACTATAAACGTAGGTGAACCGAAGATGCCGAAAGTCTTCGCTTTCTCGGTCTGGAGTCGCAGAGCTTGCTTGTCGTCCGCCTGGGCCGCGGCAAGCGTCGGGGCTACGTCCTTACCGAGCGACTCAAGGCCGCGCCGCATATTTTCCTCGGTGCCGATGATCACGTTCTCGGTCCAATGCAGGCGAAACACCTCCTTGGTGAATGCGGCGCACCAGCCTCCTTGTTGCGCTAGGCATCGCCTCGCTCGGGCGCGGGGGGAGCCGACGGCTGCGTGGGTGCCGCCTCTGCCGCCGGAGCCTGTTCCGGCGACGGCGCTGCATTCGGCTTGCGCAACGCTGCTTCGAGGCGATGCGCCAACTCCGCGAGGCTTTGTTCGGCTGCGGCGGCAGTCTCCGCGGCAGCAGGCTGCACCGACGGCGCGCACGGCTCGACCGGATGCGGTCGAGCAGTGCCACCCGCGCGGTTGCGCAGCGAAACCGGCCGGGCTGCGATTTCTTCGGCCAGCGCGGCTAACGACTTACGCGCCGGGCGCGGGGTCGGTTCGGTGTGCGGCGGTGGAAGCGTTGCAATCGCGGGTTCGTCCGGAACTGGTTTCATCCGCGGCGCCGGTCGCAGCGGTGGTGCCACCGGCTCCGGCTGCAGCGGCCACAAGCCGCTTTCCGGCAAGGGAATGGCTCGCGGCAGCGGTCCCGCCGCGGCGGGCAGTCGCGGCAGCATTACTTCGCGCGCCGCGGGTGCCGCGCGCACAATGTTTGCCTCGACAACCACGTCGGTCCGCCCGCCGATCATCAGCAAGTGCTCGACATTGTCGCGCCGCACGAGGATAAGCTGCCGGCTTCCATCGACACTGGCGTGATCGACAACCGCTAACCGCGGCGCGCGCGCGCGCGCCTCTGTGCTTGCGCCTCCCAACCGCCCCATGCCGAACCGGCGCACCGCCCATGCAGCCGCCCCGATCAGCCCGAGCGCGATGAGGAATGCCACGAAGAAGCGTACTGCGAGCGGCATTTCCGCGCCGAACAACGTCTCGAACATCCGTCATTCTCCCCGTTTCGTGGCGATTGTCCACTGGGTCCAGTATCGCGTCATTTCGCTGCGCTGCGGAATTTGGTCGCTATCGGGGCTTAGCGGACTCTGGTTTCTTCGATCATCCGATTTCTGCTTCTGGCCATCACGTCTCTTGCCGCGTTGCAGCGATACTTCCGGAGTTGGACGATAAGCGGACATCGCGCGGCCTGCGTGAAGCGTGGCGCTTGCACCTCGTCACGGATCGCTTATCGGCGACGGCCCCGTGCAGCAGCTCGGGCAGCTTGGCGAAGTTCGCCGCCATCCGCCGCGCCTCGTCCCCTGGTGAGCAGCTTGGCTGCCGAGCGCCGGCCGTCGTCCTGGAAATAGAAATAGGCGAGCGCCTGCCCCGCTGTCACGAAAAAAGATAGTGCAAGCGTTGCTTGCCCTCACCACTAGACCGGGCAAGGAGGCAGAAACAGTAGCCTATCTAGTGGAGGTTACCCCAGGCTTTGGCGATGCTGGCGTTGGCACGCGCGGTAGCCGAAACGATAGGGGAGCCGCGCTGCTAATTGCGTCTAATCTCGAAAACTCGCTGCGGATTGCCATTGAGGGGAGGGGATCAATCGTGAGCACCACGGGCTTACAAGCAAGCCAGGAAATCGCTATCATTCAATCCGAGGTTCATCTGGGGAATACCGGTTCAAACTGGTACCGATAAGTCGGCTTTTACCGCGATCGGCAAAAGGAGAGGCAATATGTTCAAACCAACACCGCACAAGCAGAAACTTCTCATGTCCTGTCTAATCGGCTGGGCTTGGTTCTTGTCCGCTGCAGCGCCGCCTGCCTCGGCCCAGTTCCAGGCATCGGTCATGGCCAAGCTCCCCGATACACCCGAGGGCTTGGCAGTCGATTCGAAGGCCAATATCTACACAACCCTCTTTCATACTGGCGAAGTGATCATGTTGAAGGATGACGGCAGCTACGATCACATCGCCTGGGTGCCGTCGAAGGAAGAGAGCGGAAAGGGAGACCTGATCGGGCTCGATTTCGATAAGGAGGACAATATTTATGTG
>Ga0181523_10004010_pt1 | contig 12988 bp, 11 predicted proteins | sample PEATcosm2014_Bin_43_FD_119752 | JGI IMG/M metagenome (GOLD analysis project Ga0181523, IMG submission 119752) | Peatland microbial communities from MTU Mesocosm Facility, Houghton, MI, USA - PEATcosm2014_Bin05_30_metaG | ecosystem: Environmental > Terrestrial > Soil > Wetlands > Peat | place... | reverse complement strand
TGCGTGATTGAGAGTGAAGAGCATGCGCTGCGCATGGCTGAGATCATCAAGGGCGTGGCGCGTTCGCTGAATTTCCCTTTCATCTTCAAAGCGTCGTACGACAAGGCCAACCGCACTTCGATCCGCAGTTATCGCGGGCCGGGGATGAAAGAGGGCCTGCGCATTTTGAAAAAAGTCAAAGATGAAGTGCATATTCCGGTGCTGACCGATGTGCATCAGGTGGCCGACGTCGCCGCGGTGGCCGAAGTCGTGGACGTGCTGCAGATCCCTGCGTTTCTCTGCCGGCAGACCGATTTGGTGGTGGCGGCGGCGCTGAGCGGGCGTCCGGTGAACATCAAGAAGGGGCAGTTCGTTTCGCCCTGGGACATGAAGCACGCCACCGAAAAGTGCCACGATGCCGGGAATAGCCAGGTGTTTGTGACCGAGCGCGGTTCGAGTTTCGGCTATAACAATCTGGTGGTGGACATGCGGTCGCTGGCCATCATGCGTAAATTTGCGCCGGTGGTGTTTGACGCGACGCATTCGGTACAGTTGCCGTCGGCTTCGCACGGTGATGAAGATCAGCCCGCGGTGAGCGGAGGGCAGCCGGAATTTATCCCGGTGCTGTCACGCGCGGCGGTGGCGGCGGGCGTGGACGGAGTGTTTATGGAAGTCCACGACAATCCGAAAGAAGCGAAAAGCGACGGAGCGAATGCGCTCGACACGCGAAATCTGCGCGGCTTGCTGAAAGAATTGCAGGCGGTGAAGAAGGCGCTGGACGTGGCGCATACCACGCCGTAGGAGCCTGTGCTGAAAGCCGAACGGCGCCTGAAGGCGCGCCCTGATCCGAATCTCACTTGTAGCAAGAGCTATGCGCGTCATCATCATCCTTTCTGAATCTGCTACTATTCCGGCGTCATCTGAATCACATCGCGTATGCATTGGTGGGCTTCGATTGCCGGTGTTGCTCTCATATTCGTCATCCTGATGGATGCGTTTGAGACTGTGGTATTGCCACGGCGCATCAGGCGGAATTTTTTTCGCATCTCGGTCCGGTTCTACAGGAAAACCTGGCGCCTCTGGACCGCAGTGGGGCGGCATATCAAGTCCGAGAACCGGCGCGAAGGCTTCCTGGCCTACTTTGGACCGGTATCGCTGTTCCCGCTGCTGGGTTTTTGGGCGCTCGGGCTGATTTTTGGATTTGCGTGCGTGCAATACGGGCTGGGCGAGCACCTGACACTGGGCAGCGAAAAAATCACGTTCGGGAAAGTGGTTTATCTTAGCGGCGAAACTTTCTTCACGCTGGGCTACGGAGACATCACGCCCAACAATACCGCTGCCCGCGCTCTTTCCGTGATGGAAGCGGGCATGGGCTTCGCGTTTCTCGGAGTGGTGATCGGATATCTGCCGGTTATCTACAATTCGTTTGCGGCGCGCGAGACTGAGATTTCTCTGCTCGATGCGCGCGCCGGATCGCCGCCGAGCGCGGTCGAGTTTCTGGGCCGGTTGGGATGCTGTCCGGAGCAAACGGTGCTCGATGAAATTTTTCGCGACTGGGAGCGGTGGTGCGCCGAACTGCTGTCGAGTCATATTTCCTATCCGGTGCTGGTTTACTTCCGGTCGCAACATGGCAATCAATCCTGGTTGAGCGCGCTGACGGTGATGCTCGATGTCACTTCGCTGGTGATGACCGGTGTGGAGGGGATTCATCCGGATCAGGCGAAGCTGACGTTTGCCATGGCGCGGCACGCTGCCGTCGATCTGGCGCAAGTGGTGAATGCGGAATACAGTCCACATGATGTCGACCGGCTGACGACGATTGAGCTAGCCCGGCTGCGGACAGAACTTGCCGAGCGTGGCGTGAGTTTGAGCGTTACTTCAGGCGCTAATACAGGAGTTGCTGCAGGTGATACTCCAAACGACGGTGCCCCTGACCGGCTGGCGGAACTTCGGATCCTCTACGAACCTTATCTGCACTCGCTCAGCCGCCGGCTTTTGATGACATTGCCGCCGTGGGTCCCGGTGGATCGGAAGAAAGATAACTGGCAGGGCGGTCCATGGGACCGCGCGATTCAGGCGCGAGCGCTGGAGCACCCGGGGAGGGCGGTGGACGACCACTTTTGATCGGGTGATCGGGCCGCGCTAACGATGGTCGCCCCAGAGGGAACGATCTTCATGGCTGGGAGGCTGGCAACTCTGCGACCCGTGTGATGGTGCATTGTACTTGTTTGCCGCTGGCGCTCTTCACCTTGCCCTTGTCGCCGCCGATCTCGTACTTTATGTCGCTGCCGACAACGAAATCGGTCGCTTTCAAAGACTCCTTTTCGTTGGTGCGGCAAGTGTACTGTTTACCCAATGCCGCGAAGGAAAGATCGTACTGCTGATTTTTGTGGGTTTTCTTGTCGGTTGTTCCCGACGGCTGGAAATCCTTCAGCGTGGTTGTGCCCTCGATCTTCGATCCGAACGCTGCCGTGATCGCCAGCGCTATGATGACGAGGAGCAGAACTGAACTACGCGTACGCATGATCCCGCCTCCCAGTTGATTGTACGTTGAGGAAAGCGATCGCCGCCACGGATTACGAGGCGAGACCGACTTTCGCCGGGAGAGCGCATCCCCCCGCCGTTGCCACTACAATGTCAGCATGAATTCCGTCCAGCGGATTTCTCTCGCCGCCATCGTCGCATGTACTCTACTATCCTCCCCCGCTGCTCAGTCCGCCCCTCCGGTCATTCGTCATTGGCAGCGGGCGTCGGACACCCCGATTCTCTCGCCTCAGGGCGACGGCTGGGAGTCCGCCGGAACCTTCAATCCGTCCGTCGTCTTCTTTCACGAAAAGTTCGTCATGCTCTACCGCGCTCAGGATCGCGCCGGTACTTCGCGCCTCGGCTATGCCGAGAGCACCGACGGGGTCCACTTCGAACGGCGTCCACAGCCCGTGCTCTCACCCGAGATGGACTACGAAAAAGACGGCGGTGTTGAAGACCCGCGCCTCGTCAAGTTCGGCCGCACCTTCTATCTCACTTACACCGGCTACAACAAGAAAGACGCCCAACTATGCCTGGCGACCTCCAAAGATCTGGTTCACTGGAAACGCCGGGGTGTAATCCTCCCCGCATACAAAGGCAAATGGTACACAGGCTGGACCAAATCGGGAGCCATTGTGCCGGAGAAGATCGACGGCAAATACTGGATGTATTTTCATGGCATCAGCTCCGCCAAGCTCGGCCAAGTCGGACTCGCTTACTCCACCGACCTCATCCACTGGACAGAGGCGCTCGACCAGCCCATCCTCGCGGCCCGTCCCGGAAATTTCGACTCGGCCGTGGTGGAACCGGGTCCCGCACCCATTCTCACGCCGACCGGCATCATCCTGGTGTACAACGGAGCCGACGATCATGTCGTCTACCGCACCGGCTTCGCCGTCTTCGATCGCAAAGATCCGAGTCATCTGCTGATGCGCACTTCGAATCCCATATTTGCGCCGGAAAAGGATTGGGAGAAGGTGGGCCAGGTTCCAAATGTAGTGTTCGTGGAAGGATCCGCGCCTCAGGGTGATCACTATCTCTTCTATTACGGCGGCGCCGATAAATACATAGGCGTAGCCCAGGCGGAAGTGTCCTCGGGCGGACCCTCGCTCACCCCAAAACCATAGGAGAGCACCGGCTGCCAGATGACCCGATCATTCCCCGATGACCCGACGCTCTACTCCTTCTGCTAACATTCCTCCTTCATGAAACACGTGGGCGAAAACGTGGTGCGCATCGAGGCTGAGGCGTTGCGGGCGCTGGCGGACCGGCTGGCGGGTCCGATGGCCGCGGATTTCGACCGGGCGCTGGAGCTGATGTCTGGCTGCCGGGGCCGGGTGGTGGTGACGGGGATGGGGAAGAGCGGGCTGATCGCTCGCAAGATCGCGGCTACGTTGAGTTCGACTGGGTCGCCGGCGCTTTATTTGCATCCGGTGGAGGCGCTGCATGGCGACCTGGGGATGATTGTGCGCGGCGATCTTGTGCTGGCGCTTTCAGCCAGCGGGGAGACGGAAGAAATTCTGCAATTGCTGGCTACGATTAAGCGGCTGCAGGTTCCGCTGATCGCTATGACTTGTGATTCCGTGACCTGCGACGACATCGCTGACGGCCCAGCGGGGCGGAGCCCCGCTGCCACACGAATTTCTACTCTCGCTTCTTCTGCTGACGTGACTTTGGACTGTTCTATTTCTCAGGAAGCTTGTTCGCTGGGGCTTGCTCCTACGGCTTCGACTACGACCATGCTCGCTTTGGGTGATGCGTTGGCGGTGGCGCTTTCGGAAAAACGTGGGTTCAAGGAAGAAGATTTTGTCAATCTTCATCCTGGGGGAAAGCTGGGCAAACGGCTGGCGAGAGTTGAATCGTTGATGCACTCGGGAGACGCGGTTCCACGGGTGAGGGCGCAGACTAAGATGCCGGACGTGATTTATGAGATGTCGCGCAAGAAGCTGGGAATGACGGCGGTGGTCGAGGGCGACCGTCTTCTGGGCGTGATCAGCGACGGCGATCTGCGGCGGCTGCTGGAGCAGCGCGGCAAAGATGCGCTGGATCTGACGGCGGGGGATTGCATGACGCGGACTCCTAAGACCATTGGACCGCAGGAATTTGCGGCCACGGCGCTGGCGCGCATGGAAGAGATGAAGATTACGTCGTTGGTGGTGGTGGATAGCGCTGGGCGTTTGCAGGGAATCTTGCATCTGCATGATTTGTGGGGAACGGAGATGGTGTAGCCCGCGGCTTCAGTGGAGAGGCCGAGCTTCGCTCGGCTTGGACGGGCGAGGGCGCCCGTCCCCACACTACACCCGTTCTCACACCACTACACCCGTCCCTACACGATCCTAGTGGCAGAAGCGTTGTAGTTTCGGCGGCGGCGGGGTGGGAAACTCTTCAAACTCACCTTCCCATCCCGAGCAACCGCGGGCGGTTACGGCGCGGATCACGACCTGCTCCAGATCGCGGGCTTTGGCCTGCGCTTGCGAGACCTGCTCGGCAGTAAGGGGGCTGCGGTTGAGATCGCCAATATCCGCGCTTGCGGCCGCATAACCGGCGTCGGCCGCAATGGTGTACCAAATGTAGGCAGTAAAGAGATCCTGTGTAATGCCGTGACCGTCTTTCAGCGATTTGGCGTAGAAGTACTGCGCCTGGGGTAATCCCTGATCGGCGGCAATCTTATAAAACTTGGGTGACTTGGTGAAGTCTCGATCCGCCATCAGGCGGCCGAGGTAGTAGGCACCGTAAGCGTTGTTCTGGTCGGCGGAGATCTTGAGCCATTTCTGAGCCGCGTCGAGATCACGCGGCACGCCGGTGCCGAGGAAAAGGCTTCGTCCGGCGAGCCAGCCGGCAAGCGGGTCGCCTTGTTGAGCCGCCTTACGATACAGGTCGACGGCCTGGCCTGGATTGCTCGCGACCACGGTTCCGGTTTCGTAATAGTAAGCGAGCGCGATCTGGGCTGGTCCGTATCCGAGGTCGGCGGAGCGACGGAAGTAGTCAATACCCAGAGTATCGTTTCGCGTAGGCCCGACGCCGGTAATGGCGTCTATTCCGCGATCATAGAGAGCTTCCGGAGAAGCGCTCTGCGCTAAAGCGATCGCGCTCCATAGCAAGAGAATTGAGGACAGAACGGTTCGACGCATGGGTAGATTTCCTGTAAGAGATGCTGGAGCAAGTATAGGAAATAAGGGGGCCGGTGTAGAGTTACGAAAGTCCGAGGACAGGACGGACAGTAGAACAGTGGCAATTTCAGAAACACAGGATGTGGGTGCGCGACGCTCTCGTGAGAGCGCTTCGGTCGTCCCTACGGGACTTCGTTTTTTTCGACGCCAACCCAGCGCTGAGGCGCTGGGCTACGCTTGGCCACCCCTCCGGGGCTAGCGTTATGCCTATCCCGGGTTTGAGTTACGCGTATTCCGGGGCTTGTGTTATGCGTAGCGTTCGCGCATGAAGTCGGCGATCCCCGCGTAGGCCGCGGTCAGCGTCTTTTCATCGGGCAGGAAGACGATGCGGAAGTGTTTTGTCCCGGGGCGCTGACCGAATCCGGAGCCGTGCACTACCGTTACGTATTTTTGGCGAATCAGTTCGGTGACGAAGACGTCGTCGCCTTCCGGGATGTCGATGCGTGGGTAGGCGTAGAAAGCTCCGCGCGGCGCCACGCAACTGACACGCGCAGTTTCGGCGCACCATTTCATGGTGAGATCGCGGCGGCTGCGCAGCTTGCGTTTCACTTCGACGAGATGATCCTGCGGGCCTTCAAGCGCGGGCTTGATCGCGTACTGCTCGGGATGGTTGGCGCAGAGGCGCGCCCGCAATAGCTTGTTCACGCCTTCGAGATACGGCTTGATTAAGGACGCTTCGCCGCTGGCAATACCCCATCCGATGCGCCATCCGGGGGCGAGGTAATTCTTGGAGAGTCCGCCGAACGTAATGACTGGAACATCGGGTGCGACCGAGGCCATCGCGACGTGCGGGGTTTCGTCGATTATGAGCTTGTCGTAAATTTCATCAGCAAAAATGATCAGGTTATGGCGGCGGGCTAGCTCCGCAATTTGCTCCAGCATCTTTCTGGCGCAGACTGACCCGGTGGGGTTGTTGGGATTGATCAACACGATGCCGCGCGTCTTGGGCGTGATTTTCTTCTTGATGTCGTCGAGATCGGGCTGCCAGCCATCTTCTTCGTTCAGGTAGTAGGTGTTCAGTCCAATTTCGAGCTTCGCCAAAACCGCGGAGTAAAGCGGGTAGTCGGGGCAGGGCGTCAGCAGATTGTCGCCCGGATTGAGCAACGCGGTGAGGCAGAGGTCGACCGTTTCGCTGACGCCGGAGGTGACGAATACATCCTGAATATCGGTGATGCCCTTGCGGGCTGCCTCGCCGCGAACCGCTTCGAGCGCCTGCGGGATGCCTGACGAACTGGAATATCCATTCTTGCCGTTGCGCATGGCTTGATAGACGGCTTCGATCATGTGGGTTGGCGTCTGGAAGTCGAAGTTGAGCGGGTCGCCGATATTGAGCGGCAGAATTTTGTGTCCTTGGCGGGCGACCTCGTCGGCGACGCAAGCCAGGTCGCGAATGGCGTAGCGAACGCCATCTAGGCGAGTGGCGGGGGTAATTTCGCGGGCTTGAGTGACGGGCATGAGGGAATTCTAACCGCAGAGGGCGCGGAGGGCGCAGAGAAAATCCAGGCAAGCTCGCCTAAGTAGATGGCATAGGTTTGACGCAACCCGCAAAATTGTGAAGAATACGCTTCTTTCTCGGGAGGGTCGCATGCGCTGTGCGAGGTTGGTGTTGGTGGCTGCGTTTGCGGCGGCGGCGCCAGGAATGGCACAAGAACAGACCCTGGCGCCGCCGGGGGATTGGCTTCAAGGAATTACGAGCGGGAAAAATGCGGTGGTCGACATGACGTATCCGGTGAACGAGAAATTTCCGCCATGGCCGGGGGATGACCGCGTGTTCGAGGCGAAAGCGAATGCGACGATGGAGAAGGACGGATACTTCACGCGCAGCTTCTGGATTCTGGAGCACTATGGAACGCACATGGACGCGCCGGCACATTTTCCGCCGGGGAAGATTACGCTGGATGAAATTCCAGACGCGCATTTTTTCGGGCCGGCGGTTGTAATCGACGTTCGCGAGGAGGCGGCTAGGGATCCCGATTACCGGCTGACGGTTGTGCGGGTAAGAAAGTGGGAAGCGGAGCACGGTCAGATTCCGAAGGGTGCGATCGCGGTGTTGCGAACGGGATGGGGTTCTCGTGTTCCCGATGTGGCGCGCTACCGGAATATGGACGCGAACCATGTGATGCACTTTCCGGGGTACTCGGTGGAGTCTGCGAAGCTGCTGATGGAACGCGGTGTGGTGGGGTTGGGGATCGACACGCTGAGCATCGACTACGGCGCATCGAAAGATTTCGAAGTGCATCGTGTGGACCTGCCCGCAGGACTCTACAACCTTGAAAACCTGGCGAACACAGAGTCACTGCCAGAATGGGGCGCGTATCTGATCGCGGCTCCGATCAAGCTTGCAGGCGGGTCGGGCGGGCCGGTCCGTGTATTCGCGGTGCTGCCTCCGAAGTGAACAGTGAGATAGCAAGCGGCAGCGGGGTAGCGACGCTAAGTCTCTTCCGTCTCTGGAATGAGTCGCAGTTCAGGGTGGGTTTGAAAGTGAAGGCGACGATCTCATTGCTCGACGACGCGGCCGGGGCAACTTTCCACGTCATCCCGGCCTGGGCTGCGCTCTCGGCGAGAACCGGATTGCCGCCCATAATGCCGACGTTCGCCACGGTTGCGTTCGCCAGCACTCGTCGGGCGGTCGTCGAATAGCGCTCGTGGGTTTCCACCAACGGCGCGGGTAACCAATCGGCATCCAGAGTATTTAGATCAGGAAGGATCGCGTGCGGCACGACCATGCCGCGAGTATGCGCACGCAGGCGAACCATCCCGCCGATTCCCTAAGTCCTACTCTGCGCGATCGATCTGCGCTTTTTGCAGCTTGTCGGAGTAATCGACGTAGACCGACTTCCACTCGGTGTAGAAATCGATCGCGCCGATGCCGCCCTCGCGATGCCCGTTGCCGGTAGCTTTGGTGCCTCCGAAGGGCAGATGAACCTCGGCTCCGATGGTGGGGGCGTTGATGTAGGTGATGCCGGCCTCGAGGTCGCGAACGGCGGCGAAGGCTTTGTTCACGTCTTTGGTATAGAGCGAAGAGGACAGGCCGTACTCGATGTTGTTGGCGATGGCTATGGCATCTTCCAGGCCGTCGCACGGGATGATCGAAACCACCGGCCCGAAGATTTCTTCCTGAGCAATGCGCATCTTGGGATCGACGTCGGTGAAGACGGTGGGCTCGAGAAACCAGCCATGCTGATATTCGCCCTGGTCGAGGCGATGGCCGCCGGTTACGAGCTTGGCGCCTTCGGTTTTTCCGATCTCGATGTAGTTCAGGTCGGTCTTGAGCTGGTTCTCGTTCACCGCTGGTCCCATCTCGACGGTCTCGTCGAGGCCGTTGCCGACTTTGATCTTCCGGGCGCGAGCGACAAAGTGCTCGACGAACTCGTGGTATACGCCTTTTTGCACGATGATGCGGCTGGTGGCGGTGCAGCGCTGTCCGGTGGTGCCGAATGCGCCCCAGAGTCCGCCTTCGATCGCTAGTTCAAGGTTGGCGTCGTCGAGCACGATCATGGGATTCTTGCCGCCGAGTTCGAGCGAACAATGCTTGAAGCTTTGAGCCGCCGTAGCGCCCACAATTTTGCCGACTGCCGACGATCCGGTGAGCGAGATGGCGCGGACCACCGGGTGCTCGGTGAGCGGCGTGCCGACTTCCGAGCCGAAGCCGGTCACGATGTTGATGACACCTTTCGGGATGCCGGCGTCGGTCAGCGCCTGCACCAGGTTGAAGGTGGAGAGTGGAGTGTCCTGCGCCGGCTTGATGACGCAGGTGTTGCCGCAGACGACGGCGGGGAGGAGCTTCCACGAAGAGATGGCCATGGGGAAGTTCCAGGGCGTGATCATGCCGCAGACTCCGATGGGTTGGCGGATGGCCATGGCGAACTTGTTGGGCAACTCTGACGGCACGGTCGGGCCGAACAGGCGACGGCCTTCGCCGGCGTTGTAGTAGGCGGCGTCAATGGCTTCCTGGACGTCGCCGCGGGTTTCTTTCAACACCTTCCCCATTTCGCGGGTCATGTCCCGGGCATGGTCTTCCTTGCGCTCGATCAAGATTTCGGCGGCACGGAAGACCATCTCGGCGCGGCGGGGCGCGGGCACCAGACGCCATTTGGCAAAGGCACGTTTGGCGGCGTCCACGGCGGCCTCTACGTCGGCTTTGTTCGATCGCTGGAAGATGGCGACCACGTCGCGGGTGTCGGCGGGGTTGCGGTCTTCGAAAGTTCGTCCGCTGGCGGATTCGACCCACTCGCCGTCGATGAAATTCTTGAAAACCTTGGTTTTGGTCGTGCCCCCGTCGATCACCGGCTTGGTCATAGTATCGGTCGCCATTGAGAACCTCCTGGGAATAGTGCTGAACTTCAATGCTAACAACCGGGGTGAAGACGGGCAAGCGAGGGGGGCGAGTAGTCACCCGTCCAGCCGGGCGGGGAGGCCCGGCGCTCCATGATCGCTTGGTCACTTTCGTAACCCTTACCCCCACTGACCCAAGTTTAATAGCCATGCCAGCGGGGATATGATGGTCACAGCAGGGATATCCCGCAATTTGAGATTTTGAAGTGAGGTTGACTCGGTTTCGTGCCGAATAAACACAAGCCGGAAGTCTATGTCGCCTGGAAGACGGTGACATACCGCAGCGTAATCATGGCGCTGCTGGGTGCGGCGCTGATCTTTGGCGCGGTTATGCACGCGGCGTTCCCGAAATTCACGGATTCGACAGTGAAGGCAGCCGGACATTTTTCCACGACCTTGCTGGAAAAAGTAGCGGGCATGGCGCCTCCGATCAAGGGGTCGACGGCATCGGTGGCGCAGCAGGCGCACTTCACCGCGCTCGATGGCACGATTCGGGTAAGGAAAGGCAACGGTAATAGCTGGATCAATGCCGACTACAACGTGCCGCTGGAAAAGGGCGACGTGGTGCAGACGGGCGCCGAGGGTATGGCGAAGATTGTTTTCAACGACGGTACCAACTACACCGTGAAACAGGACTCTCTGATTGTGATCGAGGAAAACTCGGCTAACGATCAGCAACAGACGAACGTGTCGGTGGCGGTCACGACTGGCACGGTGGACCTGACTACCGCGACTTATGTTCAGGGTTCGAAGTCGCAGGTGAGTGTGGCGGGCGCGAAGGCTTCGCTGGCTCCGGACTCGTCGGCCATCGTGCACAATAGTCCCAAAGACGATTCGCATGAAATCCTGGTAAGGAAAGGCAGCGGCGAAATCGAACGCAATGGCGAAGTGGTTCACCTGTCGAACTGGGAAAAAGTAAGTTTCCAGAGCGCATCGAAAACCATGGAACGGGCCACGGAAATTGGTCCGCCGACGCCCATTACGCCGGGCAACATGATGCCGGTTTTCATGAACGCCGACGAGAAGGCGAAGGAAGTTGAGTTTGCCTGGACGCCCATGGCGAACGCCGCCGGATACCGGCTGCGCATTTCGCACAATCCGTATTTTTCGTCATTGCTGCTGGACCGCAAAGTCGAGACGCCGAGTGTGGTGGTGACCGGTCTGCCGACGGGCGCTTACTATTGGTCGATCCAGTCCTACGATGCGGCCGGCAAAGAATCGGTGGAGAGCGAAAAGAATCGCTTTACCATCATCGTGAAGGCGGAAGAAAAAGTGGATCTGTCGCTTGACATCGACCCTTTTATCCAGCACGGACATGTGATCGAAGTGACGGGGAAGACCGAGGCGGGAGCGCGCGTCATGGTGAATGGCAGGGAAGTGCCACTGGTCGGGGATGATGGCGGCTTCCACTATTTCACGCCGCCCTTGCCGAACGGGGAAAACATGATTACGGTCACGGCGCAGAATTCGAAAGGCGGAGTCAACACCCGCCAGGAAAAAGTGGTGATTCAGTAAGGGGATCGATGGTCCGAACGCAGGGTTCAAAATCAAGGGTCGGAATCAAGCTTCTGAACAACCGGTGCCCAGATAACAACCAGTTCTTCGGAACATGGAAGTAGAATAGAAGAAACGTACAAGAGAAGAAGCCAGAGGAGAGCGACTCACAAGGAAACTGAAGCCAAGCCCAGTTTTCAGGGTTGAGGCGAGTTCCCGAGAAAGAGAAGTATTGCTATGTCAAACAACGGGTTTAGTAACGGTTCATCGCGGTCGCACAATTTCCGGTCTTTGTTCAGCATGTTTTCCAGCGACCTCGCTATCGATCTGGGAACCGCCAACACGCTGGTGTACGCGCGCGGCAAAGGCATTGTAGTAAACGAGCCCTCGATCGTGGCCATCAACAAGAACACGGGCGAAGTTGAAGCCGTGGGCAAAGAGGCCAAGGAGATGCTGGGCCGTACCCCGGGCAACATCGTGGCCATCAAGCCAATGAAAGATGGCGTCATCGCCGATTTCAAGGTCACCGAAAAGATGTTGAACTACTTCATCCAGAAGGCGCACAACCGCAAGATGCTGGTGCATCCGCGGATCGTGATCGGCGTGCCTTCGGAAATCACGCAGGTGGAAAAGCGGGCGGTCATGGACTCCGCCTACCGTGCCAAGGCGAGTGAAGTGCATCTTGTGGAACAAGCCATGGTGGCAGCCATTGGCGCGGGGCTGCCGATTACCGAGCCGAGCGGCAACATGGTGGTCGACATCGGCGGCGGCACCACTGACATCGCGGTAATTTCGCTCAGCGGCATTGTCTATTCGCGTTCCGTGCGCATGGCCGGCAACCAGATGGATGAAGCCATCATGAATTACCTGAAGCGGAAATATAATCTGCTGGTGGGCGAGCGCACGGCCGAGCAGATCAAGATGGAAATCGGTTCTGCGTATCCGCTGGACAAACCGCTGACCATGGAAATCAAGGGCCGCAACCTGATTGAAGGCGTGCCCAAAACGATCACCGTAGACGACAGTGAAATTCGCGAGTCGCTGAGTGAATGCGTCTCGACCATCATGAATGCGATCCGCGTCGCGCTCGAACGTACGCCGCCGGAACTCTCCGCCGATATCAGCGACCGTGGCATCGTGCTGACCGGTGGCGGGGCGCTGATTAAAAATCTCGACAAGCGGATCCGCGAAGAAACGGGATTGCCGGTCTCGATCGCCGACGATCCGCTGTGCAGCGTGGTGCTGGGCACCGGCAAAATGCTCTCGGACTTCAAACTGCTGCGCAAGATTTCGATCGAGTAGGGTGCGGCTGCGAGCAGGCAAAATGCAGATCCCGCACTTCGTTCGGGATGACAATCCAAGGGACAGAGCCTTCGTTTCGGGATGACAATCTCACCGAGAGCTGACAGCTAAGAGCTGAGAACTGGTGTTATGGACGTCCTCGGACGCTACCGCAATCTGATCGTGCTGGTGGGAGTGCTGTT
>Ga0181523_10004009_pt1 | contig 12990 bp, 10 predicted proteins | sample PEATcosm2014_Bin_43_FD_119752 | JGI IMG/M metagenome (GOLD analysis project Ga0181523, IMG submission 119752) | Peatland microbial communities from MTU Mesocosm Facility, Houghton, MI, USA - PEATcosm2014_Bin05_30_metaG | ecosystem: Environmental > Terrestrial > Soil > Wetlands > Peat | place... | reverse complement strand
GGTTGTTCAGTTCTGATTGCTACTTTGCCTACAACTACCAGAATGGACAGACGCTTGCGAACGGGGCCATCCCATCTTCGTGGACGAACGGCAACAACGCATCGTTTGTGGCATCACCACAGGGCGCGCTTGTTGATGATGGAACAAACCTTGCCTACTACACCTGGTCAAACCTGACGACTCCAGTGTGGTCGGTCGCGGCGAACTCCGCCTCTCCGTTGGCCATCGGCTCGACCCGGGTCCTCGTGCAGGGGGCGACGCAGCCTCTCTTCTTGTCTGTTTCGAATGGCAGCACGGTTGGATCGTTGCCGAGTGGCATCTCTCTGGGAAAGGGAGTTGTCACCAACGGGCTATTCGTACAAGGGGACACGATTGTGGACGTCGATCCCTCGTAAAGCTATGGCTTGGAGGGATGCCAAACCGCTTCAGTTGATGGGCCGCTCTGGCGATACTCAGCGAATCCCACGGAAGAGCTGCTGAGTCGGCGGATCGGATCTTAGGCGCACGCCTGTTGGGTTCAGATGGTCTGAAAGAGCGCGCCGCTTTGGGTGCCCACTTGCTGCGAGGTCTCTACCCAGCGGGTAACGACAATCGCAACATGATCCTGAACGGTGCCGATACTCCGCCGTCCGTTTGATCTCTTTAGGCGACAGTCTGTCGATGAGGCTGCCGACCAACGAAGTTGGACGGAGCGGTTGAGCACAGCAAGTCCAGAGCAGCTTACGAACTTCTCGCAGAGGTACACGAACAGGCTGGAGCAAATTTCCAGGCCGGATTCACGAGCCGAGTTGACTCAGGACATCAAAAGAACTTCGTCCGGCGAGTAGATAGCGCCATGGCAGAAGGTTGGAGTGACCAAGGGCATCACCGGAACTGGTACGAAAAATCGATCAAGCAGAGATACGGTTCTCGTCCCCCTTTGAAAAGCTGCCGGAGCATGTCGGAGGTTTAACGCATCGAACCCATCCCGCACGGGCGATGTTGCCATCTGTGGCTGGTGCGGGATTGCGACTCACACGAGCTGGTTCACGTTGTTGGTGTCTTCAGTGCTGAGAGCATGAGGGACTACTTCGAAGGGAGGTTGGGTGAAGTCCGCACCGTCCCGCGCATCGAGGCAATGGTTGAACTGGCTGGGCGGAAGTCGAGGAGTGGTTAACAAGAACGAGATCCGAGAGCTGACTGCATCATCGACGGAGACTTCCGGGCCTTGGCTGGCCGACTGCTGCAAAGGAAGTGGAACGCAAGGATGTCGTGGTCGAGCTTCTGCAGAGCCCTGAGTCAGACCGTGCCCGCAGCTGGTATCAGGTGGAGCGACGGTTCAGCTTCGAGCCCCGACCACCGCAGCCGGACAACCCCTTCCTGAGGCAGGCAGAATCCTATCTTCACCAGGGGAGACGCCAGATTCTGGCCGCTAGCAAAAACCTGTGGCGCGCCTGGGTTCCCGCCGTTATCATCCCAACACCTGAACAACACCTGAGCTGAAGGGAACCTAAGGAGGGCGGCAGATGGTCACGGATCTACTCGAGGGTCAGAGCGAGTTCATTCCTGGCGCTGCTGGCTATTCGGACAAGTTTCTAGATGTTGTTCAGGAGCGCTGCGACCAGGCGGGTATCGGCATTGCTCTAGGCCTTGTAAAAGTAGGACGCAAGAGCAATCAGCGCTACGTCATGCGCGGAACCATCACCTTCGGCAACGCCTGGAAGGGCAAGAAGCCTTACATGCTTGAGGTCTATGCCGATCCTGCTGGTTCAAATCTTCAGGTCGGTTTTCAGCTGTCCACCGAGGAGATCGGTGGTGTTTTGGGCGGCACAAGCTACGGAATCATGGCAAACAACAGTGGGGTAAGGATCCACAACGATCCGAACACGCAGCGGCAGCTAAACGGAATATTGCAAGGTTTTTACCAGATGGTGTTCGCTCCGACTGTTCAAGACCTCATCGATGCTGTGGGCAGGAGTCGTCCGCAGACCAACGGGTTCTTAGGCGCGTAGCCGACGCTGCCTGGTTCGAGGTTGGTCTATCACTTTCGGGGAAGGGGCAGGCGGTGTTGATAGCAAGTAGTGGTGGAGGGGCGGGAGTTGGAGTCTGGGTTGGCCTCTGGATCGCAACCATCGTTCTCGGAATCGTTCTCTATAGTCTTGCGCCTGAGCGCCCAGGCATGGATGCAAAGGCTATAAGGGCCCGTAGGGCGATCCTGGTCACCGGGTTTTTACCGTGTTTCGGAATCAATGGAATCTCATCAATTATTGCATTTAGCCAATACAAAATCCGAACTCGTAATCTTGTGGACGGGGGAGCAGTCCGGCGGCCACAGAACTCCCGAAATATCCAACCAGGCTCGGGGAGATCGACAAACCAACCTTCGGCAGGTGGCAATCCGTTCGCCAGCGGTGGCGGGTCAGCTGGTGGTCCTCCCCCGTCACAATCGGGACCCTCGCCGGACAATCCCTTCACATAGCTTGTGAATACGTGGCCTGCCGCCCTAAGCGGCGTGAGGTCTTGGGTCACAGATCGAGTTCCGATCTATTGGTTGTCCTTTGCATTGGTGGGAACCCTTTTTCACCAGGTTTCTCATTTGGAGTGCCCGTTTCGTGCTGCGACCGGATGGGACTGTCCGGTATGTGGTGGCACTCGCGCCGTGGACAGAATGGTTCACCTCGACCCGATCAATGCTGTACGTGACAACCTCCTTCTAGTTGTGGTGGCGCTGGTCCTCTTTCTGAGGCTGATTCCAGGCTCGGCAGCTAACCGACTGAGTAGTAACGCGGGCCGCTGGCTGTCAGCCGTTCCGCCTCCAGCATGGGTTGGCCTACTGATTGTTTGGACTCTGCTTCGCAACCTGCCGAGTCTCATGTGGTTGAGCCCGGATAGGTAGTCATGACCTACTGGCCGGTTCCAGAAGGCCGCTCAAATGGCTTGGAGTTGACCGTCGGCCATTCCGTCCTTTGGCACGAGCCGGGATGGCCGAAGTTCGAACAGGACCAGCCCCACGCGTTCGCAACAAGGGAGATAATTGCTGCTCCTAGCGAGGAAGAGCTCCGTCTTCCGCCAAATGTGCCGGCCTGGGAGGCGATGCGCCAGGTCGCTGCGGCGGTCCTCAGTGATGCAGCGCTGATGGTCGGTTGTGCAGCCTTTGAAATCCGGTATGTGGTAACTCCGAGCGTGTCTGGGACAAGCAGGATCCAGATGTATCTAACTGCCAAAGCTCACGACTGGCACCAGGTAGTTGCTCAGACTGCCGTTGCCGATGCTTGCGAAAAGTTACCTCCGGGATTTGTCTGGACAACACCAGAGGAACCATTGGGTCTCGGTGCCGATGCGTCGCCTGATGGCCAGATTGTCGTCGAGCTACGACGCGACGAGGAAATCACGTTTCCGCAGTGGGACTATGTCCCAGCGGAGTTTTACTACTCAATCCTCGATGACCCCGGTGACGGCTCGGGCTGGCCGGGATTTTGGCGAACTCTCGTTCGAACGCCAGAGCCGGCAACGGTCAGCTTGTTGTTTCAACAGACCGAAGTTCATCCGGTTGAACGCGACACACTCGGAAGCATCCTGAGCGACCTTGCAGTTCTGAGTGAACAGCGCACCGACTACGACTTCTTGAACAACCCAATGATCTATCCGGCGTGCATGAACGCCAGACAAGCTTTCGAAAGTTGGGAGCAACGACTCCAGCAGCTTCATCGTCCACTGTTGGCGCGTCTCGCTGTCCGCTCCAACGTTTCAACCGCAGTTATGGTGGCTACGGCGCTGGCTACGGCAGTGGGGAGTTCAAGCGGCACAACGGGTAGTCACCCGATGTACTACGAAGCACCGCTTGAGCCAGCCGATGTTCGTCAAGCCAACTTCAGCTTCGATTGGTTAGAAGTTCTGCCATGGGGTGGGCACCTCATCTGGGCTGAGCAGCAAGCACCTAACAGCCTGCGTCGGTTTCCCTATATGTTCGGCTTAAACGAGGCAGCGGGCCTTTTGGTGCTTCCTGTTCCTGACCAACAGGGAGTCGCCGGGGTTCCCCGAGCCAGGCACCTAACGCAGCTACGTGAAGAGGTCGTGGATCGCCGAGAGGACGCTGATTCAATCCGCTTGGGATCGGCCTTGCACGAGGGAGATATTGGGAGCCCGGTCCGGCTGCCTCTGTCAGCAATCAATCGACACATCTTGGTCGTTGGTGAACCAGGATCCGGCAAGACGACAACAGTGTTGTCACTGCTGACTCGCTTATGGCGGGAACACCAGATCCCGTTTATGGTGATCGAACCGAAGACCGAGTATCGATCTTTGTACGACACCACGGGGCTGGAAGATCTGATGGTCATCACTCTCGGTAACGACAGCATCTCACCCATTCGCTTGAACCCTTTGGCTCCGCCCAGAGGAGTGCGCTGCGAGATCCATCACAGTGCACTGTTAGCTGCACTCAAGATGGCTCTTCCCCTCTTCCCGCCACAACCGCAGATACTCGACAAAGCTTTGACACGAACCTACGACAGGGCAGGTTGGGACGACGACACGACGATCGACTATGGGATCAGCCCGCCTTCGCTCCGGGACCTCTTGTTTAACTACCGGCTGGTATTCGACGACATTGGATACGAGGGTGAAGCTCGCAACATTGGCTTGGGCTTCCAGGCGAGGTTGGAGAGCCTTCTTCAGGGAAGTAAGGGCAAGCTCCTTGACAGCGTAGAGTCCACGAACTTCGAGCAGCTACTGGCCCGTCCAGTGGTCATTGAGATGAACGACATTCAAGATGCCGATGAGAGGGCGGTCCTGGCAGCCCTGATTCTGGATCGGGTTCGGGCTGCCGCTCGAGGTCGAGGTAGTACCGGCGGAAAGCTAACTCACCTAACGGTCATAGAGGAAGCTCATCGGCTCCTGTCCAAGGCCAGCTCGACCAGCGGCGATTCCAATTCCGGAGATCAGGCGCGAACGGAATCAGTTCGTGCCTTCTGCGAAGCGATTGCCGAGCTGCGATCGACAGGTGAAGGCTTTGTCCTTTGCTCGCAGCTCCCCACCCAACTGGCGGAGGTCGCAGTCGCAAACACCGGCACACGCATTGTCCACCGGATGGAGAGCTTCGCTGATCGCAACCTGATGCTGGATGATCTCGATGCCGCTGAACAGATGAGGAAGGCTGCCGCTCGGTTAAGAGTAGGGGAGGCCATAGTTCGCTGGCCGGAACGGGATGAACCTGAACTACTTCAAGTCGAGGCCGCAGAAGGTGTCGATAGCTCTCGACAGGTCTCCAATCAATCAGTTCGAGAGCGCATGGATTCTTATCGACAACAGGTAATGCGCCTGCTCCCTTACAAACTGTGCTCGGCAGAAATCTGCACCCGGGGGTGTGAGTCGAAGGTTCGCCGAGTCGGTGGAGACATGGCCGAGTCGACATCCAGGCAGGCAGCCAAAATTTGGGAAAGCGCTCAAGATACTGGGGACGATGCCGTGACACCCATTGTGGAGGCGCTGGCGAATCGGGCGTCCGGCGACCTTCAGCGGACTTACTGCGGCCTGGTTCACCTGTCGATTCAAGGTGCTGCCTTCCGACCAAAGGTGGGTTCAGATGATCGACCAATGTTAATTAGTGCTGTGCGAAGGATTGTTCGCCGTGTCTCCCAGTGAGGCTCGTGAGACCACGGAAGAGGGGGACAAACTCTGCGAGGCAGGCCGGTCTTACGAAGATCGACTACGTGCGGACGATGCTGCTTGGTCGAGCTATAGGCCAGAGGCGATCGAACTTCCATCAGCCGGTGGAGCAGATGACGCTGAGAACCGGGATAGTCCGTTAGGAACTGATCTCGTCGATCCTTCGACGACACTCAACGACGCGGCAAGCGAGCGCCTGGGTGCGATTGCAGTCGCCGGTGAATTGGAAGCTGAAATCCCTCCAGAAGATTCTCGTCCATTCGATCTGACGAATCGAGAGGACTTGTCCAATGCCAGACTCAGCGAGAATGAAGCGAGGGATGCTGTTGAGTCTGCGTTACGAATACCGGACGACGACTTCCGACATTTAGCTGGCGTATCGGACTTGAGTCAACGGGTATCTCGGTCAAAGGCCCAGGAGAGCCCTTCTCTCAGTGAGGTTGAGGAAAACGGCCGTGCCCCTGATGACGTTGAGCCCCCGCTTTCTGATCTGGAAGTGGGCTATGAGGCAAACGACCAGGCCAAGAAGACAGACGCCTCATCCTCCGGCATGAATGATGATGTCGTGGAGGGCAAAGCGCGGGAGCAGGATTCGAGCTTGACTTCGGAGCAAGAGCGAGCGATTTTTCGATACACAAGTACCGATTACGTGGAACTCAATCGAAGTCTGTGGCGAGGTTCCTTGACGGAAGTGGAGGAAGCAGGTCCCCTCAGCCACGATCTAAGCGACGCGCTTCAAGAACTCCCCCCGTATGAGGGAACGGTGTATCGCGGGTCCTCTCCACTTGAACCAGCTGAGTCATATGACTTGGAGCGTTACGAGCCTGGACAAACAGTCATCGAGAATGGGTACCTCAGTTGCACTAGGGAGCCGAATGCTGAGTTCGATGGCGAAGTCCTATGGGTTGTTGAATCGAAAACTGGCCGGGATGTCGAACAATATTCATTTATGAAAAATGAGCGCGAGGTGCTTTTCGATCACTTTACGAAATTCGAAGTTAAATCGCGCGATGTCATTGATATAGGAGCCGGACGTCGTCGAACATTGATCTACATGTGCGAAGTATGAGACAACTGCAATAAGATGCAAGTTATTAGCACCAATGAAGACCCTAACATGAGCCCTGAAGACCGGAAGGTCTTAGAGCGTCAACGCGAGTTTATGAAGAATCATTTTGAGGCAATCGATGCTGGCAAAGGAAAGCCGATAACGAACCCTAGGTTAGAGGGACATGCATTAGGCATCGATGACTGGCCACCGGCATTAGATCCTAAGACGAACCTCGTAGTCACAACCCAACTTACGGGAGAGGCTTATCGTTTGCTAGATCTCGCTATAGTGGCCGGCGTTTCGGGAGCTTTGATTGATGGACTCAAGACCCACAGCCGGGCCCTTGCTCGACTGCGGGATCAAATTCATAATCCTTCTCTTTCGGATAGTGACTTGCCGCAACGGCGCGATTCCTAGGTCAGAGCAGAAATAGACATCCACCAAAATTCGGATTGGCACAGTCATCCTCCGAGTCGGAACAGTTGTCCAATAGGGGTTGGGATGAGCTTGAGGGTTGAGATGGCGACCGTTGATCCGAAGGCCCTGCCGAAAGGCTTTGCGACACTGGGTGTGCGGATCGAGCGTGAGACGGTTCAGCAACTCAAAGGCGACCCGAAAGAGATGGTTCTACTTACGCCGGCATCAAAACTGCTGAGCGAAGAGGATGCGATAGGCCCTGAGCCGAACTTTCGCCGTATCCTATGCGGCGTCGACATCCTTGGAGATGGTGTAGTGGCCCGCGGCTCCGGTCAATTTGTTATAACAGCTCAACGGTTCATTTGCATGCTGGATAGCGGGAATGGGTAGCGCCACCCGAACTCAAGGCAGCGGGGAGCAACTAGGGTTTGATCTGACATCTCCTGGGAAGGTTCTGTTGTTTACCTGCGGAAGGCGAGACGTTGGGCAGGCCAAGATGACAAAGAAACTCCTCAAGCCGTCTAATTTTAAGTTCCAAAGCGGCGCAGACCAATCGTCGTCGTTCACGTTTGAGGTATACGCGGCTTATGCCTACGTGGTAAATAGCAAGCTGAACTTCTGGCACGACAAAAACATGCTGAATGCGATAGCGAATTAGCTTGCCCAGGGGATGATCTCGACGCTCAGTTGGCGAGGATCCTTTTGTCCATGTAGCCCCGCGTACGCGTGAGCAACTGACGCTGGTTGTTGGCGCCGGCGCCTCAATGGAAGCGGGCCTGCCGTCTGGGAAGAAGCTGGTGCGTACCTTCCTCGAGGAGGGCTTCCACGACGCCGAGAAGGCTGAACAGATCGACAACACGAAACAGAAGTGGAGGTTGTTGCATGACCTCGTTGCGATCTGGCTGTGCCGCAATGCTTCTCTGAAACGACCTCGTACGAGAATCACTCGGTCCGGCTCGAGCCTCAAGACGCCGCGATCGAAGAGCCCTTTGCCGAGATAGCGAGAGCGGCGAACTTCAGAACAGTCAGTGAAGTCCAAGTTGGACGGTTCCGAGAGCGCCGTCGCGAGAATGATCGAGGGTTTTGGAGAGATGTCACATCTTGAAGACATGGTCCTTGAGGACATCCAAAGCATTTCGAGATGGGGGATCGTCGACATGTCGGACGTTCCAAAGACTTGAAGTCCTGATGGTGTCCCGCTGAGCGCTGTTCCCCAGCCACCCTGAGCTAGCCGGGTCGGCCAGCTTGTTCGACCGTCGGCTCAAATGGGCGATCGAGCCAGCCTCGATAATTCCGCGATCACTGTCGGGCCCTGGAGGATCCGGGACATCCACCCATAAGAAAGGCATGGCTCCGATCACCTGACTCACGCGGCACTCGTGTTGGTGCTCCAGTGCGCGAACGTCGCTCGAGGCTGAGTTTCCGATGCCCCAGGTCCGTGCCACATTTTCAGGTCCGCCGTCTCGCTCGAGGAGAGCCGCTCCGACGTGGAGTCGGAAGATGGAGCCGCGATGATTGCCGCCGCCTGCCCACTGACCGGAGTTCGAACCTTTGTGCTGAGAGAGGCGCTGCCAGAGAGTTGTTTTAGAATGAGTCGTCAACGCATGGGTGCCCACCCGGACGACTCGCGGTGAGCCGCTGAGTCGGCTCTCACCAAGTTCGAAGAAGAAGTAGACGCCACGGTTCGGCCAATGCATATGACCCGTACATCCGGACAGTTGACGGGGTCCACCGATGCGTTTCGCCAGCTCATCGAGCAATTCATAGAGATCGTCAAGGTCGCTACTCGTCACATTCGTCGCACCCGGACAAATGTGACCGTAGTGGCGACAAGGTCGACGTTCCGCGTTTCCCAACCGACCGACAGCCATGCTCGAGCCTGCGAATGAGAAACGTCGTTTGCCCACCACGGGCGGCGGCGACGGGCCGAATCCACGAGCGGGTCGCCAACGATGGGTTCTACCTGGGAAAACAACAGCGTTTCGCTGTTGCCCTCGAGACCAGCCAGGTAGTCGGACAAGCGACCGTACTTGCCGCCGGCGCGGCGAAGGTGAGGTTCCGGCAAGGTTGGCCTCCTCGGGGCAGTGGTCTGCTGATCGCTCGACGAGTCTAAATCCGGGCCCCTGTCGTAGCGCTGAAGCTGCTCGCCTTGTGATAGGTGCTGCATCGGCACCTCAATGAGCGCACCGCGCTTGAGGAGCCCCCGTACTAGACCGAAGTCGCGGTAGTCGGCGCCGGCATGAATCTCGAAGGTCAGCCCTCGGAACGGACCGAGCTCGCTCTGCAGCGACCTGAGGACCTGCTCAGACCAGGCACGCTTCTGTTGAGTCGAAGCAGTGGTCAAAGTCACGTCATAGGGCTCAAGGATCGTCTTCGGGTCGACGAGCCCGTGTAGGGCCGACAGCACAAACCAGCGTGAGCAGGTTTGCTCCACCCAGGCTCGTCGGCCCTTGAACATCGGGGACACATAAAGGTCCTCGGCTGGTGACGCGTAGGGCCGCTTGCTCTTCACACACCCCGCGAGCCCGATCCGCGATGCCACATGACCTGTCGCTCCGTCACGCTCTGGCATGTCGGGACTGCCTGAAAAGTTGTCGTCACCCACCATCACTGCCCCGCTCCACACGATGGTCCGCAAACCTGCCGGATGCCCGAGAGGCTAGCCACCAGCCGCTGATCAGTGACCAGGCACCGGCCCAAAGGTGGGCCTGGTGAGGCGAACGTGAACTCCGCAAACAACCAGGTTCCGGCGTCGGGAGCCTATCTTGCATGCTGGTCATAGCATTGGGCCGTGAACAGCGGTGACGCGCTTGGGAGTAATGGTCAGCCAGCCCTGACCGTGCTCCAAGACGTCCCGTCTGCGGAGCCATCCACTCCCGAGGAGGCAGCCGAGATCCTCTTCGATAACCCTCGGGCTGAGTTCGCGTTCGATCCGGCCGACGAAGCGGAGGCTGGGCGAGCCGTCGAGAGATTCCGGGAACTCTTCGACGCCGTTCCCGGGGCACTCAGAGCCGCCCTGGAAGGCGCCCGTTCTGGCGCCGAGATGCTCTCTGAGGATCGACTTCAGGGACTCGCAGAGATTACCCAGAACGCGGATGACACCGGAGCTCGGACCGTCGAGTTCCAGGTCCTAAACGACACCCTCGTAGCCACCCACAACGGGACTCCCGTTCGCCTGGCAGACGTCCTAGCCCTGGCGCTGCCGTGGTTGTCCAACAAGACCGAGGATGCCAGCAGTACCGGGCGGTTCGGCATCGGACTCATGACCCTTCGAGTGCTGTCGGACGTCCTCGACGTCCATAGTGGTCCCTACCACGTCCGCCTTGGCGACCCCACGATCTCTGCCCTCAACAGCTCGAACTTATGGGCAAAAGCCCATGACTCCGAAATGACGACCGCCTTCTGCATTCCGCTCGCAACCGGTTTGCTCGACTCCTCAGACATTGAGAACTGGGTTAGCCGCTGGGACGACAGTGCGCTGCTTTTCTGTCGATCCGTTAAGCGCGTCATCGTCCGCGACGCGAACGGTGTTTTGCTCCGCACCCTCTCGCTGGAGTGGACAAACCAGCCTTCTGTGTCCGCTGTCATCTCGGGCACGGAAGTCTCGGTCCAGCGCCGCCGGGCTCGCGCACCCGACTCGCGATCGTGGATCGTCCATAGCGTTGAAACGGCCGCACCACCCGGTGTGAGCCGAGCGCGCAAAGCCACCAGCACGACGACCCCGCTAGCGATAGCGCTTCCCCTTCAGGCAGAAGCTCACGGACTTGTCTACGCCGGCCTCCCAGTCGCGGAGATGGGGGTACCTGCTCGCATCAATGCGCAGTTTGATCCCATCACCGGACGGCACCAATTGGCGAACACGCCATGGAACCAGGCGATTCTGCCGCTCATTGCTGACCTCTGGGTCGAAACCATGGTTTCTTTCTTTTGGGAAAAGCCGGCGAAAGGGTGGACGCTTGTGCCTCTGCCGCGCCCCCAGGACGCCGCCGACGCAACGTCCACGACTGCGGACCGTCTGGAGGCCCTACTCCTTACGCGTGCTCGCACCGAATTAGTAGACCGTTTGAGGTTCACCTTCGACACCGTCGAATATCCACGCAGCCACCCAGATGGGGAAGCCGCCCCCAGGCGAGCTACCTCCGCCAGAGTTCGAGCCGGCGCTCGGGGCGGCGGCCAGACCGGTGGTCGGCAGCGGGGCGCCCACCCAGGGCGGCTTCTTCTGGGCCGCCAGAAGGCTCGGCACGGCCGGGAAACTGAGCGTGGCGGTGGCCGACGCCGTGAGATTGACGATGGTCGAGTTCCCGGTCCCGGTGAAGCCGGTGTACTCGCTGCCGACCTGTTGTCCGGTGTTGACCGTGAGCGTCCCGCCGGTGGTCGTCGCCGGCACGGTAAAGAAGTACACAGCGTCAAAGAGTCCGTCGTCGTCACTGGCGGCATTGGTCGAGGAGAAGACGGAGCTGTTCGAGAGACCATCGACCGGCGACCCGCCGCTGGGCGTGAACGTCAACTCCGTGCCGGCCATCGGGTTGAAGCTCGAGAAAAAGTGGCCCGAGTTCGGTTGGCCGTAGGGGATGTCGGGATAGGAGGACTGGAGGCCGAGGATCAAATACGCCTGATCGCGGCTCTTCGGCGTCTGAGGCGATTGGCCGGGAGCGAAGTAGCTGAGCGTTGCGCTGGAGACCTGTGCATTGTCCGTCGACGAGAAGCCATCGGCCGGGTTGGTCAAGCTCAGGTGGAACGGCCCGGATACCGTGCCAGTGACCGTCGAAGAGGTCGGCGCCCGGTAGAGGACGGTCGGACTCGGTGGAACGCGCCTCAGCGTCCACAGGTCGAGCGACTGGGTGAACCCGGCCTGGGACAGGGCAAGCGCGACATCGTGCGTCGCAGCGGGGACCGAGGCAACGAAGCTGTCTGTGCCGGTCGTGTCCGACGACCCGCTCGTCCCGCCGGCGATCTGCTGGTTGATCTTGGTCATCGATACGGCTGCCGATGCCGTGGCCACCTTGAGTGCCGCCGAGACGCCCGTCGGGGAGTTGAGCAGTCCCGAGTCGTCGGTCGGCTGGGTGACCGACACGGTGAAGGCAACCAATCGATGCCCGCTCCCGGCGACGTAGGCGCTGCCCGACGTGGACGGCGCCGACTGCGGCCAGGCCACCTGCGAGACGACAGCGGTGAAATCCTGACCTCGGAGGCGCCCGTCGGCCGGCGCAGTTTCCTGACTGACCGCCTGGCCAGGCCGTCGCCATCGAGGAGCGCTACGGCGCCCTGGTGCTTCTGGCCGCCTGGTGCGGGCTGCGCGTCGGTGAGGCGCTGGCACTGACGAAGGCCGACGTCGACCTCGAGGAAGGCACCGTCCGTATAGACAAGTCGGCCGCCGAGCTGAAGAGCGGGGAGCGGATCGTCGGCCCGCCGAAAACGAAGGCGGGGATCCGAGTGGTGTACATGCCACCGCACGTGGTGCCGGCGCTGCGCGCACACCTCGAGTCCTTCGTCGGGCCCGACGAGAGCGACGTGGTCTTCACCGGGACACACGGCCGGCCCGTGCGGCGGGCCTCGCTGTACACCGCCTGGCTGCGGGCCGCCGATGAGGCCGGACTCAAAGGCGTACGGATTCATGATCTGCGCCACACCGGCGCCACCCTGGCGGCGGCCACTGGCGCGAGCACGAGGGAGCTGATGCAGCGGCTCGGCCACGCGTCGTCCGATGCCGCCCTGCGGTACCAACACGCCACAACGAATAGGGACCAGGCGATAGCGCGCTCATTGAGCGAGTTGGCACGACATGACCCTGCGAAACCTGACGAGGGCGAGCTCAACTGAATGGAACGGAGCGAAGCCGTCAACCCGGTGTTTGCATCGGAGCATCCTTTGAGATC
>Ga0181523_10004008_pt1 | contig 12991 bp, 16 predicted proteins | sample PEATcosm2014_Bin_43_FD_119752 | JGI IMG/M metagenome (GOLD analysis project Ga0181523, IMG submission 119752) | Peatland microbial communities from MTU Mesocosm Facility, Houghton, MI, USA - PEATcosm2014_Bin05_30_metaG | ecosystem: Environmental > Terrestrial > Soil > Wetlands > Peat | place... | reverse complement strand
TGGGGCAAACGGTGAATTCCTACGCGGACCCCAGCGCGCGGCGGATGCGCTTTTCGGAGTTACTGGAGGCAGTGGCGGAGGTGCCGGGGATACGCCGCGTGCGCTTCATGACGTCGCACCCGCGCGATTTTGGAAAGGACATTGTCGAGGCCATTGAGGCAGTGCCGGGGATTTGCGATCATGTGCACCTGCCGGTGCAGAGCGGGTCCACGGCGGTGCTGCGAGCGATGGCGCGGACGTACACGAGGGAGGAGTACCTGGAAAAGATCGCGATGTTGCGGGGAGCGAGGCGAAGGATCAGTATCACGACGGATCTGATCGTAGGGTTTCCGGGAGAGACGGAAAGGGATCTTGCAGAGACGCTGAGCTTGATGGACGCGGTGCAGTATGAAGGGGCCTTTTCGTTTAAGTATTCACCGCGGCCGAATACGCCATCGCTGCAGATGGAGGATACGATTCCGGAGGAAGAGAAGTCGCGGCGGCTGGCGATATTGCAGGCGCGGCAGCGGGATATCCAGATCGAGAGGAACGCGCGGCTGGTGGGAGAAGTGTTCGAGGTGCTTGTGGAGGGGAAATCGCGGCGCGAGAATCAGTGGATGGGACATACGTCGTGCAATCGCGTGCTGAATTTCACTTCACCGGGGAAAGAACTTCTGGGACACTACGTGCAGGTTCGGGTGACGGGAGCGGGGCCGAACAGTTTGGTGGGGGAGGGGGAGTAGGGAGAAAGTTTAGAGTTCAAAGTTAAAAGTTGAAAGTTTCAGAGAAGGCAAGAGAAAAGCTTTACCACTGAGGACACAGAGTTCGCAGAGAAGAAAAAGCGGTGTAAGAGTATAAGAGTGAAAGAGTATAAGAGTTTAAGGTGGAATGACGTTGTGGGGATCGGCAGGGATTAGGAGGCGCGATGGAAGTGGAAATGAAAATACGCGGCCTGATGATGGATCCGGTGACGCAAATGCCGATCGTGGTGCTGAAGGATGTGCAGGGGCAGGCGATCCTGCCGATCTGGGTGGGGGCGTACGAGGCGAACGCGATTGCGCTGGAGATTGAGAAAGTGCAGACGCCGCGGCCGATGACGCATGATCTGCTGAAGAATGTGTTTTTGGGGCTGGATGTGCGCGTACAGAAGATTGTGGTGAACGATTTGCGGGACGATACATTTTTTGCGTTGATCTGGGTGGAACGCGAGGGCGAGTTGATGAGTATTGATTCGCGGCCCAGCGATGCGCTGGCTTTGGCGTTGCGGATGGATTGCCCGATTTTTGTGGATGAGACGGTGCTGAAGAGCTCGAAGGTGTCTACCGCTTTGGCGGAGCGGAGTACGAATGAGCAGTTGCGGAATTGGCTGGAGGGATTGAGCGACGAGGATTTGGGGAGATATAAGATGTAGGTTGGGAGATATCCGATGTCAGGATGGAGTTTGGGCGGCGCGACTTTGGTTGCGCCGTTTTTTTTGAGAGGGACAGAGAAAGGAAAGAGGGACGGTAACACAGAGGTCACAGAGGTAGGAACACAGAGATCACAGAGAAAAGAGAAAAACGAACCGCAGAGTTAGCAGAGGTGCCACAGAGATCGAGGAGAAACCCTAGAGGCAGGACAGAGACTGGGAATCGTCGTGGAAGGCCTCAGGCCTGAAGGCCTGAGCTACAGGGCGCGGGGGGATCAGGCGGAAGAGGCGGCGATTAGGCGGTGGATGCGGCGGCGCCAGAAGGTTAGGAGGAGGATGCCGATTAGGATTAGGGAGAGGCTTAGGCCTACCCAGAGGCCCAGGGCTCCCCAGTGGCGACGGAAGCAGAGCCAGGCACCTAGGGGAAGACCCATCAGCCAGTAGGCGGAGAAGTGGCAGACCATGGGCGTACGGGTGTCTCCGGAGCCGCGCATGGCGCCGGTGGCTACGGTTTGGATGCCGTCGAAGAGTTGGAAGGCGGCGCCGGCGGCCAGGAGGATGGTGGCGTTGTGAATGACGACTGGGTCGTCGGTGTAGATGCGGGCGACTAAGCGCGGGAAGACCAGAAGCGCGATGCTCATGAGGGACATGAAGGAGGCGCCGAGGAGTATGGCGGTGTTTCCCGCATCTTGAGCGGCGAGGGGATCTCGACGGCCAATGGCTTGGCCTACACGGACAGCGGCTGCGGAGGAGATTCCCAAAGGGACCATGTAGGTGAAGGCTACGGTATTCAAGGCGATCTGGTGGCTGGCAAGGGGAACGGCGCCCAGGCGGCTGATTAGAGAGGCGACCATGGCGAAGACGCTGACCTCGGCGGTGAGTTGCAGGGCAGCGGGCAGGCCCAGCGAGATTAGGCGGCGGATGCGTTGGATATCGATTTCGACAGGAGTTTTCAGGAGGTCGGTGCGGTGGCGATGGTCGTACCAGAGCAGGTAGCCGACTAAGACCAAGGCTAGATATGTGCGAGAAACGGCGGTGGCCCAGCCGGAGCCGGTGACGCCGAAGGCGGGCATGCCGAATTTGCCGAAGATGAAAATGTAGTTGCCGCAGAAATTGATGAGATTGGCAGTGACCAGGGCGAAGGCGATGGGGCGAACCATGTTCATGCCCTGGAGGGTGCGGCGTACGGCGAAATAGAGGAGCAGGGGGAGCAGGCCAACGCCGAGAGTGTGCATGTAGGGAACGGCGAGGACAGAGATTTTGGGGTCAACGCCCATGCGGCCGAAATAGCTTGGGAGGTACCAGACGGGGATGAGGAGAAATGGGGCCACGGCAAAGCTGAGGTAGATGCCGTTGATCAGTGAGCGGTGGCAGTCTTCGCGATGGCCCGCGCCGAAGGCTTGGGAGACTAGGGTGTCGAGGCCGATTAGAAGACCTTCACCAAAGAAGGCGAAGACGATGAAGAGGCTGGAACTGATGCTGACGGCGCCGATGGACTCGGCGCTGTTGGGGAGACGACCGACCATCATGGTGTCCACGATGATCATGCTCATCCAGCCGATTTCGGCTAGGACTAGAGGGAGGGCGAGGCGAAGGGTGGGAGGTAGTTCGCGGCGAAGAGTGGAGTAGGAGAGCATGGGGAATAGGAGAGTTTATGATGGGCTGGGGATTGGGACAATGGAAAGTGGAAGGAAGAAAAGGCATTACACAGAGATAACAGAGGACCCAGAGTTCGCAGAGAAGAGGAGAACGGCGGAGGGGAGGAGGTTACTTGTGCGGGGGAATGGGAGGTTAGTTCCATTGACGGTTGGGGAAGGTGGAACTAGCGTGAAGGGAGATGCGGAGTGGTGTGCTTCGCGGATGATTTGTGCGGATGGGCGGGTCAGTTGAGGATTGAGAGCGACGGTTTGACGGAGGGTGGATCGTGGGAACGGTGAACGAAGCTAGCTATGTGGCGAGCATCCGGGATATGCGGGCGGAACCACGGCTGTATTTGAGGATGAATCTTTGGGTGGAGTGGAGAGAGCACGGGGAGACGCTCAGCGCGCAGGGGTACACGGTGGATATCAGTGCGAAGGGGTGCCTGGCGATTGTGCCGCAGGGATTTGCGGTGGGGCAGAAACTGGTGGTGCAGAATGAATTGAATGGGAAAACGGCGGCGGCCACGCTGATCTGGCGCGGGCATGAGGGGCCGAAGGGTTGGGAATTGGGATTGGAATTGGAGGAGGGGGCGGGGGATTTTTGGGGAGTGGGATTTTAGGAAAACCAGAAGAAGTTTAACGCAGAGACACAGAGGGCGCAGAGAAGAAGTAAGCAAGACAGCGGAAGACAACCCAAGAGGGATTCCTCCCTACGCGGCCCGACGCGCCGAAGAGCGGCGCGGAAGAGAAAATCGGGCCGCTACGCTCGGAATGACGGGGTTGGGTGGTTGACGGGAAGGGTGCGCCAAATTGGAACGTGGCGAGGATTTTTGGGGGAGTGGCGTTTTACGAATAAGAGGGACGGTATCACAGAGTTCACCGAGGGAAGAACACAGAGGTCGCAGAGAAGAGAGAGAGAGAAGAGAGTCGGGGAGTTTTCCACCGGGGCGGCGGTTTTCCCCTTGCACTAGAGCGGGTGTGAAACGTACTCTTTGCGTATGCCTTTGGGCCTTTCTGGTGGCATAACCACAGCAAAAAAGGATGAAGCGGCAGTGCCTTCCGAGGGGCGTGGTGTGCGCGGAGTGGTGTGGATTATGGGGATAGACGAGGGCGGGCAGTGCCGTAATGGGACATGGGCTTGGTCCGGGAATTGCAGGGTTGAAAGGGCAGTGCGGGCGGAGGCAGAGCGGCGATGACTGCCATTATCACGATAGCGAATCAGAAGGGCGGGGTCGGAAAGACGACGACGGCGATCAACCTGTCCGCGGCGATTGCGCATAAGGGAAGGCGAACGCTGCTGATTGACCTGGACCCGCAGGCGAATTCGACGATTGCGTTTTTCAGCATGGGGGAAGTGACGGCGTCGATGTTCGATGTGTTGGGGGATGCGCACGCGCCGCTGGCGTCCATCGTAAAGACTTCGAAGGACCCGATGCTTTCGATTGGGCCGGGGAGATTGGCGCTGGCGAAGTTGGAGACGGTGCTGGCGGGGCAGTTTGACGCACCGTTCCGGTTGAAGGATGCGCTGGCACCGATTGTGAAGGATTACGACTACATTATTGTGGATACGCCGCCATCGTTGGGAATACTGACGGTGAATGCGATGGTGGCTTCCACGCACCTGATGGTGCCGATTCAAGCGGCGTATTTTGCGATTGAGGGCACCGACGATTTGCTGGAGACGTATGAACGGATCCGCGCGCGGCCGAATCCGCAATTGAAGATGCTGGGCGTGGTGATCACGCTTTATGATAAGCGGACGAATATTGCGAAGGATACGCACGGGCAGATCCGATCGGTGTTTGGGGAAGTGCTGTTCAAGACGAAGATCGGGAAGAACGTGCGGCTGGAAGAGAGTCCGGCGTACAAAGAGACGATATTGACATTCGCGCCCAAGTCACCTGGGGCGGTGGAGTACAAAAAACTGGCAGCGGAGGTCGTACAACGTGTCGAAGAGGCTAGGGTTGCCCGTCACGCTGAAGATGCGGCATGACGCGCACTATGTTGAATCGCTGACGAGCTATAGCGGCGCAGCGGTGGGACGGATGATCCCGGTGGAGCAGATCCGGCCGAATCCGGAACAGCCGCGGAAGGCGTTGGGAGACCTGCGCGAATTGTCGGATTCGATCCGGCAGAAGGGCGTGCTGGAACCGCTGCTGGTGCGGTTCATTCCGCGGGAAGACTGCTTCTACATTATTTCCGGCGAGCGGCGGTATCACGCGGCGCGGGCGGCGGGATTGCGCGAAGTGCCGTGCATCGAGAAGACCGCGGACGACGCGGAGACGCTGGAAATTGCGCTGATCGAGAATATTCAGCGGAAGGATTTGACGCCGTTTGAAGAAGCGGACGGATTGCAGCGGCTGTCCGAGCAGTTTAATTATTCGCATGAGGAATTATCGAAGAGGATTGGGAAGGCTAGGAGTTCGGTGACGGAAACGCTATTGCTGCGGAATATTCCGGACTCATTGCGGAAGAAGTGCGTGGAGAATGGGATTACGACCAAGTCGCTGTTGTTGCAGATTGCGCGGCAGCCGACCGAGCGACAGATGATGGAGTTGTTTGCGAAGATTTTGCAGGCGGGATTGACTCGAGATGGGGCGCGGCAGGCGCGGTCGGACGAGAAACAGGGGCCGCAACGGGCGCAACCGTTTATTTTCCAGTACGAGCCGGAGAATGAAGCTTTCCGGTTTAAGCTGCAATTCAAGAAGAGCCATGTGTCGCGGGATGAGTTGATACGGACGCTGCGGGAGATACTGGCGCAGTTGGAGGGGACGGGGGAGGCGGATTCTACGGCGGCGTGAGGGGGAGACAGTGGTCAGTTTTCAGTTGTAAGTTTTAAGTAAAGAAAGAAGGAATTTACGGCGCGGCTTTGGCTGCGCCGGGGCAGAGGTAGTAGTCAGTTTTCAGTTGTAAGTTTTAAGTAAAGAAAGAGGAATTTACGGCGCGGCCTTGACTGCGCCGTTTTTTTTTGGGGGGGGGATAAGAGAAGAAAGAGGAAGAGGGACGGTAACACAGAGTTCACAGAGGGAAGAACACAGAGGGCACAGAGAAGAGAAAGGCAAAACGAGCCAAAATAACCCAAGAGGGATTCATCGCACGAAAACCGTGCGATGCAAAACCGTCCCTCTCTCCGCAGCCCGACGCGCCACAAAACGGCGCGGAAGAAAAAATCGGGCTGCTACGCTCGGAATGACGGTGTCGGGTTGGTGGGCGATGGCGGAAGAGGACGTCGGGCTGCTTCGGTCGGAATGACGGGGATCCTGGCTGCGGAAGAATGGGAGTGCGCGCTTCTTGATCGTAAGAGCCCACCCTTTCTGCAAACGGCGCAGAAAGGATGGGGCACCCTCAAGCACTTGTGGTGGTGCGTGTATAATTCGGGGGAATGGTCGAGCTGACACAATTGCAGATGGAGACGATGGAGCGGTTGTTTGCGGCGGGGTTTCGGCCTGTTGCGATTGCTCCTTATGAGAGTGCGCTTTGCGTGCGGCGGGGAGAGTGCGCGGCGGTGCTGGCTCCGGTGGAGAATGGCGGGTTGCGATTGCTGGCGCCGGCTACGGTGATGGTGGACGGGAATTTGAGTGTGCGGCTGAAGCGGGCGAAGGGGGATGTGTTTGTTTGGAAGAAGAGGGAAGTGGCGGCTACGGCGGAACGGTTGAAGGAGTTGGAGGCGTTTCGCGGGGAGTTGGTGGGGATTTTGGAAAGTTATCAGTTGTAAGTTTTCAGTTATAAGTTTCGGAGAAGAGAACCCAAGACCCAGGTAAGAAAATCGTTACCTGGGGCACCCGGCGGAAACCACAAGTCATTGTCGGTTAAGGTGTGACAACGGGATGGACACCATGAAGCTACCTCTAGACGAAGGTTGGGCGCGCACCATAGATGCTTTCGCAAAACTGCTGACGGCGGTGGCAATCATAATCGGGGGAGGGTGGACCCTCATTCAGTACAACCTCGGTCGAACAGACCAGCTCCGCGCACAACAGTTAGAAGCGTCGAAACCATTCCTGGAAAAGCGGCTGGCGTCTTACATCGAATTGACTACGGCAACCTCCACAATAGCGAGAAGCAAGAACCAGGGGGAAGTCGCTCAAGCTAAGGAAAAATTCTGGATTCTCTATTCAGGTCCGCTGCTTGTTCTGGAGGAGCCTCAACTTCAGACACTTGTGCAGGCATACGCGGACTGTTTGGAGGATACTTCAAAATGCAAAGGAGCCTCTCTGATTCAGCTCTCGCAGAACCTGGCAGTTTTCGCGGGTAATTCCGCAGGCAACCAATGGCGAGTCCCTGCTGCACCCGTGGGGCTGACTGCGGTGGCCCGATAGAGGCTCAGTTCTTGGCTTGTCTCTCAAGTTCTCTGACGAGACGTGCTCCGACGCTGTTCACACCAGTGAGAATGCCGCCCCAGAGATGCTCTTCGCTCCAGAGATTGGCGCCGGTGTTGGGATCGATCACGGTCAGATAAGCGTATCGAGTGGGAGATTGCTTGTTGTAATTGGGAACAGGATCTTCGGTGATGCGGCCGCTATCGTCAATTTTGCCGGTCTGTCCCCCTGACATGACCAGATTTCCGCCTTTATAGGGGTCGGCAGAAAGAAGAAGAACAAGATCGGCTTGTTTGCGGTCAGTGACAATTTGAAATTTGCCCCATTTCTTCAATTGGGCGATGGCTTTCTTGCCCACAACGTCAGACCCTGTCTTGTTTTCAAAATAAACTGTCTTCGAGGCGAGGATTTGCGAAGATTGCGCGAGTTGCTTTTGGGCGAGGGTAGGGGATAAGAAAAGCAAGGTTGAAAGGGCGGCTACAGTAAGGAATGCCGTGGAACTTCGCATTTGTGCCTCCCGTGGAACAAGGCAAAGAGTACACCCGCATTCGGTGTTTGCATAAACAAAAAAGGGTCGGCAAAATCAAAGGATTATGACTACTTACGATATTTTGTGTGTTGGGGCGGGACCTACCGGGCTGGCTTGCGCTATGGAGGCTAAGCGGGCGGGGATGCGGGCTTTGGTGGTGGATAAGGGATGCTTGTGCAATTCGATTTATCACTATCCGGTGAATATGGTGTTTTTCACTACGCCGGAGTTGCTGGAGATTGGGGATTTGCCAATGGTGTGCGGCGGGGAGAAGCCGACGCGCACGGAGGCTCTGAAATATTACCGGAAGGCGACGGAGCATTATGAGGTGGAGCTGCGTTTGTTTGAGCGGGTGACGCATGTGGATGGGCATGACGGCGCGTTCACGGTGGTGACGCGGACGGAAGAGGGGAAGACGGAACGGTATTCGGCTAAGAAGATTGTGGTGGCTACCGGTTATTACGATTTGCCGAATGAGATGGGCGTGCCGGGAGAGGATTTGCCGCATGTTTCGCACTACTACACGGAGCCGCATTCCTATTGGCACGAGGATGTGGTGGTGATTGGAGGGAAGAATTCGGCGGTGGAGTCGGCTTTGGATTTGTGGAGGAATGGGGCGCGGGTGACGCTGCTGGTGCGAGGCGCGGAGCTGGGGACTTCGATCAAGTATTGGGTTAGGCCGGACATCGAGAACCGGATCAAGGCGGGGCAGATCCCGGCGGTATTTCACGCGCGGGTGAAAGAGATTTTGCGGGATGGCGTGGTGATTGAGGATGGGAAGGGTACGCGGACGGTGGCGGCTAAGCAGGTGTTCGCACTGACTGGGTATCACCCGGATTATGAATTTATTGAGGGACTGGGAGTGAAGCTGCATGCGGAGAGCCGTCGGCCGGTGCTGGATCCGAAGACGCTGGAGAGTAATGTGAAGGGGATTTATCTGGCGGGAGTGGTGGTGGCTGGGCGGCATACGAATGAGATATTTATTGAGAATGGACGATTTCATGGGAAGCAGATTGTGGAGGGGTTGAAGAAATAGATATCAGCGATCGGGAAGCGGGCCGGAAGGGCGAAAATCGAAATTCGAAAAGCGAAATTCGGAAGAGGAGCCAAGAGGCAATGATTGTGCCGCGATCCCTCCGCTGCGCGTCGCAAAGGGCGCGACGCTCCGGTCGGGATGACATTGGGTTGAATGGTAGCGACGGAATTGCGCAGAATTTACGGAGGGCGCAGAGAAGAGAGACCCAAGCCCCAGGCACGGAGTCGTGCCTGGGGCAACCTGTGACGTTGGAGCGTCAGAGCCCACCCTTCGCTGAAAAGCGCGAAGGATGGGGCACCCTCAAGTACGTCGTCGGGCGAACTAACATACGAAATGGGGAAGTTTGCGGGGCTTGAGGGGGGTTTGGTAGACTGAGGGCCTATGGCATCGGTGATTCGAGAAGCTGTGGAAACGGCGGTGGCGCTGGTGAAGGGGTTCAGCGTCACGTTCAAATCGATGTTTGAGAAGACGGTGACGGAGAACTATCCGCACGAGCCGGTGCATTTCCAGCCGCGGTATCGCGGGATTCATGTGCTGCAGCGGGATGAGGATGGGCTGGAGAAATGCGTGGGATGCTTTCTGTGCGCGGCGGCCTGTCCATCCAATTGCATTTACATTGAGGCGGCGGAGAATACGGAGAAGGAACGGATTTCGGCTGGGGAACGATACGCGAAGGTGTACAACATCGATTATTCGCGATGCATTTTCTGCGGGTATTGCGTGGAGGCGTGCCCGACGGACGCGATCACGCATGGACATGGATTTGAGCTGGCGACGTATGACATCAATTCGCTGGTGTACCGCAAGGAGCAGATGCTGGAGAAGGTGGACGGGGAGATGCCGGCGGGGGCGAAGGCGTAGAAGATAGAAAATAGAGTCGGAAGAAGGACTGGCGCTCCGAGAGATCGGGGCGCTTTTATTTTTGCGGAAGAAGAAAAGAACAAAGAGGGACTTTAACACAGAGGTCACAGAGGGAAGAACCCAGAGGGCACAGAGAAGGGACTCACAGAGAACAAACTGACAAAGAAGAAACCCCAAGACCCAGGCACCTGCCTACGGCGGGCATAAGGCAACCAGGTGTCTGATACTACATAGGTACGTGTCTTATAATATATATACAGGTGCCGGGACGTAATGCAGCGAGGTGGGACTTGCGAAGCGCTGAAACGGTCTTGGCGAAGAGGAAGTTTGAGGCATGGGGGAGCAGCGCCGCGCGAAATGAGGTGCGGGCGAGGTTTGCAACACAGCGGAATGGCCATGAGGTAGATACACCTCCACGAATACTGCCGGTGCAACCAACGGCAGGGAAAAACAAACAGAAACGACACGAAAAGGTGCGACGCGTGGACGAAGTGTCAGGCTCGTCCTGGAGAAGCGCGCGGTGGAACGATACGGTCCGTGAAAACATTATCGGACGCACGTCGGCCCTTGTTTTCAGAGGGCGGAGGTGCAGGAACGGGCTCTTCGCCGAGGACGGTGCGTTCGCGTTGATCCATGAGCCAACGAGCGAGCATGGCGGCAGTGTTTTCCTCGAGATATTGGTCGAGGAGTGCGGCCAATTCCTTGCGGAGATTGGCGGCGTGAGCGAGGCGGGAAAGTTCATAGGACTGGAGCGTGTTGCGAGAAGCGGTGAGAAGGAACTCCCAGGGCGGCTGGGTGTAATGGGGGTTCAAGAAAACCTCCTGGAACAGGTGTTGTGGAAAAGACGGGGGAACGGTACCACTGGGATATATGTAGTTACTAGTAATCCTGAGGTTACTAGGCTGTGGAAATCTGTGCAAGCTGTGGAAAACGTCTGGGGGGCTTGCAGCGGCTGCGCGGGGGACTACGAGGATCCGGACAGGAGCGCATGGGAGCCTGATCCTGAAGAAGACGAAGAGGATACGGCAGGAGCTGAGATTTCCTCAGAGGGTGAGCTAGATGTGCGGGGGGATGAGAAACGGCCGAAGGGGGAGTGAGTTGGTGTCAGCCTAGATGGTTTTGCGCGCGGGATTGTAGGGAATTGGACGCTGAGGAGGTGGAGGGATGAGGGAACTGGCGGATTGGCAGGTGCTCCAGCCCGTGTTGAAAACGCAGCGGGAGGTATTGACGGAGGTGCTGCTGTGCGCGGCGCGGTACGACGTGTGGATGACGCTGGAGGAGTTGGCGCACAAGACGCGGTATGCGGAGGCGAGTATATCGGCGCAATTGCGGCATTTGCGCAAGCCGCAGTACGGAGGATACGTGGTGGAGAAGCGACGTCGAGAGTGGGCGGAAGCGATGCTGCCGAGCGCGCATGAACGAGTGTGGGAATACCAGATGAGGTATGGGCAGTGGGAGGGAGTGCGGGAGGAGGAAGTGACGCATTGAAGCGGAGGAGGAAGACGGAGGACGGGCGATAGGCGGAGGAGACCATGAGCGTGAAGGCGGAGATGGTGTTTGATGTTTGCTGGGAAGTGTATCGCGGGGCGCGGGAAGTGCTGGAGGCGAAGCGAGGGATTACTTCGCTGACGTGGGAGGCGGACACGAAGTATGCGTGGCGGCCGGATCTGCGTCCGAAGCTGAAAGATTGGGTAGCGGATTTTGCGCTGGCGGGGCAGGCGGCGCTGGAGGGTCCGGAGCGGGCTTCGCGGTTGGTTCTGTTCCGGTTGTATTACCTGGGGCTGGTGCCGTATGAGCAGGCGCGCCATTTTTTGGGATTGAGCGAACGGAGTTGGGTTAGTTGGGATGAGGAGATACGGAGACGGTGCGGGGAAGAGTTGCTGCGGAGGGATTTGTTTCCGCCGAGGAAGTATTTTAATGGGGGAGATTGAGGAGAAGTTGGAGTTGGGATTTGAGGAGTTGCCAGAGGCGTTCGCGGCGAGAGAGTAGAGAGACGAGGCGCCAGCGGAGAATGTAAAGGAAGGCCAGGATGAAGAGGCTGATGCAAAGCGTGACCAGGACTTCGGTGACACCGCCGTAGACAGCGGAGATGCCGGTAGCCTTAGTAGTGGAGATACCTCTGGTGATGTTGGAAAGGCCGTAAGTGGTCCAGGCGCCAGTGAGGATGATTAGAAGAGTGGCGAGAGATCTGAGGTTGGTGGCAGTGGCCCGGAGAACAGAGAGTACGTAGGTGAAATGCAAGTCGGCCTGGGCGATAAGGTCTCCTGGCAATTCGTGAAAGGGAATGGATTTTAGAGCGGTCAGAGGGCGAAGGCCAGATTCCGGAGAGGAATCGGGGATTTTGGCAGCCAGGGTTGAGGCTTGGGTGGAGTCCGCTGACTGCAGAGCTTTGGAAAGTGAAACGAGATTGCCGCGGCGGGTGCTGGGCCAAGTACGAGTCTTCCAGAGCGTTTTTAGGAGTACGACTACGGCCCAGATGCAACAGGAAAGCAGGAAGAGGACGAAGAGTTTCGTGCCGATGGGGGGACCGGAGCCATCCGAGCGGATATCCCACTGCACGTTAGAAGTATCCTGCATAGGGCCTCGTTGATTGGACACCGTGGAGCGGTTTTTGGTGCCTGGTAATTCTGTGTTGAGGGTAACACGGAGGTGGCGCGCCTACGGCGCTTGTGTGATGTTTGGATTGCTACCCAGCGCTCACGCGCTGGGCTAAATTGTGACGCGCCTCTGGCGCTGGGCGGTGAGGATCGGAGAAGAGGAACCCAAGACCCAGGTACAAAACCGGTACCTGGGGCACCCGGCGTAGGGCAAGTGAACCGTGGCATTCCAGAGATGCGTGGACATGGTTGACATGGAGGAGGGATCCCTCGGCTGCGTGACCCGACACGTCAAAATGCGGCGCGAGGGAAATGCGTCGGGTCACTCCGCTCGGGATGACAAGTTTCCAGGCTGCGTTAAATTGCGACGCGCTCGCAAAAAAAAACGACGGACACGAAAGGCGAGGCTCTGGCGCTGGAGGCGTCAGAGAACGGAACCCAAGAGTAAAGAGAAGAGAATTGGTGGCGTTGGATCGTCGGAGCCCACCCTAATAAACCTAGGGTGGGGCACCTGTGATCTTTCAACACGTTGTTCCCTTCCTAGAAGGGGTCTTGGAGATGCCTGCTGCATGGAAGCCCGCCGTATCCCTTCCCTAGGCAAAGACTTGCGGTAATCGAGCTG
>Ga0181523_10004004_pt1 | contig 13000 bp, 11 predicted proteins | sample PEATcosm2014_Bin_43_FD_119752 | JGI IMG/M metagenome (GOLD analysis project Ga0181523, IMG submission 119752) | Peatland microbial communities from MTU Mesocosm Facility, Houghton, MI, USA - PEATcosm2014_Bin05_30_metaG | ecosystem: Environmental > Terrestrial > Soil > Wetlands > Peat | place... | reverse complement strand
GCCATGAAGCTGCGCATCGCTTCGCTATCCCTGCTAGCACTGTGCCTGACGTTGGCTGCTCTTCCGGCCATGGCGCAGACCGTCTATGACAACGGTCCGATCAACGGCAACACCGACGCATGGGTCATCAACTCCGCCTTTTTTGTCACCAGCGACACATTCAATGTGACTCACAACAGCACCACGATCGCGGGCGCTAGCTTTGGTGTGTGGCTGTCCCCCGGCGATACGTTCCCCTTCGATGAACTGTCGATCACCTCAGGCGAAAACGGCGGCACCAGTTACTTCGATCAGATCGTAAACTTCACGACGGGAAGTTGCACACTGAACCGGTACGGCTACAACGTCTGCCAGGAAAACACCTCGTTCAGCGGCCCGACTCTCAACAGCGGCACCTACTGGCTGAATCTGCAGTACAGTCTCCCTGAGGCCCCAGCTTACTGGGATGAGAACTCCGGCCCGTCTTCGGCTTCGACCAGCGACATTGGCACGATTCCATCAGAAGCCTTCACCTTGCTGGGCGGCACCGGCATCACGAGCACTAGCAGCACGACCAGCAGCGGCACGGTCCCTGAACCTAGCAGCGTCCTTCTGCTCGGATCTGGCATGGTGGGTCTATTGGGAGTGCTGCGCCGCAAGCGGTTCTGACCTCGGCACGGGTCAGCTTGATCCCCTCCAGTTGACGCACCCCCATCGCGTCCCATTCACTTCTGCCGCGCGTAGGTGTACATGTACTCGGTGTCCGTCGGCGCAACCACCACCGTGGTTTGCAGCGCGTCCGCCAGCTTCGATGGGGCGCCGCCCGCCAGCGCTTCATTAGTGATGAGGAAGCCGCCGGGCTTGATCATCGTCCCCAGATTCGCGCTCGCCAGCGATTGCTCCAGACTGGCGTAATAAACGAAGATGTTGGTCCCGATGACCAGATCGAACTGCTTGTCCGGCGGCAACGGAATGGTCTGGAAGACGACGTTCATATCGACCGGCGTCACTCTCAGGACCACTGGCGGCCGCACGCTGACGGCGCGGTTCCAGATGCCTGCCTTGGTTGCGTTGTAGGGCACGGGAATCTTCGGCGCAGGCTTGCCAATCTGATCGCCCAGCCTTTGCCAGTACTCCAGAAAGCCGGAGTGGTAGTCCTTGCTCCACTGGTCGGCGGGATCGGCCAGTAACTGGATGGTGTAAGCCTTGCCGGCCGCAGCTTCCGCGTGCGCCCGCGCCAGGTGCTTGTTGACGCGCGGGCTGATGTCGAAGGCTTCGACCTCAACCGTGGCCGGATCGGCAAGCTGCAGGCGCGCCAGCGAATCGATCACAGCGAACGGTTGGGTGGTCTGCGGCGGATAAAAGTCCGAGACAGAGTCCTTGTTCGCGAAGTCCAGCCCGGGGCCAACAATGGCCACCCGACGGATGCTACCCGCCTTCAGCAGCCCCTGCTCCATCATGTGCCGCAAGTGCAGTTCGATCAGGTAGTCCGGGTAAAGATTGCTGTCCGTCGAAATGCCGCGATCCTCGAAGTGCTGCGGGAGATTAGCGCCGTTCTTCTGGTAGATCTTCCCCTGGGCGTGGATTAGCTCATCGCGCATGCGAGCCAGGTTTGCCAGCAGGTAAGCCTTGACCTTCTTCTGGCCCTCGGGAGTCTTGAGGTTGAAACCTTGCTTCTCCAGAAAGGTGCGCAACTCCATCATGCCTTCGCTGGCGTGTGGCGAGGCCAGGGCGCGGATTAAATCATTGGCCCGCTTGTCGACAATCGAGTCGACATAAGCGTCTTTCCCGTAGCGCTCCAGAGAGAGATACCCAATCCGTTCCTCATTGGTATAGGTGACGCCCAGGCGCAGCAAGTTGGTCAGCGTGTCTTCTTCGCCGCGCTCCAGCCGGAGACGAATCTCCTGATCCTGACCGCGAATCCACGAGTCCCACGCGGCAGCCGTGGGCTGTCCCGAAGCTGTCAAGGCCTTGGGCAGAGATTTCTGATAAGCCTGCAGGACCGGTTCAGCCTGGCTGAAAGGAACGTACTGCGGAGTCTGCGCGGCCGCGGCGCAGGCAGCCAGAACCCAGACCAAAAGAAATCCCCGTACCTTAATGTGTTTGCTATCCATAACTACTTTAGGATGCTCCGGTGCACGACTCGCTCCTCGTCGCCGACGGCCAGCGCCGACGCAACCGGTAACTTTTTCCGCCTTGACCAGTAGAACACCGGCAGCCCGGCGGCGATCAGCAATGTTCCCCGCAGAGCGGTTTTGGGATCTCCCCAAACCGTGTTCACTACAATCGCCGCGCAGGCGGCAACGAACACAGCCGGGGCCAGCATTTTGAACCAAAGCCTGGGATCGGCCCGCAACTCCTGCCGCCGGGCCACGAATAGTCCCGCTACCGCCGCGCCCGAGGATAGCAGTATGGTAAAGCCGGTGTAAGTCAGGATCTGTTCGAAACTGCCGGCAGTCACCAGAAGGACGCTCCACAGCCCTTGCAGAGCGATGGCCAGCGCGGGTGTCCCAAGCCGCGGGCTGACGCGCGCGAAGCTGGGGATGAACGCGCCGTCCCGCGACATGGCGAAGTAAACTCGCGGGCCGGCGATGGTCATGGCGCTGATTGCGCCCAGTTGCGCGATGATCAGCGCGGGCGTCACAAAGTTGCGTCCCACCCCGAACAAGGCATGTGCAGCAACATCGCCAACGTTGATCGCACTCTGCAGCTGAGCGGGAGGAATCGCATATAAGTACAGCGTGTTGAGTGCGACGTACAGGGCAATGATGATGCACGTCCCAATCAACAGAGCAGGACCGATGCTGCGCCGCGTGTCGTGCATCTCTTCTGAAATGTAGGCTGCAGCATTCCATCCGCTGTAGGTGAACATGATCGGGATGAGCGCCAGCAGCCAGTTCGTCGGCCGGAAAGGCACATCAACTGCGTGGAAGTGCGACCACGAACCTGTCCCTGCGGCGAAGCCGACCACGCAAAATAAAACAACAATGCCGAGAATCAGGAAGGCTAGCGCGTTTTGGGTGATCTTGCCCGCGCCCAGGTTGCAGGCATGCAACACGGCAAACACGATAACGACGAAGGCCGCTGTCAGCGAGCGCGGCGAGAAGCTGAACGCGCCTATATAAAAGTTGATGGCGAAAAAAACGTGGTCCGAAGCCAGAGCGGGAAAATACTGCCCCAGGTAGATGACCATTCCCACCGCGCAGGCGGCGACCGCGCCGGAAAAGCCCGCGATCAGAGACGTCCAGCCGGAAAGAAATCCGGCAGTCGGGCCATACGCCTTGGAGAGATAGATGTATTCGCCGCCAGCCCACGGCCACAGCTTGCCCAGTTGCGCGTAGGACATCGCCCCAGCCAGCGCGAGCGCACCTCCGGCAATCCATAGCCCCAGCATCGCGCCGGATTCGGGCACCAGCCTGGCAATGAGCGCCGGAGTAGTGAAGATGCCCACTCCAACCACGTTGGAGATGATCAGCGCCACCCCATCCCGCACGCGAAAGGAGCGGCGGAGTTGATTGGCCACGGCCGGCACCGCTCCGGCGGCGGCACTGCTGGCGGCTGAATCAATAGCTGGATTGGCGGGAATGGGCTGACTATTCCGGGGCGTTTTGGCCATGCCTCGCACTGCTACGTGGTATTGGGTTCCTCGGTGAGAATCACTCTATACCACTTCTGCTCTCGAACATAGGGAGTGGCCTCAGCGCTGGTGCTGTACCGAAAACCTAGACGAACTTCCTCTATCTGTGATCTTGAGAAGGGGAATCTACGGCCGCCTTTGGCGGGGCAGATGCGCCCGAGTTATTGCCGCTCTGCACCCACGCCGTGTACCACATATCGCGCAGCATGGTGGCCCCGGCAGCTAGGCGCTGACGAATGAATTCCCGTGACGCGCTAGTGCCCGCGCCGTCAAACCCTCCTGCCTTTTCGAACTGATAAACAATTTCAACGTATTGATGAGATTCGTGGAGATACTTCAAGTAATCCTGGAAGGGATCGGTGAGCAGCCGCGGCTGCGCCGGTACGAGGTCGGCAAACTGCAGCTGCTTCAGATTATCAGCGACGAAAATACCTTCCATCTTCCAGTGGATAGTGTTCGCGGTCGTGTATCCCTTCGGATTCGCACCTATCCAGCCGTTGTGGTGAATGGTTGTGTGCAACGGATTCGACGCGTCGCCAACGTAGTGGCCCAGCCATCCCGCATAGAAAATGGCGTTAGCTTCGGCAAAATCGGGATTGCGATGCTCGGCAATGGCTTGGCGGTATTCGCGAAAGGCGACCACCAACCGCTCGAAGATCTCGGTTGCAATGTAGGGCTGCAAACCGACTTTCTCCGGCAGGAGATCATCGGAATGCCCGGGCGCCTGCTGGCGCCGGGCCTCGAGCGCGCGATAGAAACTGTAGCGGTCGGGCGGAAGATCCATGCCCTCGACCATCTCAAGATCGATGAAGTGGTCGGGTTCCTGCGCTCGCCTCAGGGCCAGCTCCGAAGTTTGCCGCCAGCGATCCGGCTCCGAACCGAGATAAGCCAGTTGAGCTTCGGCCTTGCGCAGGAAAGCGGGAACGTCAGGCGGCAACTTCTCGGCCGCGACCCGGTTGATCGCGCTGTGACCTTCATTGCCCCACGGCCACGCCGGCGAGATAAGAGCGACAATCGCCAACAAGCACACCGCGGTGCGATGGATACTGGTTTTCATTTCATGAGGTCTTGCTTTGCATCAGTGCACGACCCTTCGGCAAGCTCAGGGCGGGCTTTTGAATTGTGCCGAACAACGGCACAGCAAGATGGGATGGTGTTGCTTTGTGTCAGGGCACGACTTTCAGTCGTGCCGATGGCGCCGTAAAAAGAGCCTGGCTTTAGCCCCTGCAAAACATGCCAGACAGGGGCTAAAGCCCGAATATCTTCCGCGACCGGACGGCACGGCTGAAAGCCGTGCCCTGACACAAACCGATTTATGGGATAGGTTCTACGTTTCACACGCGCGCCAGGTGCAGCCCGAACCACTTCTTGCGGTCGCACCAGGTCTGCTCCAGCATGAAGCCGCTCTCGCGCAGGATCGATTCAATCATGGCATCGGTGTACTTGTAGCTGTTTTCGGTGTGCATGCGTTCGCCGGGCTGGAAGGAAACGTCGAGATCGAGGGCGGGCAGAAATGCGGTCTGCGCGGTCATGCTCTCCAGATAGATTTCCATGCGCGAACAGCGCCGGTTCCATAGCGCGATATGCCGGAAGGCGTCGACGTCGAAGTCGGCTTCCAGTTCGCGGTTCAGGCGCGCCAGGATGTTCTTGTTAAAAGCAGCGGTCACGCCCTGGGAGTCGTCGTAGGCGGGTACCAGGATTTTCGGGCTCTTGGCGAAGTCGGCGCCCAGCAGGAGAGCATCGCCGGAGCGCAGCGTCTGCCGAATGCGGCGCAGAAGACGAATCGCCTGCGGCGGCTCGAAATTGCCGATGCTGGAGCCGATGTACAGTACCAGCTTGCGGCCGGTGATGCGACTGAGCGCAGGCACGCCGCCGGTGTAATCGCCAACAATAGGATTCACGCGCAAGCAGGGGAATTGCCGGCCGAGCTGCCGCACCGCCTGCTCCAGCGCCGAAGGCGAAACATCGATGGGATAAAACAGCGCCCGACTCTGCCGCAGTAACAGCTCTTCAATCAGGATGCAAGTCTTGGCCGCCGTACCCGCGCCCAGCTCAACCAGGGTAAGCGACGGTCCGGCATTTGCCAGAATTTCTCCGGCATATTGCTCAAGGATGGAGCGCTCGGTCCGGCTCAGGTAGTACTCCGGCAGTTCGGTGATCTGCTCGAACAACTGCGAGCCAACTTCGTCGTAGAAAAGTTTGGAGGGTAGATATTTTGGCGAAGCGGTCAAGCCCTGGCGCACATCCAGGGCGATCGCGTCATTGGTGAAGAGCTGAACTTGCTTGCTAGTCGCCATTAGCCAACCTCAGCCCCATGAACTGCCAGCGCGCACAGGGCGGAAAGAAATTCCGATAGGTAGCTCGCATGTGCGACTGCGGCGTCGCGCACGATCCACCGCGCAGCACCATCTGGTTGCACATGAATTTGCTGTTGTACTCGCCCACCGCGCCCGCCGCAGGCTGGAAGCCCGGATAGGCAACGTAGGGGCTGGCCGTCCACTCCCACACATCGCCGAACATCTGCGAAAGCGGTTTAGCGGTAGTTGCAGGTTGCGGATGCAGCGCGCCCGACTCCAGGAAATTGCCGGCGATCGGGCATGACCGCGCCGCCGCTTCCCACTCGAACTCGCTGGGCAGTCGCGCGCCAGCCCAGCGGGCGAAGGCATCGGCTTCGTAGAAACTGACGTGGCAGACCGGCTCGTTCAACTGCAAAGGCTGCACGCCCTCGACGGTGTAGTTCCACCACTGGCCGTCGCGTTGCTCCCAATAGAGCGGCGCATTCCACTGATTATTGCGGACGCAGTCCCATCCATCCGAGAACCATAGCAGCGGATTGTTGTATCCCCCGTCGCGCATGAACTCGAGATATTCGCCGTTGGTTACCAGTCGCGAGGCCAGGCGGAAAGCTTCCAGGTAAACGTTATGCCGCGGACCTTCATTGTCGAAGGCAAAGCCGCTGCCTTCAAAGCCGGCGGAATACACGCCCTCGGGATAACTGTGCCACTGCAGCGATGGAGGCGCGTCCGTGGCGGGCGCCGCTGCGTGCTCTCCGTTGGTCCGGTAGGCCGGCCGCAGGGGATTGGCCCACAGTCCGTTCTTGACGTCGGTGACGATCAACTCCTGGTGCTGCTGCTCGTGGTTGATGCCAAGCGCAATCAGGTCAAGCGCCGCCGAAGGCTGCTCCAGCGTCAGCAGGTGGACCATGGCTTCGTCCACATAGCTCCGGTAGGCATGAACCTCATCCAGGCTGGGACGCGACAGAATATGCCGCAACGCCCGCAGCGGACGATCGCCAACCGCGTTGTAATAGGAGTTGAAGAGATTGCGGAAGGCAGGATGGAATTGGCGGAACTCGTCCATGTACTGCGACAGCACGAAGGTCTCAAAGAACCACGTGGTGTGCGCCAGATGCCACTTCGCCGGACTCGCATCCGGATTGGGCTGAAGATTGTGGTCCTCGACGCCCAGCGGCGCGCAGATTTCGAGCGACGTATCCCGGACCTTCAGATATTTCTGCAGCAGAGATACGTCTCCCTGACAATGAGGATTGCCGGAAGCGCTGCCCTCGACGGTACTCTGTACGACCGGTCGCGACATAAGTTCTCTTTGATGCAGAAAATCCTTGAACCGACCCTGCTTTCGGCGTGAACACCAAGCCGACTCAGGAAAAGATGCGCTCGGCGCAGGAAAGGTACAAATTTTACAACAGATCCAGCCTTCTGGCGCCGCAATATGACAAGCCACAGCCTCGAACGCCTATTCACTTTGTTGTAATCTGAACTCAGGTTCCCATGTCCTACCAACAGACGGTAGAGCAGCTTTACGCGCTCGGCCACGAGCTGGCCAGCACTCCTTCGCACAAGTTCGATCTGGCCTACGTGCGAGAGATGCTGCAGGAGCTTGGCCATCCCGAGCGGCGTTTTGCCAGCGTGCTGATCGCGGGGACGAACGGCAAAGGTTCAACCGCGGCAACCCTGTCGTCGATCCTGCGGGTTGCGGGATACCGCACCGCGCTCTACAGTTCGCCGCACCTCTTGCGCATCAATGAGCGCATTCAGGTGAATGGCGAGATGATCTCCGACGCCGAGTTCGGCACGATTCACGATCGAGTAGAGCGCGTGGCGCAGCAGCTTCTGCATTCCGGCAAGCTGCCCTGGCATCCCAGCTTCTTCGAGATGCTGACCGCGATGGCGTTCGAGTACTTCGCCAGCGTCGGCGTGGAGATCGCAATACTTGAGGTCGGCATGGGCGGACGGCTGGATGCCACCAACGTCGTCGATCCGGCGATCTCGGTCATCGCCGACATCTCGCTCGATCATCAGAAGTACCTGGGCGATACGATTGCCGAGATCGCGCGCGAGAAGGTGGGCATCATCCGCAAACACGGAGTGGTGGTGACGCTGCCGCAGCATCCGCAGGCCAACGACGTCATCGGCAACGCGATCGTGGAGAATGATGCTCGGGGCGTCAGCGCTGCAAAGTATGTGCCGCCAGTCTCGCCGGGCGCTGCCGCTTATCTCGGAGGACGCACCGCTCCTGTGTCAGGCCGAAGCCGGTATCCGCTCACCGTTATGGGCGAGGAGATTGAAATCGATTCGCCGCTGGCAGGTCGGCATCAGTTGCGCAACATCGCGCTGGCGATTGCGACCGCGGAAGAACTGGGCCAGTTCGGATTCAAAGTCACGGCAAAGCAGGTGGAGCAAGGCATTCGCGAGACGCGATGGCCGGGTCGCTTCCAGGTGCTTCCACCGTCGGCAGCGACGCATCAGCATGAGATGGTGCTTGACGTGGCGCATAATCCTGCGGGCGCGTGGGCGCTGCGCTCGGCGCTGTCGGAGAATTTCGCGGGCCGCGAATTGACGCTGGTTTTCGCCGCCATGCGCGACAAAGCACTCCAGGAAATAGCGGATATTTTGTTTCCGATTGCCGAGCACGTGGTGCTGACGCAGGTGAACAATCCGCGGAGCGCCACCACCGGCGAGTTGCGCGAAGCTGCATCGCACACTGGAGCGGCGATGCATGAAGAGCCGACGGTGGCGGCGGCTCTGGAAAAAGCGCGTGAACTCAGTAAAGCGGAAGGCGTCATCGTCGTAACCGGATCGATCTTCCTGGTGGGTAAAGCGATGGAGGCGATGGCGCTTAGCTCTTAGCCGTTAGCTTTTAGCTCTTAGCCAGACAAGTGTTCGATAGCTCGAACTGGCCTGCTAACAGCTAAGAGCTAAAAGCTAGTTGGTATTGCTAATTGCTGCTTTATGACCGCTGACCGACAAAACGCAGCTCAGACGCAGCCGCGAGGCTCGTGGCTCACTCGCCTGCGCTCGTATTGTTTCTGCCTGCCCATCGTGTACCTGTATACCGGAGTTCTGGGAACCATTTCGTTAGTGTGCTCGTTGTTCGACAGCAGCGGCCGGGTGCAGCATCGGATTGCGCGCCTCTGGGCGCGACTCATCCTGAAGACGGTCGGCATTCACGTGCGGGTTGAAGGCCTGGAACACCTGCACCCGCAGCAGCCCGCGATTTATGCGGTCAACCATCTATCCGCCATCGACATTCCCGTCCTTTACGCGCATCTGCCGGGCAAATTTCGCATCATGGCGAAGCGGGAATTGTTTCGCTATCCATTTCTGGGTTGGCATCTGAAACGCTCGGGCCAGATTCCGATTGTCTCAGGCGACGCTCATGCCTCCTTGCGCAGCCTGAATCGCGCCGGAGAAACCCTGCGCCACGGCATGCCGCTGGTGGTGTTTCCCGAGGGCGGCCGCTCGCGCACCGGACAGTTGCAGGAGTTCATGAACGGAGCGTTTTATGTCGCCATCAGGGCTCAGGCGGCGGTTGTGCCCATGGCCATCGTGGGAAGCTTTGAACTGCTGCCGATGAACAGCTTTCACATGCTTCCAGGTAACATCGATCTGGTAATCGGAGAGCCGATTCCCACCACCGGAATGCGCCTGCGCGACACCGACAAGCTGGCGGCGCAAGTGCGGCAGGTGATCGCCGAGTTGTACGATTCACACGCCAGGCCGACGCCGCAACTGAACGCAACCAGCAAAGGCGAGCCCACGGCGATTTTGAACACGTAAGTGTGGAAGCTGGCCTTCAGGCCAGCTTCCAGCACGCTAACGATTCGAGGGGCTTTAGCCCCGGAGTTCTATGAAGCCTCGTATCGCCATTCCGGTGCCGAACTCCAAGCGGCCAGCCTATGTGAGCACTTCTCTGCCGGAGTACGCGGAGGCGGTGCGCAACGCGGGCGGCGAGCCCGTCGTCATCGACGTGAATGCCACGCCCGCGGAGATTGCGCAGGCGGTGAAGGCTTGCGATGGCGTGCTGCTTCCCGGCAGTCCTGCCGATGTTGATCCCGAGAAATACGGCGCCGAGCGGCACCCCGACACCGCGCCTGCCGATGCTTTTCGCGACAGCACGGACGAGTTGCTTTTGCAGGACGCCTACAACATGCGCAAGCCGGTCTTCGGCATTTGCTATGGGCTGCAATCGCTGAACGTGTGGCGCACGGGCACGCTGGATCAGGCAGTGCCGAACGGCGTGAACCACGAAGCCGGACGCAACGTGACGCAGGCGCATCGCGTGCAGATCGATCCCCAGTCGAAGCTGGCAGCCATTCTCCGCGATGCGGGCGCGCTGCCCGATAACAATCTGATGATCCCTGTCAATTCCAGCCACCATCAGGCGGCTGATGTGGTCGGCGATGGATTGCGTCTGGTGGCATGGTCTCCGGAGGACGGCGTGAAAGAGGCGGTCGAGGGAACTTCGCCCGATCAATTTGTGCTCGGCGTGCAGTGGCACCCCGAGCGAACGTGTGACGGCGAACCGGCGTCGCGCGCCATGTTTCGTGCCTTCGTCAAAGCCGCCGCCGACTGGCACCGGCAATTGGCGGACAAGCAGCAAGACTTCGAGTCGGTGGTAAGAAAGAGCTGACTCACTCCGAACAGGAGCTTTTGCACCACGGAAGCACGGAGCGCACGGAGAAAAACAAGACCCTTTACCCACAGAAAAAGAGACAAGCTAGTCCTGCATGTCATAGCTAAAAGCGTCGGCCTCGCGGCTCTGGTATCACAGATTCTTCTCCGTGCGCTCCGTGCCTCCGTGGTGAAAACGACCTTTCCGGTTTTGTGATGCGCGGCGTCTTCGCGTAGTCTGATCTCTTATGCTCGATCTGGCTTTCGTACGCGATCATCTCCCTCTGGTTGAAGAAAAACTCCGTCAGCGCGGCATGGATCCCGCAGTCATCCTGGCGGATTTTCACGCCATCGATCTCGATCGCCGCGCCGCGATCACCAAAGCCGAAACCCTGAAAGCTGAGCGCAACAAGGCCACGGAAGAAATCGCGAAACTCAAGAAGGACAAGCAGGACGCCACTGCGCTGATCAATCAGACCAAGGAACTGCGCGAGAGGATCTCCGAAGCGGAGAAAATTGCCGAGGAGGCGGACGCCCGGCTGCGCAACATCCTGACCGGCATCCCCAATCTGCCGGACGACAGCGTGCCCGTGGGCAAGAGCGAGGCGGACAACGTCGAGGTGCGCCGCTGGGGTACCGCGCCGCAGTTCGATTTCACGCCGAAGCCTCATTGGGAACTCGGCGAGGAATTGGGAGTGCTGGACTTGGAACGCGCGGCCAAGCTGACGGGAGCGCGTTTTGCCGTCTATTGGGACCTCGGCGCAAAGCTGGAACGTGCGCTGATGAACTTCATGCTCGACCTGCACACGCGCGAGCACGGCTATACCGAAGTCTTGCCGCCGTTCCTGGTCAATGCAGATTCCCTCTTTGGCACGGGAAATTTGCCGAAGTTCGAGGCCGACCTGTTCAAGGTTCCCCACGGAGACCATAACCTGTATCTCATACCCACCGCGGAAGTCCCGGTGACCAATCTCTATCGCAATGAGACGCTCGATGGAGCGCGGCTGCCGATTTCTCTGGCAGCTTACACGCCGTGCTTCCGCAGCGAGGCGGGGTCGTACGGCAAAGACGTGCGCGGCATCATTCGCCAGCACCAGTTCCAGAAAGTTGAGATGGTGAAGTTCACCAAGCCCGAGCAATCATGGGACGAGCATGAGAAGCTCACGCGCAACGCGGAAGCCGTGCTGCAGAAGCTGGGTCTGCATTATCGCGTGGTGGTGTTGTCAACCGGCGACATGGGATGGTCGGCGGCGAAGACGTATGACATTGAAGTCTGGCTGCCCGGCCAGCAGGTGTTCCGGGAGATCTCTTCGTGTTCGAACTTCACCGATTTCCAGGCGCGGCGAGCGAACATTCGCTACCGTCCCGAGGGCGGCAAGAAAACGGAACTGGTACACACGATCAACGGCAGCGGACTGGCAATCGGGCGAACCTGGGTCGCGATCGTGGAGAACTATCAGCAGGCCGATGGCACCGTGCTGATTCCTGAAGTGCTACGGCCGTATGTTGGTGCAGATCGGATTACGGCGAAGAAGTTTTGAGGAGAATGTTTCGAGTTTCGGGTTTCGAGTTGCGCAGCTTCAAGCCTACGCTGCAAATCGCAGGAGAAACGCTCATGTCCTTTGCGCATCACAGTACGACACACCGATTTACCGTCATCTTCGAGAAGGAGGATGAGGGCGGCTATCACGTGTTTTGCCCGACATTGCCCGGCTGCCACACTCAAAGTGAAACAGTCGAAGAGGGCATCGGCAATATTCGTGAGGCAATTCAACTCTATGTCGAGACCCTGATTGAAGACGGGCTTCCGATCCCGCGAGATCTTCCCACCGACGGAAAACTGACGGCTGACGGCTGACGGCTAACCCCTAGCTCTGCCCTGAAATTTTCAGGCGCAAATCTTCCGGAATGCGGTCGCGGATTTCTTCCGGCAGCTTTTCCAGTCCCACCCGGGCGCCGAACATGGCAACGTCCTTGACGACAAGCGGAGCCGGCGTAGCCACGGCCACCAGCAACCACAACAGCATGGACAGCAGAAAGCCGCCGAGGGCGCCGATCTCGAGCAAAAAGGCGTGGCGGGGATGAAAATGGCGAATGACTCCATACGCCAGAAGGAAGACCACCATGGAAGCCGAGGCCAGCGCCATCAACCCGATATCGATGCCGCGATGCAGGCGCTGCCGCGAGTGGCAGAAGGCACACTCGGCCAGATGGGCCTCGTAGTCGCCGCGCATTTCAGGGGCTAGACCGGAGATATCGTAGCGCCACCCGGCCAGGATCTTGCCAACGACTGGGTCAGTGCATTTTGCCATGGACAAGATTGGACGCCTCGCGCGCCCTGGGAGGTAGGCTCATAAGGCGTCTTACTACAGACGAACGGCCGCCAGCGGTTCATGCTGGGCGGCCAGCATCAGCCGATTGTGCAGCAGGCTGGGCTGCCGGCCCAAGGCACGTTCCGCTGTCATTCGCG
>Ga0181523_10004002_pt1 | contig 13004 bp, 12 predicted proteins | sample PEATcosm2014_Bin_43_FD_119752 | JGI IMG/M metagenome (GOLD analysis project Ga0181523, IMG submission 119752) | Peatland microbial communities from MTU Mesocosm Facility, Houghton, MI, USA - PEATcosm2014_Bin05_30_metaG | ecosystem: Environmental > Terrestrial > Soil > Wetlands > Peat | place... | reverse complement strand
GTACGTGCCCACGATCGAGGCGCTGCGCAACATGTGCCGGGCGGCCGGGTTCTCCGATGTGCGCACGATCGTCGGCCCTCCCGATCCGTCGCCCGAGCCGGCACCCGGGCTCCGCCTCCGCCTCGGGCGTCGGATCGGGGACATCCCGGGGCCGAAGCCCTCGGCGCCCAGCACGAATTACCGGGCCGTCGTCCACGCCTTCGTCTGACCAGGCCCTGGGCCACCCCGTTCCTCGGTCCACCCCGAGCAGACCGCGCACCGGTGGCTCGGCAAAACCCGCAACTTTTGGTTGCACTTCGGACGGGTATGTGCAACAATAAGTTGCACGTTACGAGAAGGAGGTTGGAAATGTCCGAAATCAGGAACCGAGTCGGAGTCAATGCCCCGATCAACGAGGTGTACGACGCCATCGCCACGCGCGAGGGCCTGTCGCAGTGGTGGACGAACGACGTCGAAGGCGACGCCCGGGTCGGAGGAGAGCTCGCGTTCTACTTCGGCGGCCCGGACCGCGTGGCGAAGATGGAGGTCGTCGAATCGAGCCGACCGAGCCGGGTGGTGTGGCGTGGCGCGCCGGGAGGTCCGGACGAATGGGTGGACACCACCTTCACGTTCGAGCTGCGAGCCGAAGGCGACCAGACCGTGGTGCTGTTCACCAACGCCGGCTGGCGCGAGCCCGTCGAGTTCATGCATCACTGCAGCACGGCGTGGGCCTACTACCTGCTGAGCCTCAAGCACGGGCTCGAGGGTGGCAAGGCGACGCCGTTCCCGCGCAACGAGCCCGTCAGCAGCTGGGGGTGAGCGCCATGACCGACCTGAGCATCGAACGCGAAGTCCTCATCGAGGCACCCGCCGACGTGGTGTGGCGCACGATCACCGAGCCCGACCAGATCTCCCAATGGTTCGCGGACCGGGTCGAGCTCGATCTGCGATCGGGTGGCGCCGGCACCTTCGTGTTCGAGGACTCGGCGACCAAGGAGCCAACGGCGGCAGCCCTGGTGGTGGAGACGGTCGAGCCGCCGCAGCACTTCTCGTTCCGATGGGGCCACCCCGACGGAGAGGCGCCTGTGCCGGGGAATTCCGTCCTGGTCGAATTCACGCTCTCGGCAGAGAGCGGCGATCGAACACGTCTGCGGGTCTCGGAGACCGGTCTCGACGGGATCGGCTGGCCCGCGGAGCGCAAGGCGCGCTACGCCGAGGACCACCGTGACGGCTGGGCCTTCTTCGTCGGCCGCCTCGAGGATCTCTTCGCCGACCGGGCGGGATGAGCCCCCGTACCGACGATCAGCTGTGGTCAGCGATCGCCGACCCATCGCGCCGCCGTGTCCTCGACCTGCTCGTCGAGGGCGGCGACGCGACCGCGAGCTCCCTGGCACAGAAGGTGCCGTTCAGCCGCCAGGCCGTCATCAAGCACCTGGTGGTGCTGGAACACGCCGGACTGGTCACCCGCCAGCGGGACGGACGTGAGGTTCGCTTTCGCGTCGACCCCGATCGCCTCGACGACGCATCGCACGCCATGGCGCAACTGGCCAACCAGTGGGACCGACGACTGCAAGCCATCAAAGAGCTTGCCGAAGCCGCGCACAGGGAAGCCGGTGATCGAGAGAAGAGCTGACGACACCCGGCCTGGGTCACACGGCGAGCCGTGACCCGACCCTTGGGGCGAACCTGCGTCAGCGTGCGCGCAACCTCTTGGCGGCACGCCGGGCGCGGGCCGGGACGGCGTCGGGGCCGGCGACGCTCCAGGTGACCCGGTTGGCGAGTGGCGCCAACCGGCGGCCGGCGGGGCGCCGGCACACGTAGCCCAGCAGGTAGCAGTCCGCGATCTCGTGGAAGACACCGCGCTTCGTGGCGAGCTCTACGGGGTCGAACACGCCACGGGCGACCGACTCCCCTCCGTAGTTGATCCCGACGGCCTGCTCGATGACGAACCCGTTCCCCCGGAGCATGGCCGCCAATTCCTCGTGCGCGTACTCGTACTTGTGGTCGGGATCGATGTACGCCGCCTGCTGCAACCGGGTCAACTTGGCGTTGGGCGTGTCGACGGCGAGGTACCCGCCGGGCTTGAGCACCCGGCGGGCCTGCGACAGCACGCTGTTGGCCTGGCGCCGCGTGATGTGCTCGATGCTCTGCCCGCTGTACACGAGGTCGAAGGACCCGGACGGGTAGGAGCTCAGGTCGGTCATGGAATGGTAGCGGTACGTCACGAGGCCCCGGGGGGTCTGCACCGACGTGGGGCGGGACTCGTCCTGGTAGAGCTCGTGCCTGTCCTCGCTCGGGAGATCCACGACGATCAGCTCGTCGAACGGGTAGGGGTAGCCCATCAGCACGAGTGCACCGGACGGATCGCCGATGGCCGCGCCGCCGATGTCGAGGATGCGCCCGGCGCGGGGAAGGCTGCGGATGAAGACGCCCCTTCCGTAGTGCAGGGACGGACCGAACTCCGTCATGGGGGCGGCGTGGCTCCACTCCGCGGAGTGGATCAGCCATTCGACGAGCTGGCGCGGGGAGAGCGCCCCGCTCTCGAGCTCCGCCACGTAGGCACCCTCGGCGGAGAGGTCGGGCTCGCGGCCGAAGAGCAGGTGGAAGAGGCCCCGCAGAAGCTGCTTGCTCGGGAGATCCTCGATCAGGCCGGTTTCGGGGAACTGGGACTGCTCGCTCACTCGGGGCGAGGGTACACGACGTGGCGCGGGCCACCGTAGGCCTTCGAGCTCGGCGCTGTCTCCGCGGCCGAATTCGCCGGCGGGTCTCGTATCTCGTCGCTCTGGATGTCAGTCACGCCGCCACGACCATCCTGAGTACGAGGCGCGATCTGCGTCAATTCACCTGAGGGGACCGACGCGCATCTTGCGGGTTCTCCTCACGGTCCTTCCAACGTGGACCGGGGACCGGAACCTGTGTGCGATCTGTCGCAGGTCAGTCGTTCTCTACTTCGTAGTCCCACTCGGCGACCAAGTGTTTGTGGTCGGGGGCCCACTGCATCATGCCCTCACCGACCAGCTCGTAGGCCCGAAGCTGGAATGTGAGCATCTGGCCCCGATGGAGAACGGGCGGCGGTCGGCGCTCGCCAGGGACGAGACCCATGAGGAACACGGAACCGAGATGGTCGACGGAGTGGAAGTCGGCCACGGAAACAGGAACGTCGGCGGTGGCGTCTTTCATCGTCACGGTCCAGGTGCACGTGGTGGCCGCCTGCTGCTCGGGCAAGCCCTCGCCAGGGACAACCGGCCCGCTCACGGTGATGCGGACGTGGAACGCCTTCGTCTTCGCTTCGACGGGCAGTCCCTCGACTTGGAGCGCCGGCTTGGCCTCTGTCCCTGTCAGCGTGGCGTCGACAACCGGATTCAGCGTCTTCGTGGGGAGGAACGAGGGGTAGTGAGGGCGGGCGGCGCCGCTGCAGCCCGCGAACAAGGTGGTCGCCGTCAGCACGGTCAAGACGGCGACCATGCAGCTGGAGCCGAGCTTCATTGCCCGGCTCCAGCTGCTGGGACCCGTCGCACTCAACGGCGGGGCCCACTGTTGTCCACGGTCCTGGCTAACCGTTTGCACCCTTCGTACCGGGCGTACCGGGGACACCGGGGGAGCCGTTGCCGCCGTTGCCGCCGCTGCCGCCCGCGGTCGTGCCCACTCCGCCGCCTCCCCGTCCACCCTTGCCGCCGTTGCCGCCTGTGCCGTTGCAGGGCGGGGTGTCGAAGGGCGTCGTCACGGAGCCGCTCGCCGTCAACCAGACTCCCCCGACCCATTCCTCGGGTGGGCAGGCGCCATTGCCACCATTGCCACCATCGCCCCCGTGGCCTGCCGCGGTGGTACCGGATCCACCGTTCCCGCCCTTGCCGGCATTGCTCCCACAGCCGGGTGCTCCCGCAATGCCGCCAACTCCTCCGAAGCCGCCCGTACCCGGATGACTGGCGACGGCCCCGGCACCGAGGGGCACGTGCTTCGGGCAGTACAGGGCACTGGCGCCGCTGCCCACGACCGTCGCATAGCCCTTCGGTGCGGCCACCACCGAGTACTGCTGTGCGGTGAACACGTCCGGTCCGAATGCGGCGAGACCAGCCTGCGCCGCGTAGCCGAGGTGGCCGTGGCCGTCAAGGCCCCCGCAGACCGAGCCGGCCGCGAGCGGGGTGTCGGCGTTGTTCGGCTCGGTGCAGGTCGCCCCGGTCAAGAACAGGTCCTCGAGCGTGCGCAGCGTGCTGTAGTGGTTGTAATAGGTGCTCGACACGGTGCCGGGCTTGATGAGCGGGCTGATCAGCACGGTCCCGGTGTCGCCTCCACCCGGGGTGAAGTCGGTGGGGTCGTAGAGCGGGTCCGCGGTGACACATCCGCTGGTCGTTGCCGCCTCCGTGCCGCTCGGGCATGCGCCGGTTCCAACGGTGGACGTCCCTCCCTCGGCACCCAGGGTTATGTTGCCGTTGAAGCCGTTGGGCAGCGTCACCGGCTGTCCGCTGTCGTTGAGCAGCTGGAAGGTGCCGAGCCACGGCTTGGCGTAGTTGTTCGACGCCGTTGTGGTGCTGGCGTTGCCCGCCAGGGAAATGGGTCCGGTGTCACTGACTGCCCCGACGAAGGTGTCGTCAGGGATCGTGTTGGTGCCGTCGAATCCCGAGACGAGTCGGCCGGTGTCTTGGGCATTGATCTTGGAGTCCGTGACCCAGCTCGAGCCCGCGGCGACCGCGGCCGGCTCGGAGGTCGTGCCCGGGGATCCGCTCATCTCAGTTGGGGGGGCCTCGCCGGCAAGCCCGGTGGGCCGGTCGATGAAACCAGAGGCACCGGGGCCGGGCTGCAGCTGCTGACCCGAGCTGTTGGTCACCTCGGGGTCGTTCGGACCGGTGGGCTCGGTGTTCACGTTGTGACCGTTGATGTTCTCGCCGGCGGCGTCCGTCTGAAGGCCGTAGGCGCCGAAGAGCGAGTCGGCACCCGGTGCCGTGGTCCCGGGCGAGCCGAAGGTCGGCTGGTCCGCCGGCGAGGAGAAGGTCGAGCGATCGCCGGGTGCGGGCTCGTTGTTGAAGCTGTTGCCGGTGGTGAACGGAGGATTGGCCTCGTCAAAGGTGACGTCGATCATTCCTCCATCGGCGAAGGCTGCCGACTGCTCGATCAACGGGATGTAGTAGCGCAGGAACAGGTCGGCCGCATACAGCCCGCCGGTGTAGTTGAGGGGAGTGGTCGCCTCGGGGTCGTCGGCCGGCAGGCCCGCCGGGGTGTAGTTCGGCGTCCCGTTGGTGTTGAAGGCCCCGGAGAGGTTGTTGCCCTGGCACGTTGCATCGTGGGCGTCGCTGCAGTTGTTCGGCGTGATCCAGCTGAACGCCGGAACATCGTCGGCCGGGAGGGTCAGGTCGTGGGCCAGGCCATAGGTGGGATCGTCCAGGTTGGCGACGTGGTTAGCGTCGCAGTTGGTGTCACCCGATCCGTTCGACGGGGTGCCGGGTCCGTCGACCTCCGGGGTGCTCGGCTCGTTGAGGGCCGGCTGGGCCGGGTAGGTGATGCCGTTCTGGGGTTGCGAACTGGCCAGCTCACCGGTCAGCGCCGTGAACCAGCCCGTTGGGAAGTGCTTGGCTACGAACTGGTCGGCCGGGTCGCCGTTGCCGTTGGCGTTGGCCGGTTGGGCGCCCGTGAAGCTCGTCACGTCGTTGCCCGGGCCGGCCGGGGTCGACACCAGGTTCGTCGGGTTGTTGACGGGATCGCTGGTTGACTGGCCGGGATAACCACACGCGCCGTCGTCGCGACCGGGCACGGTGTCGGTCACGCCGGGGGTGGAGCCGGTCACGTAGGTCGTCGACCCAACGGGCTGAGCGCCCCCGAGGTCCTGAGCGTAGGCCTTCCACGAGACGCCGGCCGCGTTGTACTGGTTGAACAAGGTCGCGACATCGGTCGGGTAGACACATCCGTTGTTGTTGAGCGTGGCGTCGACGCCGCCGTGCACGAGGAGCTGGCCGTAGTTGCCGTTGGCGGAGCCGGTCGGATTCGGCGGATTCGTGTTGGTTCCGGAGCCGTCGGTGGTCCCGTCGGTGTCGGTGCCGGTTCCGACCGTGCCGTTGGTGATGATCCCGCTGTTGGCGTTCGTCATGTTGGCGGTCGTCGAACAGTCGTCCTGCACGCCGTACGATGGCCCCTGGCCCGACACCAGCGAGATGTAGTTGTCCATGCTGAAGTGGCCGGTGCCGTAGTAGTTGGTGAGCAGGGCGCCCTGCTGGGGCAGCGTCTGCCATAGGTAGCTGTTCTGGTTGAGGCCCGTGAAGGTCTCGTCATAGGACTTGTTCTCCAAGATGATCAACCACACGTGCTTGATCCCGCCGACCGGAGTACCGGTCGACGTGATGACACATTGCGCTGAGGCATTGGACCCGCCTGCCGGTATCTGCAACGAGGCTCCTTCCGGGCAGGTCGTCGAACTGGCATATGACGACGGCGTACCCACGAAGACGCTCGAAAGGCTCACACCCGAAAGTGCAAATGTCCCGACAGCAGCGGCGACCATCGCCCCCGTCGATATACGGCGCCGCTTCAGCTTCGAGATCTGCACAGGAAGGGCCTCCTCAATGATCCTTGAGAACCACACAATGGTTGCCAGCAACCTAAGGTCGGCGGGTTACGTCATTGATGACGTTGTGCTACGGACTCCTTATTTCTCTGTGACCAGAACGCGAATAGCCACCGTGCCGAGAAATTGGTTCGCCGTGTCCGATCCGCCGCCCAGGAATCCGGATCCTTGCGAAACCGCACCCCGGGGGCTTCACGCGCCGCTGCCCGCCGACGCGGGCTTAGCCCGAGCGCTTGGTCAGGGTGTCACCGAGATCGCGGATCTTTGACCTGACCGAGGCCGGTACCAGCTTCTGCTCAGAAGGGCAGAGTGTCAGCAGAGCGACTGCTTCAATGGAGTTGAAGGTCGTGACGGACAAGGGAAGATTCGTCTGCGACTCCGTGTCTCTCGCTCCCTCAGCCTCGGCGACCAGAGCTTCATCGAGCCCTCCGCCGCGTCGCAGCAAGGCGCAGAAGGCCGATCCGTCGGTGAGCAGAGCACGGAGAGCCACGTTCCCATGCTTCTGCTCATAGGTGACCAACGCCGGGTCGGCCTCTGTGACATCGGTCAAGAACTTCCCGTCCTGCGCGAAGGAGGTCTTCGGTGCCGACAGTGGTTTCGAAGGTGGGGATCCGGAAGACTTAGGCGACGTCGTGGCCGCCTCAGCGGATGCCGTGGGACCGACCCGACCGCTCGTCCCGCCCCAGAAAGCAACAGCGAGCAGAAGGCCGACTGCGGCAGTGATGCGGCGCGAACTCTGTCTTGCGGCCGACACCTCGCTACATTGACACAGCGCTGGCCGACAGGTCGTTCGCCACTGGCCGCGCTCCGTGACGGTTCAAGATGCGCGGGCGAACTTTGTGTGACCGGTCGGCGACCGCTTTGAGACGGGCGTCACACGGGGTGTCGCGCGGACATACACCTGTGCCAGCTGGCGGGGCGCGCAAGGGGCGTCTGTCCCCGAACGCGCCGGTGGCCGGGCACGCGGCCCGGCCACCGGAAGGTACAGACGGAGCGGCGGGAGCTACATCATCCCGCCCATGCCACCCATGCCGCCCATGCCGCCGGCCATGGCGGCCGCCGCCGCGGCGGCGTCCACCTTCTCGGGCTTGTCGGCCACCAGGGCCTCGGTGGTGAGCAGCAGCGCCGCGATGGAGGCTGCGTTCTGCAGGGCGGAGCGGGTTACCTTGGCCGGGTCGATGATGCCGGCCTTCACCAGGTCCTCCATCTCGCCCGTGGCCGCATTGAGGCCCGTGTTGCCCTTGGCCGCCTCGACCTGGGCGACCAGGACCGCACCCTCGAGACCGGCGTTGAAGGCGATCCACCGCAGCGGCGCCTCGAGCGCGTGGGCCACGATGCGGGCCCCGGTAGCCTCGTCACCCTCGAGGGTGTCGGCCAGCTCGGTCACCGACTTGCGGGCCCGGATCAGCGCGGTGCCGCCGCCGGCCACGATGCCCTCCTCCACCGCGGCGCGGGTGGCGGACAGCGCGTCCTCGATCCGGTGCTTCTTCTCCTTGAGCTCCACCTCGGTGGCGGCCCCGACCTTGACCACGGCCACACCGCCGGCCAGCTTGGCCAGGCGCTCCTGCAGCTTCTCGCGGTCCCAGTCCGAGTCGGTGTCGTCAATGGCGCGCTTGATCTGCGCCACCCGGCCCTTGACGTCCTCGGCGGTGCCGGCACCCTCCACGATGGTGGTGTCGTCCTTGGTCACGATGACGCGGCGGGCGGATCCGAGCAGGTCGATCGTCGCGCTCTCGAGCTTGAGGCCGATCTCCTCACTGATGACCTGGGCGCCGGTGAGGACGGCCATGTCCTGGAGCATCTCCTTGCGGCGCTCGCCGAAGCCGGGGGCCTTGACGGCGACAGACGTGAAGGTGCCGCGGATCTTGTTGACCACGAGGGTGGCGAGGGCCTCGCCCTCGACGTCCTCGGCGATGATCAGCAGCGGCTTCGCCGATTGCATGACCTTTTCGAGCACGGGCACGAGGTCGTGCACCGCACTGACCTTGCCGTTATAGAACAGGATGTAGGGCTCGTCGAGCACCGCCTCCTGCCGCTCGGGGTCGGTCACGAAGTAAGGCGAGAGGAAGCCCTTGTCGAATTGCATGCCCTCGGTGAGCTCGAGCTCGATCCCGAAGGTGTTCGACTCCTCCACGGTCACGGTGCCGTCCTTGCCGACCTTGTCGATGGCGTCGGCCAGCACGTCGCCGATGGCCGTGTCGGCCGCCGAGATGGAGGCCACCTGGGCGATCTCGGTCTTGCCGCCGACGTCCTTTGACTGCTTGGCGATGCTGTCGACGGCGGCGCTGACGCCCTTCTCGATCCCCTTCTTCAACCCGGTCGGGCTGGCACCGGCGGCCACGTTGCGCAGCCCCTCGGTGATGAGGGACTGGGCCAGGACCGTCGCCGTTGTGGTGCCGTCACCGGCGACGTCGTTGGTCTTGGTGGCCACCTCCTTGACCAGCTGCGCGCCCATGTTCTCGAAGGGGTCGTCGAGCTCGACCTCCCGGGCGATGGACACGCCGTCGTTGGTGATGGTGGGGGCGCCGAACTTCTTCTCGATCACCACGTTGCGGCCCTTCGGCCCCAGGGTGACCTTCACGGTGTCGGCCAGCTTGTTGACGCCGGCCTCGAGGCCACGGCGGGCGGCCTCGTCGAACTTCAGGATCTTGGGCATGACTGTGTCGAACTCCTCTCGAGTCCTCGTGTGTCAGATGGAAAAGGTGGTGCCGCCGCGTCGGCCCCGGCGGTCACCGGGGCGGCGGGCAGACCCAAATGGTGTGACGGATCAGGCCAGCTTGGCCAGCACGTCCCGGGCGGAGAGGATGAGGAGGTCCTCACCCTCGACCGTGATCTCGGTGCCGCCGTACTTGGAGTAGACGACGGTGTCGCCGGCCTTGACGTCCAGGGGGATCAGCTCGCCGGTGTCCTCCGAGCGACGACCTGGGCCGACGGCGAGGACCTCTCCCTGCTGGGGCTTCTCCTTGGCCGTGTCGGGGATGACCAGGCCGGACGCGGTCGTCTCCTCGGACTCGCCGGGACGGACGACGATCCGGTCATCGAGGGGGTGCAGCTTCATGTTGAACGGGCCTCCTTGGCACTCGTTGGCACTCTCAGGTTGCGAGTGCCAACGATAGCGGGCCTGTCCGGGGCTGGCAAGGGCGGCCTTTCGGACACCGCCACGCCCCGGACGGAGCTCAGCGCCATGGGCAACGCCAAGACTCCGGCGTCCGGCACCAGCCACGCCCCAGGGGCCGGCGTGGGGGCATCGCCATGACCGTCCCCGTCACGTATGAAGCGGTGAGCCTGAACACGCAGGTCATCCCCGTCAACGCATCAAGGGGCGCCTCGGCCGTCTCTGACCCGACCCCCCGCCCGGCTCTCGTTCCCGCCCAGCTCGAGGGGCAGCTCGTGCAGGCTGCGCTCGCCCGGCACTGAGCCGTTCCAACCACGCGGCTGCGCTCACATAGCGTGCACGGGTGAACTCGGCCCAGACGCCGACGCACGGGCGCATGCCGCGCATTCGGGAGGGGGCAGCATCGTGAGGAACCGCAGGACGCCGGCCCGTCTGGCTCTGGCACGTGGCACATCGGGACTCGTCGCCGCCGGGCTGCTCTTCGGCAGCGTGCTGGGGGCGGTGGCGGGGGCGACGCCGGCCGGCGCCAGGCCGGGCTCCGGCTCGGCCTCCCTGGCCCAGGCCCGCAAGGCGCTGCTGGTCCTTTCCGACCTGCCGGCCGGGTGGACGACGGGCAAGAACACCAACAACAACACCAACGTGGGCGACACGCAGCTGGCCCACTGCATCGGCGTCGCCACCTCACTGATCGCGGAGAACCCGCCGTCGGTGAACAGCCCCCAGTTCCAGGACAAGCAGGGCACGCTGATCGTCAACGACAACGTGACGGTCTTCCCGTCGGCCAAGAACGCGGCAGCCGAGCTCGCCATCGGCTCCAACCCGAAGACACCGGGATGCATGACCTCCCTCGCCACGGGCCCGCTCAAGGCAAAGCTCTTCGGCAAGACGCCCAGGGGCGTGAGCATCGGCACGCCGCTGGTCTCGGCCATCGACCCGACCGCGTTCGGTCACGGCGTCGTTGGCTACTCCCTCAGCGTCCCTGTCGTGACCCACGGGGTGACGGTGAACCTAACCATCACGGAGCTCGACGCGGTCAAGGGGCGCCTGGGCCAGCAGGTGACGTTCACCGCCATCGGTGTCCCGTTCTCCATCGGGCTGGAGCAGCACCTGATGTCGGTGGCAGACGGGCGGCTCTGAGCCCCGGCGGCTCGCAGGTGAAGCACACGGGAGGCGGACCGGCGCCCGGGTCGGCGGGTGTCGATACGCTCCCCCGGGACCGACCGCATGCGAAGGGAAGAGTGAATGACCCCAGGAGACCGCGATCCGGACCGCTGGTGGCACGGCGGCGTCTTCTACCAGATCTACCCGCGCTCGTATGCGGACTCCAACGGGGATGGGGTGGGCGACCTACCGGGGATCATCGCCAAGGTCGACCACCTCGCCGGTCTCGGCATCAGCGGCGTGTGGCTGTCCCCGGTGACCTGCTCGCCCAACCGCGATTGGGGCTACGACGTCTCGGACTACTGCGAGATCGACCCCGCCTACGGGACGCTCGACGACCTCGACACGCTGGTGCGCGAGGCGGGCCGGCGGGGCATCCGCATCCTCATGGACCTGGTGCCCAACCACACCAGCGACCGTCACCCGTGGTTCGTCGACGCGCTCGGCGGGCGCGACTCGGCGCACCGCGACTACTACGTGTGGGCCGACCCCAAGCCCGACGGGAGCCCGCCCAACAACTGGATGAGCATCTTCGGGGGGCCCGCGTGGCACCTCGACGAGGCCAGCGGCCAGTACTACCTGCACAACTTCGAGGCGGCCCAGCCCGACCTCGACTGGTGGAACGAGGACGTGCGCCACGAGTTCGACGACATCATCCGCTTCTGGTGGGACCGCGGCGTGGCGGGCTTCCGGATTGACGTGTGCAACATGATGATCAAGGACAAAGATCTGCGCGACAACCCACCCGCCACCGAGGACGACCCGCTGGACCAGCGATTCATGGGCGTGCGCGCGGTCTACAACACGGACCGCCCGGAGGCGCACGACATCCTGCGCCGGTGGCGCACCATCGCGGACACCTACGATCCCGAGAGGCTGCTGATCGGCGAGACCAACGTGGAGCAGCTTCCCACCCTCGTGGAGTTCTACGGCACGGGCCGCGACGAACTGCACGGCGGCTTCAACTTCGTCTTCATCAACGCGTCGTTCGAGGCGGAGACCCTCCGCAGCGTGGTCGAGGGCACCGAGGCGCTCATCCCCGCCGAGGCGTGGCCGATCTGGACCGCCTCCAACCATGACGTGTCGCGGCTGTCGACCCGCTGGGCCGGCGGCGACCCGGCCAAGGTGAAGGTGGCGCTGCTGATCCTCTTGACACTGCGGGGAACGCCCTTCCTCTACCAGGGCGACGAGATCGGCCTGACCGACGGCCCGATTGAGCGGGACGACGTGCTCGACGAGGTCGGTGCCCGCTTCTGGCCCTACTACAAGGGGCGTGACGCGGAACGGACGCCGATGCCGTGGTCGGGCGGTCCCGGCGGAGGGTTCACCTCGCCGGGCGTGCGCACCTGGCTGCCCATGGCCGACCCGGCACAGTGCAACGTGGCCGACCAGGAGGGCGACCCCGACTCGGTGCTCGAGCTCTGCCGGCGGGCGATCGCAGCGCGCGCGGCCAGCGACGACCTGGCCGTCGGCCCCTACCGGTCGCTGGGCTCACCCGAGAGCACCTGGGCCTTCGCCCGGGGCGAGGGCACGACTGTGCTGCTCAACATGTCGCGCACACCGGCGACCTTCGACGGCGTGCGCGGCACGGTGACGGTGGCCACCGGGCACGAGCTCGAGGGGTCGAGCATCGAGGGAGCTCTCACCCTGCCGGCGTGGAGCGGCGCCGTCGTGGTGGTGTGACCGGAGCGGCCGCAGCGGCGGCCGGCGCTGCAGGCCGAGATCGCGGCCAGCGATCCCCTGGGCGCGATCAGCGCGGCACTGGCCGCAGACCGGCACCGGAACGTCACGGCATCAGCCCAGCGGCAGAGTGTGGCCCTTCTGGCGATCCGAGGCAGCCAGGTCCCACTCGGTATCGGCGCATCCCTAATTCTTCAGATCTTTCTCCACGCTGCTTATGCAGCGGCAACCCAACTGACGCCAATCATCTGGGCCCCTCCGTGCACCCCGACGACGGCACCCAACGTGCCAAGCCGAATGGTCTCACGGGGAAAGCTGGGGGCGATGAGGTCGAGGAAGTGGCTGATGTCAGCTGCACCACCGTGCATCACCGCAATGTGGTCGATCGGCCCGGCGGCGGTGAGGCGCTCGTAGAGCATCTGCAGCGCCCTCTTACGTGTCCGAGCCTTCCCGGCTTCGTGGACGACGCCGCCGCTGAGGTCGATCACTGGCTTGATCGAGAGCAGTGACCCCACC
>Ga0181523_10003998_pt1 | contig 13024 bp, 9 predicted proteins | sample PEATcosm2014_Bin_43_FD_119752 | JGI IMG/M metagenome (GOLD analysis project Ga0181523, IMG submission 119752) | Peatland microbial communities from MTU Mesocosm Facility, Houghton, MI, USA - PEATcosm2014_Bin05_30_metaG | ecosystem: Environmental > Terrestrial > Soil > Wetlands > Peat | place... | reverse complement strand
GTGATCACCGCCCACGGCAACATGGAAATCGCCGTGCGCGCGCTCAAGCTGGGCGCCTTCGATTTCGTCTCCAAACCGCTCGATCTTCCCGGTTTGCGTAAATTGGTCGCCACCGCCATCAAGCTTTCGGACGCCAAGGACGGCGACACCAGCATATATGGTCCCCGCTTGCTCGGGAGCTCGATCGCCATGCAGCACCTGCGCGAAATGATCGCGCGGGTCGCGCGCAGCCAAGCGCCAGTGCACATTTTCGGCGAATCCGGCACCGGCAAGGAGTTGGTGGCAAAACTCATTCATGAATCCGGCCCGCGCCGCGATGGCCCCTTTGTGCCGGTCAATTGCGGCGCGATTCCGACCGAACTCATGGAAAGCGAGCTCTTCGGACACAAGCGCGGCAGCTTCACCGGCGCGGTCAGCGACAAAATGGGCCTGATTCCGTCGGCTGAAGGCGGCACGCTATTTCTCGATGAAATCGCCGACCTGCCGCTGCACATGCAGGTCAAGCTACTGCGGGTGATCCAGGAGAAAGCCGTGCGGCCGGTGGGCGATCAGCATGAGATCGGCGTCGACGTGCGGATCTTGTCGGCCACGCACAAAAACCTCGATCAGCTGGTGGCTGAGGGCAAGTTTCGCGAGGACTTGTTCTATCGCGTCAATGTCATCGAATTGCGGGTGCCCTCTCTGCGCGAACGGCCGCAGGACGTTCCGGAACTCGCCGATGCCGTTCTGCGCCGTCTAGGCCGGCGCATGAAGATCACCACGCCGACCTTGAGCAAAGAGGCGCTGGCGGCGCTCGAGGCCTATGCCTTCCCGGGCAACGTACGCGAACTCGAGAACATCCTGGAACGCGCCATTACCATGAGCACCGGCGGCGAGGTGCGCGGCGGCGACATTCAGCTTCGCTCGACGCCGATCGGGGCGACCTCGGCCGCAAGTGCGCCAAACGGCGGCGCCTTGGGCGACCATCTCGAAGACATCGAGCGCGATGCCATTATCAAGGCGCTGGAACAGACGAGATTCAACAAAACGGCGGCGGCAAAGGTATTGGGCATGAGCTTTCGGGCCCTGCGCTACCGCATCAAGAAGCTCGGCATCGAGTAACCGGCATCTCGGCACGTATCCATGCTGATGGATCTCAGCTAAGGTCGATACGGTGTGCAAACCCTTGTAATTCCGGGACTCAGGTCACGCGCCGAAGGTTGTGCTTTGCCCACCGTGGTTTAGAATCGACCGCCATTATGATCAGTCCCATGCGACTTGAAGGCGTCCAAACCAACGAGTCACGCTCCGTGGAGCTGACCATTCTCATGCCCTGCCTCAACGAGGCGGAAACCGTGGTTACCTGCGTGCGCAAAGCGCGCGGATTTCTCATGCGAACCGGTATCGAAGGCGAGGTGCTGGTCGCCGACAACGGATCGTCCGACGGCTCACCGGAGCTCGCGCGCGCGGCCGGTGCACGCGTCGTGAGCATCGCAAACAAAGGCTACGGCAGCGCGCTGATCGGCGGAATCGACGCCGCCTGCGGGCGATTCGTGATCATGGCCGATGCCGATGACAGCTACGATTTCTCGCAACTCGATGCCTTCGTTGAGAGACTGCGCGCCGGCAACACCATGGTCATCGGCCACCGTTTTCGTGGTGGAATCCGGCCCGGCGCCATGCCGTTACTGCACCGTTATCTTGGCAATCCGGTATTGAGCTTCGCCGGGCGCCTTTTCTTCTCTTCCCACATTGGTGACTTCCATTGTGGCCTGCGCGGCGTCGATCGTGCGGCGGCGCTGCAATTGGGTCTGCGCTCCCCCGGGATGGAGTTCGCGAGCGAGATGGTGGTCAAGGCAACGCTCGCGGGTTGGCGCATCGCCGAAGTACCGACCGTGCTTTCACCCGACGGTCGCTCGCGGGCGCCGCATCTGCGTAGCTGGCGCGACGGGTGGCGTCACCTGCGCTTTCTGCTCATGATGAGCCCGCGCTGGCTGATGCTCTATCCGGGTGCGTGCCTGATTGCGCTCGGCGTCGCGGCCGAACTTGCGATCCTGCACGGTCCGATTGTCATCGACGGCGTCGGCTTCGACATTCACACCATGCTGTACGCCGCCGGCGCAACCATCCTCGGGGTACAATTGGTGTTGTTCTCGCTGTTGGCGCGGACCGTCGGCGTGCTGAAAAAACTTCTGCCGATGACCGGATCGCTCGCGCGCTTTTTGCGCGTCTTCACTGTCGAGCGCGGCATTCTCCTGGGCTTATCGCTCGGTCTAGCCGGCTTCGGGCTCGCCGCCTACTCGGTGGTTAACTGGGCGCATGCACGTCTCGCGGCACTCGACCCGACGACCATGATGCGCGTCGCGATCCCCTCCGTCACCTTGATGATCGCTGGCGCCGAAATCATTTTTGCCTCGTTTCTGCTCGGATTCATCGACGTCCGCGCGGCCGGCGCGGGCGATTCATGAATTCGCCCGAGGGCACTGCGGATCTGGCGCTCCCGCGCGCAACGGCAGTCGCCGAGACGCGCATCGCCGCCCCGTCCTACCGCCTGCCGGTCTATATCGTCTGCACCGTACTCGCCCTCGTCACCAACTATCTGCTCGGCAAGGACGTGGCATGGGACATGCTGAACTATCACCTGTATGCGGGGTTCAGCGCCGTCAACGACCGTTTCGCACAGGACTATTTCGCCGCCGGTCCGCAGTCCTACTTCAATCCATATGCCTACGTACCCTATTACGGCATGGTCAGCATCGGTATGTCAGCGCTCGCGATCGGTTCCGTGCTGGCCGTGGCGCACAGCATCATCCTTTGGCTCACATTCGAGCTTGCCATCCTTGTTTGCCCGACGGAGGACCCGCGCAGCCGCCTGGTGTTTGGGATTTGCGCGGTCGCCCTGGCATTTGTCAACCCGATCCTGATGCAGCAGCTAGGCTCGAGCTTTGCCGACATCACGACGGCGGAGCTGGTGCTCGCGGGCTGGCTACTGCTCGCCCGCGCGGTGCGCGCGCCGCACGCCGCGCGCGTCATATGCGCTGGACTTCTACTAGGCGCCGCCACCGCCCTCAAGCTCACTAACGCGGTGCATGCGATAGCCGGTGTTGCCGTGCTGATCATGCTGCCGGTACCCCTGCGCGGTCGGATGCGCCACGGCTTCGGATACGCGATCGCGGTCGGACTCAGTTTCCTGGTTGTCGCCGCTCCATGGTCATATCGCCTCGAGCGGATGTTCGGCAATCCGTTCTTTCCGCTCCTGAACGGCGTGTTCCATTCGCCGGAATTCACGACCGAGCCGCTGCGCCACTACCGTTTCATTCCAGAGAACATTGCCGAAGCACTCTGGCGCCCATTCGCGATGATCGATCCCGTAAACATGGTACACGAGGAGCTGCGTGCACCGGATCTGCGCTACGCCGTCCTCACGGCGCTGTTCATATTATTCTTCGTGCGTTGGCTGCGGCGGCGCTTTGCCCGTCCCCGAAGCGAACCGGTGCAGTCGAACACCGAATCGTCCGCGCACGTTCTGGCGGCGCTCGGGTTTGGCCTCGCCGCGAACTGGGTGATCTGGCTGAGCAGTTCCGGCAACAGCCGCTATTTCTTGCCGATGGCCTGCGTCTGCGCGGTCGTGATCGTCGCCCTGCTGTTTCGGCTGTTCGCCGCACAGCCGAAGATACGCAATTATATTCTCGCCGCCATTTTCGGGATCCAGGCCGTTCAGCTCTGGATGGGCACGGAGTATCGCTGGAATCCGACGCCGTGGGATGGTCGGTGGTTGACGATTGCGGTCCCGCAGAGGCTCGCGACCGAGCCCAGCCTGTACTTGACCATAGGTATTCAATCAAATTCGTTTGTTGCGCCGTTCCTGGCGAGGGGCGCGGGACTGGTCAATTTCTCCGGCGGTTATACACTCGGACCGGATGGAGCGAGTGGGGCCAGAGTCAAGCAGCTAATCAGCCGATACGGACCGCACGTCCGCGTTCTGTTGACCGGTGAGCGTCTGTATGAGCGCGCCGACCTGCGAGAACCGCGGCGCTCGCAGGTCGATGATGCCTTGGCCCCCTTTGGCCTGCGGGTCGACATGAGCGACTGCGCGACGATTACCGTGCACGGCCTGCCACCCGAACTTGAGTTCAGAATTGTCGCGGCCGATGCGATCTCACAACCGGCTCCACAGCAACCCCGTGATACGACCTATTTGGTGAGCTGCCACGTCGTCCCCGACAACACCGATCGCTCGGCGCAGATTGCTCGTCATCGCACCGTCGAGCTCGTACTCGATCGCCTCGAGGACGCATGTCCGCAACTCTTCCAGCCGCGCCGTCCCCTCACCGAGTACAGCGGCAACGTCGGTGTGCGCCGCTACGGCAACACCGATCTGTCGGCGTGGGTCAGCAACGACGGGGTGAAATTTCGCCAACCGATTCGCGGCGACAGTGTGGTGTACGTGGGTCGCGAGGCCGATTGGGTAAGGGCGCCCCTGCGGCTTGCCTGCGAGCGGCGCAACGGTCACTATTTTGCGAAAGTAATGGATTCGAAGGAAGGATCGTAAGGATTCATGGAGATACGTCCACCCCATTGTCGCGTTTCGCGGCTGCGCTACACCCCGCTCGAGCGCCTCGCGGTAGCGCGACCGGTCGACCGGATAGAATTTATTGCGCGCGCCTGCGCGGGCAGTCGAGTACTCGATCTGGGCGCGATGGATGAAACCGCCTGGCGGGCCAAGCGGGGACGCGGCATGTGGTTGCACGAGGAACTCGGCCGGACCGCGCTGCGCGTCGATGGAATCGACAACTCCGAGTTGGTTCCTGCCGAGGGGCTTCGCACTGGGCCGAACGCGACCATCCGGCACGGGGACATCACCGATCCGGAGCGTCTTGTGGCGGCGCTTGAGGACACCCCAGACGTGGTGGTTGCGGGTGAGCTGATCGAGCATCTCGAGAATCCTCTGCAGTTTCTCAAGCGGTTCGTTGGGATCAAGCGCGTGTCCGGTAAGACACTTATTCTTTCCACGCCCAACGCCACGGCGCTGCATAATTTCTTGATCGGACTCGCGCGCCGAGAATCGACGCATCACGATCACCTGTGTATCCTGTCGTTCAAGACGCTCTCCACCTTGTGCATGAGAGCCGGCTTTTCCGAATGGGAAATCATTCCCTACTTCTCACGCTTCACCGAGATGCAGCAACGCCATTCCGGCCTGTTACGGTTCGCAGTGCGCGCAACACAAGGCGTCGTCAATTTGCTCGAATGGATGTTCCCCCTGCTAAGTTTTGGCTACATTGTGCGAATCCGCCTGTGAGCTATTCGACCGACACCTTGCGCGAGTGCGTATGGCGCTAGGGCCGGCAATCCGCCGTCTCCTCGGTGGGCGCCTAGCACGCAGCGTGGGCCGCTGGTATCGCGCAATTTTTGTTGATCTTGACAAGGAAGCGGCTGCGCTCGCAGCGGCGATTCCGCACAACGCGCACCTGCTCGACATCGGCGGCGGCGATGGCGAGCCCCTCAATCATCTGCTGGCACTGCGCCCCGACCTGCGGATCACGACGCTTGATCCTGGGCCCGTCGTCGGCCAATGGATTGAAGCGTGCTTCGCTCGCCAGGTAACGCGCCTGCCGAGCACGAGCTTCGCAGAATATCTTGCCATGGGTGGAGCGGAGCCTGATGCGATCCTGATCGCAGATGTGCTGCACCACATCCCCGAGGCGATGCGCGCCGGCTTCCTCGGTTCGATCAGGGAGCTTCTTGAGCGCGTGCCGCAGTTGCGCATCATCGTCAAGGACGTGGAGCCCGGTTCCTGGCGTGCGCGGCTCGGTTACTGGTCCGACCGCTATATCACGGGAGATCTGCAAGTAAGCCCGGTCTCGCGCGAAAGCCTCGCGCGCCTGTTCGAAGAGGCGCTTGGGCCGCTGCGCCACGAGGACACCAATCTATTCGATGCGGATCGGCCGAACTACGCCATCGCCTTTTTCCGATAACACCATGCCACTGAGACTCCTGTTGGTTGCCGTGACCGTCAATGCGGTCATCAGCCAGTTGCTGTTGCGACGTGCATTGAATGAGCTCGGAAACCCCTCCAGTCTGTCGGGGCTGCCGCGTTTTATCGGCAATGCAGCGCTCTCACCCTGGATCTACGGCTCAGTTGCCCTGCAGATTCTGGGCTATGTGCTGTGGATGCTGGTGGTCTCGCGCGAGAAGCTAGGTGTCGCCACCGCGAGCATCGGCGCGGGGTTCTATATCCTGATGGCACTGTCTGCCTGGCTGCTCTACGGCGAAACGCTCTCGCCGCTGCAGTGGACGGGCATCATCTTGGTCACGTCGGGGGTGGTCTGCATCAGTCTGGGACAGGTGTGATGCCCTAGGAGCGGTTGGCGCGGTAGCCAAGTTTGTAGAGGAATGCGAGCGCGGCGGCTATCGGCCTCGGCCAGAGGGTGTCAAACAACGCACGATCCTCAAGCTCGCGTGCACGATTGGCTATGGTCGCCGTGGTCTCACTCCCGGTGTGGACGCCCTTCGAAACTAGACGTTCACGCACATAGACAAAGCCGCCGGGTCCGCGCGCAAGTTCGAGCCAAGCCTTCCAGTCGAGGTTGGACTGGAATCCATCCGGAAATCGAAAATCGCCTAGCGTCGAGCGATTTAGCATTACGCTCGGGCAGCAGATCGGGTTACCCAGCGACAGCAGGCGCACCTTGTCGCGCTTTTCGGTGACGCACTCGCGAGTGCCGAAGGCGCGGTGACGCAGGGCGCGCTTGATGCGCAGGTTGATATTGGTCGGACGCTCGCCAAGCGGCGTGTGCTCAGAGTAGTCGCAGAAGGCGAAGAATGCGCCGGGATGGCGGCGCAGCGCCCCGGTCAGCTGGGCGACATAGGTCGGCGCGAAAAGATCGTCCTGATGAGCTAGCGTCACGAACTCGGTCTGCGCCGCTCCGAGCGCAAAGTTCCAGTCAGCCGCGATGTCGATGCGACGCGGATTGACGTGCAACGGCAACGCGTGACGTTTCGAAAATGATTCAAGCTCCAGTGACGGCGTCGAGCTCGCCAGCAGGATCTCGCTGCGGGCCGCGGTTTGTGCGCGTAGTGATTCGATCAGGTCGGCCAGGTTTGGCGCCGCACGATACACCGGAATGGCAAACGTATGGTCCATAAGAGGTGCGGTAGGTCCTGGCGCCGGCGTCACGGTTTGCGCTGAGGGCCGACCGGTAGGGTTGGTTTAATAATCAAACCCTGGCCGGTCGGCAAGGAGCATACAGCCACGCCGCGTGCGCGAGCAAAATCGTCCATCGCATGTTTTTGCGCGGAGTAGCCGAAGTAAGCATAGTCATCTAGCAGCACCGGCGCGCCCGCCACAAGCCGCTCCCAGAAAAAGGCGAGTGCCGCTGCCTCGGGTGGAGCGCAGTTCATGTCCAGGTGCAGGTAGGCGACCTGGCGAGCCGTTACCCGACCGAGGGTTTCTGGGATAGCGCCTTCAATGATGCGCGCGCGCGGCCATTGGGCGAAATTAGCGCGGACACCGTTAACTCCCCGGACGTAGAAGCCGCTGTTGAGATTTTCCGCATTCCTCTGCAATGCCCCGCGCCTGCGCTCGCTGTCGGACACGAAGCGCTCATCGAGCCCGGCGAATGTATCTAGCAGAAAGAAATCCCGATTAAGTGAATTCCAGTCGAGATATTCCATGATGGCGCTGCTTAGAAACCCCTGGTTGACGCCGCACTCGACGAAATCGCCCTCGAGCCGCGACGCCACCTCGGCGACCCAAAGTCCGATATGGATCCGCCAGTGCCACTGGTAGCTGTCGACCCCGCCAATAGCCTTGACGCCACGCGCGTACGCCTTGATGAACGCCGGGTCACGCATGAAAGCGTGCGAATGCACGCTGATCAGACCGTCCTGCGCGTAAGCCACCGGGGCTACGCTTCCCACCAGCGCGTACAGGCCGTGCACGATGCGTCTTCTGGCGGCGTGGAGAATATTCATGGACCGCCGCCTGAGCCGTCCCTAACATACACGGCACGCTCGCCGGCTCGTCGGGCACGAAGCCGGATATTTTCACTGCTGGCCATGAACCGCGATCTTAGCATGGCCCTCGCAATGCCTGGCCGCGTTGCGTTGCAAGGATAATCCGCCACCCAGAACCGCCAAGTCGCAACGACCCATTAAAACCGTGCTATCCGTTTCAGGCCAGGATGCTCTAGCGGCGATCTTCTTTAGGGCACCGAGCACGACGCCCCTCGCAACGCGCTGGAACAGACTCGATATAGCAAGACGCGGCCCAAAGCGCTGGGATGTCATCCCGGCTTTGCGGTAGGGATCAGGAAGTTGGGCATCGCATGACACTTCCGCGACCCAGCGCACGAAGATGCATCGCCTAAAATGCAATAGTTTGCTTATTGATTCTCGTCGCCACCGGGTATTCGCATTGGAAGTTCGCCGCACAAAAAATGTGATGCCCCTCACTTTTCCTAAATCCGTAGAGTTCTAAGTTTACCGATTCAACGAGATTTAGCCCACGGAGTCATTTAGTTTTTATGAAGTTGCCGGCCGGGTTATGCGAGTCGCCGAGGAGCGTTCTAAAGGGATAATTTAAAAATGCGCAGACATGCATTCGACGTGGTAAGCCCAGACGGCTTCGGTTAATCTGGCTATGGTTTGTTCACTCGTAGATCCTTTGATCCGACTGAACATCGTGGAGCGGCGCTAAATGCTTCCCAATTTGCACATGGAAACAAAACGATGATTCTGGAATGGTTCAACGCCGGCGACGCTTCCAAGATAGGGGTTGCGTTAGCCGATCAATTTACGCCTCCGCAAACGAATTCGGCGAGGCCGGCAAAAAAAGCAGCGCCAAAGGAGCCGGCTGACGCGCTGCTGGAGATCCTGCATCGGGCCGATCACGAGGTCCGCAGCTTGCGGCTGAATGTTTATAAAAAGGCAAAACTCGCAAACGCCTTTAAGTGGAGATTACTGGAAAACGGCTTAGAAAGGGCCAAGGCGGACGAGGTAACCCAGCGTTTGGTCATGCTCCTCTCCGAGAATTCGGCGACTGCGGCGCTCGTTCATCCCTTTGCCGCCCAGCCGACCCATCAACTCCAATCCACCAGCACGAAACAGCTGCTTGCACTCGGCAATAAGTCGATCGCTCGAGGTGCCTACGCCGAGGCGATAGATATTTATCAACGTTTGATAAAGGTCGATCCCCGGCACGCCGCCGCGCTCAATAATCTTGGAGCGGCTCTCTCCAAACTGGGTCGCTTTGGGGAGGCAGAGGCCTATTTTCATCAAGCAATCAGGGTGGATGCGGACTTTCCAGATGCCTACAGCAATATCGGAACCACGCTTCTACTAAAGGGTTTGTATGCGGACGCCGAAAGTTTCTTACGGCGAGCCCTCAAGCTAAACCCGCGCCTCGTAGAGGCCAGAATAAATCTTGGGTTGGCTCTCGCCTTCTTGAGTCGCCTGCGCGATGCGAAGTCCAACTTCGAGAAAGCGCTGAAGTACGATCCGGGCAATGCGGAGGCGTTGGTCGGCATGGCGCTCATCGCCAAGACGGAGGGCAGTTTCGATCAAGCAGAGTTAATGCTCGAGCGCGCACTAAAGGTCGATTCGGGCATGCCAAAAGCCTTGGCATCCCAAGTCAGCATTCGCAAAATGACCTCTTCCGACAGCGCTTGGCTGGAGAGCGCGGAGAAGGTCGCAGGGAGCGGGATCAACCTCCTGGACGAGTCGGAATTGCGCTTTGCGATCGGAAAATATTATGACGACGTCGAGAGCTTCAAACTGGCATTCCTGAGCTACAAACGCGCCAATGACCTATTGAAGAGCATCGCGGAACCCTATGACCGTGGTGCCTACAAGGGTTTCGTTGACAGGATGATCGAAGTGTATACGCCCGAAGTCTTAGGCCGTATAGAGGATGGCGCGTCGGCTTCGATGAAGCCTGTCTTCGTGGTCGGCATGCCGCGTTCGGGCACCTCGCTCACGGAGCAGATTATCTCTTCGCATCCGCTTGCGAGAGGCGCTGGGGAGCTCGAGTTTTGGGGCCACGCGGTGCGAGAACACGAGGCCACCTTGGAAAGCCCGCTCGATGAATCGACGCGTAGAAAGCTTGCCGAGGCTTATTTGAAGGTTTTGGAGGCCAGCGCTGGCGGCGCTCTTCGAATCGTCGATAAGGCACCGGTGAACGCCGACTATCTGGGGCTCATTCACTCGGTTTTCCCGAACGCTCGCATCATATACATGCAACGTGACCCAATCGACACATGCCTGTCTTGTTATTTCCAGAAGTTTGTCCTATCCCTCACCTACAGCATGGATTTGTCGGACTTGGCGGATCATTACCGTCAGCACGAGCGGCTCATGGCGCATTGGCGTGCCGTCCTTCCGCCGGGAACGATGCTGGACGTTCCTTACGAACAAATGGTTGCTGATCAAGAAGGATGGAGCCGCAAAATGTTGGATTTCGTCGGCCTCGAATGGGATCCGCGGGTTCTGGACTTCCACAACACGAAACGCTCGGTGGTAACCGCCAGTTTCTGGCAGGTGCGGCAGAAGATTTACCAGAATTCCGTGCGCCGTTGGCGCCACTACGAGAAATTAATCGGGCCGTTGCTCGATCTGAAGAATCCGGCGCGCTGAACTCAAGCTGTCGCATCGGCGGCCTCCCGGTTGCCCGCATCCCGGCGGATGGCCATACGATCTTGCCGATCTTCATGCGCCGACAAAAATTGTCACAAGGTGACGGGACTTGCCCCTCTGTGGCGCCAAAAGACGACTTATTTATGTCATTTGGGCCGCTAGGTTCCTGTAAACAATTCCACAATTTCAATGAGTTATATAGAAGCATCGGGTGTTGGCACACGGCTTGCTCATCCTAAGGTCACCGGCCCAGCCGTTGTTTGAAGTTCAGAGTTTGTTTTATTCATTAGGAGTCGAAATGCGCAAGCACATTCAACAGGGTTTCACCCTCATCGAATTGATGATCGTGGTCGCGATCATCGGTATCTTGGCCGCGATCGCGATCCCGGCCTATACGGACTACACGGTTCGCTCGAAGGTGACGGAAGGCATCAACCTGGCGGGGGCCGCTGAGACGACCATCGCCGAAGGCTGGCAGTCTGGCGATGTCGCCGGAATGAACGCCGCGATCTCTGGCTGGACCTTTGTGGCCACCAAGTACGTCAACGCGATCACCCTTACCCCGACCACGGGCGTGATCAAGGTGACCTACAATGGCGGCGCCAGCGGCATATCGCAGTTCGGTGGAACGAACTACACCCTTTACCTGCAGCCGAACATTAACAAGGTTGCGTTGGTGACGGGTGCGGTCGGCAACATCGACTGGGCGTGCGCGTCGATGACCAGTGCGACTGCGCAAGCCAACCTGTTAGGGGGCATCACGCTTGGCACTCTGCCTGCCAAGTACGCGCCCACGCAGTGCAAGTAACGAGCTAGGTTTAATATCGAGCTCATGGGAAGCCCCTCTCTCGAGGGGCTTCTTTTTTGTGCGGATCGAGGTAAAGCCGGCAGGGCGTTGGCCACAGCCGCCGGCTCCGGGAACGACTCGTTTTGCGATCGAAATCACGCGGCGGTTGGCGCCAATATGCGACCATCCGAACTCGATTTGACAATTCATCGGTTCGCTACCGATATTAGTGCAGAATCAGCGTCCAAGGGTTTGATGTAACTCCATGAATGATAACGCTATAACGGCTATCGGCAGCACCAGTCGCATGGTTTTGGGCGGTCTTGCCCAGCGACTCGTCCAGGATGGGCTGCTGGACGAAATCGGTATGCAGGACGCGATTGCCAAATCGAAGGAAAAGCGCCTGAATTTGGTCAGCTACCTGGTGACTTCGAATTTGGCTAGCGCCCGCGACATCGCCATTTCGGCGTCCAACGAGTTTGGCGTGCCGCTGCTTGATTTGGATTCCGTCGCGATAGATACGGACACCATTCGTGCGGTAAGCGACAAGCTGTTGCAGAAACACCGCGTCTTGCCGCTGATCAAGCGAGGTAAGAGGCTCTTCCTGGCCGTCGCGGACCCGACCAATCTGCATGCACTGGATGAAATCCGCTTTCAGACGTCGATGAGCATCGAATTCGTCGTGGTCGAGGACGACAAGCTGCAGGCGGCCGTCACCAAGGCGATCGACCAAGCCGAATCGATCATGCCCAACTTGACCGACGATGATTTCGATCTCGAGAATCTCGAAGTTACCGGCGGCGATGACGACCCGAATGCCGAGGCGCTCGGCCGCGATGACGTGGAAGACGCGCCGATCGTGCGTTTCGTCAACAAGATTTTGCTCGATGCCATCAAGAAAGGCGCTTCGGATATTCACTTCGAGCCCTACGAAAAGCTGTTCCGCATCCGCACGCGCATCGACGGGGTGCTCAAGGAAGTAGCCCTGCCCCCGGTGCAATTGGCTGTGAAGATCGTCGCCCGCCTCAAAGTCATGTCGCGGCTCGACATCGCCGAACGGCGCGTGCCCCAGGACGGCCGTATCAAGATGCGGCTCTCGAAGAACCGCGCCATCGATTTCCGCGTCAGCACCTGCCCGACGCTGTTCGGGGAAAAGGTGGTCACGCGTATTCTCGATCCTTCGAGCGCGATGCTCGGCATTGACGCGTTGGGATATGAGGCGGTGCAGCGCGAGATTTACGTTCGATATCTTGCCAAACCGCAGGGCATGATCCTGGTCACCGGCCCCACCGGCAGCGGCAAGACCGTGTCGCTTTATACCGGCCTCAATATCCTCAATACCGAGGACTGCAACATCTCGACGGCGGAAGACCCGGCGGAAATCAACTTGCCCGGCATCAACCAGGTGAATGTCAACAACAAGGTCGGACTGACCTTTGCATCAGCGCTGCGTGCGTTCCTGCGCCAAGATCCGGATGTGATCATGGTCGGCGAAATCCGCGACCTTGAAACGGCCGAGATTGCCATCAAGGCCGCACAGACCGGCCACTTGGTTTTATCGACGCTGCACACCAACGATGCGCCCCAGACCTTGACCCGATTGGTGGACATGGGCGTCAAGCC
>Ga0181523_10003995_pt1 | contig 13027 bp, 11 predicted proteins | sample PEATcosm2014_Bin_43_FD_119752 | JGI IMG/M metagenome (GOLD analysis project Ga0181523, IMG submission 119752) | Peatland microbial communities from MTU Mesocosm Facility, Houghton, MI, USA - PEATcosm2014_Bin05_30_metaG | ecosystem: Environmental > Terrestrial > Soil > Wetlands > Peat | place... | reverse complement strand
CAACTGAGCTCCGGTCTGCAGATCCAGACCGCAGCCGACAACCCGGCGGGCTACTCGATTGCCCAGTCCCTACAGTCAGAGATCAACGGCTACGGCGCCGCCGAGAGCAACGCCCAGACCGCGGTCTCGGTGCTGCAGACCGCACAGGGAGCGATGAACCAGCAGGAGGCCATCCTCCAGCAGGCGAACACGATCGCGACCCAGGCAGCCAACACCACGACTGCTGGCAGTGGCGGAGCCGCTGACAAGGCGGAGTTCGACTCCCTTATCGCACAGCTCGACCAGATTGCACAGTCGACGACCTACGCCGGAACGAGCCTTCTCAACGGCACGTCGAGCGCAGCGTTGACCTTTCAGGTCGGCCCGACGGCGTCCTCTGCCGATCAGGTTACCGTCTCCCTTACGAACACGACGGCGAGCCAGCTCTTCAGCGGTGCGACCTTCGACATCAGCACGGTAGGGGGCGCGCAGTCGGCGATGACCGCCGTTCAGGCGGCCATCAACACTCTGGCGTCCGATGCGGCTGCTCTCGGTTCCTCGCAGAACCAGATCCAGGCGCTGTCCAACAACGTCACGGTTGCCCAGCAGAACCTGACCTCGGCACACGCGGACCTTGTCGACGTGAACGTCGCCTCGGCGACATCGCAGTTCACGTCCCTGCAGATCCTCGAGCAGTCGGGTATCTCGGTCCTGTCCCAGGCCCAACAGCTCCCTCAGTTGGCCCTCAAGCTCATCTGACGGCGGAAGCGGAGAAGGAATAGTGAGCCGAGCCGCTCCCGGGCCGCGTGCCCGGGGCGGCTCGCTCACTGAGGAGCCAGAGGAGAGACCATGACGGACATCGGTTCCACTGCCCCCGTCACCTTCACCGGGATCGAGTAGGGGCTCGACACCGAGCCGATCATGAGCGCCTACCTGCAGATCGACGAGGCGCCCCTGACCCAGCTCGAGGACCAGCAGACAACCGTCAACAACCAGGTCTCTGCCTACCAGACCATCCAGCAGCAACTTCAGGCGCTCCAGACGGCCGCTGACCAGGTGAGCGCCCCCGACGCTTTCGCAAGTGCAGTCTCGGCCAGCTCCACGAACTCCTCGGTGGCAACGGCGACCACTGGTACCGGGGCGAGCCCCGGCTCGACGACATTCTCAGTCGACCAGCTAGCCACGTCGGACACGCTCGTGTCGAGCGGCACGGTCGCCTCCGTGAACGACGTCGTCGCGAGCGGCAACCTTCTCATCGCCGCAGGGGCCTCCGGGCTCGGGATCGGATCCATCTCCGGTACGGGCCTTACGACCGGTGTCCACACCATCGCCGTCACTCAGGCGTCGGCGGGCGCAAGCATCACCGGTTCGTCGTCGATCGCCTCCTCTACTCAGATCTCATCCTCGAACGACGAGCTCGACGTCTCGATCGACGGGACGGCGAGCTCCTTCACGATCGCGAACGGGACCTACACCGCCTCCCAGCTCGCCGCCGCCATCGCCACTGCATCCGGCGGGCTGCTCACGGGCCAGGTCAACGGCGCGGGCCAGCTCGCATTGACCACCAGCGAGCAAGGGTCCCAGGCGACACTGCAGATCGGCACAGGCTCGGCGAACGGGGCCCTCGGACTTTCGGCAGGCTCTGCTGTCAGTGGGACTGACGGCATCATCACGGTCGACGGCCAGGCCAACACCGTCGCCGACATCGCCGCGACAGCCAGCACGCCCGTGACCTTGAGTTCCGGGTCGGGAGGTTCGGTGCAAGCGAGCCTCAATGCGGGCGGTCTCACCGTGGGCAGCGTCGCCGCCCAGAACATCTCGGTAGGCAATGGGTCGCTCGCCTCGGTCGTCTCGGCGATCAATGCCGCCAACGCTGGGGTGACAGCGGAGTCGCTCGACCTCGGCGACAACCAGTACGCCCTCTCGATCAGCTCGGACACGACCGGCGCGGCGAACGACGTTTCGGTGGACCCCTCTGCCTTCTCGAGCTCCGGCCTCGGGTCGCTTGTCACGACGACCGCTGGCCAGGATGCCGTCGTAAGCCTCGGTGGGCCTGGTGGCTACGAGGTGCACTCGGCTTCGAACACCTTGACCGGCGTCATGCCGGGTGTGAGCATCGCCCTTCAGGGTGTCTCCACCTCACCGGTGACCGTGACTGTGAGCCCGGACGGGAAAGCGGCCGCGAGCCAGGTCCAGACGTTCGTGACCGCGGCGAACACGGTCCTTCAGACGATCTCGACCGACACCGCCTACAACCAGACGACCAACACGGCCGGGACCCTGAACGGCGACTACGAGCTCGAAAACCTCGGCCAGCAGATCCTGGCGGTCGTCGGTCAGGCGATCGGGAACTCCAGTGCGGCCGACCCTGGAACCGCCGGCAGCGCGGCCGGGCTCTCCATCAACGCGAAGACGGACCAGATCGATTTCGACTCCTCCACGTTCGCCAGTGACTATGAGCAGAACCCCTCCGCCGTAGCGCAGCTTTTCACCCAGACCGGGACGTTCACCCCGGCTTCTTCCTCGCCGGCCGGCGATGGCGATGTGAGCCTCGTGTACGCCAACGACAACACCGAGCCGGGCAGCTACGCCGTAGCGGTGACCCAGTCCGCGGCCCAGGCCGACGACACGGGAACGGCGAGCTTCGCCTCGGCAGCCTCCACGCTTTCGGCGCCAGAGACCTACACGGTGAGCTCCGGCGGTGTGTCCGCCAGCTACGGGCTCGAGGCGGGGGAGTCGCTCGCCCAGGTCGCCTCCGGATTGGACTCGGCGTTCGCCCAGGCGGGAGTGGACCTTTCGGCGCAGGTGGTCGACAGCGGCTCGGGTGTCGCGCTCCAGATAACATCCGCCGATTACGGCTCGCAGGCCTCCTTCTCTGTGAGCTCGTCGGGAGCCGACCAGCTGGGCCTGGTCGGCTCCTCGTTCGTCGGCACCGACGTGGCAGGGACGATCAACGGTGTCACGGCATCAGGTGACGGCCAGGTCCTGGCGGCACCCAGCACCGACCCGACGCTCGCCGGCCTGTCCCTGCTGGTGACCACTCCCGGGATCACGTCGTCGACGTCTCTCGGCCAGTTCAACTACAACGCCGGGCTTGCGGGCGGCCTCGCCAATCTGATGTCGAGCGCATCGGCCACTCCCGATGGTGAGCTCCCCTCGAAGATCTCGGCGATGCAGAACACCTCCAAGCAGCTCGGCACCCAGATCACAGTCGAGCAGCAGATGGTCGTCCAACAGCAACAGCAGTTGGAGGCGGAGTTCAACACTCTCGAGGAGACCCTCGCGACGCTGAAGAGCCAGTCCTCATACCTCTCGAGCATGTACGGCACGTCGTCGGACTCGCTCGGGTCGCTGACAGGAGGATCAAGCAGTTCGTCAAGTTCATAGGACAGCACAAGTGGAGAGTGAGCAAATGGCACTAACTGAACAAGATGTCGCAAACGCCTACAGCGACACTGCAGCCAAGACGGTCAGTAGTGGCCCGATGCTCATCGTCCGCCTCTACGACAGGCTGGCGCACGACGTGGAGCTGGCCCGGCGTTACATCGAGGCGAACGACTTCGAGAACGCGGACTCCTGCCTCCAGCACGCTCAGAAGATCGTGATAGTGCTCCGGACCGGACTCAGGCCTGCCGGCTTCCACGGTGGCGACGATCTGCGCAGGCTCTACAACACGCTCATCGACCTGTTGGTCAAGGCGAACCTCTTCAAGGACTTGACCGTCATCGGCCAGTGCCAGGGCATCATCGCCCCGTTGCACGCCGCCTGGATGGAAGCCGTAGCAATCGAACTAGAGAAAGGCGAGGCCGGTGGAGCCACAGCCGGGGTGGCCTGAGTACCTGGACGCGCTGGAGGACTACCTCCGGACGGTTTCGGGATCGCTCGAGCAGCGCAACGCCTGCGTCCTGCCGAAGCGGGTTCTCCGCCATCCGGCCGGCGTCGTCCCTCCCGAGCACGCTGAGAGCGCGGCCGCGCTGTTGGCGGAGACCGAGCGCGTGGCGGCACAGGTGAGGACCTGGGTCGAGGAAGTGGTTGCCTCCATGCGCTCGATCGAAGCGCGCCGCCGCATCGAGCCGTGCAGAGCAGGCGGCGTCGTCAACTCGGTGTTCTGATGACTCTTCCCGGCCCAGAGCTGGCGGTGGCCGCGGGCCGAACTGCCGAGTTCACGGCGATGGCCGCGGTCGTCGGCGAGCCACTGCCCCCGCTGTACAGGACCAAGTGCACCCGCGAACCGTTGCGGGTCGTCTACTTGATGCCGCGCACGGGAGCCGGCGGGGGAGCCCGCGTCCTTCTCGAGCACGCGAACCACTCTTCTCATCTCGGCGCGACGGTTACGGTCGTCTCTCACTTTCCAAGGCCTGACTGGTACGACCTCGCGGCAGAGTTCGTCGAGGTCCCATTCGGTCAGCCGCTTTGCGAGTCTGTGCCGCCCTGCGACGTGATCGTCGCGGGTTACTGGGACGAGGTCATCTCGGCGCGCCGTCTCGGCATTGCCCCGGTTGTGCACTTCGAGCAGGGCGTCGAGCATCTCTTCGACGAAGTCGCACCGCAGTGGAAGCCCGTCATCTCCGCATCGCTGGCGGCGGCGGACTGGACCATCACGATCGGTGAGAACACCGAGACCGCCCTTGCGGAGCGTTACGGCATCTTCGCCCACCAAATAGCCAATGCGGTCGACACCGAGGTGTTCCGCCCATTGTCCAAGGAGCGGTCGAAGCGCACCGTCGTCTTCGTCGGGTCAGACTCCGTCGCATTCAAGGGCATCGACATAGCCCGCCGTGTCGCCCGGGGCCTTGTTGCACGTCGTCCCGATGTCGGCATCGTGTGGATCACGCCGAACGACCCTTTGGGCGCCAAGATGGGCGAGACGGTCGTCAACCCGACCCAGGAAGTGCTCGCCCGGTACCTTCGCGAGGCCTCGGTGTACATCGGGACATCACGCTATGAGTCCTGGGGGCTCCCGGCCCTCGAGGCGATGGCGTCCGGCACGCCGGTCGTGTCGACTGGCAACGGCGGTATCCTCACCTTCGGACGGGACGGCGAGAACTGTCTGCTCGTTCCGGTCGACGACGTCGACGCCATCGTCGCGGCGGTCATCCGGGTGCTGGACGACCCCGACCTCGCCGAGGGCCTTGTTTCGGCGGGACTCGAGACGGCTGCCCTCTACAACTGGTCGGTGATCACAGCCGAGCTGCTGGACAGGTACAGGGCACTCGTGGACAGCCTGCCGCCGGCTCCGCCGGCAGTCGTAGAGATAGCCGACGATGATCTCGAGTTCGACGACGAAGAGGACAGGTCGCGTCTTCTAGAGCTTGTCGAGGCGTGCCCGTACGAGAATTTCGCCATCCCGGTCTCCCAGCCGTCCTACGGCGAGTACCGCCTCGTGCGCTGGAAGGTCGTAGCTCACAAGAAGGACGGCTTCGAGGGCATCGGGCGCGCGCATCTCCCCGCCCGCTCGGAGGTCCCGATAGAGGACGCGAGGTACCAGTTCGGAATCGACCTTATGCGGGAAGGGCTCTTTGACGCCGCCTTCTCGTGGTTCGCCGGCCAGTGCCAGCAATCGCCGGAGTCCGCCCAGGCAATCCTCGGTCGGTGGGTGCTCTTGTCCCTGATCGAATCAGGGCGCGCTTCGGAGGCACTCAGCCTTGCGACGACGCTCGCGCCACTCAACGCCTCGTACCCGGACTACTACTACCTGACCCTGCTCGCCGCGCTCGAGGCACGTCGCCCCGTCGACGTGACGGCCGCGCTCGATGCGGTGCGTCTTTTGGGGTGTGGATCGCGCTTTGAGGAGTGGCTCGACCGGCCCGGCGAGCTTCTGACACGCCTGCTGACGGTCCCGTCGGTCCTGTCGGCGGTGTCGTAGAGCCAGCCCGCCTCGGCAGGGCGGCGAGAGGCCGCTATGACGACAGGAGCGGCAACGGCGCGTGGATCGGCCAGCGCCCTGGGTCGTCCAGTGATCCCATCGGCACCATCTGGGCCGCGAGGCGCTTGGAGATGTTGAACACGAGCGGCGCGAAAAGGTTCGCGGTCGAGGTCTCGATCGAGTGGCCGAGCGTCACAACGACGAGGGCGGCGGCGTCGCGGGCCTCCTCGAGCTCGAGCAGGGCCTCGGTCGCGTCGTCGATCTCGACGGTGTAGTCGGGCCAGAGCAACCCGGGCGCAGCCACGATGAGGCGGACCGCCTCGGCGAAGGAACCGTCGGCCAGGGTCACCGGCTCCAGGGCAACGAGCCTGCCGAACGGGTTGAGCGTCACACCGTCCCCGAGCGGCTCGAGGCGGAACCGGCGCGCGCCCTTGAAACCAGGGAGGCCGACGGGGAAGGTGAGCTCCAATGCGGGGAGCACACGCATCGCTGTTGCAACTGGCATGAACGCTTCCTTTCGGAACCGGGCTGGCGAGACCCTACTTGAGGAACTGGGCGAGCGTCTCGGGCACCGTCTGTGAGACAGCGTAGAGCGCGGCCTGGTAGGTCGTGAGGTCGGACTGGAGGGCGGCAGTGACCGTGGGGACGTCAGTCGACACGGTCTTGGAGAGGATCGTCTGGAGCTGTGTCGAGGTGTTCTGCGCCGCGGTGGACGCTGCCGTCACCGCCTGTGTCGAGGCGCCGAGCGTCGTCGCGGCCGTCTGGGCCTGGGTCATGTTTGCACTGAGGTCTTGGCTGTCGGCCTGGAGCCCCGCGTAGGAGGTTGCGTTCGGACCCTGCTGGAGGTGGGTCACTATGTTCTGCAAGGTCGTGAAGACGCTTTGGACACCCGAGGTGCCCCCTCCGAACATCTGGTCGCCAGGCACCGAGACCGCGACCGGGGAACCGTTGCCGACGCTGATCGTGAACGGCTGGGAGTTACCGCTGTAAGCGCCCGCAGAGGAGTACGGCTGGTTGACGCCTGCTGTCCCCCCGAAGATGGCCGTGTTCCCGTACTGGGTGTTCGCGAGCCCGACCAGTTGGGACATCAGGCCTTGCACCTGCTGGGCCATCTCACTGTAGGTCTGGGTGTTGTTCGAGCCACTGTTGAGGGCCTGCAGGACGGTCGTGTTCACGGACTGGAGCGTGTCGACCACCTGATTGGCGGTCTGGTTGCCGATGCCGAGCCACGACTGGGCGATCGTGGCGTTGCTCTGGTCCGACGCGGCCTGGGCGATCTGGCGGTTGTACCCGATCGAGTCGGCGACGGCGGCCGGGTTGTCAGAGGGCGTGAGGAGGGAGTTCCCGGAGGAAAGCTGCTCGTCGAGCGTGGTGATGGTCGCCTGTTGGCTCGCGAGGTCACCCGAGAGCTGATTGGCGAGTGTCATGTCGGTCACCCTCATGTCACACCGCCGCCAAGAGCGCCTCGAGCGCGGTCGTGGTGGAGTTGATGACCGCAGCGGTGGCCTGGTACGCCTGTTGTGCAGAGAGCATGTTGACAGTCTCCTGATTCGTGTCGACCCCTTCGACGCTTGAGAGCTGGGCAGTCGTCGAGTCCGACAGAGCCTGCGCCGAGGTCTGGTTGTTGTTCGCGGCAGAAGTTTGCGCTCCGACGAGTGCCACGAGCGACTGGTAAAGGTCGTCGGGACCACCGGAAGCCTGTCCGACAGCCGCCATCGCCTGTGCGGTGGTCGGGTCGATCGTCGCCGTGCCAGCGGTCGAGGTGCCGGACGCCGTGGCGATGAGCGACGGGTTCGCCATAAGCGTGGGGTTGACGGTGATGGACTGTGCAGATCCTGACCCAGGGGTGTAGGTCGTCGAGCTGCCGTTGTTCACGAAGATCGAGGGCAGGTACGACCCCGCGTAAGGCGGCGCTCCGGCACTGGAGGTGGCCCCCGGGACCCCGGAAGCGCTGACGCCGTTGGACTGGAGGGTGTTGAGGCTCTGGGCAAGGGAGTCGGCGATGGACGAGAGCTGCGACTGGTAGTCCGGGATAGTCGTGTTCACCCCCGTGAGAAGGGCCCCGATCTGGCCCCCGGTCGAAAGCACGTTGCCCGTCGTCGTCTCGACACCGAGATCGCCCGAGGCGGCGGTGCCCGTCGCCTGGAGATCCACGGCGTTGGTCGAGCTGACGAGCTGGATGCCACCGGACGTGACGGTCATAGTGCCGTCCGGCTCGGTCGTCGTGCGCACCCCGAGAAGTGTCCCGAGCTGGTTCACCGCCTCACGGCGTTGGTCGACGAGCGAGTTCACGTCCGTGCCGCCGTTCTGGCCTGCGACGATGTCGCCGTTCAGTGTGGCGATCTGATTTATGAGCTGATTCGCCTGACCGATGTACCCGCCATTGGTCGTGCCCTGTCCCTCCAAGTCGTTCGAGAGCTGCTGGCCCACGTCTGACAGCTGCGACCAGGCGCCGTTCAAGCTCTGCGACACCTGGTTCGCGTCCTGCACGACGCTTTCTTGCGCGCCGGACGACGAGGGCTGGGTGGCCAGCGTCGACAGGTCCGTCCAGAGCTGGCTCAGCTGTGCCTGGATCCCTGTGGAGCTCGGTTCGGGGAAGGCGTTCTGAGTCAGGTTCTGCACCGACGCCGCCTCGTTGGCCGATCCGAGCTGGCCCTGGGACACGAGATTGAGCTGGTCGTAGAGAGCCGAACCGTCCTCGGTGACCGACTGCACCGCCACACCTTCGCCGACGCCTGTCGTGGTCGAGGGCGTGATGTTCTTTAGGTTCACCACCTCCTCGACATATCCGGGCGTGCTGACGTTCGACAGGTTGTTAGCGGCCGTGTCGAGCTCAGCTTGATCGGCCTCGATGCCGGAGGCTGCGATCTGCAAGCTGAGGTCGCTCATAACACTCCGCTCACAACCCGGGAACGGGGCCGGTGCTCGCGGCCGTAGGTTGCCTCGAGCGCGCCCCCGGGAGCGGTGAGCGCCTCCACGACCAGGGCGATACGGCGCCCCAGGATGTCTTCTGCCTTACCGCGGAGCACGTCGATCCGGTCGCGGGCCGCGATCAGATCCCCCCGCGCGTCGGCCAGCAACTGGCGGATCGGCCCGGGGCTCACGTCGACCAGCTCGTCGATGGTCGCCACCGAAGGGCCGCCGAGAAGCGACGTGGCCACCGACAGGGCCGCACGGCGCCTCTCCTCGATGACCTTCAGCCGGTCACTTGCGCCTTGGAGCTCTATCGTCGCGCGCTCGGCGTAGCGGGTCCCGAACTTCTCGGTGAGCGCGGCGACCGTCGCGAGACGGAGCTCCACGACGAGCACGGCCTCCACAAGCTGGCGCGTGGTCGCCACGAGATTGTCGATTGCGTCCTGCTCTGCGTCCTCGACGAACGCATACTGCTCGCTCACTTCGTACCTCCTTAACTATTGGCTGCGCCTGTCACTTGCTCCGTCCGGGGATCTGTGTGATGTGGCCATTTGTTCTTCTGTTGCGTTCTTGATCGCGTACCTCAGTACGACCCAGGAGACCGCCTTGACGCCGAGGGAGGCGAACAGGAGAGCGGCGCAGTAGCGCCCGAGCATCGAGGCGATGGCGAGCTGGCCCGAGAGGAACTCGAGCAGGCTCGGCAGGCACACGATCGTGGCGAACGACACGACGGCGAGCGGCCCGAAACGGTTGACGTCGGCGGCGAAGACGGTGAGCCTGTCGCGCATCACAGCTCCACCCTGACTGCTTCGACGAGCCGTGCCGCGATCGAGAGCGGATTGGCTTCCCATCCGTCAAGGTAGGCGACGGGCCAAGCGCGACCGATGAGGCCAGCGGGCCGGTCCGTGGACAAGAACCCGTGGATGGCCAGGGCGTCGATGCGACCGACCAGGGCCTCGAGGCCGCGGGTGCGCCCCTCGTCCCACGAGGCGGGAACCACTGCCCAGGTAGCGTCCGGCTTGATACCGGCGATGGTGCGCGGCACGAAGCCCTCACGGCAGAGCGAGTCGAGCACGACGATGCTGACGAGCCCCGCCAGGCGCCGCTTCAACACGATGGTCCCGGCTTCGAGAGGGCTACGGGCCCTGCTCTGGGCGAGCGAAGGGCTGAGGCGCCGGTGCGAGACCACGATCACCGTGGCGTCCTCGCCGACGCGTCGCGCCACTTGCTCGGCGATCCTGACCGACTCGCCCACGTCACCGACAAGTACCAGCACCTCGCCGGGTTGTGAGGGGACCGGACAGGGAGCCGGGAGGCTCTCGAGCCGCAGCGGCAGGGCCAGGGCGGGCTGGGAGAAGAAGGGGTCGGGCAGGTACTCCTCGGTGAGGCCGGCGGCGGCGAGGCGGTCCCTCAAAGCGGCGCTCGAGGTCTCGCCCATGCCGAGGGTGAGCGTGCGCGGCTCGGGGGCCCTGTCGGTCGGCATCGAGTACGCCTCGTACGCTGGCAGAGCCGGGCTTGACACGAGACCAGAGGTCTCCGCGGCGTCCGACACGACGGCCTCGGCGTCCTCTATGACGCCTTGCAGCTCGCGGTCGAACGACACCCCCACCGTGTCGGTCGTGGCCTCGAGGAGGGCGGCGAGGCGGTCGGGCACCGCGATGGCCGGTGGCGCGGCGGGGTGGCGCGGGGCGGGCTGGGGTGGCGCCTGTACGCCCGGCGTGGCCTGTCGGAGTGCAGGTGAGTGAGGGTCCTGCACCTCGATCACGAAACGCTCCCGTTGGAAAAAGCCGAAGACCCCGCCCGAGAGCTCCCTGCCGTGGCGAAGGACCGTGAGCTCGGACAAGTCCGTCCCGAGGCGCTCGAGCGCCTTCTGGCGGGCCGCCTCCATCGTCTTTGCCTCAAATCGCAACGGCCTGGACACGGCGGACCACTCCTATCGTGCTGATTCGGGCGTTGGACGAGATCTCCGGGGCGGCGACGACGGCGGTGTGCGGGAGGCGGGCCTTGATGAGCCGGCGGATCGCCGGGCGCACCTTGGACGAGCAGACCAGGACGGGCTGCTTGCCGGCCGCCTCCGCTTCTGTCACCACGCTCGCTAGCGACGAGACGAGGTGCTCGAGCTCCTCGCTCGAGTTTCCGAGCTGGCGTCCCCTTTCGGAGAGCTGGAGCGAGGACGCGAGCGACTGCTCGAGCGCCGGCTCGAGAGTGATCACATCGGCCGTGCCGCCCTTGGCGAACATGGCCGCGATCTGCGGCGCAAGGGCGATGCGAGCGGCTTCGAGGAGGCTGTCGGGGTCCTTCGAGGCCGTCGCCGCCTGATCGGTGATCGCCTCGATGATGCGGACGAGGTCCTTTACGGGCACGCCCTCGTCGAGCAGGCCGCGCAGCACGCCCTGCACCGAACCGAGTGTCAGCCCAGCCGCGGTCATCTCCTCGAGGACGACCGGGTTCTCGGCCTTCACGGTGTCGAGGAGCAGCCGGACGTCCTGGCGCGAGAGCAGCTCGGCAGCGTGGCGCCGGACGACCTCGGAAAGGTGCGTCGTGACGACGGCGGAGCGCTCCACGACCGTCGCCCCGGCCACTGTCGCCCGGTAGCGCATCTCATTGGGGATCCACTTGGCCGCCCCGCCGTAAGCGGGATCTCGCGTCGGCTCGCCTTCGATGCGCTCGAGGCCCTTGCCGACCGCCAACAGCAGCCGTTGGGGCGCCTCGCCCTCGGCTACCTGGACGCCGTGCACTCTGAAGGCGTAATGGGTGGGCTGCAGGCGCTCGTTGTCGCGGGCGTGAACCGGCGGGATGACTATCCCCAGTTCCTGGGCGATCGTGCGCCGCAGCGCCTTCACGCGCTCGAGCAGGTCGCCGTGACGCTTGGGGTCGACGAGATCGATGATGTCCATGCCGAGCTCGAGCTCGAGCGGCATGACGCCTGTCTCCTTGGCGAGCTGGGCCGGCGCGTCCGGTGCCGGCGGCACCGGCATGGTGACTTGCGACTCGTCCTCGGCGGCCACGTCGGGCTTGTCGGCCGGCAGGCGGCTGCCGAGAAGGAACAGCACGACGCCGACGAGGAGGAAGGGCAGCTTGGGAAGGCCCGGCAACAGGCCGAGACCGAAGATGATGATGGCGACGGTGCGGACCACACGGCGGTAGCGGGAGAGCTGCAGGAGCACGTTTACGCCGAGGTCGTCCTCCGAAGCCGCGCGGGTCACGATGATGCCGGTCGAAAGTGACATCAAAAGTGCCGGGATCTGGCTTACGAGGCCGTCCCCGACCGATAGCAGGCTGTAGGTGTCGCCGGCGGTCGCGAACGAGTCATGGTGCTGGATGATGCCGACGGCGAGGCCGCCGAGAAGGTTCACCGCAGTGATGACGATGGCGGCGATGGCGTCACCACGGACGAACTTCGACGCACCGTCCATGGCCCCGTAGAAGTCGGCTTCGTCGGCGATCTCGCGCCGGCGCGCCCGGGCCTGGTCGGGGGTGATGAGCTGTGCGGAGAGCTCGCCGTCAACGGCCATCTGCTTTCCGGGCAGGGCGTCGAGGGTGAAGCGGGCTGCCACTTCTGCCACACGTCCGGCACCGTTGGTGATGACGACGAACTGGATCACGATGAGGATCAGGAACACGACCAGGCCGACGAGGACCGATCCGCCGATGACGAAGTGGCCGAAGCTCTCGATGACCATGCCGGCGTAGGCGTGCAGCAGGACGAGCCTCGTGGCGCTCACGTTCAGCGCCAGGCGGAACACGGTCATGACGAGCAGCAGTGTCGGGAAGACCGAGAACTCCAGAGGTCGCTTGACGTGCATCGCCGTCAACAGCACGAGCATCGAAGCCGAGATGTTGAGCGTGATGAGGATGTCGAGCACAAAGCTCGGCAAAGGGATCACGAGCATGACGACGACGGCCACCACCGCAAGGGGCAGGGCGAGCATCCCGTAGGTCGATCCGGGTATCAGCCGTGTCGGAGTCGTGTCAGCCAACGGATTGCCTCTCACCGACGGTGTCACCGTCTGTCCGGGTCGATCCTTGACCGAACGGCGGCCATCCTGGCTTCGTGTTCCTAACGGCACGGTGGCGCATCAGTTTGCCTTCAGGCGGCCATCTTGTGGACGTCGACGAGGGCACGCTGTGCCGGCGTCAGCCGGTAGAGGAAGGCGAGCAGGTGTGCCACGACCCCGTAGAGCTGCGCGGGCACCTCGTCGCCGATCTCGCAGGCCTCGAAGAGGGCACGCGCCACCGGTGGGTTCTCGACGATCGGCACGCCCCTCT
>Ga0181523_10003991_pt1 | contig 13032 bp, 9 predicted proteins | sample PEATcosm2014_Bin_43_FD_119752 | JGI IMG/M metagenome (GOLD analysis project Ga0181523, IMG submission 119752) | Peatland microbial communities from MTU Mesocosm Facility, Houghton, MI, USA - PEATcosm2014_Bin05_30_metaG | ecosystem: Environmental > Terrestrial > Soil > Wetlands > Peat | place... | reverse complement strand
GTTTCCGGTGGTCATACCGCGAGGGTCACACCCGTTCCCATCCCGAACACGGAAGTTAAGCCTCGCCGGGCCGATGATACTGCACGGGTAACTGTGTGGGAACGTAGGTCGCCGCCGGGATAAATTAGGAAAGGCCCCGATTTTCGGATCGGGGCCTTTTTCTTTCTAGGGATCGCAAATGGAAGAGTCTTCCTCGAAATCCGCATGCTGTTCTCTACCAGCGCAACGAGGAAGAGTTTCGAAATGCGCTTGGCCAGCAGTGCCGACCGGAAACCATCGTCAGGAACCAAGGACAAGCCAGAAATACTGCCAATTTTCCAACAGCGTAGTTTACTATGGAGATTCAGTGCCCAACGATGTGAATCGGCAGTTCTGCGGCGCGACAGATTCGCCAAAGAGTGACGCGGGCAACTCGTCGAGACTCAATCGGTCTCTAAGCAGAACGTGCCAGCCTTGTGATTTGCCAGGATGACGCTTCCTTCTTTAGCGTAGAACGGGGAATTTAGAGAGTGTGTGGGATATCTGGCTATACGCACCGTGATCGTGCATTTGATCCTGCGACGATTAAGGTAGCCACCAATCTTCTAATTCATCGCGGGCCCGATCAGCAGGGCACCCACGAAACCGCCTTGGTGTCACTTGGCGCGGTGCGCTTGAAAATCATCGACCTCTCGGCGGGAGCTCAACCATTCTTCAGCGAAGACCGGAAAACGGTCCTTGTTTATAACGGTGAACTTTACAATTATCGCGAGTTGCGCAAGGAACTGGAGGCACTGGGGCACTCTTTTTCAACCCATAGCGACACCGAGGTTCTCCTTCGAGCTTTTTTGCAGTGGGACACCGGCTGTTTCCAGCGTCTACGTGGGATGTTCGCGGCAGCATTCTGGAAGGAGGACGAGCACCGACTTGTTTTGGTTCGAGACCGGGTAGGAATTAAACCCTTATACATTTGCCGGCATGGCGAGGACATTTATTTCGGATCAGAGCTGAAAACAATCCTGGTACACCCGGAAATCCCCCGACAGCTCGATCTCAGCGCGCTCCATCACTATCTGGCCCTGAATTACGTGCCTGGCCCTTTCACACTTATCGAAGGCATCCACAAATTGCGGCCTGGTCACTTTCTGGAGTGGCGAGACAGCAACGTCCGGGAGGAACAGTACTGGAGACTGCCGCACGTTCGGAATGAAAAATGGACCATGCCCGATGCGCAGTCCGCGCTTGACGAACTTCTGACGCAATCCGTTAAGGAACACTTGCTATCTGATGTGCCGGTGGGGCTCTGGCTCAGTGGTGGTATCGACTCTTCCGCCATTTTGCATTACGCCTCACAGGAAAGCTCGCAGCGAATCAAGACGATTTCCGTCACGTTCCGCGGACGGAGTTTCGATGAAACGCCTTACATCCGCCAATTGGTCGAGCAGTATCAAACAGAACATTACGAATTTGACTTGAACCCGACTCTCGATCTGCCGTCGGCGATCGAAGAACTGGCGTACTATTCCGACGAGCCCTTCGCGGATGCTGGCGCCGTCCCCGTGTGGTTTTTGTCCAAGCTGAGTCGCCAGCGAGTCACCGTCGCGTTGAGCGGTGAGGGAGCGGACGAACTCTTCGGGGGCTACATTACTTATCAGGCGGACCATCTGGCGGGCTACGCCAGGTTGTTGCCAAAGGTTGCGCGGCGTTCACTTCTGGGCGCTCTCCAGTATTGGCCCGTTTCCGATGACAAAATTAGCTTCGAGTACAAATTGAAGCGGTTTTTGGAAGGATCCTTCCTTTCGCCCGACGAGTCTCATGTCTATTGGAACGGCGCGTTTTCCCGAAAGCAACAAGCGGATCTGCTACTGCGAGGGAATCACGCAAGTCCGCAAGACCTCTTCGAAAGCGGTTTGCCCGGAGAGAAGGGCAAAGGAAGCCTGAACCGATTCATGGCATTCGATCAAAAGTATTACTTAACGGATGATCTGCTGCAGAAAGTGGATCGCATGAGCATGGCCCATTCCCTGGAAGTGCGCCCACCCTATCTGGACCACCGCATCATCGAATTTGCCTCTACGCTTCCGGACCGCTTTAAAGTGCGTGGGGGTAACCTCAAAGTCATCCTGAAGCACTTGATGAGGTCGAAGCTGCCGACGAGTGTGATTCATCGCTCCAAGACTGGATTAGATATTCCTGCACAGGATTGGCTGCGGGGACCCCTGCGCGCGTTCCTCGAAGAAACGCTCAGCTCTGACGCTGTGAAGCGGAGTGGGCTGTTTCGCCCCGGCGCGATCGAAAGTTTGAAAAAAGACCACCTGGAACGGCGCGCCAACTGGGGCTACCAGTTGTGGGGACTGATGATTCTCTTTCTATGGATGAAACACTGGAACATTCAAATCTCAAACGAACTGGATCTACCGTCGGCGGCACAGAAAAGCGTTTCGAAAATAGCTTTGTCCTGATCCTGATTGCCGCGGCAGTCTTCTTCGGTTGCATCCTTTCACCACCATCCTTGATGGACGACGTGGATGCAGTCCAGGCGCAGATTGCCCGGAACATGCTGAGCAGCGGCGACTGGGTAATCGCTCGGCTGGATGGTGTTCCGTATCTGGAGAAGTCGCCACTCGTCTACTGGACAATGGCGGTGGCCTATCGCGTTTTTGGTGTACACGATTGGGCCGCGCGAATTCCGGTTGCGCTAGCCGCTGTTCTACTCGCCTGGGTCGCGTATCGCTACGGGCGCTGGGCGTTCGAAGAACGAGCCGGGTATTACGCAGGCGTGGTGCTCGCCACGTGCGTCGGCCTGTTTTTATTTACCCGCATTCTGATACCGGATGTGATGTTGACGCTGACCACTTGCCTTGCGTACTGGGCTTTTCAACGCGCAACGGATCCTGAAGAGCCCCATGAAAAGCGCTGGGCCGCTATCTTGGCGGCAAGCCTCGGCGTAGGCGTGATGCTCAAGGGCCTAATTGCGCTGGTCGTGCCCGGCGGCGGCATCTTCGTGTATCTCCTCCTGACGAAGCAACTGTTTTCCCGGGAACTATGGAAGCGTATGCGCGTGATCTCCGGAGCAGCCATTTTCCTGGTCATTGCCGCACCCTGGCACATCCTGGCCACGTTGCGAATGCCGCCCTATCTCGATTTCACCCTGCATAGCGGACCGGGAGAATACCGCGGATTTTTCTGGTTTTATTTCATGAACGAGCATGTGTTGCGCTTTCTGAATCTGCGTTACCCGCGAGATTACAATACCGTGCCGCGCCTGGCATTTTGGGGATTGCATCTCGTATGGCTCTTTCCCTGGAGCGTTTATTTTCCGGCGGTCTTACGGCAAGACTTCAGGCCGGTCGATCGAGCCGGCAAAACACGGATGCTGGCACTTTGCTGGATCGGATTCCTGCTGGCATTTTTCACATTTTCAACCACGCAAGAGTATTACTCGATGCCTATCTATCCGGCGTTGGCCTTATTGTTGGGTACCGCAATGGCCAATGAGAATTCCTGGACACTCTGGGGCACGCGCGTGCTGGCCTTAATCACGACACTTTGTGCGGCGGCCATCGGTATGATTCTCTACCTGGTCCGTGGCATTCCGGCACCCGGCGATATTTCCACCGCCTTACAACAGCGTCCCGGAACCTATACGCTGTCCATGAGCCACATGGGCGATCTGACGATTCAGTCTTTCGCCTATTTGCGTACACCGCTCTGGCTTGCAGGAGCCGCATTTTTGTTTGGTACTTTGGCCTGTTGGACGTTGCGCGACCGGCGCGTCTATCTGGCCATCGCTGTGATGATGGTGGTGTTCATCCATGCCAGTCGGGTCGCGCTTGTGGTCTTTGACCCTTATCTTTCTTCGCGCCCGCTGGCGGCGGCTCTCGAACGCGCCCCCCACGGAAAGTTGATCATCATCGGCCCGTATTATGGATTTTCGTCCGTGTTTTTTTACACCGACCGCGACGCACTGTTGTGGAATGGGCGGAAGAACAATCTGGAGTATGGATCGTATTCGCCGGGAAGTCCGCCGGTGTTCATTGACGACCGCCAATTTCAATCACTCTGGAACTCCAACGATCGCTATTATGTACTTTCCTCGGAAACCGGAATAAAACATCTGCAAGAAACTGCACCGAGCGACAGGCTGTTCCTTGTAGCCGATAGTGGAACCAAGTCGTTGTATTCGAACCAGCCCACGAACTAGTCGTTTGCCGAGCTATGCTGTGGATAGACGTCCTGCCGGATTGGCGGCGGCATATCGTGGAACTGCTGCGCCTCGGTCGAACCCCCGAGCGCTGTTGTGGAAGCTGTGCCGCTGGTAACGACGTTCTGCACTTCGTCGAAATAACCGGTGCCCACGAAGCGCTGGTGTTTTACCGCCCCGTAGTTGTCCGTTCGCTCACTCTCAAATTCAGCTTCCTGCAATTGCGAATACGCCGTCATGCCGCGCAGCTTGTACTCGCGCGCCAGCTCAAACATGCTGTGATTGAGAGCGTGGAAACCAGCCAAAGTGATGAACTGGAATTTGTAGCCCATCGTGCCTAGTTCGCGCTGGAATCGCGCGATGTCTTGCTCGCTGAGATGCTTTCGCCAGTTGAACGACGGAGAACAATTGTAGGCCAGGAATTTGCCTGGATATTTGGCGTGGATAGCCTCCGCGAAAAGGTCTGCTTCCGCCAGATTCGGCTTGGAGGTTTCGCACCAGATCAGATCCGCATAGGGAGCGTAAGCGAGGCCGCGGGCGATGGCCGCGTCCAACCCCCCGTTCACTTCAAAGAAACCTTCCGGGGTTCGCTTGCCTGTGCAAAATTCGCGGTCGCGCGCGTCGATGTCCGTGGTCAACAGGTTGGCGCTATCCGCGTCCGTACGCGCCATGATCAGTGTGGGCACGTCCATGACGTCGGCAGCCAACCGCGCGGCCACAAGCTTTTGAATGGCCTCTGTCGTGGATACCAAAACCTTGCCACCGAGGTGGCCACATTTCTTCGCGGACGAAAGCTGATCCTCGAAATGCACGCAAGCCGCGCCAGCTTCAATCATGGCCTTCATCAGCTCGAACGCGTTTAAATTCCCACCGAATCCGGCTTCCGCATCGGCAACCATCGGTGCAAACCAGTATTTGCCGTTTTTGCCCTCGGCGTGATGAATCTGGTCAGCGCGCAGCAAAGCTTGGTTGATTCTCCGCACGAGGTTAGGAACGCTGTCTGCCGGGTACAAGCTCTGGTCCGGATACATCTGTCCGGAGAGATTGGCATCGGCAGCGACTTGCCAACCACTGACATAGATAGCCGGAAGACCGGCGGCGACTTGCTGGATGGCCTGGTTTCCGGTCATCGCGCCCAGAGAGGCGACATAGTGCTCGCTGTGGAGAAGGCTCCACAGGCGTCGCGCACCTAGCCGAGCCAGGGTGTGTTCGACCTGCACGGTGCCGCGAAGCCGTTCGACGTCTTCGGCGCGGTAGGGCCGCTCGATGCCGATCCAGCGGGGATCCGACTGCCACCGTCTCTCCAATTCCTGAGCGATAGGATTTTTCGGCGAGGCCATGCTTGCATCTCCTTGTGAGCAGCGCCGGCGAGCTACCCGGCACCCTGCAGTGTGCTTCAGTGGACTGCGATTGTGGAGAAAAGAAGGTGGTCAGTCAAACAGATTATCGCTATCATAGTGATAGATAATATTTATCGGTACGCCTGGTACGACGACAAAGTGCGGGTCGAAGAGGTAGGCGCCCATGGAGATCGTACAACTTGAAACTTTTCTGGCGGTTGCAAGCTACGGAGGCTTTCATCGCGCGGCGGCGGCGTTGCGCGTCAGCCAGCCGGCCGTCAGCGCTCGGATCCAGGCATTGGAAAACTCCCTTGGTACTCGTTTGTTCGAACGCGGGCCGACAGGGTTTTCTCTTTCACCCGGAGGCAAGATTCTGCGCTCGCATGCAGAACAGCTTTTGCGGCAGGTGGCCGTGGCACGGCAAGCGGTGCACGAATTAAGGCCGGCATCGAGCGGCGCCTTGCCGATCGCCGCCTCGCTTTCCATTTGTACCTATTTGCTGCCGGAGGTCCTCAAAAAATATCAGACGGATCATGCCGATGTGCTCGTTAGCGTACGCAGTGGCAATTCGGCGCAGGTTTTAAAAATGGTTCTGGATGGGGAAGTCGAATTCGGGCTAGCCCGTTCCCTTCATCATCCGGAAGTGGAAACGATCAGCTTGCGCGATGATCCGTTGATGCTCGTGGGACATCCGCGGCATCCAGCAACGACAAAGCGAAAGATAAGTCTCGAGGAACTGGAGTCCTTGCCGCTGATTGCGTACGATCGTGGCTCGAGCGATTGGACGCTCATGAATGGACTGTTTCGGCGGGCCGGGTTGCTGCCAAACATCGTCCTGGAAGTGGAGACCATCGAGGCGTGTTTGCGAATGGTGCTGCGAAAACTGGGACTGGCGTTTCTACCGCAAATTGCGGTGCACGACGAATTGCGAAGGAAAAAACTGGTGACCCTGGAACTGACCGATGCGGAGTCCTTGCGGCGAAGTCTGGACGTGATTGTGCCGCGGCGGAGGCCGTTGTCGCGAAGCGCGCAGAGTTTGCTCGAGAAGCTGCGGGAGGCAACGCGAGGAGTTCCAGAAAGGAAAGCACGGCAGGGTCGGTAACCCCAGGCAGGCGAGTTCATGCGACTCGCTTGTTTTTGCGCCTCGGCATACAATCAGCGTTCCTAAGAAAGCGAAGCAATGACACCAGCAAAGCAGACTGTACTCATTACCGGCGGAACAGATGGCTTGGGCAAGGCCATGGCGCTTCTTCTGGCGGAACGCGATTACCGCGTTTTTGCGGCCGGCCGCTCTGCGCAAAAGCGCGCGGAACTTGATCGTATCGCTGCACAGAAGAATTTGCCCCTAGAGACAGTGGAGTTGGACGTCTGCGACGATGGCTCAGTGGAACGCGCGGTCGAAATGGTCTTGCAGAAAAGTGGCAGCCTCGACGTATTGATCAATAATGCCGGCGTGGCCTACGTGGCCACCATCGAAGATCTCCGTATGGAAGATTGGCACCGCCAATTTGAGACAAATTTTTTTGGCGTTGTGCGGGTAACCCAGGCCGTATTGCCGCACATGCGTGAACGTGGAAAAGGACGCATCGTACTAATCAGTTCCGTCGCGGGGCTGATTACTGCGCCCGCGCAAGGCGGTTATAGCGCCACCAAACATGCCGTCGAAGCCTTGGGTAATGCCTTGCGGCTTGAGATGGGTTCATTCGGCATCCAAACAATTTTGATTGAACCGGGATTCATCATGACGGGGATCCAGCAGGCCGCGCAGGAACTGGCCAGACCCTACGATCACAAGATCAGGACCGGTCCCTACGCTCGTCTATACGCCGCGTTCTTGTCGAGCGCCCAGAACGCAAGCGCGAGCTCGAAGACCACGCCGGAAGACTGCGCGCGTGTGGTACTAGAGGCGATCGAAACGCCGATCCCAAAGGCACGCTACGGTGTCACACCCATGGCCAGGTATGTAAAATGGGCCAAGCGCTTACTCAGCGATGGCGTAATGGATCGCATGTCCCTGCGTAGATTTGGCGTCCGCGACTGAAGCGATTCAAGCACCGGCCGGCTTCTTGCTAGCTACGGGTTAGAAACCTGAAACGACAGACTGTTCTCGCGCAACTGTTCCCATTTCTTGCGCCAGGCGTCGTGGATGGGGCTCTCCGCATAATCGGCAGCCGCTTCTGCATTGGTAAATTCGATTACATACACGCCGTCGAAATCGCGGATCTGGTTACGTTCGGTCTTCAGCCAGATATTCTTAACGCCAGGGATTTTTGCCGCCATATCCTTGATGCCGGCGATTGCCTGTTCCTGATCGTTCAGGGAAGTGGTCGCACGGAATTTGTAGGCGACCACGTGGATCACCGTTTTCGGCTGACCGAATTTGTTCAGCGCCGCGACACTGTGGGTGGCGAAACTCCCCAATGCCAGCCCGGCGAGAAACAGCGCGCATCCCCCCAGCACGGATAGCGTCCGGCAGTTCAGTATTGACATGGCAGTCCTCCCCGGTGAAAACCTTTCCAGTTTATGAAAGTCCCGCGAATGCAGCAACCGCATCTGCCGATGAAATTTGACGCTGAAGAACGGTGCGTTTAGGCTAAAACCGGGGCGGGGGAGACGAATGAAGCAAATTATCCGTTGGATTCTGGTGCTGAGCTGCGGGTTGGCAACGTCAAAGGATAGTGTGGCGCAAAACCATGCGCAAACGAACCAGGAGGCGCGCGCCATCTTTCAGCAGTTGATTGAGATCAACACCACGGAATCGGCTGGAAGCGTTACCAAAGCTGCTGAAGCCATGGCAAAACGCCTCCGCGACGCAGGCTTCCTCGAAAAAGACGTCCTTGTGGCTGGTCCGGACGAGCGCAAGAAGAACTTGGTTGTGCGGCTCAGAGGCAGCGGTCAACGAGCTCCCATCCTCTTCATCGGACACCTAGACGTTGTGGAAGCGCGACGTGAGGACTGGAGCATGGACCCGTTCAAATTCATCGAGCAGGGCGGTAATTTCTACGGCCGAGGCACGCGGGACATGAAGGCGGGCGATGCGATTTTGATGATGAGCATCCTGCGCTTGAAACGGGAAGGCTACCAGCCGGATCGCGACCTGATCGTGGCGCTGACTGCGGATGAGGAGGCTGGCGATTCCAATGGGGTTGACTGGCTGCTAAAGGAGCACAAGGACTGGATCGACGCGGAATACTGCATCAATCTGGATGGCGGCGAGTTTGAAAGACTAAGAGGGGAACGCGTCCTTGCCGGTTTACAGGCGAGCGAAAAAGTTTATGCGGACTACCAATTCGAAACCACAAACCCCGGGGGTCATAGTTCTATCCCCGGACCCGACAACGCCATCTACGAACTAGCGGCGGCCCTCAGCAAGCTCGAGAAGTATTCCTTCCCCATCAGGTTCAACGAAGTTACGCGAGGTTATTTCTCGCAAACTGCCGGGTTCACGTCGGGCCCCTTGGCTAGCGACCTTCGGGGAGCGGCTCAAGAACCGCCCATTCCATCTGCCATTCAGCACTTGTCGGCTATCCCCTATTACAACGCCCTGCTGCGCACGACCTGCGTAGCCACCATGCTTACCGGCGGTCACGCGCCGAATGCGCTGCCACAATCGGCAAGGGCCACGGTGAATTGCAGAATCTTTCCAGGAGAAGATCCCGAGGAGGTGCGCAGAACGCTCGAGCGCGTTGTAGCCAATCCCAAGCTGGGGGTGACCGTGATTCCGGAAAAAACGGCGGACGGCAAACTGATCCCCATCGTTGCCGTTCCACCCTCAGCGCTCTTACCGGAATTGACGAACGCCCTCGAACGCACGCTCTCCACCATGTGGTCCGGCATGCAGGTGGTGCCAACCATGTCCACCGGCGCTACGGACGGAAAGTACTTGCGAGTCGCCGGTATTCCCACCTTTGGAATTGCTTGCATGTTTTTTGACATGGAGGATGACCGCTCCCACGGAAAGGACGAGCGGGTGGGCGTCGAGGATTACTACGACGGCGTGGAATTCGGATACCGATTCATGAAGGAGCTCTCGTCGAAGTAGTCTTCCATCGAAAGCAGACATCGCATCCAGGATGCATCAGAAAAACAAGAGCCCCCAAAACTCAGGGGCTCTTGTAGTTCGAGAATAAGCGTTGCTCAGGGTTTTGTCGGATCGGGTGGCTCACCCGGCTTCCCGTCTTGGGGGGCCGCGGCGCTGGCCGCAACCGGCTTGGCTGCATCCGCACCATAGCGCATCAGGTAGGGCATAAACGGAGTCACTTCGAAGGGCATCTTCTCGCGTTCGGCCACTGTGCCCACTGGCTTGCTCTTGATCAATTCCAGCTTGTCGTTCCACGGATCGATCTTCACGCGCCCGCCCAGTGGCAGCGCGGCGATCTTCTGTGGGTTTTGCTTGGGGTCTACCGGCACCGTGGACTTCAGATCATTAATCTGAGGAACGCGATTGCCAAGGTGGCCGCTAATCAGATTAGGAATTTCCTTTTGCCGCGCATCGAGCGCTTGCAAGAAGAGCCCGGCGTTGCCCAGTTGGTTCTTGTAGGGCGAATTGTTGAGAATCTGCATGGCCTTGGAATTCGCGGCGGCTTCCTCTTCGGGAGTGCGCGAAAATCCAAAGTGGCGGAATGTGTCTTTGTCGTCCACCAGCAGCTGATCGAAGAATGCGTACTGTGAGTCGAGGCGGTGGCCCAGAACCACGTGGCTCAATTCGTGAGCGAGCATCGTGGCGAGGCTGGCTTCGTCTGGGAGTACGTCGATCAGGCCGCGGCTGAGTACGATCGTATGGCCGACCGTGAACGATTCCAGGGTCGAAGTCATCAGAACGCGGCAGCGAACTTCGGGATCGAGATCAATATTGTTGGTGACTTCCAGGTTGTTGACTACCGTTTCCAGGACCTTGTCAACCTCCCCCTTGGGGGCCATCAAGCCGATGCGCTCGAGGCGATCGGTGATGTTGTCCTCCGCTTGGCGGTCCCAGGAGCGCTGCGCCTGGATCGGAGAAAGATCGTTGTTCGTCTTGGTATCGTCGTTGACCGGAGTTTCCACGAGAATCTTGCTCAACTCTTCTTCCTTGGAGGAGTTGCTCAGGTTGTAGCCCCACAGGCGCGTCTGCGCCTTGAAGTCCAGCTTCTTGCTGAGGGCGTAGTGAAGATCTTTCTCTTCGCTATAGACGAAAGTGGGCAGCCAAAGGCCTGGCTGCACGTTGGTGCGCCAGCTGTCAAAGTGGAAGTACCAGCTGGAGTGGCCGTTACCGTTGTAAGACCCGTTGAAGCGCACGATGTGATAATCCTGATCCTCCACCCAGATGCGGCCAAGGAATCGGCCGTGGTTGTTCTTCTCATTCGGGGTGACGTCAAACACCAGGCAGCGCACTTCGCCTAGGAACTCGCGGCGCACATAATCAAACTTGTAATGCTGCTTATCGAATCCATTTGTGTCGATGAAGATCATCTGCAGGAAGCCGTCCGGCAGGAATTGCATGGCAAAGCTGAAGAAGTTACCAATGGAACCGACAACCTTCTTCCCTTTGCTCGAAGTATCGTTCAGCGGCACCAAGCTGACACCCTTCTGGAAGTTGGCGCGGCCAAGGAAATATTTGTCCCCTGCGGGTACTTCGCCGAGGTCCTTGTCAGGCTTGAGATTCTGGATGTACGTTTCCACCAACGGCGAGTAATTGCGGATCTGGCCGTACAGGTGTTGTTCGTTGGTGATCACGCGATCCAGCACCTGGTCCATCGTGCGTGGCTGGTCGGGTGTCGGGACCGGTGGGGTATTCGCCACGGCCGGAATGCTTGCGCATACTCCGAGCAGCAGCACCAGGGTGTATTTCGAGAACATTCGCATAATCATTTCTCCCTCAGTAAGCCAGCCGGAATTCGATACGGACACGGGCCGGAAAATCCACCGGCTCGCTCTGGCGTTTTGCCGGCTTGAACTTTATTTGTTGTGCGGAACGGACAGCCGAATCATCCAGGCCGTGCCCTAAACCGCTCACTACTCGATTGATTTGGATCGTGCCGTTCGCTAGGAATACCAAGTCGATGACCACGTCGCCCTCGACTCTCATGCTGCGCCCCTCGGCGGTGTATTCAGGCCTCGGCTTGTCCAAAATTTCTGGGGGCGTGTCGGCGGGGCCGGAAGCACCGGCCTTCTTCTTTGGTGCCTCGGTCGAAGTGTCTGTGGCGGAAAATCCGCCGGCGACCACCGTACCCTTCTTGCCGCCGCCACCGGCCGGAGGAGTAGCCGTGCCATTGCCGAAACCTGTGCTGGCTACTGTTCCTCGAATTCCCTCTTTGCCGCCGGTTCCATTCCCGTAACCCTCACCACCAGGAAGCGCCGGCGAGCCGAGCCGGTTCACATTCGTGGCGTGATTCGGATCGCCCTTGCCGGCGATACCGTTGGGATCGCCAAAGCCGCCCGTCTGCACTTTTTCGACAGGAGCGTTGACGGTTGCAGGTGCGGCGCTCCCCGTTCCGAGGTTGCCCACCTTTACGTCGTCCTTCGGACGCTTGGGGCCGTTTTCTTTTGTATCAATTTTGACGGGATCGAACGTGGGATTCACATCCGGGGCTTTCACTTCCACTTTTTCAATCTTGGGTTGCACCGTCTTCGGGGCCGCCAAATTCGCAAAGATGTGAGGTTGCTGGGGGTTCAGTTTTGGAGGTTCTACCGGAACCTCGGGCTTCACTTCTACTTTGGGAGCCACCGCTTTGACTTTGGGTGGAGGTGGTGGCGGGGGAGCCACGGGGATTTCGGTCATCGGCTGAGCGATGGGAGTGGTCGTATAAAAGTGAATCGCGGTCTTCATACCTTCTGGATAAAGCAAAGGTACAAGAATGAAGAAAGCCAATATCGACATCTGAAGAATGGCGCTAGCGCCTACGCGGCCCCAGTTCGGCTTCTGTTCCGGCAGCAAGGCGAGGCGGGCGGGAATAGGCTTGGTCCCGATCTGCTGCTTCCAGGCATCGGTATTCGTAGCGCGGCCGCGACTGGCGTTGAATCCAACGCCGAGCGATGTTCTTCTTGGTGGATCAACGATCATTGTGGTCATCCGCTTGCCGCCTCATGCGAGAATTCCTCCCGGAGACCTGATTCCAGGGAATCAAGTGAATGCAAATTCGGAAGGCTCTTGGTGCCAGTACGAGCGTACTGACTGGCAAGAAACCGCCGAATAGGACTTTCGTACTAAAGACGCGTACTCGCTAATGACAATGCGAGTGCACACTTGAGGACGAAAGGTTACCGGAATAAACCCGCCGAGGCGAATTTCGTTGCGGGACGGGGGGCGCAACACTCCATAGGATACCGCAACTCCAGACGGAGAGACCCGTAGATTTATGCACCGGTTTCCTCCAGGGGGGTACGTCGTTGGATGCAGGAGTTGCCTAACCTATGTTCGTCACTCAGAGGTTCAAAAAGGGGTTAAGTCCTTTGAAATCAGTTTAGGCTATGGCTGAGTTTTCACTACATCTTAAGATCTGAGTGGGCTCGAGCAGCTCCGGCCACTGCACT
>Ga0181523_10003983_pt1 | contig 13054 bp, 10 predicted proteins | sample PEATcosm2014_Bin_43_FD_119752 | JGI IMG/M metagenome (GOLD analysis project Ga0181523, IMG submission 119752) | Peatland microbial communities from MTU Mesocosm Facility, Houghton, MI, USA - PEATcosm2014_Bin05_30_metaG | ecosystem: Environmental > Terrestrial > Soil > Wetlands > Peat | place... | reverse complement strand
TCTGACGGGAGGAGCGAAATCGAGTTTCCCGTCGAACCAGGGCTTTACTGTATGTTGATCGGTGGAGACCACATCGCTGAGATGTCCGGGTTGCAACGATCGCAAATGCGCATCGACCAGCTCCGCGGCCACAACCGCGTTGCTTTCTTCGCCGCGCTGGACGGAAACGATTTGCCAGCCAACCGAGATAACCAGAAGAATAGCGGCGGCAATCGCCAGCCATCGCCAAGTGCCGCCGTCCGAGGCGAACTGGATCGGGCGAGCAGGAGTTACATCCGCAAGAATTTTCTTGCGAAGCGAGGCCGGCGCTTTCTCATAAAGCTGTGCAGCGTTCATGGATGAGCGCAGATCCTTCAGCGACGCGAGAGCGCCAGCGCACTCTGCGCAATGTTCAATGTGGCGCTCGAATTCCGCTGCATCTAACGCATCCAGCTCATTGTCGAAGTAAGCATGAAGAACGGTGTCAGCTCGGTCACAACTCATGGCTGGCCTCCTTGCTGGCGGGGTCAGCAAGCACCAACTGAAGCTGCCGGCGGGCGCGGGAGAGCGTGGACATGACCGTACCAATGGGAATCGAAGTAATTGTGGCAATTTCCTTGTACGAACAACCTTCCAGTTCGCGGAGCACAATCACCTCCCGATAGCGAGGCGGCAAGGACCCAAGTGCGCGCGTAAGCCGCTCGCGATTGTCACCGGCAATGGCGAGCGTTTCGGGCGTTGGCCCCGGGAGACCGTGCAACTCTTCGTCGAACTCGGTCATTTCATTCACGCGCCGATTCTTCTCCAGCCAGGTGTAGCAGGTATTCCGCACGATCTGCAGCAGCCAGGCGCGCAGATCACCTCCATGAAAACCGTGGAAGAAACGGTACGCGCGCAGAAGCGCTTCTTGCGAGGCGTCTTCGGCGTCCGCGCCACTGCGTAAAAGCCAGCGGGCCAGATTGAAAGCGGCGTCAAGATGCGGCAAGACAAGCATCTCGAAGCGCGCCTGATCCTGCGAGTCCAGCACGTCCGAACCTTTCTCATGGACAGGGTTGCTCATTTATAAGGACTGACCCAGCCACGATTTTATTCCATTCCGCGGGCATTTTAATTGACGAATAAAAAGGGCCATTCGGGAGATTTGGAGGAATAAAGAACCGAGTGCCGTGGTCTATACGAATGAAACACGTCCGAGAGCGGGGCGGGCACCCCAACCCGCGGGCCCCGCGCCGCTCTTTTAAGAAAACGCACATGGACGAAATCAGCGCCGTGCCGGAGACAACTAAAGCCGAGGGGGAATTATGGTGGAGAACACTAAGGACGAGCTTCTGCATGATCACAACCACGATGGAATAGACCGGCGGGGATTCTTGAAATGCATGGCCTGGGCGGGGACGGGGGCTCTCTGCGTAATGCAGGGCGGCGTACTGAAGTCCTACAGCCTCAGTCAGATGTCGAGGTTGGACGGCAAGCCTGCTATGGGCGAGTTGAGCTTTGTGCAAATCAGCGATAGCCACATGGGATTCAACAAGGCGGCGAATCCGGATGTTGTGGGGACACTGAAGGCAGCGGTGGACAAGATAAATGGTCTCGCCACGACGCCGGAATTCATGCTGCACACGGGCGACATCAGCCATCTTTCAAAACCGGAAGAATTCGATACTGTCGATCAGATTCTGAAGGGCGCGACGCCCAGGGATGTGTTCTTTGTGCCGGGCGAGCACGACATGCTGAACGATGACGGCAAGCAATACATCGCACGCTACGGAAAAGGCGCGAACGGCGCCGGTTGGTACAGCTTCGACACGAAGGGCGTGCATTTTATCGGCCTGGTGAACGTGCTGAATTTGAAGGCTGGCGGGCTGGGCACGCTCGGCCTCGAACAACTCCAATGGATGAAGAATGACGTCAAGCATTTGAAGCACAGCACGCCGATCGTAGTGTTCGCGCATATTCCTCTGTGGTCGGTCTATCCGGATTGGGGCTGGGGCACGGATGACAGCGGGCAAGCCTTGGCATATCTGAAGAAGTTCGGCTCCGTAACCGTGTTGAACGGCCACATTCACCAAACCATGCAAAAGGTCGAGGGCAACGTGACATTTCATACGGCGGCCTCAACCGCATTTCCGCAGCCGCAACCGGGCAAAGCAGATTCACCGGGGCCGATGAAGGTGCCGGCAGAGCAGTTGAAAAGCTTGTTGGGAATTACTCATGTAGATTGCGTGCGGGGCCAGCATGCGCTGGCGGTAGTTGACTCAACACTTGGTTAGATCGAGAAAAACCGTTCGAAGCAAGAAAATCAATCCTGAGTAAATCCGGAAAGGACAAAACAATGATCAGAAAATGTTTGCGCATTGCAGGTTTGGCGGCGGTAATCGTTGCGGCTGTGCTGCTATTGATCGCGGCGCTCTACGTTTCCGCTCATGCTCAACAGCCGGCCCCGGCGTCCGCTGAAGTGAAAGTCGATAATTTCAGCTTTGGCCCGGGAACGTTGACCGTGGCTGCAGGAACAACGGTGACCTGGACCAACCGCGATGATATTCCCCATACGGTTGTCAGCACGGATGGCGTGTTCAAATCCAAGGTGCTCGACACCGATGATAAGTTCTCGTTCACCTTCACCAAGGCTGGAACCTATCCCTACTTCTGCTCTATTCACCCCAAAATGACCGGCAAGGTAGTGGTGCAGTAGGAGGACAACTACCGGTAGTGGCTGCGTGCCAGTCGGTCTGGACACAAACGGCGCTGAATGGCGGCGAGCCACTCAGCCAACCCTGGCATGAGCCCTGCCAAATCCCATTATCCCACCGCGTAAGGCGTTGTCCGGATGCTGTTTGCTTCTGTCCCTTCACCCCCCATTCGAGGCCCTTCCCCCGCTCAACTGATGGTATGTTGCTATGGCTAGCGGATAGGGCTGGTCGGGAACTTTCTGCCTGCTTTTCTGGAATTACAAGGGTGAAGCTAGGGTCTATCCCCCGGCCCCGGCGCAACTGGATTAGGTAACTATCGTGCCCGGCCCTGCGTCTCTATAAATGAGCAGCTCTACTAAAGAAAGAAGCCTTATGCATAAAAAGCACGTCTGTATCTCGAGCTTATTGTTTTTGATCCTCGCAACGTCGATTTGGGCTCAGACCCCGGATGCGTCTCCTCTGGCTCAAGAACAAGGTGTACCCCCCGCCGGTGGCCGCGGCCAGGGCAGGGGCGGACCCATGGAAGGTCACGGTGTCGCGGGAAAGATCACCGCCATTTCCAAAGGTTCAATGGAACTGACCAAGCAGGACGGGACTTCCGTAACCGTAAAACTAACGGATGCAACCGAATTCCGCAAGGATCGCCAGCCTGCCAAAATTGCCGATTTCAAAGTCGGCGATCTTGTCTTTGTGCGTGGCGAGGAGAATGCCGACCACTCGTACACCGCTCAGATGATTGGGGCGCGCTCCAGTAACGGCCCCGGGGGCGGCGGCTTTGGAGGAGGAGGCGGTGGGTTCGGCGAAATGGGCAAAGACTATGTTGCCGGCGAGGTGAAATCGGTTGACCCGCCGAACGTGACTGTGTTGCGCACGGATAATGTCACGCAAACTCTCGAACTCAACGAAGATACTTCTCTTCGCAAGGGACGCGACAGCATCACCATGGCCGACATTCATCCCGGCGACCACGTGGTCATCCGCGGCGCCTCGCAAAATAATGTCTTCGTCCCCAAGAATGTAATGGTTCTTTCCGCTGAACAATGGGAACGCATGCAGCAGATGGTGAGCGGCAGAGGCGTACCTTCCGGTGGTGCGCCCGCCAATGCTCCGGCGAACAATCCACCGAAACAGTAGCTCGAAGAGGGAGTGCAAGTTGAAGGCAATTCTTCGCGGCATACCTATCTTTGCCTTGGTCGCGCTTCTCCTCGCCCTGCCCTTGCAGGCGCAAGAATCGGCCCCGGTCCCGTCCGCGCCGCCTTCGAGTTCCGTGAACCCAGCTCCACCCAGTACCGCTACCCCCACTTATGAAATCACCGGCATCGCGCGCACGGGCAAGACTCCCCTGCCCGGCGCGGCAGTTTCCGCCGCCAACACCCTTACCGGCAAAAAGTATGCTGCCGTGACCAACACCGACGGGAAGTTTTCATTCACTGGCATTGTTCGTGGCCGCTACGTTTTACGCATCGAATTCATGGGCTTTGCTCTTTTTACGCAGGAGTTCGTGCTCAATCCGCAGAATCCTGCTGCAAAAGTGGATGCTGAATTGTTGCTTGCATCTCGACAACAACAGCAATCCAATAGCTCTGCCGCGAGCTTCGCTGCCGCTGCCCGCGGTTTTCAGAACCTCGCCGTGGACAGCACACTCTCCTCACTGGGCGGAGACAATTCCGGCTTGGGTGCAACGGGCGCGTCTGGCGCCGCACAGAACAACAGCGATTTTTCAAGTCTGCCGATGAATGGGGCAGGCGTGGACGCCCCCACGGAATCCGTCAGCATCAGCGGCGCGCAAGGCCGCACTCAGGACTTCGGCGGAGGCAGTGAAGATGAGTTGCAGCAGCGCATCCAGGAATTCCGCGATCGCGTGCAAAGCGTTGGTGGCCCTTTCGGTGGCGGGCCTGGCTTCGGTGGTCCCGGCGGCCCGGGTGGCGGAGGCATCGCAATTGGCAGGATCGGCGGCCGCGGCTTCAACATCAACCAACCGCACGGCACGCTGTATTTTTCGGACGACTACTCTGCTCTCGATGCCACGCCCTACGCGCTGAACGGAACCCCCGCCATCAAGCCGCAATACAACCAGTCGCACTTTGGCGCGAATGTCGGTGGGCCATTGAAAATTCCCAAGATTTACGACGGAAGCAACAAATGGTTCTTCTTCGCCGGCTGGAACGGATCACGCGGAGATTCCCCTTACGATTCTTTCTCTCGCGTGCCAACTGCGGACGAGCGCAATGGCAATTTTTCCGGTGCCACCTACAACGACGGCACCCCGGTTCAACTATTCAATCCCGTTACCGGGCAGCAGTACCAATACAATGGAGTCCTCAACGCCCTTGATCCATCCTTGATTAGTTCAGCGGCCAAGTCTCTGCTCCAATACATTCCCGTGCCCAACATGCCCACCACCGCGGGCGGACAGAATTTCCAGTACCTTACTTCGGCCCAAAGCGATTCTGACGCCGTGACCTTCCGGTTGATCCACAATTTCGGGCCCCCTCCCAGTCCCACGGCACGCGGCGGCGGGGGCAGAGGTGGCGGACGGCGGCAACAAAACAACATCAATTTTGGTCTCAATTGGGCGCGCAGCTCGACAAACACCGTAAGTCAATTTCCGTCGCTTGCGGGAGCCACGGGCACGCAAGGCTTGAACGCCAGCGCCGGGTGGACCTACGGCAAGAACCGCTTCAATAATATTTTCCGCGTGGGATACAACCACAATCACGTTTCCACCACGAACCTCTATTCCAATGTCCTCGACGTCGCTGGCTCCGCGGGCGCGGGCATCAACGGGATTTCCAGTGCTCCATTCGATTGGGGCCTGCCGGGAATCAGCTTCACCTCGTTTGGCGGTCTCAACGACCCTACACCCCGCCGCGAACTCGATCAAACCTACACCGTTTCCGACACCGTCTCCTGGAATCACGGCAAACACAATTGGCGCTTTGGCGGTGACTATCGCCGGATTCTTCAGAGCTTCCGCTCCGCCAGAAACGCGGAAGGAAGTTTTATCTTTACCGGTTTTGCCACTTCTCAATACGCCACTGGCAGTACGCAACCTCAACCTGACACCGGCTACGATTTTGCGGACTTCTTGCTCGGTTATCCCCAGCAAACTTCCTTGCAGTACGGCGCCACTTCTTACAATTTTCGCGGTAACTCCTCCGACCTTTTTGTGCAGGATGACTGGCGCATTTTTGCAAAACTGTCGCTGAATCTTGGCGTACGCTATGAGTTCGTCGGCCCGTTCACCGAAGCCCAGGACCGCATCACCAATTTGGAGGTTGGTCCGGGATTCACCACCGCTGTGCCTGTCGTTCCCGCGGGGGCTGTCTTGCCGCCAGGCTCGGGGATATACGCTGTCTCCTCCAATCCGTCCCTCCTTAATCCAGACCGCAATAATTTCGCGCCACGCCTCGGCGTTGCCTGGAGACCCCTCCAGAAGACGGTTGTTCGCGCGGGATATGGCATCAACTACAACCTCGCTCAGTACAGCACCATGATTCAGAACTTCGCCTTTCAACCCCCTTTCGCCAACGCCGCGACGAATGCCACTAATGTCAGTGGTCTTTCCGGTTCGACGCCGCTCACTCTTACCAACGGTTTCCCCACTCTTACGCAAGGCACTGTTTCCAATAATTTCGCCGTCGATCCAAATTACGCTCTTGGTTATGTGCAGATCTGGAATTTGGATCTCCAGCGGGAAGTGCGCGGCAACGTGGTCCTCAACATTGGCTACAACGGCTCGAAAGGCACGCGCTTGGATACCGAACGCGCCTTGGTCATCGGCGACAATCAACCTTTCACTTACGAGTCCTCCGAAGGAAACTCGACTCTCAATGCCGCGTCTGTTCGTGTTCGCAGGCGCATGTCCAAGGGCTTGGGTATCGGCGCTCAGTACGTGTTCTCCAAATCCCTTGACGATGCTTCTTCCATCGGTGGCGGGGGCGTCGTTGTCGCTCAGAATCCTTCCGATATCTCGGCGGATCGCGGGTTTTCCAGTTTCAATCAAACGCACAAGTTCACCGGCAACTGGATGTACGATCTTCCCTTTGGCGAGAACCATCTCCTTGCCCAGAAAGGCACCATCTCCCACATTCTTTCCAATTGGCAATGGAGCGGCGACTTTACCGTCGCTTCCGGCCTGTACTTCACTCCCAGCGTTCTTGGAAACGATGTGGACATCGCTCGCGGCGTCACTGGCTCGCTTCGCGCCAACCTTGTGGCTGGGCAATCCATTTCACTCCCGACTCCAACTGTGCGGGAATGGTTCAACACGGCCGCATTTTGCGACCCTGGCATCAACTGCACCAACCCCACTGATTCACCGTATGGCGATGCCAATCGAAATTCCATCGAGGGACCTGGAACAATCACCGCGGACATGACTATCAATCGCACCATTCCTATCAAGGAATCCCGCTCTCTCGATTTGCGCTTTACGGCCAGCAACGTCTTCAATCACGTGAATTACAGTTCCATATCTACCGCGGTGAACTCCGCGACCTTCGGCGAAGTTATTGCCGCGGGGAGCATGCGCCGTGTCACGATGCAAGTTCGTTTTCGTTTCTGAGATATGAGACTCATGCGACGCATAAGAAAAACTCTCTCGATATTGGCTGCGGCGGCGCTGCTTTCCCCGGGCGCGCAGCTTATCGCTCAGGACACCGGCCGTCTCGCCACCAGTCAGGGCGTGATTCAAGTCACCACCGAACTCGTGCTTGTGAATGTCGTCGCTCGCGACAAAAGGGGAAATGTAATCAAGGATTTGAAAAAAGAGGACTTTACCCTCTACGAAGACGGCAAGAAACAGCAGATTTCCAGTTTCGATTTTGAGGACGTCGATCAATTGCCCGCCACTGCCGGCACGACGGTCTCTGGCGCCGCCCCGGCAACCCCGGGAACTCTCCTTCACTCCACCAAGAAAGCGCCGCCCACCCTCGATGCTCGCGATCGCCGCCTGATTCTTCTTTTCTTCGATTTCTCCGCAATGCAGCCCGAGGATATTGACCGCTCCGTGGACGCGGCAAAAAAATTCGTTCACGAAAAGATGCAGCCCGCTGATCTTGTCGCCATCGTCTCGCTCGCCACCAACATGCACGTGGACTGCGACTTCACCGATGACCAGGCAAAGCTCGCCGCCATTCTCGCTAGTTACAGTGCCGGCGAAGGGCAGGGCTTCGACAACGGAACAACGGGTACTTCCGAAGGCACCGCGGAAACCGGCGGCTCGTTCACCGAAGACGACACCGATCTCAATACGTTCAATGCCGATTTCAAGCTTCTCGCCCTACAGTCGCTGATGCAGTCGCTCGCCAAGCTTCCCCAGAAGAAGAGCGTCATTTATTTCAGCAATGGCATCACGCAATCCGGCGTCGATAACCAGGCTGCTTTGCACGCCGCAACCGCCGCTGCCGTTAAGGCCAACGCCTCCATCTATTCCCTCGACGTTCGCGGGCTGCAAGCTTTCCCACCGGGCGGCGAAGCGCAGAACGCCAGCCTGCACGGCCAATCCGCATACACGGGCGCGTCCATCCTCAACGATCTGAACGGCAACGCCGCTTCACAAGACACCCTCGCCACCCTCGCCGCCGATACCGGCGGCAAAGCCTTCTTCGACTCCAACGATTTCAGCGGCGTCTTCTCTCAGGTTCAGAAGGACAGTTCTGTCTATTACGTTCTTGGGTTCACCAGCAACAATCCCGCGAAGGACGGCCGCTTCCGGCATCTGAAGGTCACCGTGAACCGTCCGGACCTGAAACTTGATTTCCGTTCCGGCTACTACGCGGGCCGCGACTTCGAGCACCTGAACAAAGCTGACCGCGAACAGCAACTGGAAGACGAGATGGCCGCCCAGTTGCCCCGCGTGGATGTGCCTGTCTTTGCTGGCACCTCTTATTTCCGAAAGGATGAATCTCACTACTACCTGGCCGTTTCCCTTATCATCCCCGGTTCACAAATTCCCTTCGTTACCGAGAAAGACAAAGACAGCGCCACCATTGACATCATCGGAGAAGCTCTGGAAAGCGGTAAATTCCCGGTTGGCCGTCTGCGCGACACGGTGAAACTTGCCGTCGAGAGCACTCGCGAGGTTCGCCGCAAGAATGTTCAGTACAACACCGGCTTCCTGCTTGCCCCCGGCAGCTATCACCTCAAGTTCGTGGTCCGCGAAAATCGAACTGGGCGCATGGGTACGTTTGAGACCGACGTGCGCATCCCGGATCTGCGCAAAACGCCTTTAAAGATGAGCTCCGTTGTGTTGAGTAGCCAGCGCGTCCCAGCCACTGGCAAAAATACGGGTGCCAACCCGTTGGTACGCGACCAGATGGAGCTGGTGCCCAATATCACGCACGTCTTCACGCCCGATCAGCATCTCTATCTGCAATACGAGGTCTATGACGCCGCAAAGGGCAAGAACACCGAGCAAACCGCACAGGCCCCTGCCGCTTCCGACCAGCAGTCCGCTCCCAAGCCTCCACCGGCCGCTAAACCTTCGCGCGAGTCCGTCCGCGTCCTGACCAGCATCGAATTTATCCAAGGCGCAACAAAGGTCTATGAATCCAAGCCGCTGGTCGCCAACGAGGTCACCGCGCCTGACCGCAAAGCCGTCATCTTCCAAATGGATCTGCCGCTGCAATCCTTGAAGCCCGGCCTGTATCTCTGCCAGGTCAACATAATCGACGATGTCGCAGGCAGCTTCTCTTTCCCGCGCTTCCCTCTGCTCATTCGCGAACCCGCTCCTCCTTCGGCCCACCCCGCGACAACCGGCAGCGATTAGCTTTCCATCGCAAGCAACTTGGAGTGCGGCAGCTTGCGGCCGCTCTTAAGCGATAAACGCTTCCACCAAAGCGCTTTTCCTGGAGTACTCGGACGCTGGCGCCTTTCTGCCGCATTCCCCGTGCCCCATTTCTGCACAGAGTGACTTCAATCACATTCAACGGTAGCTGGTGTCACTGCGGCCCTTCTCCATTCGTAGTCCACTGGGGCGCGGCAATTGGACCGGTGTGGTCCATTTTGGAATGCAGATCACTCGCGCCACTGATTACGCTGTCCGGGTCATGGTTCAACTCGCCGCCCTTCCCCAAGGGGAGAAGGCGCAATTAACTGCTTTGGGAAGCGCCACAGGGGTCAGCGTCAGCTTCCTGTCCAAGGTGTTGCAACGGTTGGTTCATGGCGGACTCGTCACCTCTCTTCGAGGCACCGGAGGGGGATTTTTCCTGCGGCCGCACGCTGAGAAAACCACGCTTTTGCAGGTCATTGAGGTCATGGAAGGTCCCACTCTGCTCAATCAGTGCTTAATCAGCGGACTCTCCTGCGACCGCAAGCCCTGGTGCGGCGTTCACCCCGTCTGGCAAAGGGCGCAAGCCGCATTGAGTGCTGTCTTGGGTAGCGTTTCTATTGCCGAGCTAGCCAAGGAGACTGTGGCCGGCCTGGCAAGGCAGTCGGAATCTCGCGGCAGTGAAGAGGACGTGGTTCGTCTGAGCTGAAGCCGGCCTGCGATGCGGCAAGGCCGCAAAGTGTGATCTCGATGGATTTTACCTGGATCGCGATTCTGGCAAGTCTGGCGATGGGCATTGGCACGGCCCTGGTTTTTGTTTTTGCTGTGAAACGGAATCATTTTCAAAACTGCGAAGACGCCAAATACCAGGTGTTTTGGTCGGATCTGGAAGAACCCATGGATGCACCCGAGAAGGAGGGGACCGATGGCGAAAGAGCCAAGAACTCTGGATGAGCCGGAGAGCGGAGAAGCGATCACTAGAAGGAAGCTGCTGGGCTGGCTGACCGGCATGGGTGTTTTCGGTTCGGTGCTGGTCACGGTTTTCTCCAACTTCATCTTCATCAAGCCTCGCGCCACCTACGGTCAGCCAAATCGCTTTTCGATCGGCAAGCCGGAAGATTATCCCTCCGGTTCGCGCATGACCCTTGATATCCGCCGCATTTGCGTCGTGCGCGATGGTGATCGTATGGCCGCCATTTCCACCACTTGCACGCATCTCGGCTGCATTGTGGCCACTTCGGAAACCGGCTTTGCCTGCCCCTGCCATGGTTCGCACTACGACCAGGACGGCAACGTGACCGGTGGCCCCGCGCCGAAGCACCTCGCCTGGTATCAGGTGAGCCTTGCTCCCAACGGAGAGATTGAAGTGGATAAGGACGTCGAAATTACGCCGGGGACTTATTTCAGTGTATGAGCAACCAAACTAAAGCAAGTCCGCTCAGTTTCTTTACGGAGCTTCCCGCCAACATCTGGCACTCCATCTTCCGCAATCCCCTGCCAGACTCCGACCTCGGGCGCTCCTCCACCAGTTTCACCAATTTCTTTCTGCATATACAGCCCGTGAAGGTCCACCGCCACAGTCTGAAACTGACCTACACCTGGGGGCTAGGGCTGATTTCGCTTTTCTTGTTCCTGATTCTGTCGGTCACTGGCGTACTCCTGATGTTCTATTACGTGCCCTCCACAACGCAGGCCTACGACCGCATGCTCGACCTTCGCGGCACCGTCGCTTTCGGCATTTTCCTGCGCAACATGCACCGCTGGGCTGCCCACGGCATGGTTGCCGTTGTCTTCCTGCACATGTGCCGCGTCTTTCTTACGGGCGCCTACAAGCGTCCGCGCGAGTTCAACTGGGTCGTCGGCGTGGGCCTGTTTCTCCTCACCATGTTCTCCAGCTTCACAGGCTATCTGTTGCCTTGGGATCAACTCGCTTTTTGGGCCATCACCGTGGGAACGTCCATCGCCAGTTACGCGCCGTTTGTCGGCAATGACGTGAAGTTCCTGCTGCTCGGCGACACCAGCGTTGGCCAGGAAGCACTCCTGCGCTTCTACGTGCTCCACGTCGCCGTCTTGCCTATTTTGGTTACCCTGCTCATCGCCATCCATTTCTGGCGTGTGCGCAAAGATGGCGGCCTCTCGCGTCCCCCCGAAGAGGACGAAGTGTTCCCGGCCGCTACGCCCGAACCTGCTGCCATGGCCGCTGCGGCATCTTCCGCTGCGGTTGCCGTTCCTGCCCCTGCCGTCAAGCTCGGTGTGAAAGCGCAACTCGAGAAGAAGCTCTATGGCATTCAGGGCATTGTCCGCGGACCGTTCACCAAGATCGGGAACGTTCCAGACCGCAGTGTCTTTAGCTGGCCCAATCTCGTCAGCCTGGAATTGCTTGTCTTCCTGATCACCGTCGCGGGCGTACTCATGGTTTCTCTTTATTTCAATGCTCCGCTAGAACAGCCCGTCAACATCATGCATCCGCCGAACCCCGCCAAAGCGCCGTGGTACTTCCTCGGCCTGCAGGAGATGGTCAGCTACTCCGCGTTTTGGGGTGGCGTCGGCATTCCGACTATCGAAGTGCTGCTCTTGCTGCTGGTTCCTTTCCTCGATCGCAAGCCGGGCGGCGTTGGCAAATGGTTCGCCCGCGAACGCCTGCTCGCAAATTCTCTGTTCATGACCTTTGTAGTCTTGAACATCGTCTTAATGATCATCGGCATTTTCTTCCGCGGGCCCAATTGGGAGTTTGTTTCGCCATGGTGAGGAGACCCTCGTGAATACCCGTGTAGCACTGGCGATTGTGGCTTTACTCGTCCTGATTGTTCATGGATTTGTGTTCTACCAGCAATTCTTCAACAACTGGGAAAAGCATCAGGCCGCCTATTTTGAACAAGCACGCAGCCTGGCCAAGACCCCGGCGGAGCGCGCCGCCGTCGAGGGCCGTAAGCCTCGCATCGAGCAGAATATCGTCACGCAATTCGGCGATTCACGAGTCGACCGCTGCCTCACCTGCCACCTTGCCGCGGATGATCCGCGCTTTGAAAAGTACGCCCAACCTCTTCAAGCGCATCCTTACTCCGCCGCACTCGGCGATTTCCAGCGCAATGGACGTTGGGAGCGCCGCCACAAGTTCTCGGACTTCGGTTGCACCGTCTGCCACGACGGCCAGGGCCGCGGCTTGGAAACTTTCTACGCGCACGGCGAGGATCCCTTCTGGCCGGATCCGATGCTGGGCTATGTGACTCAGGCCGATTGGCACAGCGAATACAAGCCCAAGCTTCTCGGCAAAGAGTTCATGCAAGCGAACTGCGCCCAGTGTCACACGGAAGAGAATTTCCCGGGCACTCCTCTGGTTTCCCAGGGCCGGCAGCTCTTCTTTGAAAAGGGCTGTTACGGCTGTCACCGCATCGAAGGGCTCTCCAGCGGTACGCTCGGCCCGGATCTCTCCGAAGCCGGCCATAAATTCAAGATCAACTACCTCTGGGAACACACCGTCAACCCGCGTGCTTTCAGCCCCACTTCTTTCATGCCGAAATTCGATCTCACCGACGATCAGATCAAGGCCATCGTGGTCTTCCTGAAGAGCCGCCGCGGCATGAACTTCGCCGAAACTTCCATGGAGAAGTAC
>Ga0181523_10003982_pt1 | contig 13055 bp, 8 predicted proteins | sample PEATcosm2014_Bin_43_FD_119752 | JGI IMG/M metagenome (GOLD analysis project Ga0181523, IMG submission 119752) | Peatland microbial communities from MTU Mesocosm Facility, Houghton, MI, USA - PEATcosm2014_Bin05_30_metaG | ecosystem: Environmental > Terrestrial > Soil > Wetlands > Peat | place... | reverse complement strand
CAAAATGCGAAAAAAAAGCCCTCTCCCACCGGGGAGAGGGCCGTTGCAGTCGGAACGTGTTCTAGTCGTCGTCGTCAGCTTTAGCGGGCGCCGGACGATTGAAGTCGCTCGCGGAGCGAACGGCCTTCTCGCCGGGGTAGGGACGCATAAACCCGGTGGATTCATACCAGTTGAGGTGGTTGACGGTGTCGGAGTCTTCGGAGTCTGGCGAGTGATATTTGCCAGCGAAGACCTCGGTCTTCTTTGCCATCCATCCAGCCCTGAGAGCCTTAACCGCAGGGGCTTCGGTCTTGCTGGACTCAGCCTTGACCGCAGCGGCCACAGCCGGCGCAGGGCACGAGGGGATGGTGGTCTGAGTGGGAGTTTGGCTAACGCCCGTGGTCAGCGCGAGCGCGTTTGGCACGTGCGTCCACGGCCGGAAGTTGTTCGCCGGGGGGTTGTCGAGGAAGAGCGTCGCCATCGGCGAAGCCACGAGGTCGTTCTGATTCATGGGCTTCAGGCCGAGAATCTGCTCGATGGTGCGGGTCATGTTGACCTGCGTGTAGAAGGTGCTGTCTTCGTAGGCATCGCCCGCTTCCTCGGAACTCGCCTGGATGACGTAGGGGCTGAAGATATAGCCCGGGCTGCGGTGGCCGTCCACATGGTCGACGCCGGTCTGCGCGTCGTCTTCCTCGACAAAGATCGCCGAAGAGGACCAGATCGGGCTGTGGCTGATAGCGTCGACAAAGCGGCCAAGGGCCAAGTCGTTATCGGACTGCATGGCTTGCGCGCTCGGCGGGCCGCCGGTGTGGTCGGAACTGATCCACATGAACTCCAACTGGGGCACCTTATTGTTCGCCACGTCGTTCTGGAAGTCCTGATTCCAGATATCGAAGCGGAACTGGTCGGGAATGCCCAAGTCGAATTGCGGGTAGTTCTGGACCGTGTTGTTGATCAGGTTGGGGAGCGGGGAGTGCGAAGCAACCGTGCTGTAGTTGTAGAGCTGGGGCTCGGCGCCGCACTCGTAAGCGGTTATGTCGTTGAAGAAGTCGATCCACAGTGGCTCAGTGGTCGACAGGGTCGGCGTCAGGAACGAGTTGTACTCGATGTACTCGCCGTAGTTCTTAAACGAGACGTGGGCCTTAGCAGCCTGGTCCCACAGGTGGCCGGCCTTCTGGTAGGCAAGCGCCTCGCCGCCGTTGGAGGGGTAGTCGCGCAGCCAGTCCGGCGACTGGATGTCGTCGGAATAAGGAGCCATGGCCTGCGTGATCCAGTTGTGACCGTCGGCCGACTGGCGGCTCGGGTCGTAGAAGTTGTCCAATATCGGGAAGCGCTGCAGCAGTGCGTGCGCGTTCGGCGTGATCGGGGTAGTGCCGGCTGCGGAGCCGTCGCCGAACGATGCCAGAGTGGCGTCGCCGTTGCCGCCGAGCACGTCGCCCAGGATCTGATCGTAGGTGCGGTTTTCACGGATGATCACGAAGACGTGCTTGATCAGCGAAGGGGCACCGATCTTGGCAGGGATCGCGACCGGCGCGGCACTCTTGCTGCCACCGGAAGCAGCCGTGATATTTTCCGTCAGATCCCAGTGATTGTTCTGAGTGACCTGCGTGGTCATCGCCACCAAGGTCGAGCTCGCAACGGGAACGGGAACGATGCTCACGGTGCCGAGGTCTTGGTGGGTGTTGAAGTCGGTCACGCCGAATTCTTTTGCGTACGAATTTTCGAATGTATTCGTCGGAGGAGCTGCCACACCGAAGCCCGCGGTGCCAAGGCCCTTGTCGTTGGCCACGAGCAGCTCACCGTCCGCCGTGTCCAGCACGACCGAGCTCGGCGCATAGCCGACCGGGATCAGGCCCGAGACCGTGGCGGAAGTTAGGTCTAACACGGCAACCGCGTTCGCATTGTAGAGGGCGACGTAGGCAATGTTGTTCACGGCATCGACGGCGATCGAGTTCGGCCCCACACCAACGACTTGACCGGACACCTTAATCGGAAACTCAAGGTTAATCGTCTGCGTCACCGTGTTCGTGGCCGTGTTGATGACCGAAATGCTGTCGCTATAGGCATTGGCGACCAACAGGTTTTGGCCCCAGAAGGCCGTACCCGTCGGGTGCAGACCGACCGTGATGCTTTTGGTGACCGAGCCAGTGGACAGGTTCACCACCGAAATGGTGCCGGTGGACGTGGAGCCAGTCGGATACTCGGCAACGACCGGGGTGCCGTTAGAGTATCCCTGGAAGTCCGTCGATTTAGCAATTCGTCCGGCTTCGTTGGAGACGTAGGCGGTGCTGCCATCCGGCGAGATCACGATGCTGTGCGGGACGTTCCCGACTCGGATCTCCGAACCCTCCTTCGGCGACGACTGGGTCAGGTCGATGCTGGTCAGCGTGTCGTTGTTGTCCAGCACTACCCAAGCAGTATTGCCATTCGGCGAGAGCGCGATGCCCATGGGATAGGCAGTGGGTGCACCGTCGGACACAAGCGAGACGGTCTGGCCGCAAGGGATTTCAATGCTTCCTGTTGTCCCCGGAGGGCTGCCCGAAGGGGGCGTCGCCGCAGCATTGTACGGGAAGCAGTTAACGGTGGTCAGATAGCCGCTGCCGTTGACGTCCAGCGAAACGCCGACCTGGGCGGAGTTTGAGAGCGTGCCCAAAACCGGATCGACATTGGCGATGGCCACATAGGCTGGCCCATAGTAGCCGTCCTGGCTGAACAGCAGGTGCAAGCCATCAGCCGAATAGGTGATGCCGACAGAGCTGCCGCTGTTGTTGCCGAGCGGTGGGTTGTAGTTCTGCACCACGGCGCCGGTCAGGGTGTTGAAAACGGTAACGGATTGTTGCTCGCCCATCTGAAGGACGGCGGCGGTGTGCGTGCTGGTATTCGGGTTTAGCGCGATGGCCTTGGCCCGGGTCTTGATGCCCAAATAGACCTGGGTGCCGGCGGGGGTGATGATCGTGCCATCACTGACGACCCACGGGTAGGACAGGGGCGCCGAGTAGGTCGGGCCCGTCGATGCGTTCTGGTTTTGGCCTACCTGGTAGGTCGGGAACTCTGTGGACTGCGCGAGCGCGGAAACGCTTAGAGCCGCTGCGAGCAGGCCGACGAACAGAGGCAGACGCCTCATCGAAGACTTATTCCTAGATTTTCGGGACATTATTCTGCTCCTCCTCCTGGTTCTACCTCAGGGGATTCCATATTGGCGGCCCAGGGGCAACGCCAGCATGACGGCAGGATTACATTCCTGTCATCTTCGTGAGGAGGCGGAGGGGCTTAGCCGGCGCGGCGCAGGATTTGGGCTTGGTGGAGGCTGGAGATGCGGGAGATGGCGGCGACCATCACGCTGGATAACAGCTGCATGGTGGCGACGTCGTTCTGGTCGAAGGCGCCGGGGGATGAAGACAGAACCTCGAAAACTCCGAGAGTGCGGCGGTAGTGGCGCAGGGGCGAGACCAGGATGGAGCGGACGCCGAGGCGGCGGCAGCTGGCGAGGTCGACGCGCGGGTTGCGCTCGGCGTCGTGGCAGAGCATGATTTCGCCGGAGCGGACAGCTTCGGCGGAGATGCCGGCGTCGGTTTGCAGGCGGACTCCGAGATCGGGAGCGGTGCGGCCGGCGCGGGCGCGGCAAACAATTTCGTCGCCGGCGCGCAGGGCGATGGCGGCTCCGGTGGCTCCGGTCAAATGTTGAGCGCGTTCGGTGATGGCGCTGATGGCGGGCTCGAGATCGAGTTCCGCGGGATGAATCTCGATTTCTTCGCCCGGGGTCACGGCGCGGAACCCGGATGCGGGGTGGGCGGCACTGGCGACGCGCAGCTGGCTGCGCTGGGCGAGCGCAGGCATACGGGATTGATCGGCGAAGGATTGGTCGGCGAAAGAATGATCCGCCATGTTCAGAACTTCAGGATAAGGGACGGTCCGCAGCAGATCGCGGACGAGATTGTTGAGTTCGGCGTCGATGATGAGGTGCGCGGTCTGCTCGTGGAGCAGCGATCCGCCCAGCACACGCGAAAGCCCGAGCAGGGCATGGCTGCCGCAAGCCAGGCAGTAGGGCTTGCTGTTGGTGCTGATCAGCTCACACTGGATGCAGAATGTGGCGGACTGCAGGGGGACAAAGTTGACGTCCTTGAAAGTAGTGCCATACACAGTCTTGCGAAACATGATGACCCGTCCTCGTTTCCATCACGGTGCAACGAAGGGTATAGAGAGAGCGCAGCGAGAAAAAGTGACGGGAGTGGTTCCGGGTGTGGAAAACGGGGTCGAAAATGCTGGTGCGCTGGCGAGTCAGCAGAATTCCGCGGGGTTTGACTGATCTTGCCCCAAAGGCCTGCGGAATGCGGGTTGTGGCCGGTTATTTCTCCAGCGGGTATTGATTTCATTCCGGGGGTCGGCTATGCTATCGAGACGTTCGCCGACCACTCGCGCGACGAGTACTGGGGGGCATCATGCAATGGACAGCGCCTGCTTTTGAAGAGATTTGCCTGAACTGCGAGATCAACTCGTACGCCAGCGCGAAACTGTAAACAGAAAACACCTACCCTGAAAGCTCTCTGCCGTGGCTTGGCCGCGCGATCACTCGTGCGATGCCAGGCCGGATGTTCGCGCCAGCGAACCTTGCAGAGTTCCGCCCTGTACGACCCCTGCTTTGATGTGATTGAGTTTGATCTCTGACCAGCTACTTCCCTCTTTCGAGGGATGAAGAGCGACGGCTTGGTCGCTCACCTCAGGGGCTAAAGCCCCGTCTGTTTGACCGGTGGACGCGGCGCTTAAGCGCCGCTCTTCCACGATGTCGCCGGGGCACGATGTCGCCGGGCACGGTCAGTTCTTTACTGTTTGCGGCTAGCCGGCCTGGGCGGCAATCAGCGAGGTATCCTGCTCGGGCAGCGAAATGACTTGCGCGGAGTGGGCGAGGGTGCGGTCCAGGGCGTCGGCGAGCGCCGTGGGAAACGCGGTGGTCAGCAGATTGATGTCGATTTGCAGGTCTCGCGGAGAGTACAGGCGGAATACGGTGAGGGTTCCGCGGCGGCGGTTGGCGGAGCTCAGCAAGTTGAGGGCGACGGTCCAGACGGTGGAGGCTTCGAGCACTTTCGGGGCGCCGGCTTTGTTCCAGCGGAAGGAGTTTCCGGGGCGGCGCGGCGCAGAGGGATCGGAGGTTTCGAAGGGAACGACTTCTCCGGGGAGTAGTTCGAGCTTCAGTTCGAAGCTGTCAAAGTCGTTGCTGCCAAAGGCCGCGGTCAAAATGCGGCGAACCTGATCGTAATCGCGCGCGACTTTGAGTTCTTCGGTGGCGCGGCGGATGGCCAGGTTGTTGACGAAAATCTGCGGCTGATTAAAGGTGCGGTGGGCGACGCGGGCCAGCTCTCCAAATTCCAAGTAGCCGAGATGCTGCACGCCGATCCAGATTCCGATGCCCAGAACGGCGAGCACCAGGCCGAGCGAGCTGCCGGTCGGCCATAGCAGGAACAGGCTCAGCATGGCGAAAACGGCGGAGACGCCGTAGAGCAGGATCACGACCTGGCGATGGGTCATGCCATGCTGCAACAGCTTGTGGTGAATATGCTCGCGATCGGCGGTGAAGACGGGACGTCCGCTGATGAGGCGGCGGACAATGGAGAGGGACGTCTCGAGAATGGGCAAACCGAAAGAAACCACCGGGATGGCGACGGCGACGATGGTGGGAGCTTTCTGCGCGCCTTCGAGGGCCAGCGCGCTTAAGATGAATCCGATAAAGAGGCTGCCGGAATCGCCCAGAAAAATGGTTGCGGGATTGAAGTTGAAGCGAAGGAACCCGAGGATCGCGCCGGCCAGGGCGATGGTCATGACCGTGACCAGGGAAGGTCCGTAGAGAATCGCGACCACAAAAACGACCAGAGTGGAGAACAGGGCCGATCCGGCGGCCAGACCATCGAGACCATCGATGAGGTTGAAAGCGTTGGTGATGGCCAAGACCCACACCACGGTGAACGCCCATCCCACGAACCACGGCAGGCTGTGCTCGCCGAATAGTACCGGGATGTTGACGATGCGCAGACCACCCATGAACAGCATGGTGGCCGCAACGCCCTGGACCGAGAATTTTAAGTAGGGGCCAGCGCCGCGGAGGTCGTCGTACACACCGAGCAGAAAAACGAGCGACGCCGGGGCGAGGATGGTCACCAGCGTCTTCAAGGAAAAGGCCGAGTGCATGCGGCGATCATGCAGAGCCCAGAGCGTGGCCATGCCCATGCAGCAGGAGAAGGAAAGGAAAATGGCGACGCCGCCTAGACGCGGCAAGGGACTGGAATGAACTTGCCGCTCTTGCGTAGGCGCCGCGACCCAGCCGTGGGCCGTGGCGAAGTCACGCACGTAGCGAGTCAACACGAAGGCTGACAGCAGGGCCAGAACAAACGTCCCGAGGAAAATACCGGTCAACTATGCCACCTTCGGCGAGCGGACATGCACGGAACCGCATGCCGACTTCACCCTCTTCGAAAAAGTATTGTAGCAATGACCCGCGGTTGATGTTTCGAGAACCGATTCCTGCCTGGCGTTGAGGATGCTCCGACTGTAACAGTACCAGAATGGGACTTCAATCACCGGGCTCGAAAAACCTGTGGAAAACTAACCCGGGTCCTCGCAGATAGCGGGGGCGCAAGCTGTGCTGCTGTGCTAAACTGCTGTTCAAATTCTCACTTATTACTTCAGGGGTCCTCTGATGGAGTCGGGCACTTCGAGTTTCACTCGCTGCGGCCGAGTTTGGTGGTTGGTGGTGGCGGCGTCCTTGGTTCTCATCGGCGGTGCATCAGCCCAGCAGGCAGGCAGCGGCACTCAACCTCCGGGCCAAAGTGCGCAACCGGTAGAGACTTCAACGGCACCTCCTTCGGCAGTGGCTCCAACAGTCTCTCCGGCGCTTTCTCCGACGCTCACTCCGGCACTGCCGGCGGCGCAAGACGCGGCCGACCAATCAATGACTGTAAAGCTGGGCGCGGGGGATCTGATCGATGTGAACGTGTACAACGTGCCGGAACTGACGAGCAAGGTACGAGTCAGCCTGAGCGGCGACGTCTACCTGCCTCTAATCGATTACGTCCACGTCGACGGGTTGACGCAGGAGGAAGCGCAGAAGCTGATCGAAAAGCGGCTGGCCGACGGCGGATTCGTCCGCAGCCCGCACGTGACCATCTTTGTGGACGAAGCGGCTTCGTCCGCGGTGACGGTGATGGGAGAAGTGCAAAAACCCGGACTGTACCCGGATGTCGGCGATCACAAACTCTACGAAGTGGTTTCGGAGGCGGGCGGATTCACGCAGTCGGCTTCACGGAAGATCGCCATCATTCGGCGGAACCAGGCGGATCCGATTCGCGTAGACCTGCCGCGGAATCTGGCTGACGACCTGAGTGGCAATATCGACATTCAGCCCGGCGATACGATCACGGTCCCGCGGGCGCCGGTGATCTACGTGGTGGGGGACGTGGGACGTCCCAGTGGCTTGCTGGTGGACAATGGTTCGCTCACCGTGCTGCAGGCGATGGCTCTGGCCGGCGGCGCTAACCACACGGCAAAACTGAGCGCTGCCCGCATCATTCGCCGGGGACCAACGGGGATGATCGAGACGAGGATTCAGGTCCAGAAAATGCTGGAGGCGAAGATCCCTGACGTTACTCTGCAAGCCGACGATATCCTTTTCATTCCAGTCAGCGGAGGCCGGGTACTGGCAGGGCGGACCTTTGATGTGGCGATGGCAGCGGCGGCGGCGGTTTCGATTTACGCCGTGCATCCGTAGGCCAGGGGTTGAGGTTGGGAAATTTCTGACGAGGATTGGGACTTGGAGTCAGCCGATTTGCGGCTGGTTTTCCAGGCTCCGCAGGACGTCGATATATTTTCCCGCCGTGCGGTCGCGAGAAAAACTCCGCAGAATGTATTGCCTTCCTTTTTGACCCAGCGCGGTGCTGAGTTCGGGATTCGCGGATAGCTGCTGGATGGCGCCGACCAGCGCGTCGGCATTTTCCGGCTCGATGACCAGCCCGGCGCCGGCGTCTTCGACGATCTGGCGCGCCTGCCCATCGACTCCGAGAATTACCGGGCGAGCGCAGGACATGAACTCCAGCATCTTGGTGGGGATAACGGTCTTGAAGACGTCGGTCTTTTTCAGAAGAACCAGGCAAGCGTCGGAGGCAGAGATGAAGGCGGGGATCTTCTCGCGAGGCTGCTGGTCGAGAAAACGCAGGTTGGCCAATCCGCGGGATTGCGCCTGGGTTTTGATGCGTTCCTTCTCGGCGCCTTCGCCCACCAGCAGAAACTGCACGTTGGCATTCTGACGCTGCAGTTGCTGGGCGGCGTCGAGCAAAGTTTCCAGACCGTGGGCCATGCCCATGGTGCCGATGTAGCAGACCAGGAATTTTCCTTCGGCGGCGAGTTCCCGGCGCAGCGCGTGGTTGGCGGCCGGCGGGGCGGGAGCGAAAAGATCGGTCTCGACGCCATTTTCGACGACTGCAATTTTTTCGGCGGGAACGCGCCAGTGGCGCATGAGGTGTTCTTTGAATGCCGGGGTCACGACCACGATGAGGTCGGATCGCTGGTAGAGAAACTTGGCCACTGCCGCGAGGGCGCGATGCAACAGGGAATTTTCGTCACCAACGCCGACGGCGGTTAACGATTCCGGCCAGAGGTCGCGCACTTCGAAGACGAACGGCAGTTGCCGCGCGAAGGCGATCCACCAGCCGGAGAGTCCCACCAGCAGTTGCGGGGACGAGGCGATGACGACGTCGGGTCGCGGGAGGGCCAATCCGCGCAGCGCGGCGGAGATGCAGAAAGAAGCGTAGTTGCGCATGCGCTCATGGGCTTTGCGATTGGGCAGAGGCCAGAGCCAGGTGCGGAATACATTCACTCGGTCGAGGACGCGGCCTGCGTTCTTCAGCGCCGGAGACGTGGGAGTGGAGAAGATGCGTTCGTGGTAGATGAGGCGGCGGAGACGGCCGCGCCATTCCGCGGGGACGACTCCGGTCGGATGATTGGGAAATCCAGTCAGCACTGATACTTCGTGGCCGGCCTGCGCCCAGTGCTGGGCGAGTTCGGCAGCACGGGCGGCGGGCGCGCCCATCTCTGGCGGAAAATATTGTGAGACGTAGAGAATCTTCACGCGAATCTAGAGGCTATCTCATAAGTGGGCGTTGCGGGTAGGTGGGGGCTGGCTTCTGAGTTGGCTATCGAACAAACCCCTTTACCACGAAGGATACGAAAGTACACGAAGAAAGACGCAGTGATGAAAAACCTTTATGGTACGATGCCGCCTTGCTGAGAGCCTGTCAGTTCGCCGTCTGTGTCGTTTTTCTTGCGGGACTGGCGTTCGCTTGTTATCGCTTCCCCTTCGATAATCTCGATCGCTACCTCTATGAGGCAGTGGTGCGGGGAAAATTGCAGCCCATTGACGCGGTGTATGCCGTGGTCAAGCATGAGAGCCCGCGTGCCGAACAGAGCTCGATTCTAGACAGCCCGCAACATCTGCAAGAATTGGAGCCCATGTATGCGATTCGGCCTGTCTATGTGGACGCCATTTCGGCCGGGAGCAGAGTTCTACCCATACAGAAGACGATCAGCCTGATTTCCGCGGCGTCATTGTTTGGCATTGGGCTGGTCGTGCTTTTCTGGACGAAGCGGCCGCTGCTGGCGGGCTTGCTGATGGCGGCAATTCCAATTCCTCTGCTGGGCCGAATGGGAGGCCCGGACGCGACGGCGGCGCTGCTGGTAGTTATCGCGCTGTGGGTGATCGACCGGAGCAGGAGTCTGGCGCTGGGACTTCTGTTCGTGTCGCTGGGCGTCAGAACGGACAATCTTCTCATTCTCCTCGCGGTGCTGGCATGGTTGGCGTGGGAAAAGAAACTTCCACGAACCGCCGCGGGAGCGCTGGCTGCGGCGGCGGTTGGGATTGTTCTGGGCATCAATCACTGGGCGGGGAATTACGGCTGGATCGTGCTGTTTCGCTTCAGCTTCATCAGCGGTCGGTATCCGGCGCAGATACCGCACGTGCTCACGCTGCGCGAGTACATCCACGGTCTTGGGAGCGGCGCTTATGCGATGGCGGACCAGGTCGCAGTTTGGGTCCTGCTGGGGATCTTGGCTTGGAGGCGCCGCCGAGATCCTTTGCTGATTGTGGCGGGCTGCGCGGCGGCGGCGCATTTTCTGCTGTATCCGTCGGGCGAAGATCGCTATCTGATCTGGGCTTACATTGTGGCGGGAGTCAGCCTGATCCGGTCATTCGACGCGCCTCCACTACGGGAGCTGACTTAGTGTGCACAGGTCCGCTCGGCTTCGCCCCTTCGACAAGCTCAGGGCAGGCTTTCGCGGGACGGACCAGGCGTCCGTCGCCGCACGGGCCCCTCTGGCGGACCACTCTTTAGTGACTTGGCCGCATCTATGGGGAGAGGATAAAGTCAGGCATTCATGTTCTTCCCGGTGCAGTCCAGACTTTTCGTTGTGACCCTCGTGAGTCTGGGTTGGGCATCGTTCTGCTCAGGGCAGACTCCAGAACAAACAACTACCCGTGATCCGCAACCGAAGCCGGAACAACATGAGGCAGCGCCGACGGAGGCGCCACCCATCCAGCAAGCCATCGGAAGCATCAGTGGGACGGTGGTGGATCAGAGTGGTGCGGTCGTGGCCGGAGCTCGCGTGAAACTTACGGGCGCAGATCCGTCTGCCAGCCAGGAAGCGGTGACCGGGGGCGACGGAAAATTCTTGTTTGCCACGGTCGCTGCCGGACCTTTTCAGCTGAGCATTACGTCTACGTCGGCGGGATTCGCGGCGCAAATCACCTCGGGAATCCTGCATGCGGGGGAAAACTACATTGCCCCGGTGATGACCCTGGCAGTGGCTACGACGATGACGGATGTGGAGGTTGGAGTCTCGCAGATCGAAGTGGCCGAGGAGCAGATCAAGATTGAAGAGAAGCAGCGCGTGCTGGGCGTGCTGCCGAATTTTTATGTCAGCTACATCCCTGACGCGGTGCCGCTCACTCCGAAGCAGAAATTCAAGCTGGCCTTCAGGACGGTGATTGATCCGTTCACTTTCGTATCAGTGGGCGGCGCGGCGGGAATACAGCAGTGGCAAGATCATTTCAAGGGATACGGGCAAGGCGCGCAAGGATACGCGAAACGCTTTGCGGCCGGCTATGGCGACACGCTTTCGGGGACGTTTATCGGCGGCGCGATTCTGCCCTCGCTTTTGAAACAAGACCCGCGATATTTCTACAAAGGGACAGGTAGCGTACCGTCGCGGTTTTTGTATGCGATGGCGAATGCGTTCATCTGCAAGGGCGACAACCGGCGCTGGCAAGTCAATTACTCGAATATGCTGGGAAGCCTGGCGGCGGGGGGAATTTCGAATCTGTATTATCCGCCGCAGGATCGCGATGGGGCGGCGCTGACGTTTGAGAACGCGGCGCTGGGGATTGCGGGCACGGCGGTGTCGAATCTGTTTCAGGAGTTTGTGATTAAGAAGTTGACGCCGAAAGCGCCGGGGAACAGCGCGGCTAGACCCTAATGAGTATTACGGCCTTCCATGAGAAGGCCTCACTTCCGCCGTGAGATGGAGGAGAGGTCGACCGTCAGGTGGCAGCACCGGCTGAAACGAGAACACCCAACTTGCACCGAGCGAACAAAAATCGCTCATTCAAGAGTGCGGATGGAAGGGTGGCGACAGTGGCAACTCGGCCGGAGAAAAATCTTGTCCAACGAATCCCCATCACACTCACTGGCAGAGTGGTAACGCGCCTCTAGCTCGGCCCCTTCATTTTTTCTTTCACGCTGCGGGCGAGTTTCTCGATCTCCTCGGCCTTTTTGATCACGTCGAGGGAGAGCACGTTTTCGTCGGACTTGTCGACGGACTGCTTCAGTTCGACCGACAGCTTCAATAATCTATCGGCGTCGCTCTTGAGAGCGGCGGTGCGGTCCTTGGCGGCTTTCTTGGCCATATCGGCGGTGAGGCGGTCGCGGGCTTCATCCGCGTCGGTGATGGGGGGCATGCTGGGGTCCCCCCGGACTGGCGGCGGGGGTGGTGTCGATTGCCGTTGCGCAATCGCCTGCGGCGCGAAGCCGGTGAAAATACACAGGCAACAAACGAAGATGCTGGCAGCAAATCGGGATCGCACGGGCCACCTCGCTGAGAGTCGGCGAGCACTGCTCTGGGAAATTATACGTCGGGAAAAAGAATTCACCACAAGGGGCACAGGGGAACGCGGGGGATTACGTAGGGGCGGACGCAGCCTGCCCTGAGCGAAGTCGAAGGGTCCGCCCTGCGACGCGAAGCGAGCGCCCCGGACGAATGCGTCCGGGGCTACGTGTTCACAGCTGGCTCATGTTGGCCAGGAACTCGGCGTTGGCCTTGGTCTTGTTGAGGCGTTCGACCAGCAGTTCCATGGCTTCGACGGGCGACAGCGGGTTCAGGACTTTGCGCAAGACCCAGATGCGCTGCAGATCTTCTTTCGGGATGAGAAGCTCTTCCTTGCGCGTGCCCGAGCGTTGGATGTCGATGGCCGGGAAGACGCGCTTGTCGACCAGCTTGCGCTCGAGAATAATTTCCGAGTTGCCTGTGCCTTTGAATTCTTCAAAGATCACGTCGTCCATGCGGGACCCGGTGTCGATCAGGGCAGTGGCGATGATGGTCAGCGAACCGCCTTCTTCAATGTTGCGGGCTGACCCAAAGAAACGCTTGGGACGCTGCAACGCGTTCGAATCGACGCCGCCGGAAAGCACCTTGCCGGAGGGCGGAACAATCGTGTTATAGGCGCGGGCGAGACGCGTAATGGAATCGAGCAGGATCACGACGTCGCGTTTGTGCTCGACTAGTCTCTTCGCTTTTTCGATCACCATTTCGGCGACCTGCACGTGGCGGGCGGCGGGCTCGTCAAAAGTCGACGAAATCACTTCGCCTTTCACCGAGCGCTGCATGTCAGTCACTTCTTCTGGGCGCTCGTCGATCAGCAGCACCATCAGCACGACTTCGGGATGATTCGCCGTAATCGAGTTGGCGACGTTCTGCAACAGCATGGTCTTCCCGGCGCGGGGCGGAGATACGATCAGGCCGCGCTGGCCTTTGCCGAGGGGCGT
>Ga0181523_10003981_pt1 | contig 13055 bp, 8 predicted proteins | sample PEATcosm2014_Bin_43_FD_119752 | JGI IMG/M metagenome (GOLD analysis project Ga0181523, IMG submission 119752) | Peatland microbial communities from MTU Mesocosm Facility, Houghton, MI, USA - PEATcosm2014_Bin05_30_metaG | ecosystem: Environmental > Terrestrial > Soil > Wetlands > Peat | place... | reverse complement strand
TTGCCCTTGCTGCAGTGCAGGGCATGAGCTGTTGTCTGGTGTTACTTACTACAAAAACACGTTGCACTGGACTACTCCGTTAATCTCCGCTTACGCGGGTAATATTTGCCTCGGCAATGTTATCCGACGGTTTATATGCAGGCAGCACGGGCTTAACCCTTACACCTGTTTAACTGTCTGCCGCAGAGCCCGGGACTGGCCAGCATCCCAAGGTGCCTATGTATTCGTCAGTGACGTAGTGTTAATACACTGAGACTGGTCAACTAGAGCATGCGCGTACCCTTTCAGACACTTAACATGCTCGGGATTTCAATCCCGAGTGGTTGACTTTGAGTCCCCTGACTGATTACTGGTAGTAACCCTCGACAAGCCCGCAATTGCTTCAAGCCTGGCAACGGCCTTTTCGTGCTCAGCAAATTGATTCCAATAGGATATTTCAAAGTCGATAACCGATTTCAGCCGTGTGATAACTGTAAAGGCATCGACAGTGCCCGTGGCATATCCCGAAAGAGCGAGCTCGACATCCTGCCTGCTCTTTGGAATAAGCCCGTCTCTATATAGCGACATGAGTTTGTCCGTCGCTTTGAACATTGTGAAATTGTCCTTGATCGCAGAGGCAATCAAAAGCCGCGTCGTTTCCTTTTCACTTCTGGCTTCTGCAAGCAGGGCGTTTGCCTCATTCACCGCATGGCGTTGCTTTGTCCTGTAAAAGATAGGTATATTGATGGCGGCCCCGAGGCTCCACATGTCCTGGAAGTCGTTGCCGCGGGCAAAATAGCCGCCTGTAATCGTGAAGTCGGGAATGTAATCTCTTTTTGCAAGTGAGACCTTTGCTTCTGCGGCAGCGATAATCTTATCTTTAGCCTCGATCTCCGGAGATCTCTCATATGCGATCTTGATGAGATCATTCATAGTGTAGTTAAGTAACGACGGTTGGGTCTCCACTGGTCGGCCGAGAGGAGCTTCTACGGATCTTCCGACGACAGAATTGAGCATCGCCTCAATCGACTCTATTTTTTGTCTCAGCATTTCTTCCTTTTCGAGGAGCATATATTTCTCGGTCTGGGCCATAAGAACTTCCTGCTGCGAACCTTTACCGGCAGAATAACGGGAGAGTGCCGCATCCTCGACACGATTGAAGAGAGATGTCCTTTCGTGGATCAGATCGATATCTTTGTAGGCTGTATATAAATCGAAATATAGTTCTTTGACACGGGATATTGTTTTCAGGCGGACTGCTTCAGACCCTGCATATGTGCTCTCCGATTCCCTCGCTGCGATGTCTCCCCTCAGTGCCAGTTTTCCGGGAAAGGGAAAGGTCTGAGATGCCGAAAACATCCACTGAGAATCGTCCGACTGGCCATAGGTAATTTTTTTGAACCCATCATTTTGGTAGCCGAACGAGAACATCGGATCGGGCAGGGTCTTCGCTTGGGGAATCCTGTATTCGGAGGCCGATGTCCTTGACTTCGAGGCAAGTAACTCGGGACTGTTACGAAGTGCTTGATCGATCAGCTGTTGTAGGTTGAGGTCTTCGGCTTGTACACGGACAGCAAAGAGAAACAAAGATGCAAAAAATAAAAGGAAGGAAAGCGAAATGAACAGTCGATCGTCTGCCGTTTGTACTGGTCCCGCAGATACTCCGTTGCACATAACACTGCCCTCCATTTCCTGCAGGTCCTATTGGGCGTCAATATTGAACTTAACGGTCGAAGTCTTGCCACCCTTTGTTATCTTGACCGCGATATTCCATGAGCCGGACATGGACAGGTCGAGTTTTGCAGCATACTTGCTACCGCCCAGTGCCGCATTGGACTTGTAGATCATTGCAGGCATTCCAGGCATTGCCGGCATTGAATAATCAACCTTTACCGTCGCATCGGTTACGTACTTGCCAGCTGCGTCTTTAATCTCGATATCGACATCATTGGCGCCAGTGGTGGGCGGGTTCTTGTCGAACTTGATGTTTACATCGTAAGGACCAGCTTTGTGCTTAACCTCGAATCCTGCCGCAAATACCCCGCCCGCTGCGATTAGAAGCAGGGCCACTGTAACCAGAATGACCTTTTTCATTTTTTCCTCCCAAATATTCCTCAGGATAGGTTTCTGAACGGTTTCTTATCTTTAACGAGTATCAGCATCGATGATGCTTGTCAATATTAGCACTCAATGATGAATAAATTATGAAGACTGGAGTATATCGACGATATTAATGGCCTTTGCGGCAGGCAGTTGAATGAAATGCCGTGTTGCGTCTGTTTTCGGTAGGCATTATAACTTTCTGATGTGCCGAAGAGTCAAAAAAAAACTGACGGCCAAGGGTAACCCGAAGGCGGCCAGATGAATTGCCCAGATCGAGAAATTATTTGGTGCCGATTTATTATAAGGAAACAAACAGGCTGTGCCTAAATAGATCATGTTGGACACAATGAATGTCCATCCACCAAATCTATTGGCAGAATACCAGACTCGATCAGCGGCCATCGTCTTAACCGTCCGGATGCCATACCAGCGATTTTTTGGCACAACGCCCAATACAAGGGGGAGTGAGACAATTAAGAAAATTACAGTCGGTATGAAAAAAGGTGCACTAATCATGAAACCTCCTGGGCGCGGATACTCGGTTTTTCAAAGCTGAGATGAGCACCTGTTTTTGATAGATACGAATACCCATCCGCCCTGTGTAGCATAGAACAGTTTGTGACTAATACCCTGCACGACGCCGTCCGCAGTCGACACGTTAAAGCTCCCTGAAGCCCGGACTGCCACCTTGCCGATGTGAGTCCCAGCCTTTTTACCTGAAGGGACTACGGACTGAACCATGTCGCCAGTCCTAAAACCCTTAACCTCACAAGCTTCCTTATCCGAGGTCCGTGGGAATCCGAACCTGTCCATGCGACACATCTGCCGAGACCCATGCCCTGTAGCCTTAACCTGCGACAGCTGCATCCTCAGATCAAGCTTGACTTGATTCCCCGACTCACCAACACAGGCCGCGTCAATCCAGTGGGCTTTCGGATAGCACTGTTGAGTGCGGTTGAACTTAGTCCTGCCGCCGGACCAGAACGATATCGGTAATCCCAAAGCCTTGAGTGCAGCCCCGATGGCATAATGTTATCCGACGGTTTATATGCGAGCAGCACTGGATTAACCCTTACACCTGTTTAACTGTCTGCCGCAGAGCCCGGGACTGGCGAGCATCCCAAGGTGCCTATGTATTCGTCGGTAACGTAGTGTTAATACACTGAGCCCAGTCAACTAGAGCATGCGCGTACCCAGCTTGCAAGGCGAGGCTTTACGTTGTTTGTGTGTAAATGTGAAATTTAAGTTTATAGCTTCCTCAATATCTTCGAGTTCGGCGTTCAGACGTGCTAGGATTGTCGCAAGTTCGGCGGTATCAAATAGAATCATAGTCCATCAAGCATGCCCTTTATTTCTACAACAATTCCGTATCGCTGTGAGAATAGGGAGGTGCGCAAGCGCATAATACTTTCAACAGGACAGCTCCGTTGTTTTTTACATTGTGGGAAGTACCCGCAGGTATGCAAATAGTATCACCTTCTTTGATCTCGAACTGATCGCCAGCTACAGTGATTACACCAGATCCTGACAGGATGTGATAAATTTCTTCGCTGTGTAGATGTCTATGCATATGAGTCGTAGAGCCTTGAGGTATGATGGCCTCTGCGAGGCTCTGATTCCGGTTCAGATGAGCGAACGGATGCATAAGCTCACGGATGATTAATACATACCTCTAATTAGGGCTAAAATACATAATAATTGCTTACAATAACCTAATATAGTCTTGCAAAAGCTGGATAGATTCACTATACTAATACTGTAAGTCGTACCATAATAATTAACAATCCACAGAAGGAAGATGCCAATATGGAATCATACAAATTTCCGATCCATTCACGCCACACAATTTACTGGGCTTATTTTGATCGGTACGGACGGCGAGCAGTGCCACTAGTTATTTTGGCAAACGGCAAACCGAGTTTTGTAATACAGCAGTGGATATTTTACTTGGTTGATGCACAAATTACCCCTGGCAAGCTTGAGTTATATCTTAGAGCAGTCTGCAGGCTTTATGATTTGTGTATGGCAGCTTTCGGCAATCGTGAGCTCGATGATAAAGAGTTTAACCACTTGCTAGCACTTTATATCGATGCACATAAATATGGGGCGGGTTGGAATTGCGTTCGGAAGCACAACTTAAAACTGCAATCATTGGGTCTTAACTGGAAGCCCACTAAGATTGGCGCTATAAAGCTCTACCTCAAGGCGATAAATAAGTTTGATAAATTTCAACAAGAGTTCCATGGCGCCAAAGCTATTAATCCCACGGAAGAGGTCTTCCTGACCGCCCATGAAAAATATAGGAAGTTTGAACAGGAAACGAAATGGAACCCGATGTTATACCTTTTTGATAGCAGACAACATAAGAAGGAAATATCAAGTACTACAATTCCAGATGAGAGTCACGCGCGTTTTAAAGGCAGCAAAAAACAGTTTCCTAAAGCATTCCCTTTAAATCGTTTCATAGATCTTGTTGAAGCAGCCCCGAATCCGCGAGACAAAATGTTGATGCTACTGATGGGCGGTGGAACCCTGAGGATGAGTGAGCCGCTACATATCTTGACCTGCGATGTAGAGGGTTATGACGAATGGGGGCAGGCTCGGGTGCGTCTTGCTGATCCTGAGACTGGCATGGTCGAATGGTTCGACAGTAATGGTAAACAGTTCAGTGGAAACAGGGAAGAATATTTTAATGAAAAATGGCGAAACCATGACTTTGAACCCGGTCACCCGTTGCGGGATTTAATGCCAAGAACTAAATATGGCAAGCGACGTCATGGATTGCACAGTGGGTGGAAGGGCATGACATTTCATGATTCCGAGGGTACAGAAGCCTTTTTGAAAATGTATGGTCGCCCTTACGATATAAATCATCTATTCTGGATCGACCCACAAGTAGGCGCATATTTCTTCACCTGTTACGAAGAATACATGAACGAGTATATATATAAGAACATATTCACAGGCAAGCAGACTCCTAAGGGTTTTCCTTGGCATCCATGGCTATTCATAAATATATCTAAAGACGGCTATGGATACCCTCTGAGCTATCAAGCACTTGTGAATATATGGGGCAGGCTGTTGGATAAAATGGAACTAAGTGATTTGGCATTAGGCCTACACTCGCTTCGTCATATGTTTGGCTATTATTGTGCCAATGTCCTAAAATTGTCTTTGGAACATACCCAGGTGCTAATGCACCACAGTTCAATAGAATCCACAAGGATCTACTATAAATTAAGCAGTTCAACAATGCGAGGGATGCTGATGGATGGGGCTTTGCAGATGCAGGGTATCGATCCGAAATGCATCATAGCGCCGAAGACTCCGCGGATAGTATTCCCAGATCATTGGACCAATAAACAGTATCAAAGAGTTATCTGCGCTTTAAAAAATGCTCAGGAGGATATTCTTGAATAAGAATAAAATTGTTATATCAGATCGATCAGTGCTCACTAAAGCTGAAGGATTCTGGTCAAAAAAAACGGTGTTGATCAATAACACAAGTAACTTAGTATTGTTGAAAGAGCAAGCAACAACGGCGGATGCAATATCTTCAATCAAGAATTATATCGATGCCAACATTCGCAATGAAGTTCATGAAAACTTAACGTCACTATTAAGCTTGTTTCATGAGAGAGAAAATAAAGATACGACAAAATTTGAAAAGGCAAGCGGGCTTGCCTTAAAAGACATTCCCGCTCTCACCAAAGCGGAATGGACGGGGAAGGGCCATACGGGGGAAGACATTTTTAGTGTAACTGCAATGTCAAATCATGCCAAAGCAGACGGCAAATTCAACCCTGATGAAACTGCAAACATCATAGAAAAAGCATGGTTTCAGCATTATGAGGGGCGATATTGGGCTGGGGTGAGCACATGTCATTTACGTAGTGGCATAACATTGATGGTCCCAGATTGGGATAAGCTGAAGTCTCTTTCGCTAACAGATTTGATTTTGCAGTTATACGATCTTATTACCATCGACATAAAAGCAAAGCGTTTTGACAGCAATATCAGAACGTACCATTCAAGCAGTAGGAAAAGATCGAAAACCATAAAAGTAATGTCGAGGAATTCCTCTGGTAAATTCCTGAAAGAACATCTTCCTGAGCAGGAAATTTCACTGCTCCAGCAGTTCAGCGGCAAACGTTTGGGTGAGGTGCCTGATATTTACTTTTACCATTGGCTTCTGAATATTAAAAGAATGGCTGTCCATGCACTCACCATTTTGAAAAGCGAAGGGTACTGCCTCTGGCCTGTTGATGATCAATCTGATCATCTCTTAACCGATGTCTTCGATAAATTCTTTAGCCAGCCTATATACGGTATAAATATGGTTTCTAAATATGCGCCAAGCGATGCTGAGGTAAAGAAAACTATCACAAAACTATTCAGAAAATTTCTGAGGCATCTATATTTGTCATCAACGCTAAACGGCATTGAAGATTTCCCTGTTGGCATTCGCAATAGCTTTAACTTTATTAACACTAAAGGGAGGGCTGGTTGGAGGCTACTCTACACACACTTGTTAGCCTATGCTAACACTAACGGATTGGAACCGTATCCGCATGATGACATGTTAAAGAACAGAGTTCAAAAAGATCAGATCGATGTGGAATACAGTGTCGAATGGTGTGAGGCAAATCTGCCTGAGGAATGGCAATTATTTTGTCGCATATATCGCGAATTTAACAGTGCCGGAGAAGAGAAACAACGAGATATAATCGCTAGCTATATCAGATGGGCTTGGGAAACTCGTAAGTTCCAGTCTCCGAGGGATGTGAAAGCCTGCGACATAAGGAATCCGTTTATGGCAGGTGAATTGACGTACTTCGATTACGTGAAAGCCATGAATAATATTGAACAGACAAAGCAAGAAAGATGGAGCAGTACGAAATCAATGTGCGACTGTGTGTGGAACGCCTCAAAGCTTGACGGATCTATATTCCATGGTCAACTAGAAACCCCTTTCCCCTTTGGGTTAGTTGACAATCCGTTCAGAGGTAAGAGCAGAGATAAAACGCATAGGGCACGCATTCACACAGCGGTGTTAAATATGATGCTGGACATCCATCTTGAACCTGACGAGAACGGAATGCCATATAAATTTGCCCGTAGAGCATTCCCCAAAGATTTTATTAGTGTTCCTGATCCCCAAAACCCTGGCCGCATCGTGAAGGCGTGGAACGAAACGAGGGCAAGTTCTGTTGCTATGCACTTACTAACACCATTGAGAACCGTGCAGATCCGTTGGCTGGACCAGGGACTAATGGATGAGTACATATACGACACAAAGACAGGCGAGATGATTGAGAATACAGACCCTTTGAGAAACTTCAAATATGAAAACGGCAAAACGCATCTTGAGCAATACGGGCGGCCTAGTGGCATATTGCAGTATGATGACGATCCGTTCTCCCATAAGAAAGAATTAGGAATATTTATCTCCACAAACAAGACCGCGATGTGGAGGAAGGATGGTAAGAAGTCGGGCTATTATATTCCATGGCCTACAGGAGAAGACCTCATGGCACATGACGATCCCGCAATCAGAGATGCTGGCAAGTGGCTCAACCGCGTTTACAAAGTAATAACTTGGCAGCTAGAGTTCGTGCAGACATACGACCCTAATCCGCATCCTTTATCCTTCTATAACAGCAACGCAGATAAGATGCGTGTGAATTTCAAGGACTACATTCAGGCTGAGATGCCAATGTTTGTGCCCTTATTCAGGGACATGACGATGCCTTGCACATCGCAATACAATGGTGCAGAGTTTCAATGCTACGGTCCCTTAACGGACATGAAAATGTCCGCGATGTTTTCTGCCCTTGCTGTCGAGGCAGAGAGGCGTTTCAGGGAACAAGGCATCAATGTCACTCTCACAAAAGAGTCTGGCGTCAACTCAAAGACTGGCGGAGGAACCGCCGGTACTTATCAAGGTCGCAGGTGCATATATGATCCTCACACTTTACGGGTGGCGTCTATATCTCAATTGTTGGACGACGGCGTGCCTCTCGCTGTTGTGCAGGCAATGGCTGGTCACAGCGGATATGCCATGACTGTTTATTACTGGAAGCACCTAAATGCGTCCATGCGCGAGATAATGATAAAAATGGCTCAGCGACTAAATACTGACCCCAACCTGAACCTGGATGCTATGCTGGATAAGATACGAAATGGCAATTTGTCCATGGAAAAAATATTTGTCTTTAACGAACGAGCGGGTGCAACGGTTTCGGGAGAGTCAGAGGATTTAACAGACTTTCCCTTGGTTGAAGGCGGAATTTGTAGGATGGGCGGGAAAGGAAGCATGTGCCATGCAGGACAGCGTTACTTTGACAAAGACGGAAAGGAACAATACGGGCAAGTGAAGAGCGGATGTGGCAATTGCCGCTTCTTTGCGACGAGCTACCTGTTCTCAATGGAACACACAGTATACTTCCATCATTTGCAATATACAATCAAAAAGCTCGGACAGAAAAGGCGTAAAAAGTACGAACTGCAGACGAAACTTGCAGAAGACAGCAGCCAGTGCAAAGACGGTACTAAGCTGCATAAACTCCAGACGGAAAGTATGCAATTGACAGCTGATATCCTAGATTATACCGAACGTATGAACGCCATGCTTGCGGAGTTAACGAACAGGTACGAGTTAATTAAGGCATGTGATCAGCTTCTGGCTGAACAAGTGGATGAAGACGATAAGATACCAATGATCACGGGGCCTTTCGACCAAGACCACTTTGACCTTAGTCAGTTACATCCAACTCAGCATATGACAGTGATGGAAGAGACCACAGATTTTGGACTGGTAAGAAAAATAGCTGAGACTGCACGGTTCTGCTCACGTAGGGTAATCTGTCCAGACGAAGTAGCCGATGATCTCCAGCGATACATGGATATAATACTTGAGTCTGAAGGCCTAGAGTACCGCATATTTCCTATTAGGGACCGAGAAGATCGCATCAACTTGTCGTCAATGCTAGCCAACTTTCTATCCGAACTTGCCGGCGATAAGGAGCTGCAACGAGTAATCGATGAACGAGGAAGACTTCAGATATCCGAAGCCGACAGACTACGCCTGGAAGAAATACATAAGATTTTTGAGCGTAATGCTGAAGGAAGACCGTTGCATGATGATGCGGTGCAACTGCAATATAATAGGAACTTACATGCTATCGAAGAAGGGAGGAATGAATGACAGCGCCGCTTATTGAGGACAGTGAAAGTTGCTATAAAAGGTTGATAACGGAGGTAAAGAGTCCTAAATTCAAAGCTGCTTTGAGGTCAATTAAGACAGCCTGTGACAATATCGAAGAAATAAAGGGCAAGATGACCATCCAGGCAATTGCGAGATTGGCAGACCTTGCTCCAGAGACGATCAGCAATGCTAAGTCTACCCATCGTGTATACGTAAAATTGCGAATTGAAGAATACGAGCGAAAGTTGTCAAAGCCGAAGGAACCCAAGAAAGACCACGTCAAAAGTAACGATACCCAGATGCCAAAATACCCTGCTGCAGATCTCGACGATAAGACGAGACGTTTTATCGATCGATTATGGCTTGAGATTAATAGTCTTAAGTCAGATCTTGATATGGAAGCCAAAGCAAAAAAAGAGTTACAGAAGGTGCTCAACACTGAAACTCTAAAGAAGCCTCTTGCAGCCGAAGCAATGATACGGGCCGGGGCCGATGAAGAAGGAGCAATAGCAATCATAAAAAAAGAAGACAATAATGCAATGCCCGAGGATTTAAAACATGCGTTGTCCCACATTCTTGATATACACAAGCGAATCGGCAAGCCCTTTTTACTGAGTGAACAGGGTTCTCTCTTAATTGACACTCCAAGTAGGCAAGCTATCATATTGCTGGCTAACGAGATGGCTGCAATTGAAAGAGCTCTTGTTAGTGTAGAAGATCTTGGGGTTAAGGAGGATAGATCTCGTGGGGTATAAAACAAACAATGCTAAGAAATATTTCGACTGGATGGCCGATAGGACAATCGAGTCGCTCATAGAGTTCATTAATGCCGAAGGCAATGATCTGAACCAGCGCATGCTGGCTAGGGCGATACCCTTGAGTGAAAGCACTCTGCGGCTAAACACGACGATAGCTAAGCACCTATCGAAATTGAAAGACGATATGCGTAACGTTGGGCTGCTGCCACCAAAGCCGGATGCTTGTGGCTCAAAGCAAGTAACGGATAGTCCAGTCTGTAATAGTGTGCTTAACCGCAGGGAACGCAAGGAACTGCAAGATTTGCGAGTCTTGGTTGTCCAATTGAAGGAACAAAACATATCTTTGACTCAGGCTCTTATGCGTTACGAAAAGATGGAACAGTACCTTGCAGAATTTGGGGTGTTGCCACGATGAACGCTTTGCCTCAATGGTCAGGCATAGTGCAGGTCAGGAACATCATATCGTCAGACCCGCTGGGCTTTGGAGGTTGCATCTTCGGAGGTTACCAAGTAAATGAAGGAGGGGCGCAGCTTTCCGACCTCTATTTAATTGTGAAGGCCGATGCGAAGATGCTATCACGGGGGAGTGCGGTGAGTCAGTGGGAGCACTGGCAGGTATCTGGAGACGCAGAAGAATATATTACTGTTGGGGATGGATACGCACGCAAGGAGTTGCGTGTAAAAGCCGACGAATTGTATATGGTCAGGCAGACCGGGGAAACGATAGTAAAGTACCTGTCTGAGAGCGACAAGTTCCGTGGAACAGGTGTTGGCGAGACAAAGGCAAGGCAGTTATATAACCGCTTTGGAGAAGCCCTGTACGAAATCCTTGGGAACAACGACATTGACATGCTGTCGGAGGTCATTAATCGGGAATCTGCACTTAAACTGACAGCAATCTGGCGTGCAAATGCGTGCTCCCGCTTCTGCTCATTTTTGCAAAGCAGCCGACTGCCTTTTAAAATTGCGGCGCGTATTATTGACTATTACGGCGATGAGGCTGAAGCAAAAATAACAGCGGACCCTTATCGTCTGGTTTCTTTTTTCGTCAGATGGTCAGTAGTAGATTCCATTGCACAGAAGACATTTGGGTTATCGCCGGATGACCCTCGCCGTTTAAAAGGTGCCATTGAACTCGTGCTACAAAAGCAATTCCTCACATTAAAGCATACTTGCCTTCCTGCAGATGATTTGAGACGTATCCTAAAGGCGGTGCTGGCGCAGAACGGAAATGATACGGCTGATCTGCTAGATACAGCTTTAGGCATCGGATCTAGTAACGGCTGCTTTAAGATCCGACAAGGCGGTACCTATCACGGACTGGGCCCTCTGCTCATGGAGCAACTGGTAGCATCAAGGATCGCTGCCATGATAAGGGAGCCTGAAGCTGCCCCGTCGTTACTGACAAGCAATGCCTCAGACAACGATATCAATGGCCTTATGGCTTCGTACGAAGCCCAGGAACGCCGAGAACGCAATGATGGGGCATTCACTTTAAATGATGAACAACGCAGTGCCATACTGACTTCCTTTAAGCACCGTTTTTCACTGATCACCGGAGGTGCCGGTACCGGTAAGACCACCACCCTTAAATGTTTGTTCAATGTTTTGAGGGCTTATGGATATAGGACTATTGGCCTAGCCCTTTCGGGTAAAGCCGTTAAAAGGTTGCGCGACGCGACCGGCAATGACGAGACGTATACCATAGCCAAGTTCTTGATTAAGTCGGAAATATTACTATCCTCTGCGGAGGGACCTGTCTACATCGTCATAGATGAGGCAAGCATGCTTGACCTGACGTCAACGTTCCAGATATTCAAGCGTCTGCCCGAATCGGCTCGCATCGTATTTGTTGGAGATCCTTTCCAACTCCCGCCTATTGGTCCCGGCCTAATCTTTCAGCAGATAGTAGGACTTGAGCATGTTCCCCAAGTTCATCTGGCGGTTGTTAAACGGCAAAACGATACAACCGGTATACCTACATTTGCCGGTGAGATTCGTAATCACTGTTGGCAAGTGCCAAACTATCCGGGTGTGAAATTCGTGGAATGTCGAGATGCAGAGATCAAGGACAAGGTGATTGAGTTACTGGAGACTGGAGATGACGATACACAGGTACTATGCGCAACAAAACACAACATATCGGGTGTCGAGCAAATAAATATAATGTGCCAGGACAGGCTAAACCGCGCTGGCAAGCCAATACGCTTGATCGGCCCCAATGGCAATCTTTATGCTACGCCATTCAGGGCAGGGGACCGCATCATATTTCTTAAGAATGATTATAAAAGGGGCACCATGAACGGGACGACTGGGTATATTGTCAATGCATTCGATGAGGATGCTACGACAGGCAAAGAGGATCCGATGGGCACGGCATCCATTGACGACGGTGCAGTGAGCATTTATCGTGATGATCTCGACCTAGATGATATCGGTATTTCGCTTGCTTATGCCATAACTGTGCATAAAGCACAAGGGTCTCAGTGGAAGAGAATTATTGTCCCTCTTGTGAAAGGTCAGGGCTTAAGCATAATCGATGCCATGTGGCTATACACCGCTGTTACAAGAGCTGAACAAGAAGTTGTCATGCTAGGCGATGTTAGTACATTTAAGCAGGCAGTGGAGTCACCATCTAAAGCTGGAAGGCGTCACGTTCAGTTCGGAAATATACTTGAAGATATGCTGAAGGTGTGAATTCTGTTTAGATGATAATCTGGTTCAATTATTTGTTTGCAGCAAGCAGTACCGCAACAAACGCAGTTAGTGCACTCACAACGGAGGCAATGGCGGATATGAGAGCGACCTTCCACAACTTAGATTCACGAATTGAGCGTTCCACATCAATAAGGCGTTCCTGCAACTCATAGTCGCTTGCTCGGCTGTGGCGTCCTGAAGAACTTTGAAAGATCATGTCCCCTTGAGTATCAACGCCGAGTTCACGACAACGTTGCTCAAGTTGTTCCCCCTCCAGTATCTTTCTCACTGTGATTCCGCAGCCGGAGTTT
>Ga0181523_10003980_pt1 | contig 13055 bp, 10 predicted proteins | sample PEATcosm2014_Bin_43_FD_119752 | JGI IMG/M metagenome (GOLD analysis project Ga0181523, IMG submission 119752) | Peatland microbial communities from MTU Mesocosm Facility, Houghton, MI, USA - PEATcosm2014_Bin05_30_metaG | ecosystem: Environmental > Terrestrial > Soil > Wetlands > Peat | place... | reverse complement strand
AGAGGCTGCACGACAAGGAAGTCTCCGAAGAGCGCACGCGGAAACTGGCGGCGGAGGCGCGGTTGCATTCGCTGGAATCGCGAATTCATCCGCACTTCCTGTTCAACACTTTGAACTCAATCAGCTCGCTCATTGCCGTGAATCCCGCCCGCGCCGAACAGATTGTGGGCCGCCTGGCCGCGCTGTTGCGGGCCTCGCTCGACTCCAGCCACCAACCGCTGATTCCATTGCGGGAGGAGTTGACCATGGTGGAAAGTTACGTCGACATCGAGAAGGCGCGATTCGGCGATACATTGCGTGGATCAGTGGAGGTGCCCGCAGAGCTGCAAGATGCCAAGGTGCCTCCCATGTCGGTGCAGTCGCTGGTGGAGAATGCCGTGAAGCACGGAATCACTCCGCAGAGCGGCGGAGGGGAATTTCGCGTCACGGCGTCGGCCGAGAATGGCAGCTTACGGATCGAGGTTCGTGACACAGGGCCGGGCTTCGACCTGGCGGCGATTCCCGCCGGGCATGGGCTGGACAGCCTGGTCGACCGCCTGGATGCGTTGTTCGGCGCAAAGGCGCGCCTGAACGTCCTTCGGCGCAACGGGTATTCTGTGGTAGAGATGGTTGTGCCACTCGTATGAAACTCCGCGCCTACCTGGTGGACGATGAACCGTTGGCGCTGGACCGGCTGCGCCGGCTGTTGGACCGCACGGGCCGCGTGGAGGTAATCGGCAGCACCACTGAACCCGAGAAAGCAGTGGCCGAATTAGCGGCCAACCCGCCCGACGTGTGTTTTTTGGATATTCAAATGCCGCGCCTCAATGGCTTCGAGGTCCTGGCGCGACTGCCCATTCAGCCCATCGTGATTTTCACCACTGCCTACGATCAGTACGCGCTCAAGGCGTTCGGCGTAAACTCGGTTGACTATTTGCTGAAGCCGGTGGAACCGGAGTCCCTGGACCGCGCCATTCAAAAGGTTGAACGGCTGCGGAGTTCGGGCCAACTGGCGCAGTCAGACTTACAGGCTCTGCTGAAGCAGCTCACCGACTCGCTGCGCGAGGCTAAGCCGGAATATCCCGAACGCATTGCATCGCGGCTGGGGGACCGGCTCTGGTTCCTCGATCTGGCGCGGGTCACGCATTTCTATTCCGAGGATAAACTGACATACGCAGCGTCGGAGGGCAAGGCTTATTGCGTCGACTACGCGATCACGGAGTTAGAAAAGAAGCTCGACCCGAAGAAATTTATCCGCATTCACCGGAGCACGGTGGTGAACGTGGACTGGATCAAGGAAGTCGCTTCCCTTCCCGGAGGAGCTTTGAATGTTCGCCTGAAAGATGGCAAGGACACGGACCTGACGGTCGCGCGCGACCGGGCGCGCGAGTTCAAAGCGCGGGTGGGGTTCTAGCGGATTTAGCGGTGAACACTCTCGCCAACGTCAGCTAGGCCCGACGCGTTCTAGGGCGTACGAAGTCGCCTACTGACATTGGCGCCAAGTCGTTGGAAGTCTCGCGTGTTCCAAGTGTAGAGGATATCTGCTTTAGCTTTCACAGCGCATGCACCCAGCAGGGCGTCGTTCACCGTGCCTCCCTCGATACCCATCCCAGCAGCGTCGCGGATCGCCGAAACATATTCGGCGGCCTCTAGCGCGACCACGTTCAGCCGCTCCTCTACCGTCTCCATGCACAGGACGGCCTGTTCGGGTGCCGCGCGGTACTTGCCCGGCAATCGCGTCAAGGTCGCGTATATTTCAGCCAGGCAATGGGCTGCGCAGTATCCGCCGCTGCGATTGGCGGCCGAAAAAACCGCAAGACTGCGTTCGTGGTGCTCGTGGCCGGGAACAAAAGCGGGCACCAACACCGATGTGTCGAAGAACAATCTCACCGAAGCTTCCCTGCCTTGTCGGATCGAGGCCTGGCGGGCTCATTCTTGAACTTGGGTTGGCCGAGCTTGGGTTGACCGAGCGCAGACCGTTCGCGCTCGCGGCGTACGTCGCGCAGTACTTTGTTTGTGGCAGCGGCAGAAATCGGTTCATCGAAATCCAGAACCCAGATGCCGTGTTTCTTCCTCATCCCAACCCGCCCCCTTACGGGGCGAAGAACGATCTGCTCCTCGGAAATCTCGAGTTCCAGAGAATCTCCCGCCGAGAGCTGCAACTCGTCCCGCACCGGCTTGGGCAAAACGACGCGCCCTGCCTTATCCACGGTCAATGTGGCATTCATATTGGCATTATACCATGCTATTTGCCATTTCTTAGGGCATGCTGGGAGGGCCGGATACAAGTCAGCGAAAATCGGCGAACTCACCTGTGACTGTCATCACATCCCCGCTCGCCAATGAAGGCCAGAATCCTTTTGCGATGGATTCGATCGGAACTTCCGATTGGCTTTCCTCGACGGTGGTCGGCTCAAGCTTTGTGGCATTAGTTGCCTGAAGTTTTATGGATTGCATCGAGGAATCGATGGAGGAGCGGATAAGCCTTTCTCTCGACGTCTCTGCGGAACTTGACCAACTTGGAAGAACCGCAGTCTGCGGTTAGGAATGCCACTGTTCTTTCTCGCAATCGGTTTGTTCATGCTCGGCTCCGTCGCGGCTGAGATGTACCTTGGCAACCCCCTGGACTTCTCGTTCACACACAATAGGTTCGTTCAGTGGGGATATAGCGTCCTCTGGGTAGCAGGTTTTCTGTTCCTCTTCTGGTGGGTTTCCAAAGAATTCATGGGAGCCAAGAAGGGCCGACATTAGGCACGCGCCTTAGTTGGCAATACCAGACCCATGACAATACTTTACTGTGCATCATGAACGGGCTGTGCTATACCTCGGCTGGTGAGGGGAAGCCGGCAAGACAGCTCAACCGCACGAGCGCAGATTCGTCTAACGGCGCTTAAAAGGAACTCCCAATGAAGGTCGCTCTCATTGCATTGCTCTTTGCAGCACCTGCATTTGCCCAAGCCCCGCCTGCTGCTTCTACTGTAGCGTGCGGCCCCGAGAATGTCAGTTTCAAGGTCAAGTTGGACGATTCCCAACACACGCTGGTGCAGCCAGACCCGGGGAAGGCGCTGGTTTACTTTTTGCAGGATGCCGGGACTGGCATAACGTTAGGATATCCAACCGTGAAACTCGCAATCGACGGAGCGTGGGTGGGCGCAAACCACGGCAACTCCTATTTCTCGGTGTCCGTCGAACCCGGGGAGCATCATGTGTGCGTTATGCTGCAATCGTCGCTGGTCGCCCAACGCGTGGAACTGGCACATTTCACAGCAGAGGCAGACAAAATTTATTACTACCGCACGCGACTTATCATGTCGCGGAGTGTGGAGATGTTGGAACTCACTCCGATCGACAGTGATCAAGGCAAATATCTCATTGCCTCCTTTCCGCTCAGCCTTTCGGGTCCTAAGAAGTAACGTAGTGGAAGCACACCGCACTGTGTAGCTAGCGTGACATCGCCTTGTCACTCACTGCCCGGAGTCGGCGTTCTAAGTCGCATTCCTGAGGGCAGAAAAAGACGGACGATTTCTCGCCCGTCTTTCTTGATAGCTGATGGCTCAGAGCCGAGAGCTCAGTTGATGTCGAACTGCTGCTGGTGCACGGCTGCGTCGCTTTTCACAATGATGGTGCGCTTGGTGAGTTCTTCCATCTCGTTCAGCAGGCGGCCGTTGTTCGATTTCAATTCTTTGGCCACATCGGGATGCACACGCAACATGACGTCTTCGTGCTCCAGATGTTTAGCGATCTTCCGCATCTCCACGTAAATCTCGTTGCAAACCGTAGTCACCGACTTCACGTATCCGGTTGACTCGCAGTACGGGCAAGGAGCGCCGATAGTGCGTTCCAGCGACTGCTTGACGCGTTTGCGGGTGATGGCGACCAGGCCGAAGTCGTTAAACTGCAGCGTCTTTGACGGGGCGCGGTCGTGGCGGAGTTCTTCTTCCAGTGCCTGCATCACACGCTGGCGGTTGCGGCGCTCATCCATGTCGATGAAGTCGATGATGATGATGCCGCCGAGATCGCGCAGCCGGATCTGGCGCACGATTTCTTTGATCGCGTCCACGTTGGTCTTGACGATAGTGTCTTCCAGGCGCTGCGTCTTGCCGACATATTTGCCCGTGTTGATGTCGATGGCGACAAGGGCTTCGGTCTGGTTGATGACGATGTAGCCGCCGCTCTTGAGCCACACTTTTGACTTGAGCGCTTTGTCCATTTCCGCGGCCAGGCCGAACTGTTCGAACAGCGGAGTCTCTTTGGTATAGAGCTTTACTCGTTTCACCATCTGAGGCTGGAAGCGGTTGAAGAAGCGCAGCACGCGCTCGTATTCGGGTTCGGTGTCAACCCAGATCACGCTGAAATCGGACGTGACCTGATCGCGAAGCACGCGCTCAACCACGTTGAGATCGTGATAGATCAGCGCGGGCGGCTTGGAACTCTCGGCGCGAGCCTTGATGTCCTGCCACAAGCCTTTCAGGAAACGGATGTCGGCGCGGAGTTCCTCTTCGCTGGCGCTCTGCGCGGCGGTGCGGACGATGAAGCCTCCATGACCGTTTTCGCGTTCGCTCATGATGATCCGCTTGAGGCGCTGGCGCTCTTCTTCGGAAGAAATTTTGCGCGACACGCCGGTGTGGTTCACCGTCGGCATGTAGACCAGGAAGCGGCCGGGCAGCGCAATGTGGCTGGTGATGCGTGCGCCTTTCTTGCCAATGGGTTCCTTGGCGATCTGGACCAGGATTTCCTGGCCTTCCTTGAGCAAGTCGCTGATCAGGGGAACGGGAGCGTTCTCGCGGCGACGGAAACGGCCACGCCCTCGATCACCACCACCGCGGCGCTGCCGGTCGCGCGGGCCACCCTGGCGGTCACGATCGTAGCCGGGACGCGGGCGTTGGGTGCGTTGCGTATAACCCGCAGTTCCGGCCGGAGCACGAACTTCTACGCGGGCATCGACCGTGCCATTGCCGCGCGCTTCTGCATCGAGCAGGGCCTCGGCCTCAGCCTGAGCCTCTTCAAGTTCCAGTTCCTCGCTGTCTTCCTCGCCTTCCGGGTGCGGGGCTTCGGCGGGATGCGCTTCGCCAGGCTCGGTGAGCGACGCCTGATGGATCTCTGCGACCGTCTCGCGAGCGTCGCCGTTCAGATGTCCGGGGCCGGCCTGGGTTTCTTCTTCGAATTCCTCGTAACCTTCATCGGAAGAAGCTTCGTAATGATGAATGGTGCCCGCTTCTTCTTCGTCGATGGTCTCTTCTTCCATGGTGCCGGGGGCGGCGAAAACTGGAACTGCAAAAGCAGCCTCATCGGCTCTGGCCGCGGGAGCCCGCAACTCAGCCGCTCCCCAGGCGGTGGACTGCGAAGCCGGTTCGTCCTCCGTCGTCGACTCGACCTCACGCTCACCGGCTTCGACCGGTTCGGCGGGAATGGTCGCCTCTCCGGGCCAGCCCAGAGTGGGCAAACTGGCCGGTTCGGCACGGCGGAATTCCTGATTCCAGTCAGTCGTGGTCGATGCCGACGCCACGGGCTCGGCGTGATCGGCGTGCTCTTCGTGGATCGATTGAGCGTCTTCGTGCTGCTCCGGTTCGTCCGAGATCTGCTCGTGCTCGACATGCTCATGCTCAACATGCTCATGTTGAACATGCAAGGGCTCGGCTTCAGCCAGCGACTCAGCGGCCGCAAAGATGGGTTCGTCCTCGGGAAAGGTGGCGGCCAGGGGCGTTGCGGGCTCGGCAGGAGCTTCCGGCTCGACTTCAGCAACGGCCTGTCGCACCGGCTCCGGCGCGGCCGGTGGTTGCGCAAAACGCTGGTACTTCGAAATCGACTCTCCGGGCAACAGCATCGGCTGGTATCCAGGAGGCGGACCAGAAGGCTGGCTCCGGCTGGACTCTACCGGGCGCGTTGGCTCGATCGGGCGGGCGAAGCGGGGCTCCGGGGTGCGTTCTGAACTTCGGTCGAAGGCTCGATCGGGAGTTCTCTCCGGGGCGCGATCCGGGCTTCTTTCTGAACCCCGATCTCGGCCATCGCGGCGTCCGCCCCGGCGGCGGCGGCGACCGCGAAAGCCTCCGCGCTCGCGGTTCTGCGAATCGGCAGCATTGCCGGACTCGGTGGAGTCTCCAGTTGGAGCCGGCTGCTCCTCAGCGAGGGCATCGGCTTCGAAGGTTCCCTCGTCGGTGATGGGCGCCAACTCGACTTCGGCGTCGGCTCCATCCTCCGTGGCCTCCGTCGCGTCCGCCATCTCGGCCTTCGGCGGCGGCTGGCGCAAGTCAGGCACGTTGCGGGTGGCCGGGATGACGTCGGTCAGGTCGTCGTCGTGCTCTTCCAACTCCATAAAGTCGGAAACGTAGAGGAAGGCGTCGCGCTCCAGGCCGATGTCGACGAAAGCCGACTGCATGCCCGGAAGGACGCGGGTTACGCGACCTTTGTAGATGGATCCGGCTAGGGTGTACTCGTTCTCGCGCTCCAGATAGACTTCCGCGAGCAGATCGTCTTCGACCAGACCCACCTTGGTTTCGTGGGGGGTGGAAGAGACAAATAATTCTTTGTTCATCGAACACTCCGGTCCCGCCGGCTTATTGAAGTCGGGCGGGCTTCACCGGGGCGGAGTCAGGGAAGGATGGGGAGGATGAAGCGGAGAGCGTTGCGATGCGCCCCGAACATGGGGACAGACTAGGCCGGAGAGTTCTGCTCTCTCCTCCTGCCGAGTCTGCTGCACAAGCTTGGGAATCTTTTGCACTTATCTCGCTAATTCTTGCCGGGGTTTGTGACCGCACTCTCAGACCCAAATTGGGTCGGGGGGCCGTTCCCTGCCCGGCTGCTCAACTTCAATCCTGCCCGGCCTTCGAAAGCTCAACTAGCCGGTGAAATGCCCCCTTTACGCGAGGGCGATCGATATTTTTGGGGCTGCGCCTGCGAGCGCAGCAAACTGCTTTTCCTGCCGTTCTTCCTGATATTCCTGAACCTGGTTCTTGAACCCGTTGCTTCTGAAAGCCTTGTTCGTCGTAACTGGCTCGTTCTAGCTGGCTTGTATCAGGCTGGCTCACCCAACCTTCGCTAATCCAACTTTCGCTGACCCAGCTAGTTCACGAAGCGGCGCATACGAACATTCATAACCATCCCCAGCGCCAGGAACATGAACAATACGGAAGACCCACCATAACTCATCAGCGGCAGGGGTATTCCGGTGACCGGCATAAAGCCAACCACCATGCCGACATTGACCAGAATATGGAAGCTAAGCACAGCCACCACACCCATCACCACGAACGTGCCAGCGCGGTCGGGCGCTGTTTGCGCGTTCTGGGTCAAACGCATCAGCACTATGAAGTATAACAGCAGAACCCCGAGAGCGCCTACGAATCCGTGCTCTTCTGAGAATGCCGCGAAAATAAAATCCGTTTGGGGAACGGGCAGGAAATTCCCGTGGGTTTGCGAGCCTTTTCCGCCCCAAAGGCCTCCGGAACCCACGGCAATTTTGGATTGCTCAACTTGGTACCCCGAGCCTTGAGGATCGAGTTCGGGGTCGATAAAGCTGGTCAGCCGCTGCTTCTGGTACGACTTCAGAACGTGCACCTTCGGGACGAGAAACACCGCCCCAATGCCGATCGCGGCCAGCAAACCCACGGTCAGCCCCTGCTTCCATTGCAACCCGCCCAGAAAGACTCCCATAACGGCAATGGGGACATAAGTGAGGGCAGTGCCGAGGTCGGGCTGGGCCAGCACCATCAACATGGGAACCCCGACGATGGCTCCGGCCTTCATGAAATCGGACCAGGAAAGCTCGCGCTGGCGCATGTCGGCAAAATACTTGGCGACGGCCAGGATGAGGATGAGCTTGACCCATTCCGACGGCTGGAAGTGGTTGCCGCCCGGCATGTGGATCCAGCGTTTGGCGCCGAGGTATCTCTGTCCAAATAAGAGCACGGCCATCAGCGAGGCCACGCCGGCAATGTAGAACCAGTGAATCTGATCGAGCAGCGCCTGGTAGTTGACCAGGCTGACGACGAACATCGCGCCCACACCCGCCAGCACCCAGTAGACTTGCTTGACGTGGGCTCCGGCAAACTTGGTGTGCACGGTGGCGCTGTGGATTTCCATCACACCGAGGCCACAGATCATGAGCACAAAGCCCAGCAGGACCCAGTCGAAATCGCGGTATGAGACGTAGCGTGCCATCGGACAGCTTCTAGCTCTTGGCTCCTAGCTTTTAGCTTTCACCTATCGAATGTCATCCTGAGCGAAGTCGTCGTTCGCGAACAGCGGACGACAACGTAGTCGAAGGATCCCTACCTCACACCGCAGCCGATAGCGCCGGAAACTCTCTCCGTGAAAATCATCGTTACCGCATTCCCGGGGCGGCGATTGCGACTGCCAGCGGCTTCTTGGGCAGGTCGATAACGAAGCGGCCGCCCGTCAACCTGTCGTTGCCACCGTCGGAATCGGGCTCAGTCCACAGGCCTCCGATGTCGACCGTTCCATTGCCCTTCGGCTTTTCCACCATCTTCTGCGGGGTGCGGCGTTGCTTTTCGACATAGGCCTTGATCACCTGCGTCGCCAGACGAGCTGCCAGTTTGCCGTGTTCGCCGCCCTGGAACAGGACGCAGACCACAACGTCGGGATTGCGCCGCGGCGTGAAGCCTACGAACCATCCGTTCTGCGCCAGATCGGCGTTGTCCTTGTGTTTGGCGCGGTTCTCCAGTGACACCACCTGGGCCGATCCGGTTTTCCCGGCGATCTCAATTCCCGGAATCGCCGCAAGTGGAGATGTGCCTCCGGGCTCGAGCACCCTTTCCATCGCATCGGTAATGTAGTTCCACCCCTCCGGATCGAGCGGAACCGCCTTCACGTCGGTCAAGTGCGCCGCCTCCACGTAACTCGGCGGCAAGTCCGTCGGATTGATCACATGCGGCACGACCAACTTTCCGCCCATGGAGATGGCGCTGATCGCGCGCAACAACTGCACCGGCGTCACCGTAATCGCACCCTGCCCGATCCCGACGAAGATGGTCTCTCCCGCATACCATTTCTGATGGAAGCTGCGCGCCTTCCACTCTTCTGACGGAACCAGACCGCTGGCTTCCTGCGGAAGATCAATGCCCGTCTTCTGTCCCAAACCTAATTGGGTTGCATATTTGGCGATGCGATTAATTCCGAGCTTGTCGGCCAGCGTGTAAAAGAAAACGTCGCACGATTGGTAGATCGCTTTGGCGAGATCCACATCCCCGTGGGTTTGATGCAGGAAGTAGACCCAACATTTCGAATTCCTGCCGTAGAAGTCGGCACTGCCGTTACAGTGAACGTGCATGTTCTGGGCGATGCCTTCCTGCCAACCGGCAAACGACATGATGACCTTGAACGTCGAGCCCGGCGCCAGCTGCGCCTGAATGGCTTTGTTCAAGAGCGGCTTGTCGGGATCGGTGACCAGCTTGTTCCATTGATCGCGCGAAACATGCACGGCAAAATCGTTGGGATCGAAAGTGGGCCGGCTGACCATGGCCAGAATTTCGCCGGTGTGCGGATCCATGGCGACGATGGCTCCGTTCTTGTCGCCCAGAGCCTCTTCGGCGGCAATTTGTAAATCGATATCGACCGTCAGCTTGAGTGGTTTGCCGGGGACGGCTTCGGTCTCGCCCAGGCGTCCGACTTCGCGGCCATGGCTGTCGACCAGCGCCTGGCGCGAGCCGTTGGCGCCCATCAGCAAATTGTTGTACTGGCGCTCGACTCCCGAAATTCCGACGACGTCTCCGGCGTTGTAGAGCTCGAACTGGGGCTGGTTCAGCATGTCTTCGCTGACCTCGCCCACGTAGCCGATCAGGTGCGCCATGAACCCGTTGCGCGGATAGAGTCGCCGTGCGGCATCGATGGTGTCCAGTTCCGGCAACTCGTTGCGATGGGCTTCAATGAACTGCAATTCGTCGGGAGTGATGTCTTCCTTCAGAAAAATCGGCTGGTACTGCGGCATGGAGGCGAAGTGCCGGATGCGCGCGCGCACTTCGTTCGGATCCAGATGCAAGCCCTGCGCAATCAGGTCCGCATCGGCAGCCAGGTCGCGAGAGGAATCGCGCAACAGCAGCGCCGTTGTCGAAGGATAGTTGTCAACGATGATGCGGCCGTTGCGGTCCAGAATCTTGCCGCGCGGAGCCAGAATCGGCACGTTGCGAACGCGATTCTTCTCGGCGGCCGAGGAATAATACCCGCTCTCCATCACTTGCAGCTTCCACAACCCGTAGGCGAGCACCAGGAAGATGCCGAGGATGATGTACTGGGCCGCCGTCAGGCGGACTTCGGAGACTTTTTCGTCGCGGCCAAACATCAGTCGTTAGTCCTTGGTCGTTGGTCGTTGGCTTGGTGCGTTGCTCTCATTGTATGCCGCGGCGAATTGGCAGGGAACAAGATGAGGTAACTGAGGTCACTATCCGTGCGTCCAAGTCGTTTATCAGGGTCGCCAACGACTCACGACCAGCGACCAACGACGGTTTTCACGTTCTCTGCTTAAACTTGTCGAGCAGGAAGAACAGCACCACGCCGAGGACAGCATTGGCCAGGCCGGCCAGCATGCCGTGCAGCCAGCTCCAAGTCTGGGTCATGTTGACCATTCCACGGGCTACGGTGAAATAGACCGCGGAGTGGATGAGATAAAAACCCAGCGTCACCAGGAAGCGAGCACCCGCATTTTCCACGTCGAGCTTCACGCCCAGCGAGGAGGCTCCGTAGCCCACAATGGTTTTGGCGATTCCGTTGAGGCCGATGGGATTGTGGCCGAGCATATCCTGCGCCAGGCCGATGACGGCCCCGGTGAACAGGCCCGCAATCGGATTGCGGCGGGCCATGGCAAAAAAAATCGTCACCAGCAGCGGCAGGTCGAAATAAACTGCAAAACGCGGAAACCGCAGCGGCAGAAACGCCTGCACAAACAGCGCCAACAGCGGAATGCCGATGGTTACCGGAATGCTAAACCGGTAGACCTCAACCTGCTCTCCGGATGTGTAAGTGATGGGCACGTTATTGGGGGCTGCTCTCGGCCGCCGGCGGCTGCGAATTAGGATTGTCCGGCGCGCTGGGTGGAGTCGGATCTGTCGATTTCGGCGGCTCGCTCGTGGGTGCTGTCTGCGTTGCGTCTGGCTTTGATGTCGGCACTGTGCCAGCCGGGGCAGTCACGCTTTTCTTTGCCGGGGAACTCGAGGCCGCAGAATTCGCGGTTGGCTTCCCGGCAGGGCCCGTGCCGGACGCGCCGGAAACATTGCTCGTGCCGGATGGATACTTGGGAGCCGGCGTAGCCGAGATCGCCGCGCCGGTGGGTTTGGCCGCAGTCTTCGCTACCGCCGGTGTGGTCGAACCTACGGTGGCGGCGCCTGCGGCGGGGTTCACATCGGCCGGCTTGTCGGGCACGGACGGTAACCGTTGCGCCAGAATATCGGCGGCGCGGACGCGAACGTTTTCCTCCGCGGTGGCCTGCCGTTCCTGCTTTTCAACCAGCACCAGCACCTCTTCCAGCTTGCTGAGGTTGGCGGCAGGCTTGACCTTGATATTCAGAAACAGGTCTTTGCCGTTTCCGACTTTGGTGACGGTGCCGACCGGCAAGCCTTTGGGGAAAATCTGGTCGCCGCCGCTGGTCAGCACGGTTTCGCCCACGGGAACCTGCTCATCGCTCATCACGCGTTCGAGCACGACTTCGCCGTTGGCGGTGCCGCGCAGCACGCCTTGCAGCCGCGTCTTCTCGAGCAGGGCGCCCACACCACTGCTTTGATCGCTGATCAGCAGTACCTGCGAAACCGACGGGTAGGCCACCAGCACCTTGCCGACAATCCCGTCGGCGGTCATGACCGCCATGTCGCGCTTGATGCCGGCATTCTCGCCTTTATCGATGTAGACAGTCCGGGAAAGATCGCTGCCGCTGGAGCCGATCACCTGCGCGGCCACGGTGCGGGAGATGAACTGTTCTTTGAAGGCGACCAGGGATTGCAGCCGCCGGGCCTGGGCAGCGTCTTCGCTGAGCCGCACCTGTTCGAGCCGCATCTGCTCAATCTGATCTTTCAGCTGGCGATTTTCGGCGCGGACTCCGCGCAGATAAAAATAGTTGTGCCAGAGATTGCCGGTGCCGTTCTGCGCCCAGACCAGCGCGCGCTCGAAAGGAGTGATGGCGCCGACGGCCCAGACCCGGATCAGGCGCGTGTTTTCGGGATCGCTGCCGCCGCGTTTGACCTGAGTCGCCAGGCCCAGCACCTGCAGAAACAACACTCCTACCAGAATGATCAGGTTGCGGTAGCGGCCGAGTACGGATTCCATAAAATCAGGGGTCAGGGCTCAGGGATTAGGGGTCAGCTTTTCTGGCCCCTGACCTCTGGCCCCTGCATTTTATTCGATCGAAATTTTTCTGAGCAGTTTGAAGTCCGAGAGCATTTTGCCGGTGCCCAGAACGACGCTGCACAGCGGATCATCGGCGATGGAAACCGGCAGCCCGGTTTCTTCGCGGATGCGTTTGTCGAGATTCTTGAGCAGCGCGCCGCCGCCGGTGAGCACGATGCCTCGGTCGCTGATGTCCGCGGAAAGTTCGGGGGGCGTACGCTCGAGCGCCACGCGAATCGCGTTCATGATGGTCGAAACGCATTCGCTGAGCGCTTCGCGGATTTCGCCGTCGTCGACGGTAATCGTTTTCGGCACGCCTTCAATCAGGTTGCGGCCCTTGATTTCCATGGTCATCGGCTTATCGAGCTGGTGCGCGGAACCGATTTCCATCTTGATCTGTTCGGCAGTGCGCTCGCCGATCAGCAAGTTGTATTTCCGCTTCAGATAATTCATCACCGCTTCGTCCATCTGGTTGCCGGCCATGCGCACGGAACGCGAGTAAACGATGCCGCTCAGAGAAATGACTGCGATGTCGGTGGTGCCGCCGCCAATGTCGACCACCATGTTGCCGCTGGGCTCGGTGATGGGCAGTCCTGCGCCGATAGCCGCGACCATGGCCTGCTCTACCAGATGCACTTCACTGGCCTTGGCGCGATAGGCGGAATCCATGACCGCGCGCTTTTCCACCTGCGTAATTTCCGAAGGCACGCCAATCACGATCCGGGGATGCACCAGCATCTTGCGGTTGT
>Ga0181523_10003975_pt1 | contig 13065 bp, 8 predicted proteins | sample PEATcosm2014_Bin_43_FD_119752 | JGI IMG/M metagenome (GOLD analysis project Ga0181523, IMG submission 119752) | Peatland microbial communities from MTU Mesocosm Facility, Houghton, MI, USA - PEATcosm2014_Bin05_30_metaG | ecosystem: Environmental > Terrestrial > Soil > Wetlands > Peat | place... | reverse complement strand
GCCGTACTGGAAGCGGCATGACCTCAGCGACAGCAGCTCGGTGAGCTGCCCGGACACCTGTTCGATCAGGTCCGTCGGCGAATTACCCGTGGCCACGGCGCGGGCGGCCGCATTGACCCCGTCGAGGTAGCCCGCGCGCCTGCTGGCGGCCACGTGCTGGCGGCGTCCCCAGACGGCGATCTCCGTGATCGCGACGCCGATGACGAGCAGCAGGACGGTGGTCTCGATGTCGGTCCGCCGGGTGATGCTGAATTGCTCGTAGGGCCGGGTGAGGAAGAAGTCGAACCACACCGTCGCGGATAGTGCGGCAAGGACCCCGGCGAGCCGGTTCCCGTTCGCGGCAACGGCCACCACCACCAGCACGAGCGCGAGCGCCGCGTCAGTGTTGGGGAAGCTGGTCCGGAAGGGCACGAGAACGGCAGTAAGGGCCAGCGGACCGACCAGCCCGGCTAGTACCGCCAGACGGTCCCGGCTCAGCGCTCCGGCCCGCGCGGGAGCCGCATGGTCGCTGGCCTGAACTGTACGTCGAGTGGTCATTACGCGCTCCGGTGCACGGGTCCGACGGTTGCGGACGTCGCGCCGACCAGGCTTCCCGGCTCACCTGATGATGAGCCTAGGTCATGCTTTCCTGGCTGCCAATAGACAGTCCCGCCATGGCGTAAGGAGCGTGACGACGTCTCCCCGGGCGGCCGACCCGGCCGCCCGGACCGGGCGCTTCGCGGCGCGCAGCTTCATCAGCATGGCACCGGGCATGGCACGATGATCTTAGAGGCGTCGTGCTGTCTGCTGGGACTGGCGGGCTGCGGCCGTCGGTACCTCCGGCCATGGTTGTGGACGAGGGCAATACTTGCCGCGGGTGCGTTCCGCCTGCGGGACAGGTAGTGATCTTCAGGCTGCCACTGTGATCAGACGTGCGGCTTTCGGGGATAGGTGAGGAGACTAGCGTGGTTGACCTGCCGTTCGAGGATCGTACCGATTTCGAGGACGCTGACCGTGGGCTGATCGATGCTCTGGATCCTGGTGTGGTGAAGGACGCCAGCGGACGGGTGGTGTGGGACAACGACGCGTTCGCCTTCCTCCAGGCAGACAGCCCAGAGACGGCTAACCCGAGCCTGTGGCGGCAGTCGCAGCTGTGCGCCAGGCAGGGCCTGTTCGAGGTGACTGAAGGGATCTACCAGGTTCGCGGGCTGGACTTGTCGAACATGACCATCGTGGAAGGCGATCGCGGTGTCATCGTGATCGACCCACTGATCTCCACCGAGACTGCGGCGGCCGGGCTGGGCCTGTACCGCCAGCACCGGGGTGACCGGCCGGTGACCGGGGTGATCTACACCCACAGTCACGGTGATCACTTCGGCGGGGTCCGTGGCGTGGTAACGGCGGATGTGCCGATCCTGGCCCCGGCCGGGTTCATGGAGCACGCGGTCGAAGAGAACGTCTATGCGGGCGGCGCGATGAACCGCCGAGCGGTGTACATGTACGGCGCCGAGCTGAGCAAGAGCCCCGAGGGCCAGATCGGCGCCGGGCTGGGCATGACAACCTCGACGGGGACGATCTCGCTGATCCCGCCAACCGTTGATATCACCCATACGGGCCAGCGGGAGACAGTCGACGGAGTGCTGATCGAGTTCCAGCTCACGCCGGGCACCGAGGCGCCCGCGGAGATGAACTTCCTGTTCCCAGACCGCCGCGCGCTGTGCATGGCCGAGAACGCCACCCACAACCTGCACAACCTGCTGACCCTCCGCGGTGCGCTGGTCCGCGATCCGCGGATTTGGGCTCGCTACCTGAATGAGGCCATCGTGCTGTTCGGCGACCGGGCCGACGTGGCGTTCGCTTCGCACCACTGGCCGACCTGGGGACGTGACAAGGTCATCCAGTTCCTGTCAGAGCAGCGGGACCTGTACGCCTACCTGCACGACCAGTCGCTACGGATGCTGAACCATGGCCACACCGGCCTGGAGATCGCCGAGCTGATCGAGCTCCCGCCCGCGCTGGAGCGCGTCTGGCACGCCCGTGGCTACTACGGCTCGGTGAGCCATGACGTCAAAGCGATCTACCAGCGGTACATGGGCTGGTTCGACGGCAACCCGGCCAGCTTGTGGAAACACCCGCCCGAGGCCGCGGCCCGGCGGTACGTCGACTGCCTCGGCGGCCCCGATGCCGTCGTCGCCAAAGCCCTGCCGATTCCGGTGATCTGCGGTTCGCCGCAGAACTGCTGAACCACGCCGTATTCGCCGACCCCGGCCACGAGGAAGCCAAGCGGGTGCTCGCCTCGGTCTACGACAAGCTCGGATACGGCGCCGAGAACGGCACCTGGCGCAACTTCTACCTGATGGGCGCGCTGGAACTGCGTCATGGCGCGATCCCGCCATCCCTGAGCCTGGCCTCACCCGACTTGATCCAGGCCCTCACTGTGGACCAGCTGTTCGACTCGATCGCGATCCGGGTCAACGGGCCGAAGGCCTGGTCCCAGGCACTGACCATCGACTGGGACTTCACCGACGAGAACACGCGGCACCGGATGACCCTGTCCAACGGCGCCCTGATCCACTGGGCCGGTCCCGCCCCGGGGGCCGCGGACCTGACCCTGACCCTGACCAAGCCGCAGTTGCTGGGATTGCTGGCGGGCCACGGCCTGGAAGGCGTTCACACCGCCGGCGACGTTGGCGCTTTGCACCGGCTGCTCGGCTTGCTGGATACCCCGGACCCTGGATTCGCGATCGTCACTCCGTGAGGCCCGGGCATCGGGATGGCGGGTACTCGCCGGTGAGATCGGGCAGGTCCGGCGCTCGGCGCAGTCAAAGGCCACCAGCTCCCCCAGCGGGTCACCAGGATACCGTTCGATGGCAGCCAGGCCGTCATCTGAATCGATCCGGCGCGCTGGCCCTACGCCGCCGAGAGGGCAGACTGACCACCGGCCAAGGACCTTCGGCCCGAAAACCTGATCAGGGCTCAACGGCGTGGCCGGCGGCTCGGCCCCGAGTTAGGCTGCCATGGCACGAACAGCCTGAGGTGCTGCTGGTTATCCGCAGCCCCGGCATAGACGAGCAGGTAGGACAGGCAGGAGCAGACGAGACAGGCTTATGGCGAAAGAAGGGGGGCCCGTGGGTATCGAGGCGGTCACCGCTCGGATGAGAACCGGCGCGGCACGGCTCGCGGCAGGGCTGTGGCAGCAAGACCGGGAGGCCAGGTCAGGGGGCCGGGATTCCGTCGGCCAATGGCGGGCTGGAGGACGGGACGCTGGTTCGGCCAGCGGGTCGGCCGGGCAGCCGAGCCGGCTACGGTCGTTCGACCCGGGCCGCGTCGCCGACCTCGAATGCCGGGCGTGGGCCGGGTACTACCGGCGTAATTGGCCTCAGGTGCTGGTGGCTTTCGTCGGGCTGCTCAGGGTGGCCTTCAGTATGGACTGGTACCGGACCCTGCGCGGCGCCTGGCTGGTGCTGCGCGCCATCCAGTTGTGGGCGCCCTACCCGGACAACGACCCGGACGGCGCACGAGCCTGCATGCGGCGGTTTTACGCCCTGGTCAGGCTGAGCTACGGCGAGCCAGCGAGCCCGGCGGAGGCCGCCAAGCTCGAGGTCGACTGGTGGCGGGCGCACCGGCAGGCCCAGTACTCGATAACGCCGGGGGGTGCTGGCGATGAGCTGGTGGAGTCGGTGACTCGCCTCTACTGCTATCTCTTCAGTGAACCCGAGGCGGAGCTCAGGCCCGCGGCGGCGCACCGGGCTCACGCAATGAGCCTGTCGGATCAGTGGGTCAGGGAGGGCTGCCCCCCCGGCAGCCCGTTGCTTCCGCTGGTCCGCGCTGCGCTGGTCCGCGCCTATGACGCGCTGCTGGTCGCCGTGCACCACTGAATGGGACCGGGTAGCGTGAGCTCCCCCCCAGCCGCTCCTTCGAGGCCGTCTTCCACGTGACCGGCCGTCATTGGCCTGCACGCCTGCCTGGTTGCGACACCAGCGGCTGTTTGCGGTTCAGCTGATGTGGCGGTGCACGTTTTGCGCCTCGGATGGCCCTGGCTCGGCGGGAGCGACCCACGGCCCGGGTATCGACGGGTCGATGATGCCGTCCTCAAGCCACGAGTAGCGGCCGGCCAGCACGCGACGTGCCAGCGCGGAGTCGGCGGCGTCTGTGTTGCTCCACAGCTGGCCGAACAGCTCCTCGGCACGCAGCTTCGCCTGAGCGCAGAACAGGCCGGCGAGCTCGACCGCCACCGAACCCCGCTCGGTCCCGCTGGCGGCGGTCACATCCAGTTGCGCCCGGACGCATGCAGCGCTCATAGCGAACAGCTCCGCGCCGATGTCGACGATCCGGCCGAGGAAGCCCTGCTTGTGCTCAAGCCGCCCCTGCCACCGTGCCATCCCGTAGAAGGTGGCCCGGGCCAGCTTCCGGCTCGCTCGTTCCACGTAGCGCAGGTGCGCCGCGAGCGGGCCGAACTCGCCGTAAGCGCGCGGCCGCTGCCCCTCGCCCGTCACCAGCGTGGGCAGCCACCTGGCGTAGAACCCGCCCGCCTGGGCAGCCGCACGGGCGCGGCGGGCTGGCGGCAGCTGGGGATCGATGAGCTCGCCGGCCACGGACAGGTGCGCGTCCACCGCCTCGCGCGCGATGAACAGCCGCATGATCTCCGAGGATCCCTCGAAGATCCGGTTGATGCGCATATCCCGCAGCAGCTGTTCGGCGGGCACGCCACGCTCGCCGCGCGCGGCGAGGGAGGCGGCCGTCTCATAACCGCGGCCACCGCGGATCTGCACCAGCTCATCGGCGATCTTGCTGGCCATTTCCGAGCAGTACAGCTTGGCCAGCGCCGCCTCGATGCGGATATCGCTGCGATGATCATCCGCGAGCTGGCTGGACAGCTCAAGCACCGCCTCCATCGCATAGGTGGTCGCGGCGATAAACGAGACCTTCTTGGCCACCGCCTCGTGCTCGCCGACCGGCCGCCCCCACTGCACCCGTTCCCGGGACCACTCCCTGGCGATTTTCAACGCCAGCTTCCCGGCCGCGGCACAGCTAGCGGGCACCGCCAGCCTGCCCGTGTTCAGCGTCGTCAAGGCGATCTTCAGTCCCTGGCCCTCCCCGCCGACGCGGCCCGCAGCCGGGACCCGGACCTCGTGGAACCTAGTCACCCCATTTTCCAGGCCGCGCAGGCCCATAAACGCGTTCCGCCGCTCGACGGTGATTCCGGCCGCGGCGGCCTCCACGACGAACGCGGTGATCCCGCCGCGGTGACCGTGACCCGGCGGCACCCGGGCCATCACCACCAGCAGGTCAGCGACCACTCCGTTGGTCGTCCAGAGCTTGACCCCGTTCAGCACATACTCCGAACCGTCAGCCGACGGTGTCGCCGTCGTGTTCAGCCGGGCTGGATCGGAGCCGACATCGGGCTCGGTGAGCAAGAACGCGCTGATCTCGCCTCGCGCGCAGCGTGGCAGGTAACGCTGCTTCTGCTCATCGGTCCCGAACATTGCCAGCGGCTGCGGCACACCGATCGACTGGTGCGCCGACAAGAGCGCGGCCAGCACCGGGGAGGCGGAGCCGACGATCACCTGCGCCCGGTTGTAGTAGAGATTGCTGAGGCCAAGCCCCCCGAATTCCGGCGCGATTTTCATCCCGAACGCGCCCACGTCAGCTAGGCCCTTGACCACCTCATCGGGTATCCGGGCATCGCGCTCGATGAGCGCGCCGTTCACCGAGGCCTCGCAGAACTCACGCAACCGAGCGCAGAACTCCTCGCCACGGCGGCTGGACTCCTCGCTGGGGCGCGGATGCGGATGGATCAGGTCCAGCCGGAAATCACCGAGGAACAGCTGCTTACCGAAGCTGGGCTGAAGCCACCCGGCCTCCCGGGCTTCCTCCGCAACCTGGCGTGCCTCACGCTCGCCGACCTGCCGGCGACGTTCTTCCTGATGCGCACTCATCGGATCAGATCCTTCTTCCTGTCGACGATACAGAAATAGCCATCCTCGTCAACCTTGCCCAGGTCGCCGGTACGGAACCAGCCGTCCGTGATCGCCGTCGAGCGCGGGAGCGGGTAGCTGTACTGGTCCGGGCCCAGCAGGCATCCGCATCTGCCGCGCCCGGCCAGGTTTGCTCCGCGCCGATACCTTCGCCCCGCACGCCATATATCGGGCTAATTTACTCCAGATAACGCATAAATGACATCGCTTGCCATTCCGGCTTTCTGGGGATGTTTTTGGATTGAAAATTCTGATCGACCGGAATGCTAGCTAATTCGGCATCTCGCCCAGCCGTTGTGTAGTTATACTTGGCCCGTCGAGGTTCAGACCCCGCCTTGTCCAGGCACGACTACGGAAATGTCACTGTGCTCAGGGCGGGAGCAGGAGTATGTCAATTACCAATCCCAAATCAGGCCTTGTTAGTCACGCCGATATCACGCCGGACTCCAGGCCGGCAGAAATGAGCGGATCGGCCAGGCTGGCAACGAGTGGGCACATTGATCTGCTCGCCACAGGCCTGAAAGAATCGTTGGGTCGGGTGGCGACTCTGGCGGTTATTTCGCTGAGAGCGGCGCGCGCGTCCGTTATGGTCGAAGGTAAGCGCTCATTCCCCACAATGAGCTGCCCTTCAGGTTTCGGCGGCCAGCCGAGCATATTTGAGCAACTAATGTGTGCGGATGTCGCTGGCTCCGGGCATAAGCTGATCATTGATAACACCCGGGTGGACAGGCACGCGAGTATCAGTGACCCGCCGGGTCCGGCGAGCACGATGGCATGGGCCGGAATCCCAGTACATGACCAGGATGGTCATGTACTGGGGGTGCTCTGGGCAGCCGACCCGGTACCACGCCAATGGAGCGCCAGCGACGTCATGCTGCTGGAGACCTTGGCCAAGATTGTGTCGGGCGAAGTTGCACTGCGGGCCGCACTGGCCCATAGCGCGAGACGAGTTGCCCTGGCCCAGACCCTAGAGGAGAGCCTGCTTCCGCCGCGGCTGGCCAATGTACCGGGCCTCGAGGTCGCGGCGCGGTACGCGGCCGGCGGAAAAGGAACGGAGACCCTCGGGGATTTCTGCGATGTGTTCCCCTCGGTGGGGAGGACATGGGGGATGGTGGTCGGCGACGTGTGCGGCAACGGCCCCGTAGCCGCCAAAAGCACCGCCCTGGCCCGCAACACCCTCCGGGCTTTGGCCCGGAGACTCACACGGCCGACCCTGATCCTGGCTGACCTTAACCAGGTACTGCTGGACTGGCCCACCGATGACCCGCGCTTTCTGACCGCGATTTATACCTCGGTGCGGCCCTTTCCCGGCGGGGCCATGGTCCGGATCAGTTCGGCGGGTCACCCACTGGCGCTGGTGCGGAGCGCAAACGGCTACGTGCACGAGTTCGGGAAGCCAGGAACCCTGCTCGGGGTGCTGTCCGATCCAGAACTGTACGACTCGCGGAGGATACTGCGGGCCGGGGACAGTCTGATCTTGTTCTCCGACGGTGTGACCGAGGCCCGCAACGGTGCCGACCGCGGCCTGTACGGCGATGAGCGGCTCCGCCGCCTGGTCGCTGGGCTAGGCGACCTGCCTGCGGTGGCCATGGCGGAGGCCATCCATCTCGCCGCCCTCGCGTTCACCGGCGGGCCGCTCAGCGACGATATGGTGGTTTTTGTGATGAAGGTTCCCTCACACGAGGCGCTCAGCCTCCGGTTGACGCCGTGAGCCATGATGCTCACCGGCCCCGGCCCTTGCTGAGCGATCGTCCTCGGACGTTCACGCGGGCGCACGCGGATAAAGAACGTCAGGGGCGCTGCAGGCGGACGTCCAGGGCGTCCCGCACGGCGTCGCCGATCAGGTTGAACGCCACGACGGTGAGGATCAGGATGACGGCCGGCGGGTAGACCAGCCACCAGTACCCGTCGAACAGATAGTTCAGGCCGCCGGAGAGCATGCCGCCCCAGTCGGCCTGCGGCGGGGGCAGGCCCAGGCCGAGGAAGCTGAGCGCGGACAGGGTCAGGATCGCATCCGACAGGGTGAACGTGGCGTTCACGACGATGACGCCGATCGCGTTGGGGGCCAGGTGCCGTAGCACGATCCGCCGCCGGGTGGCGCCCATGACCTTCACCGCCTGCACGAACTCCCGGGTCTTGAGGGTGAGCACCTCACCGCGGACCAGGCGGGCGATTGGCAGCCAGGACAGCAGGGTGAGCAGCAGGATGATCACCCCCAGGTTCGGGGTCACCACGTTGACCAGGATCAGCAGCAGGACCAGGGCGGGGACGGCCAGGGCGGTGTCGATGACCCGCATCATCAGGGCGTCGACGATCCCTCCTGCCAGGCCGGCCACTGCCCCGTAGGCGGTGCCCAGCACGGTGGTGGCGATGCTCACCGCGAAGCCGAGCTCCAGCGAGGACTGGCCGCCGACCATCAGCCGGCCCAGCACGTTGTAGCCGGACGGGTCGGTGCCCAACGGGAACCGGCCGCCCGGCGGGAGCTTGGCCAGGCCCAGCTGGACGGTGACCTGGTTGGTGGGGTAGATCAGCGGCCCGGCGAAGCAGAACAGCGTGATGGCCGCGATCAGTCCCAGCCCGGCCACGGCCGCGCGGTTCTCCGCGAACGTGGCCGCGATGCGCCGCAACGGGCCGCCCGGCCGGCCCGCCATGGCGTCAACAGCCGGACCAGCCGGGCCGTCCGGGGCGGCCAGCGGCGGCTGCTCAGCCGCGGCCATAGCGGATCCGGGGGTCGAGGACGGCGTAGGCGATATCCGCGGCCAGGCTGCCGATGACCGTGGAAATGCCCACCACGAGGGTGGAGCCGAGCAGCACCGGGAAGTCGTGGCTGGTGGCCGCCTGGTAGAAGAGCAGCCCCATGCCCGGGAAGTTGAACACCTCCTCGGCGATCACGGCCCCCGCCACGATCGCCGGGAACGACAGCCCGACGATCGTGATGACCGGCAGCAGCGAGTTGCGCAGCACGTGCCGGGCCAGGATCAGCCGCTGGGACAGTCCCTTGGCCCGGGCCACCCGGATGTAGTCCTGGGCCAGGGTGTCGATGGCCGAGGAGCGCATGTACCGGCTGAAGCTGGCCACGCTGACCAGGGCCAGAGTGAGCACCGGCAGGATGAGCGCCCGCGGGTCGGCCAGCAGGCCGGTGACCGTCGTGGCCTGCGGCGCCTCCGGCGGCAGCAGCCGCAGCTGCACGCAGAAGACGGCGATGAGCGCGATGGCGAGCAGGAAGTCCGGCATCGAGTAGAGGGTGAAAGCGATCCCGGTGAACACGTAGTCGCCGGGCCGGTTCCGCCGCAGCGCCTGGTACAGGCCCAGCGGCAGCGCAAGGATCAAGGCCAGCGCGGTGGAGACGCCGAGCAGCAGCAGGTCCCGGGGCAGCCGCTGGGCGATCAGCGTCGAGACCGGCTGCTGCAGCGCGTAGGAGGTGCCCAGGTTCCCGCGGGCGACCTGGGCCAGGTAGCCGCCGAACTGCCGGTAGAGCGGCTCGTTCAGCCCGTAGGTGCTGTTGAAGATGGCGATCCGGCCGGCCGTGACGTGCGGGCCGAGCGCGGCCCGGGCCGCGCTGCCCGGCTCCAGGTGGATGAGGACGAACGTCAGCACCATGACGCCCATTACCACGGCGGCGGCCTGCCCGATCCGCCGGATGAGGAAGGCGGTCACGGCCGGTAGGACCAGACCTCCGCGTTGAGCCCCCCGGAGACAGGGTTCAGCGGCGTGAAGCCCTGCAGGGTGCTGCGGTAGACGAAGATGTTCGACGGCAGCGGGATCCAGAGCCAGGGCAGCTGCCGCGCCGCGTAGTCCTCGTAGCTGAAGAAGGCGCTGGTGCTGGAGCCGTACTCGGTGGCGTTGATGAGGCTGTCCATCTCGGTGCTGGAGTAGCCGCCCTGGTTGTTGTAGCCGCCGGTGTCGAAGAACCCGTCACCGGCCGGGTAGGCCTCGTAGGGGGCGTAGCCGAAATTCACCAGCTGCCAGCCGCAGCCCGAGGCCGGGTGGCTGCTGGCGGTGCAGGTGCCCACCTCGCCGGACAAGGTGTTGAACGGCTCGGCCTTGAGGCTGATCCGGACCCCGGCCTGGGCCTCGGAGGATTGGATGGCCGCGTCCTCCTCGTCCATCGTCGCGCTGCCGGAGGAGTAGTCGAGCTGGAAGCGGAGCGGCTGCCCGGCGGCGATCCCGGCGCCGCAGTCGGCGGCCCCGGTGCCGGCCCGCTGGCAGGCCGACGTCCCGCCCGGTGCCACCTTCCAGCCGCGCGCCTTGAGCAGGGCGATGGCCACCGACGGCGAGTAGGGGTAGGGGCCGCCGGACTTCTCCAGCGGCGAGGCCCAGGATGGGAAGGCCTGCACCGGGACCGGGCCATTGCCCGGGTCGGCTGCCCCGCCGAACACCTTGGACACGATCTGCGGGCGGTTGATGAGGTCTTCCAGGGCCTGCCGGATGTAGAGCTGGCGCAGCAGGGCCCCGGCGGCTGCGTTGTGGAGGTTGGGCATGATGTCGCCGACGGCCGGATAGGGCACGGGGGCCACCGAGTACCCCTCGCTCTTGAGCACGCCCTCCTGGGCGATGTCGTTGGGCGGGAGGGTGGCCACGTCGACGCTGCTGCCCGACCGCAGGGCGTCCACCTCGGCCGCGTCGGTGGTGTAGGGCACGTTGTTCCAGCGGGCCAGGATGGGCTTGTCCGGACCGGAGTAATGCTTGTTCGGCACGAAGTCCCAGGCGCCGTTGCTCTGGAACGAGGCCAGCGTCCAGGGGCCGTCGACCACCTTCCACAGCGGGTTGGTGGTGAACGTGGTCATCTGGGCGCCTTCCCTGGCCAGGAAGGCGTAGACCGCCTTGGCGCCCCCGGTGGTGTCGTCGTCGTTGCCGGCCTTGCCGCTCATCGAGGTCTTGTCCCAGGCGTGCTGGGGCAGCAGCGGGACCTCGCTCAGCACATTCTCGGTGTAGAACGTCGGATTGTAGGAGTGCGTCAGGTGCATCACGACCGTGTGCGGGCCGGGGGTGGCCACGCTGGCCACGTCGTCGGGGAACAGCCCCGGCACGTACAGGTACCAGTTCGGCACCTCGGCCTTGAGCAGGTGGTAGACGAAGGTGAAGTCCCGGCTGGTGACGGGCGCGCCGTCGGACCATTTCCACGGCTTGAGGGTGATGGTGATGGTGGTGTCGCGGTCGGTGAAGCGGATGGCGGAGAACAGGCTCTCCTGTGAGTTCACCGCCGCCTGCGAGCCGTTACCGTCGTAGGTGAGATTCGGCCAGAGCGGGTTCTCCAGGTTGGCGTTGTAACCGTTGGTGTTGGTGGCCGGGGGCAGCGGGAAGATGAAGTCCGGCGACGCGCCGACCCAGGCCAAGCTGGTCGTCCCACCGGCTTTGACGTGGCCTTTCTGGCTGCCGCCACCTTCGGAGCACGCGGCACCGACCAGGATCGCGGTCAGGATCACCGGCAGGGCAAAGGCCGCCTTCGCGCGAGGGATGCGCATGATTCTCCTCAGAAGTGGACTTTTCTCGCCTTATTCGCGCTGAATCCACCAGCGATGATAACGGCAGCTCGCAACCGGCGGCGGCAGAAGAAGCCCAGGTAACAGCCCAGTTTCCAGATGACGGGCGTCAGGAGAGCATAGGAGGATTACCCGGTGACTTGCGTGGTGTCGCCGGCTGGGGGCGGCACACGCAGCCGCACGCGGTGTCGGCGATCCGGTTGCCACAGCCGCCGCTCGCGGCGCGGCCTGCGCAGCGCCGACCCCAACCGCCCGGCGGTGCCCTCCTCGGCGCGCGCTGGTTAGGCTGACCGGCATGGCCTACGACAGCGAACTCGCCGACCGGATCCGGTTCCTGATCGGCACCGGGCCGGGCGTGACCGAGAAGAAGATGTTCGGCGGCCTAGCGTTCCTGATAGATGGCAATATGGCGATCAGTGCCAGCGGCCAGGGCGGTGCCCTGGTCCGGGTCGATCCCGCCGATGCCGACGCCCTGGTCGCGACGGCGAACGCCACCCTGGCGGTGATGGGCGGCCGAACGATGCAGGGGTGGCTGCGCGTCAGTTCCGTGGACCTGGAAGCCGACAAGCAGCTCACCGAGTGGGTCAAGCGGGCCGTTGGATACGCCCGATCGCTTCCGCCCAAGCGCTAGCGCGGGCACGCGCAGATCAGCCATCCCGCGCCCGGCAGCTCACCAGCGACGGCGAGCATCAAGCAACTCCCTACGGCGGCCGAGCCTACGCAGCCGGGCCAGTGCCTGGCGGGTCGTGATCCGGACGAGCGGGGTGGGTCACAGGTCGAGGACCAGGTCGTCGCGTGGCTGCGAGCAGCAGATCAGTACGCTGCCCTCGGCAGGGTCATCGACCGGGGCGGGGGCGTAGCGGACTGTTCCGGACATGACGGTTGTCTCGCAGGTGTGGCACACTCCGGTGCGGCATGACCAGCGCACCGGTACGTCGCAGGCTTCGGCGAACTCGAGCAGGCTGGCGTAGCCGGGGTCCCAGCGCGCGTTAAGGTCGCTGCGCGCGAACGCGACCAGGGGGCCGCTGCCTGGCTGGCCGGCGGGCGGGTGCGGCCGGCGGGCGGCCGCAGGTGCGATGCCGGGTGTCTGCGCGGGCCCGGCGCCGAAGACCTCAGTGTGGATGCGGGCAGCCTGGATACCGGCCGCGGCCAGGGCAGCGGACACATCTGCCATGAACGGGGGAGGTCCGCACAGGTAGGCATCGGCGTCGCGGGGCAGGTCCAGGGCGGCAAGGACCGGTGCCGACAGGCGTCCCGCCGTGTCGTAGTCGCGGCCCTGCATATCACCAGGGCCCGGGCTGCTGTAGCAGACGTGCCGGTGCGCGCTGGGCAGCGCGGCCAGCAGGGCTCGGGATTCGGCCGCGAACGGCTCATCGGCACGCCGGCGCGCGCCGTGCAGCCACCAGATGTCCCGGCCGGACCGGGCAGCGGCCAGCGCGTGCAGCATGGCCAGCACCGGTGTCGCGCCGACACCCGCGCTGATCAGCAGAACCGCCGACTGGCCCGGGCGCAGGATGAAGGTGCCGCGCGGCGCGGCTGCCTCCAGCAGGTCACCCGTCCGTACTCGGGTGTGCAGGAACTGGCTGCCGGCGCCGTGTTCCTCCCGCTTGACACTGATGCGGTAG
>Ga0181523_10003972_pt1 | contig 13071 bp, 13 predicted proteins | sample PEATcosm2014_Bin_43_FD_119752 | JGI IMG/M metagenome (GOLD analysis project Ga0181523, IMG submission 119752) | Peatland microbial communities from MTU Mesocosm Facility, Houghton, MI, USA - PEATcosm2014_Bin05_30_metaG | ecosystem: Environmental > Terrestrial > Soil > Wetlands > Peat | place... | reverse complement strand
CTGCGCCCAATATTTGATCGATCAGAAATATACTTCGCCGGCGCATCTCGCGATTCTCGGCGGGAGCAACGGAGGCCTGCTGATGGGCGCGGCCTTCACCCAGCGTCCTGACCTGTTTCGCGCGGTTGTGTCCTACGTGGGCATCTACGACATGCTGCGGGTTGAACTCGACCCCAACGGCGCGTTCAACATCACTGAATTCGGCAGCGTGAAAGATGCCGACCAGTTCAAGGCGCTCTACGCCTACTCACCGTATCATCACGTGAAAGACGGCACGGCGTATCCCGCGATCCTGATGCCCACGGGAGAAAACGATCACCGCGTTAATCCGATGGAATCGCGAAAGATGATCGCGTGCCTGCAGGCCGCAGACAGTTCTGGACATCCCATCCTGCTGCGCACGTCATCGAGCGCCGGGCACGGCTTCGGCACCTCGTTCGATGAGGCGATCGAGGGGAACGCCGACGTCTACAGCTTTTTGTTTGATCAGCTGGGGATTCAGTACCGCGCCGGGCCGACGAAGTGAGTGCGTGATAAAACGATCTGTATCAGAGCATGCCTTGAGGCATGCCACACCGACGCCCGGCGGAGGCCCGCTTTAGCGGCTGCGTGCTATGGTGGGGAGGACCCCAGCGGCTAAAGCCGTTCGGACCCCGCGCTCTGGGCGGCATCGCTAAAGCGATGCCCTGATCCGAATCCTTCGCGATGCATGACTCGAACCCATCCTCAAACTTTCAGATTGCATGGAGACTGAGCACCGAGTGCCGCGTTACTTCTTCGCCGCGACTGCGCCCAGGCACTTACCGTACAACTCGAGCAGGTGGTCGGCGTAGTCTTCGGGCTTGGCGGCGGAGCCGGTGCCTTGAAATCCTACGCCCGACGAGGTGGTTCGGCCGTAGCCTGTGGTCATGGCGATGAACTTCATGAGATCGAGTGCGATGTCTTCGTTACGGCGCGCGTGGCCCGAGCCTGTGGCCGGAGTTTCGTCCATGAGTCCTTCTCCTGTTCCTTTTGCGGAAAGAATGGGAATGTCGTCGTCTTCGAAATCTTCGTCGTCGAGGAATGCCATACTGCGAAAATACTCCGCAGCGATGATAGCAGAGGACGGTGTCCGCTTCCTGGCAAGCGTTGTCATCCTGCAAGCCTTGTCATCCTGAGCGAAGCGAAGGACCTGTGTAACTGGTCGCTATCGATGCGCTAACGGCAAGTTGCATTGGTCCTTCGCTTCGCTCAGGATGACAGAGCAACGAGTAGACGAAGGCCGGCGCTGCCGCCTCACTTCGCTACCGCTTCACCTCGCTACCGCTTCACTTCGCTACCTCTTGACTTCGCTCATCAGGCCCATCAAATTTCCCTCGGAGTCGTGGAAGAACGTCATCCACAGATCGTGGTCGGGCATTTTCGCGATCAGGTGGGGCTCGTCTTCGAAGTGGACGCCCTTCGCTTTCATGGTGGCGTGCGCCGCCTGAATGTCGGCGACGGTGAAGTAAAGAACGGAGCTGGGATGATCGAACTCGGGCTTCTCCGGGCGAGTCAGCATCAGGCGCACTCCGCCGCAATCGAAAAATGCGAGCCCTGGAGGGGCCTTGAACAGCAACTTCAACCCCAGCGCATCCTGATAGAACGCGGCAGCGCGATCCACGTCGTGGGCGTGGATGGCGATCTGCCCGATCCGCGAAATTCTGGTTCCCGCGTCAGCCATATTCCTGCCTCGCTGTTCGTCTCCCGCTCCTGGTGTCTCGAACCGAGGATGATATCTCGCGCCGTGTTGGAATGCTGTGGAAATCTTCGCAAACCTGCGAGAATGCTGGCGCGGATTTCCATTGGGAGGTAATGAGGGCGAAGGTACTATGGTCAGGTGAAATTGCCCGCGCAACGCGGGATACTGAAGGGTCTTGGGGCCTGAGCGGAAGTGCGCCGTCCGCCGGTCGGCGGACTAGCCGAGTCATTCGCCTTCTGGTTGCTCGTCTGTCGATTGCTCGTCTCGGGCAACGCTGTCCTCGGAAACATTCGATGAAAGGAAATGCATTGCCACGCACGCGCATCGTCGTGACCGTCGGCGGCCTGTTGTGGCTGGCGCACCTCGGCGAGGTCGTGATCCTGGGCACCAAGCCGCCGGGACCACTCGTCTCGGACCTGCTTCAGCTGACGCTGGGGTTGGTGCTGATTTATGCCGTGATCTCGGCCAGCCGCCGCGCGGAGGGCCTGGCGCGCTCGTTTTGGCGCCTGACCGCATTGGCCTACGCGTTGTGGATGGTGGCGCAGATTCTCACCGTATACAACGATCGGGCTGGGTCTCTGACCATCGCCTGGATTAACAACCTCCTGTTCTCGTTCTGGTTCGTGCCGCTGGGCATGGCGATCTTTCTCGATCCGGACAAGGAAGCGGGCAAGGTCGACGCCCTCGTCGCTCTCGACTTCGGGCAGGGCGTGCTGGTTTGCGTGGCGGCTTATTTGTATTTTTTCTACATTCCCAAGGCAGAATCTCCGGGGGAACTGGCGCACGAAGTCTGGGCTCCATACTTTGCCGGCTACTTTTTTATGGCGGGGTCGTTTGTGTTGCGCGGCGCGGTCAGCCGCGTGCGCGACGTCCGGGTGCTGTTTGGACGGATGGGAATTTTTCTCGCCTTTTCCGGGGGAGTGGATGCGCTCTACTACTACGGGCCGGGACGCGGGTTGACCACGGGCGCGTGGTTCGACCTGTTTTGGAGCGGTCTGCTGGTGGTGCCGATCGTGATTGCCTCGACCTGGAAGCAGGCGGAAGCGCCGGAGCTTTCGTTCGAGCAACCGCGGCGCGAGAAGCGCATCTATACGGAAATTTTCTTTCTGCTGTATCCGCTGCTGGTGTTGTTCATGTCATTGCGTATTGCGCGCGAACGTCTGGGACTGGCCGCGGTAGTGGTGTCGCTGTCGTTTGTGTGTTCGAGCGCGCGGCTGCTCGTCACGCAGAACCGGCTGCTGCTGGCTAAAGAAGCACTGCGCCGCGAGGCTTCGCGCGACGGTCTGACCAGCCTGTGGAACCGCAAGGCAATTCTGGCGATTCTGGAGCGGGACCTGCTGCGCGCGGAACGCGATCAGGAACCGGTGGGCCTGATCATGATCGACGTCGATCACTTCAAGGCCATCAACGACAGCCGGGGGCACGCCGCCGGAGACGCCGTGCTGCGCATCATTGCCAGCAGCATTGCGGCGGTGGTGCGGCCCTACGATTCGGTGGGACGCTGCGGTGGGGAAGAATTTCTGATTGTCGCTCCCGGCTGCGGCCTGGCCGAGACCTGGGAACTGGCGGAGCGCGTGCGCAGCCACGTTGCCGGCTGCAGCATCATGGTGGGCGGGGCCAGTGTCCAGGTCAGTCTGAGCCTGGGTGTAGCCACGGGGCAGACCGCCGCGGAGATCGAAAAGTTGCTGCGCGCGGCCGACATCGCGCTTTACCAGGCGAAGAATGCGGGACGCAACCGCGTCGAGCCCAACATGGGACGCGCCGCCAGCGCGGGCCAAGGCTCTGCCGCCGCGCCCAACCGGGACTTCTGGCTGTAACTGCGCCGACTCCCAGCAATCTGCGATCTTGCTCTTCGGCCCTGCTTTTCAACCCTGCTTTTCAACCCCGCTTTTCAACCCTGCTTTTCAGCCCCTTGGCGCCCTCTTACCTTTTCAAACCTCTTGCCCTTTCACTTCAGGCGGCATGCGGCACCAGGGTGGTCGTCTGGGTTCCAGCCTGGACGTGGCCTTCTTGCCGGACCCGGCCCCGGACGAATGCGTCCGGGGCTACGTGGAAACGGCCAACCGTGGCAGTCGCGAGCGGCATCGAAACATCGGCGGGATATTTGGCATGCAAAGTGCTTATGGCAGGGAGTGGGTAGAAGCGGAATCGCGCTATGCGATGGCCGCAAAGGGGTTTGCCGACGGCAGATTTCAGTTATGGTGAAACGGATTACACTTTTCCGGATCATCTGCTTTTGCCTGTTAGCGGCTTGCGCAGCGTCCTGTCAGAGCGAACCTGCTCTGGGGGAGGGGCTTCGCGGGTTGCAGCTCCGCAGTACCGACAGGCAGCGCCAGGAGCGCGGGGCGTGGAGATCGTCTCCAGACGCCCCGCTGCCCGACGCCCCCATGCCGAAGGCCGCGCCGGGGCAATTCCAGACGGACATCTTTCGATGGACCAACACTGAGGCGGCCAAAACTGAGGCAGTCAGCACTGAGCCGACCGGCGCTGAGCCGCGCCTGCCTTTCAGAGTGGGCGCGATGGCGGGGAACACGGGTGTGTTTCGAGAGACACAGGCGGCCCGCGCAGCCCCTTTACGGCCGCCGAGTGCCGCCGTTCTTTTTTATGACGCCGCCGATCGGGCCCTCCCGGCTCAAAAAGGCTCCGCCTTCTTTTTGGACAAGTATCTTTATCCGCCTACGCTGGCGCAGGGTTCACGTTACCAGGCGTCGTCGAGCGACGGGTTGATCGGGCGAGCCACGGACGCCGCTTCGAGGATTGTGCTTACCCGTGACCAGTCAGGAAAGCGCCGGATCAACACTTCTTATTTCCTCCGCCTGGCGACTTCGGTCGCAGCCGACAGTGCCTCCCGCAAATATCGGGCCCGCTCGAAGACGGCGCCCCTCAGCGACTTCGGTTCGAACGTCGGCAACGACGCGGGGATGAACCTGTTCCACGAGTTTGGGCCGGACGTGGGGCAAGCGGTGACCAGCCATCTGCCGAGGTTCGTGGCGCGGATCGAAGAGCGGATTCTGCAGCAGAATCCTTATGGCCAGAGTCCGCACAACCAGAACCCGCGGACGAGCGGAACCATCCCTACCAGATAATCCGGCGGAAGAACCCCGCTTCTGCCGCAAAAGGCGCGGCAGAAATGGGGCACCCTGTTTCGCTCGTCTACCCGCTCCTCTGTTCGGGTTTCGTAACAAATGCCGTCGCGCGGTTGACCTCGCGTGGGTTCAGGGCTAAGATTCGCCGGATTTCTTCCCCCCCGTAATTCCTGTTTGCGAAGGCATCCTGGCGTTGGGGTCAGTTCGAAGATCGATAACCACGAAGGGCACGAAGGCACACGAAGGAAACCACATTCAAGAATTCCTTCGTGATCCTTCGCGTCCTTCGTGGTTGACGTATTTTCTTTACGGACGCGCTACCTCCCTTCGCGAGCAGCCGGACCTGTGTTCGAAAATTCTGTGTTCGAAATTCTGAGTTGGCAATTTGCGAAAATTTGAACTCTCGCCAAAGGAGACTCCCATATGTCTGTGAAGATGCTGAGCACGCTACCTGCCGCGCGACGAAGCGTCGCGATGCGATCGGACGTGGCGCGAATCGATCCGCGCAAACTCAAACTGGGCAAGACGGCGGCGCGGCACGATCCGCGCGCGCTGCTGCTGGCCACCTACATTACGCCGGAACTGCCTGCGGCGCCCGCCAGTTTCGATGTGACCTCGAAGATGCCGGCCGACTGGGGCATGATGGACAACGACCAGATTGGGGACTGCACCTGCGCCGCGGCAGGACACCTGATCATGGAGTGGACGGCGAACGCGGGCAAGAAGATGGTGACGCCCACCGACAAGCAGATCGTCGTGGCGTACTCGGCCATCACCGGCTACAATCCCACGACCGGCGCCAATGACAATGGCGCGAACGAGGTCGACGTGCTGAACTACTGGCGCCAGACCGGCATTGCCGGAGACAAGATCGGGGCCTACGTCTCGCTGGAACCCGCCAACCACACCCACATCATGGATTCGGTTTACATTTTTGAAGGCTGCTACATCGGGCTGCAGTTACCCACGAGCGCACAGGCGCAGACGCAGAACCACCAGCCGTGGTCGGTGCCGCCGGGAGGAACGACGGGCGACGGCAAGCCCGGTAGCTGGGGAGGACACGCGGTTCCGGTCGTGGCTTACGACACGCGCGGGGTTACGGTCGTGACCTGGGGAGCGTTGCAAGTCATGACATGGTCGTTCTGGGAGGCGTATTGCGATGAGGCGTATGCGATTTTGAGCGACGACTACATCGATGGAAAGAAGCAGACGGCCGAGGGCTTTAACCTGGAGCAGTTGAAGGCCGACTTGGCGGACTTGAAGTAAGCGCGGACGTTCGTCGATCCGCCCGGGGCGGGTGCAGGTTTTAGTTCAACGCCGAAAAAATGGAGGCATGGCATGGGCGCTCTTAAGATGGCGTTCGACGTCACGATCGTGGGAGCGCTCGCCCTTCCCTGGATACTGCTGGTCATTCACCTGTTCTTTCCCGAAATCGAAACCCCTCTAGCTAAGGCGCTGTCTTGGATGGACAAGAAACTGGAGGGCTTCTCCGCACTCTGGCCCGTCGCCGCCGTTGTTCTGTTCGCCATCGCCTACACCCTGGGCTCCGCAGTGACGCGCGTTGCCGAGGACTTCTTCAACGATGACGACCTTTACCTGAGTGACACCTATCTCCACTCCGCCACTCATCTCCACCTGCTCTTGCGCGTGGGTGTAAGCGAAGATCGAATCCTGGCTAAGGTGTATTGCGAAAATGAGCGGTTGCTGGCCGCAGAGAATGAAAGCGTGCTGGCGCAAGAGGTCCGGAGTTTCAAGACTCACTGCTGCATGTGCAAGGAGATAGTGAGCTTCGCCACGCTTCTCAATAGAGAGCAGCAGAAGGAAGATAACGACCTAAGGGAGTCTGCCGCAAGCATCCTCGGCCTGCAGGAAGACGCTCTGATGGAAAAGGGCGGGGACTACAGCGCGCGGCTCCGCGAGCTTCACGATCAAGTCATGGTGCTCCGCGGTGCGGCGTTCAACGGCTTGATTGCCTTCTCGCTCTGCCTCTTTGCATGGGGAGCTGTCCAAAGGGATAAAGGCGGCTCCCGGCTAAGGCCGCTACTCGTACGGGTTCCCTACCTTTACCTGGCCGTGGGGCTGATCGCGGCGTTTCACCATTTCAAGAGTGGGATCCCTCCCGACCCGCCGTACATGGAATCCACTTTGCTGCTCCTCGGGTTCTTGGGGCGGTGGTTGCTTCGGCGGGGTGCCGGACAAGAGACTGGAACGAAGGTATTCGAAAAGTACTGGCTGCGGCTTGCCGCTCTTTTCTTCGTTCTAATGGTCGCCGCCGGTCTAGGCTGGTGGTCCACTAAGGTGCAATATGCGGAACAGGTGATCTACTCCTACGACTCCCAGATAGCCGACACGCAGGGGGCGACCAGGCCACCCACGGCGGGCACTACACCCTAGGTTGCCTCAGCGAGCTTTGCTGGAGGAACGAGGTCCGGTTAAGCACGCATCCCGGAATTGAGCGCGGCAACGTCTTATGCTTCCGAACTGACATGGCAGATGCGGCCGACGAGGTAGTCGGCGGCGCGCTTGCCGTCTGCCAGGGCGATGACCTCGATGGGCGAAGACTGGTTGTGGGGGCGGAGAATGAGCTCACTTCCGGCGACTTCGACGTATCTTACCGCGCAAGTATCGCTTTTCAGAACAGCGTACATATTGAGTTCGCCTTTGCGATAGGGCTTGAGTGCGTTGTAATGGCGGTCTATGAGAAGAGTTGCTCCGGGCATGAGGCGAGGATGCATGCTGAGGGCTTCGCGGGCATCGAGCTTAATGAGGACGAAGCGGTGCCAGCTGGAGCGGTCGCCGTCGGATTCGGCTTTCAGCTTGTGCAGGAAGGTTTTCTTAAACTTGAGAATATCTTTGACGTGCATGGTGGTGATGAGCGGCTGGGTGGCGGCGGTGGAGAGATCGGTGAGGAGAACGTTTTCAAATTCGTCGGCGCTGGGAGGCAGGATGGAGGCGCGCTTGTTGACCTCGGCGGGATCGAGCAGATCGAGCACGGAAAGATGCTGGACGGAGAGGACTTTGTCCATGCCTTCGAGGCTGAGGCCACGCTTGCGGTTGAGGAAGTTGGAGATGTGGGCCTGCTTGAATCCGGTCTGCTGGGCGAGCTGGAGCCCGCTAAGTTCGCCTGCTTCGATGCGCTCCCAGAGCAGCTTGCGAAGGTTATCTTGCAGGATTTTGAACTTCATGGCCCGGAGTATAGCACCGGTTTATCGCGTGGTGCTGAGTCCGGGAGAATTGAGAAGTGCCTTGGTTTGTGGGGGAGAGCGGATTGCCGGGTGGCCGCGGACACATCGCCGGGAACGCCTGTCCAGCTTGGTTATTGCCGAGATTTCCACAGGGTGGAATTGTGAATCCAACCTTGACTGAGAAAATTCACAGCTATACGATCGCCGAATTGTAGGGGCCCATATGCTCTATGACAGAAAACTCGGGAGTCAAACGGATAACTCGAATGATGAAAAGCATTTCGGCGAATTTCGGCGGAAGGTGAAGTCGGCCGAAGTATTGTCGGCATCCATGGAGCATTTGCTGCTATCGCTGCGCTTCACGGGACGGGTGAGCGTGGTGATGCAAAACGGACGCGTGCTGAAGTCGGGGTACGAGGAAGGCTACTTCCCGCAACGGCCGGGGGCGCGAGCGGACGAAGAGGGCCCACAGAAACTGTAGAGCGAGTTGCATAGAACTAAATAGCGCAAGCAGGTCATCGTAAGAGAAACGAGCCCTGCGTTCGGTTCCCGCCACTGGGCGGGGATTGACGCAGGGCTTTTTGTTTGGGCGTTCGGCCTTCGCGATTTGCGGAATGGCGCGGGCAGTGGAAGCGGAAGTTCCAAATTCAAAATGTTGGGAGGAGTGATGAGACACGAAGCTGAGGGCGAAGGGAACGAAGTGGGAATGGAACTGAAATACTGCGAGCACTGCGGAGGGTTGTGGATACGAGAGCGGGGCGCGGGAATCGTGTACTGCGACAAGTGCCAGTCGAAAGTGGCGGACTTGCCGGCTCCGAAAAAGAGAAAGGGCAGGCTCATTCTTCCGGTGCGTCCGCACACGGTGGTCGAGAGATACGAGTTCGAAGGCGAGGACGCTCCGGACATTGATGCTCAGAATTTTGAAGCGGGCGGTGCGGCATGAACGAACTGGGCATGAACGCGAGGATTGTGGGCATCGTGGTGGAAGCGGAGCGGGTGGGAATTTGCGCGAGCGCTGACACTTCCCGGGGGACGCAAGCACGGAGCAGGAAACCGCCGGAGGAGAATTTGCCGGCTCACCAGTTTCCGGCGAAGGGCGGCGAGACGGTGGAAGGGGCCGAGCAACCGGCGGCGGCGCAACAACCGACTGGCGCGGCGCCGCAGTGGCAGTCGGTGGAGCAGGAGGATCGCGAACGGGAACGGCGAACCTACCGGGGGCGCACGGTGGGGATGTTGCGCCGCTATTTGCGGTACTCGATTGAAGCGGGGCGGTTGCCGTCGCTGCTGGGATCGGAATTCTTCCGGGCGAAGGTGACCGCGTACACGGTGATCACGTTTGAGGATCGGGTCATCTTCGTGCATGACATGGAGACTTGTCTGGACCGGCTGGACGATTTTTCACGGCAGCTGATTGCGCGACACATTCTGCAGGAGCATGACCTGGAAGCGACGGGAAGGCTGCTGGGGTGCACGGAGAGGACGGTGCGGACGTATATTCCGATCGTATTGGACCTGTTCAGCGAGATTCTAGTGGAAGTGGGGCTGCTGGAGCGGGTCGTCTCGAATCGGGGAAATTGTTGTCAAGGGGGTCTGGAGGGCGAAATCGCTGCAAGTGATTGTGTAGATGGAAAATATAAAGTTTGAAAAATTTCCGGTTTACCCTATGCGATTTGATATTCTTAATTTATAGAGTGAAAAAAAAGAAATCTCTAGTTGAGGGCGCGCCTTGGGGCGCGCCCTCGGCGTTTGGGGGCTGCATTGGGCAGAATTGAGAAAATCAAAGTGATCCGGGTCGGGGCGATTATCAGGAAAAAAAAGGCGACGAGCAAGACGGCCGCGAAAAAAACGGGGACGAAAAAGAAGGCGAAGAAGAGGCTTGATCCCGCAGAAGTGCGGAAGGACATTGCGCAGATGGTGGATTGGGAGGCCGCGGTCATGGTGCAGGCAGTGATCGACGAGGGAAAGAAAGGACAGCTGGCCACGGTGAAGTACTTGCTTGAGATGGCGGAAATCTATCCGGCGTCGACGGATGGAAGCCAGGGCACTGCGGAGGAGGACAGCCTGGCGAGAACGTTGCTGCACCGGTTGAACCTGCCGGAGGAACCGATCGGGCGGGACGAAGAGGACGAACCGGAGGGCGGGGAGAGGCCGACGGCGGGTTTGAGAAAGGCTAGTGGCGCTGAGGTGGAGGGGGACGGCGAGACTAAGGATCCGGTGCCGGCGTGAGTGCGAGGCGATGCGGCCCCGGACGAATGCGTCCGGGACTACGTGAGCGATCGAGTTACTTCAGGGTGATTCGCGGAGAAGCCAAGAAAATCCAAAGCGCGACGATACCGTAGAATTGAGGTTGAGCAGTGCGACGAGAACCGGTGGCGATTTGGGTGGGGGCGAAATCGGAAAACAAAATTCTCACCCTTCGACAGGCTCAGGGCAGGCTTTCTCGCAAAAAACGCGAGACATGGGGCACCCAAGTCGGGATCAAAATCCCCACCCTGTCGCAAAAGACGCGACAAGGGTGGGGCACCCGAGAGCGGCTGGTTGGGGTCGAGGCGCGAAGGCGGGCAAGAGTGTCCGCCCCACACAGGACGGGGATGGATATTACATGGTTGACCGACCGGATAGCGGTCGGGGGCGGGATTTGGACGTCGGACAACATGGCGAAGGTGGCGCGGGCAGGAATCACGCACATCATCGACATGCAGATTGAATTCGATGACACGCCGCTGGCACAGGCGCAAGGCATCGAGGTGTTGTGGAATCCGACGGATGACGATTTCGAGGAGAAGCCGGCGGAACTGTTCCGGCGAGGCGTGGATTTTGCATTGGCGGCGTTGGAAGGGGCGGACACGAAAGTGTTCATCCATTGCGCTGCGGGAGTGCACCGCGCGCCGATGATGGCGCTGGCGCTGCTGGGAGCGATGGGATGGAGTATGGAGGACGCGATGCATTTGATTGAGGTGCGGCGTCCGGTGGCGGATTTTGCCGGGGTGTATGTGGAGAGTGTGGAGAAGTTTCTGGGGAGCGGGCTGTAGGTTTGAGTTTTCGAGGTTCGAGTAGCTTGCGGGCGAACCCAAGGTCCCTCCACTGCGCCGTCGCTTCGCTCCGGCTCCGGTCGGGATGACAGGATTTTTTGTGGATGGTTGTTGATGAGATAGGTTTCGAGATGGGAGCCCTCGCGGGCTCCCTTATTTTTTGGGGGGAGATGGGGTGGGCGCGAAGGGCAGCGGGCAGGAGTGCCCGCTCCACACTCTTGATTTCCTGGAATTGGAATTTGGTTGGATGGAGGAGACGATGTTTGACGCGGGCCGCCGCCCTACCGGGCGGCATTTTTATTGGTTGCTGACGGTAGTGATGATTGCGGGGTCCGGGTTGATGGTCAACGGAGCGGCGGCTGGTCCGCAGAGTGGACCGGCAACAACTACCGTTGCAGATACGGTTTATTTGGCGGATGGAACCGCAGCTTCAGGAACACTGATCATCACATGGCCGGCGTTTGTGACGGCGAGCGGGACGGCGGTGGCGGGCGGGGCGACGAACGTGACCCTGGGAGCGAATGGGGCGCTCAGCGTGGCGCTGGTGCCGAACGCGGGAGCGACTCCGGCGGGAGTGTATTACACGGTCGTCTACCAGATTGGGCCCGGCGAAGTGAAAACGGAATATTGGGTAGTGCCGACGAGTTCTCCGGCGAACCTGGCGGAGGTGCGGACGACGCCGGGATCGGGCGAGGCGGCGCAGCCAGTGTCGATGCAGTATGTGAATACGCAGCTGGCGGGGGTGGTACATCTGAGCGGGACGGAGACGATTACGGGCGCGAAGGCTTTCAGCATACCGCCGAATGTGCCTACGCCGGTGAACCCGGGAGACGTGGCGAGCAAGGGCTACGTCGATCAGTCGGTGTCGAATGTGGGATCGGGAAGTTACTTATTGACGGCGGGCGGGACGATGACGGGACCGATCACGCTACCGGCGAATCCTGCGGCGCCTTTGCAGGCGGCGACCAAGCAGTATGTGGACTTGGGGCTCACATCGAAGGCAAGTTTGATTGCGGGACTGGTGCCGGCGAGCGAACTGGGAACAGGCACCGCGAGTGGCAGCAACTGTTTGTTGGGCAATGGAACGTGGGGCGGATGTGGAGGCGGAGGGACGGGAAACGTTTCGACGAGTCCAAGCGCGGGCACCAGCCAAAACATTACGCAGCTGGTAGGAACGCAGTTCTCGACGAATAATCTGGCGGGTATTTCATTTGTGGTTTCAAGTTACAACTGGTCGCAGTCGCCAACGGACAGTCTGGCGACGGCGGGCAGCAACACGATTCATCTGACGCCATGTCCGGCGGGCGTGGACACCTCGAATAACGGCAGCGCGCAGTATGCGGTTTACATCGCGGGAACCGGGACGGCGGAAGCGGCTCCGGTGACCGGAGGGACGTGCAGTTCGGGGGCGTCGACGGGCACGATTATTGTGACGACAGCGAATGCCCACGGCTCGGGTTACACGGTGGGTGCGGCCAATGGAGGAAATCAGGAAGCTATTAACGTAGCGACGGCCACGGGCGGGACGCATGCGGTGATTCAGGAAGTGCCGACCGGAGGGACGAACGCGGCGAATTACAACATTTACTGGCCGGTATTTCTGAAAGCGAGCAAGAGCATATTGAACGGGTACGGGGCGGACTGGGCGTGCTACACGCGGTCGACTTGCCTGATGGTTGGAACTTACGCGGGAGGGGCGAATGCGTCGACGGTGGAGGGGTTGGAGTTTCAGTCGGCGGTGAACGTGACGGGAGCGCATATCACGTCGGTGTCGGCTGCGGCGGGAACTTATACGGTGACGACGTCTACGGCGCATAACCTGGTGGCGGGCGACTGGGCGATCCTTTATTACACGACTCCGGCGCAGCAACAGGAGGCACGGATCCAGGTGCTGTCGACGGGACTGACAGCGACGCAGTTTAAGTATGTAGTGGGCGGGTCGACGTTCTCGACGTCGTCGGGAAACGGCTGGGTGGCGATTGAGAACGCGGCGATTGAAGCGGAGACGGACGGTGCGCGGCTGCAGGACATCAAGTTCAATGCCGGGG
>Ga0181523_10003971_pt1 | contig 13075 bp, 8 predicted proteins | sample PEATcosm2014_Bin_43_FD_119752 | JGI IMG/M metagenome (GOLD analysis project Ga0181523, IMG submission 119752) | Peatland microbial communities from MTU Mesocosm Facility, Houghton, MI, USA - PEATcosm2014_Bin05_30_metaG | ecosystem: Environmental > Terrestrial > Soil > Wetlands > Peat | place... | reverse complement strand
GCGGCGCGGTCGGAGTCGTCGCGCACGGTGATGGAGGATTCCAGCAGGGCGCCCTCGCGCTCTTCCAACTTGCGCAGGGCCTCGCTCTGATGCACCAGCGCCTCTTCGGCTTGTTTCTGCTCGCCATGCAGCCAGAGCAAACTGTCATTCGCTTGCGTTGCGGCGCGCCGCAGCGCTTCCACACGAGCTTCCGATTCCGTGATTTGCGTGGTGCGGAAAGAGGCACGCGCCCCGAGTTCTTCCACGCGGGCGTTGACGATGACGGATTCCGTGCGGACAGTTTCCACCACCTGTTGCTGCGCGGTGTTGCGCGCTTCCCATTCGGCTGTCTGCGCCGCAAGAGCTTGCTGCTCCGCGGTAATTTGTTCATTGCGGCCGGCCAATTCCGCGCTGCGCGTTTGGTTAAACGTGATGCGGTTTTCGCTGCGGTCCACTTCCAGGGCCGTTTGATTCACCACATTCTGATTCTGCCGGATTTCCGCGTCCAGTGAGTAGATGCGTTGGTTCAGACGATCCTGCTCCGCTTCCTCTTCGTGGATGGACTGCGCCTGCTGCGTTTCCGCCGCCGTCAATTCCGTCAACCGCGTGCCCAGGCGCTCCGCTTCCGCATCGAGTTCGCGGGCTTTTCCGGCGAGCATCTGGCGGACGATGCCACGCATCTGTTCACGGATTTCCGAATAGCGCCGGGCCTTGGAGGCTTGTCGCTTCAGGGAGCCCAGCTGCTTTTCCACTTCCACCACAATGTCGTTCACGCGCGCCAAGTTCAGCTTGGAGGATTCCAGCTTGGCCTCGCTCAGGCGTTTCTTGGTTTTGAACCTGGTTACGCCCGCGGCTTCTTCGATGATGGCGCGGCGCTCCATGGGCTTCGTAGCCAGGATTTGGCCAATGCGCCCCTGCTCGATGATGGCGTAGGAATCCGGTCCCAAGCCAACGCCCATGAACATTTCCTGGATGTCGCGCAAGCGAGCCACGCGGCCGTTGATGAGGTATTCGCTCTGGCCGCTGCGATAGAGCCTGCGGCTAACCACGACTTCGCCGGGCCGGGTTACCAGCGCGGGCTTTTCCGACTTTTTCTTGCGCTTGCCTCTAAAACCTGACTCCGCTGCTTCCTGCGACGATTCCGCTTCCAAAACCGTTTCCTGGCTCAATTCATCCGGCGGCAGGACTTCTTCGACCGATTGCAGTTCGTTTTCGCTAATCGCCGAGCTATCAATGCTCTCTGTGGAGAGATTTTCGTTCTCGGCAGCTTCTTCCGCCGCCAGCACAAACCTTGCCGCTTCCGCAAGCTCCGGATCTTCCATCGTGATGGTGACTTCGGCCATGCCTAGGGGCGGGCGCTTGGTGGTTCCGTTGAAGATGCAGTCGGACATGCGTTCCGCGCGAAGGGACTTGTGGCTCTGTTCGCCCAGCACCCAGCTGATGGCGTCCACGACGTTGGATTTCCCGCAGCCGTTCGGCCCGACGATGCAGGTGCTGCCCACTCCGCTGAACGTGACCACGGTCCGTTCGCAGAAGGACTTGAAACCGACAATTTCCACTTTTCGGAGCTTAAGCAAGGTGTCCCCTTTTGTCGTGAACTTCCACTTCGCGGCTTACGATCATCCCCAAACCCGGCGCGCAACTCGTTGCCATCGAACCGCGGCGCGTTCTTGCAAAACGGCCACAGTTCTTCCGCGCGAAGAGAGACGACTTTCCTTTCCTCGAGGGGAGGGGTCTTCCAGCGACGCTCCTGTCCGTAACAGACAGAAAGCAAACACGTTTGGCAGGTTCTCGATCAGAGCCCAGCCGCCTGGCGCTAAGATGGCGGTACGGGAGCTAAGACTAACATGACCCCCTGCCCCTGTAAAGCCCTACTCTACCTATTGGGGCACTTTTCGCCGTACCACAAGCACCCGCTACCGCCCGGAAACTCCTTCGCATTTTTCGACTGGCCTGCTCTTTCTTCGGCTTACACTTTACGGAGTATCTCAGTCTGATTGATTCGCTTTGCCGTTGTGGCTGCTCGTTGCCGAGAGGCTGGTCCATGTCCAACCATTCCCCCGAGTCTTCGCCCGCCGAGGCTCCTTTACCTTCCTTCCCCCCTATCGGCTTGCTCGAACGCTCCTTGCTATCCTTTGCCCTACTGTTGGCCATCTTTTCCTCCTGCATTCCCTCGATTCCCTCGGCGGATATGTGGTGGCACCTCAGCACCGGACAGTACATCCTGCACAACCATTCCATCCCGCACATCGATCCTTTCTCCTCCACATTTGCGGGAAAGCCCTGGACCACCCACGAATGGCTCTCGGACGTCCTCTTTTATTCCGTTTACTCGGTGGCAGGTTCTCCGGGGCTGCTCTGTTTTTGCGGTGTGATTCTCGCGCTGGCCTTCTGGTTTGCCTTTTGTTCCTTACCTGGACCGCTCTTGAGCCGCATCCTCGCCCTGGGCTTGGGCATCTGGGCGGCTCTTCCATCCTTTTCCGTGCGCCCGCTCGTCTTCACTCTTCTTCTGGCCGCGTTATTCCTTTTCTTTTTGCGCCGCTTTGTTGCGCGGGGTCTCTATCGCGATCTTTTCGCGCTTCCCGTTCTGAGCGTCCTGTGGGTGAATCTGCATGGCGCGTATATTCTGGGCCCTGCGTTGATCGTCCTTTTTCTTGTGGGAGTCGCCGCCGATTCGCTCTGGCGTTTGCATGATGCCGCGGAGGCCAAGCGCCGCCTGCTCGGTCTCACGCTCGCTCTACTCGCCTGCGTGGCACTTGTCCCGCTCAACGCGAATGGCTTCGCGATGTACGCTTACCCCTTCGAAACACTGCGCTCTTCCGCCATGCAATCTGGAATCATGGAGTGGCGTTCGCCGGATTTTCACATGGCCATGTTTTATCCCTTTGCCGCGCTACTTTTTTTGACCGTGGCCGCATTTGCTCTTGCCCGGTCGCGGCCACGACCAAGCGAAGTGCTTCTTTTCGGGTTCTTTGGATTGGCCGCGCTTCATTCCATGCGCAATCTGCCAATTTTCGTGCTCGTTGCCTTTCCATTGCTGGCCACATACGCGGCAATCCCGATGCGGCTACCCTGGTCTTTTCCTGTGTTGCCGCTTCTACTTCGCCGGACTCTCGCCATCGGCGTCTTGATCCTTGCCGCTGTTCTTTCGTCTGACGTGATTGCCAATCATCTGTCGAACGAACTCTCGCTGGAACAGTCGCTCTTTCCCTTTAAAGCAGCTGCGTTCCTGGATGAGAAACATCTCCCTGCTCCGATTTTCAATTCTTATGATTTTGGCGGGTACCTGATCTGGAGGCTCTATCCGCGCTACACTGTTTACATTGACGGCCGGGCCGATTTATACGGGGATGCCTTCCTCGAAAATTTCATTCACCTCTATCAGGTGGATGTAGACCCTCGTCCTGCTCTTGTGGGCATTCACACCGTCATCCTCGAGCCGCGTTGCGCCCTTGCGAATTTTCTTCGCTCGCAACAGGACTGGAATCGCGTTTACGAAGATCGCGTCGCCGTCGTCTTCACCCGCTGACCCGGCCCCGAGCGCACGCTGCGCTCACTTTTTTCTTGCGACCACACGCAATCGGCGGTAATCCAAGACCCACTGGCCATCCTTGAATAATTTTCCGCGAGCTTGCCGCTCGATCTCTTCCATCAGTTGCTCGCGCTTCTCCTTCGCGAGGTTAGCCGCCATCCTGCCGCCGAACATTTCCAGCCAGGTGCGCAGGCCGCGTTCACCATCCTCCAGCGGCGTGGGCCGGTCAAACAAAAGCGCATAGGTGACTTCCAGGCCGTGGCGCTCCAGCAGGCCTGCATACTCGGCCACGCTTGGATAAAACCAAGGGCTCTCAAACGGCGTTTCGGGAAACACTTTTTTCCATCCATTTTCAGCCGCTTCCATGAATCCTGCAGTATTACCTCTGCCGCCGAATTCCGCCACGAAACGTCCCCCTGGCCGCAAGATCCGGGAGATGCCGAGGATGACGCGCTCTGGCTCTCTGATCCAATGGAGAGTGGCGTTGGAAAATACGGCGTCGAAGGATTCGTCCAGCGTCATCTCCCTCGCGTCCATCACGTCAAAGCGCAAATCCGGAAACTTCTCGCGCGCTTGCCGGACCATTTCCGCGGACTGGTCAACGCCACGGGTGATCGCGCCGCTTGCGGCGATCTGCGCTGTCAGGTGGCCTGTGCCGCAGCCAATATCCAGGATGTGCTCGCCAGGCTTGGGCTCCAGCAATTCCACCAGCCCCGCCGCCATCTTCCACACAAACGAGTGCTTCTCGTCGTACAAACCCGCATCCCACTTGGCCGAACTCTCCATGTTCCCTTCAACTCCCTTCCAAGGTCCGTGTGCTTTATTCGCCGCCCATCTCTAAAACCGCGCCGCCATCGGTTTCCAACAGTTCGTTTTCGCCAATACGCAGGGAAGCTCGGGCAAGGCTCGCGTTCGCCACAGGAAATGTGCTCTCGCCGTCGGTCCTCGTGTATGCCAAGCGGTGAATGCCCGGCGCAAGTCCCTCGGCGTGAGCTTCAACGCGCATGGCTTGGGGCGTTTCGGCGACGAAGCTCCAGTTCAGCCTCTGCGCGTCGCGCACGATCTCGTGCTCTTTCACGTGACGAAGATGATTGGCTTTTCCTTCGTGCCACAACACCGCGTGACGAAACACCATGCCGAATGGCAAGTCGTATACCAGAGCTTCCAACGTGCTGGCTGCGCTATTGGGTTGCCGGAAGTACGCGTGCATCCAGCGCCAGTACGTGCGATGCCGGTAGCCGCAATTGTGTCCTTGCACGCCAAATCCCAGGGGCGTCCCCGCGAACGTTCGCCCGTCCAGAACGATTACACCGGAAAAAGCCGCGTCGGAGTGCGGCGAACGGCAAAAGCCTATCCAGCCTTTATTGCTCAACGTCGTACCGAACGCCGAATTAAACTGCAAGCGCCAGGACACGGCGTGACCGTCCACGCGCAAATTCCCCCAGCACACTCCTTCTTCGATGCCGCTCTCTGCGATCCGGCAATGAAAGGGAAGTTTTCCGCGCGAGCTCAATTCCAGTTTTTCCACCGGGTAGCCTTGAATAAAACTCCTCGGTGCCCCGTCGCGGGGAAACCAGGTGGCCCAGACTTGCGCCGGCATCGCCGTCGCTTCATTGCCCCACCGCCCGCGCCCCAGGTTCATCACCAGATAGCGAAACCACCACGCCCCGCTGCCGTCCGCCAGGCCGCAACGCAGGAACCACACTTCGTACCGGCGCTTCATTCTCGGTGCGGTGTAGACAGCATTGAGAGGGTGCTGGCGCAAGGGTGCCTCGTTTAGGCTGTGCTTTTTGATCGCTGGTCGCAGTTATCTGATGTTCGGAAACTAGATCAGGATATAAGCGATCAGATATCAGCGATCAGGAACCAAGAGATGAAACATCACTTCGCCGGTTTCAAATACTTGTCAAACCACTCCACCATTCTGGTTTGCATGTCCACGCGATGCTTGGCTTCGCGGAGCCCGTGCGGCTCGCGTGGGTACATCACGAGTTCCGTTGCAACCCCATAGTGTTTCAGGCCGCGGTAGAGCTCCTGGCTCTGGCCGGGAGGGTCGATAGGATCTGCCTCACCCTGCAAAATAAGTGTCGGCGTCTTCGCGTTCTTCAGATAGAGGAAAGGCGAACTGTTCAGGAATCCTTCGGGCTTCTCATAGGGCGTGCCCCAGAACCACTCGTCGTAGGCCGGGTGATCCTCTGTGCCAAATTCCGAAATCAGATTGGACATTCCCGCGCCGGAAACGGCTGCCTTGAACTGCGTCGTCTGCGTCACGGCCCACTCCGCCATGTATCCGCCGTAGGACCATCCGCCAATCCCCAGGCGCTCAGGGTCGGCAATCCCCCTGTCGATAAGATCTTTCAAGCCCGCCATCACGTCCTTAAAGTCGCCGCCACCCCAATCCGCGCGATTCATCTCCACGAATTTCTGGCCGTAGCCGACGGACCCGCGAATGTTTGGATAGAACACGGCATAACCACGCGCCGCCAGGAGCTGACCCCAGGCGTCGATGCTGTCTCTCCACCGGCCGGTTGGGCCGCCGTGCACAAGAACGACAAGAGGCAATTTTGTTTTGCCGTCGTAGCCAGCTGGCCGCAACAAAGCGGATTCGATTTCCAGTCCATCGAACGATTTGTATTTATAAACCTCTGGGACGGCAACGGCATAATCCTGCAGCCCCTCGTTTAGGTGACTCACGGGTTGCGCTTCACCTTTCGTATCGCGCAGCCAGAGTTCCGGCAAGGCCGTGGCGCTTACCCCCACGAAGGCGATTTCTCCTGAATCCGCCACGGAAAACTGGTCCGGATTCGTCGGCAATTGCTTCGACTCTTTCTTCTCTCCCTCGCCGTTGTAGCCCACGAATTTGCTTGCGAATCCATCCGCGTAATCAGCGATCAGCCAACCGCCCTTGGCCCAGCGGTAGTCCTCGACCGGGCGGTCCAAACTCGCTCCGGTTAAATTACGCGCGGCGCCGCCATTTACGGGCAGCAGCAAGATGTCGTGAGGTTCCGGCCCATCCTCGCGGCAGCCAGTAAAACTCAGCGTCGAGCCAGTTGGTGAAACGCGCAAATCGCCTACCGGCCCGTGCGGGGCGAACAACTCCTTCATCTTTCCATCTTTGACGTTGACCAGGTAAATCCGGTCCGTGTATTCGTCCGATGCGGGACGATTGGTGGCGATCACGGCGATGCTTTGCCCATCGGGGAGCCACGCCAGTTCCTTTACTTCCCAAACGGGATCGGTCAAGGCGCGCGATTCGTGATTGGCAAGATGCAGCAAGCGCAGGCGCGGGTGTTTCTCGTCCTTGTCCACCACGTGCGCGTCGTCTTTCTCTTTTTCTTTCTTTTCCAGCGCCTCGCTCTTGGGATCCGACGCGAGATAGGCGATCGTCTGACCGTCCGGCGACCACTCGAAGCCAGTGACGCTGGCTTTTTCCTTTGTCACTGCGGCGGCTTCTCCGGCTTCCATGCGCAAGAGATAGATTTGCTCGTCGTCGCCACCGCGGTTGGATAGAAACGCCAACTGCTTGCCGTCCGGCGACCACCTCGGCCACGACTCCGTCTTATCTGAGAACGTGAACTGCCGCGTCGCGTTGCTCTCTTTTTCGTACATCCAGATGTGCCGCGTGCGCTTTTCGCCCTTCAATGCATCGCTTACGACGAACGCCACCTTTGTCCCGTCGGGGGAGAATTGCGGGTCCTGCACATCGCGCCATTCCAGAAAGCTTTCAGTCGTGAGCGGCTTCTTAGCCGGCACCGCCTTGTTCTCCTGCGCCAATATCGCGCTTGCGCTGTATGCCAACACCACACAAGCCACGGCCAATTTCAGTTTTCGCATTACACCGCTCCTCTCAAAACGCCGTTTGATTCGATTATTTGGACTCTATGCGCGCCAACCAAATCATGTCAATCAAGCTGCTTCCCCGCCGCAGAGAGGAGTGTCCCAGTCGCTGGTCTCTGAATTGGGTGACGGACTCATTTTTGCTTCTGCTCGAGTTCCACCCAGCGGGCGTAGAGAGCGTCAATCGTTTTTTGCGCTGCATCGAGTTCCAGCGAAGCCGCGTGCAGCCGGGCTCCGTCGCTCATGATGGCCGGGTCCAACAACGCATCGTGCTTGGCCTGCAATTCTCTTTCGGCCTCGGCGATACGCTCTTCGATCGTCCCGAACTCGCGCGCTTCCTTGTAGGACAACTTTTTCTTTGTCAGCGAAGTTTTCGGCGAGCCGGTCACCGCTCCCGGACTTTGCGTTTCCACCGAACGATTGCTTTTTCCCGCAGCTTGCTGTGCGCGCTGCCACGCTTCCCACTGCTGGTAATCCGCAAAACGCTCAGCGGCGCCCAGCCCGTCCAGTCCCAGCACGACGGTGGACACGCGGTCCAGCATGTAGCGATCGTGCGTCACCAGCACCAGCGCCCCGCGATATTCCAACAGACTCTCCTCCAAAATTTCCAGCGTAGGAATGTCCAGATCGTTGGTCGGCTCATCTAGCAGCAGCACATCGGCGGGTTGCAGCATCAATTGCGCGATTAACACGCGCGCGCGTTCGCCTCCGGAAAGCCGCCCCACTTTTTGATTGAGTTGTTCGCCCGTAAACAAAAAGCGCGCAGCCCAGGCGGCCACGTGAATGATGCGGTCCTGGTAGATCACCGCGTCACTGTCCGGAGCCAAAGCGCGCCGCAGGGTCACTTCCGGATCGAGTGCGCGGTTTTGGTCAAAGTACACGATGCGCAACGCCGCGGCTTGGCGCATGCTGCCCCGTGTGGGAATCAGTTCGCCGTTCAACAAGCGCAGCAGCGTCGTCTTGCCGCTGCCGTTCGGGCCCACGAGCCCAACGCGCATCCCTGACGTGATGATGAAATGGACATCGCTGAACAGGGTTCGCTCGCCCATCGTGTAACTCACGCCGTCCAGTGTGATCAACTGTTTGGTCTGCCGCCCCGACGACGAGAAATCAATCTGTGCGCTGGTGCTTCCCGTGCGTGCATTCAACTCGGAAAGCTCGCTGATCATTTCGTGAGCTTTATCAATACGCGCTTTGGATTTGGTGGTTCGCGCCTTAGGCCCGCGGCGCAACCACTCGATTTCCGTGTGCACACGATTTTCCAGCGCCTCTTGCCGGTTCCGCTGCGCGTGCAGGTACTCTTCCTTCGCCTCTAAAAACTTGCTGTAGTTCCCGGAAACCCGCAGCGCCCCATCGTCATACGCCGCATTCAGCTCCACCATTTCGTTTGCCACATTTTCCAGGAAATAGCGGTCGTGGCTGACCACCACGCACGCGAACGCCGCATTCTGCAGAACTCCTTCGAGCCACTGGATCCCCGCCAGATCCAAATGGTTCGTAGGTTCATCGAGCAGCAAAATATCCGGCATTTGCACCAGCGCTTCCGCAATCGCCAGCCGCTTCCGCCAGCCGCCGGAGAGCGTGGCGGCCTCCGTGTCCAGATCGGTAAAACCCGCGCGCCCCAGAATCTCCGCGATACGCGAAAGCCGCTCGCTCTCCGCCACGCCTGCGCGATCCAGCGCCTTCTCGATCACCGTACGGATCGTTTCTCCCGGCGCAAATTCCGAAATTTGCAGAACGGCGCTGAGCCGCTTTCCCTTGCGAATGGCCACGTCGCCGCTGTCGGGAATTACTTGGCCATAAAGCATCGCCAGCAATGTGGATTTTCCCGATCCATTGGGGCCAATGATCCCGATGCGATCTCCCTCGTTCACCGTGAAGGAAATATTCTCGAAAAGCGGCTCTGCGCCATACCTCTTCGACAGTCCCTGTGCGCTAATAATCGGTGGCAAGTTTCTCGCTCTTCCTTGTTGGGCTGAAATTATCTTCCTACTGGTGTCGCGCGGTCTCCCGGCGTCAGTGGCGCGGCGCAACTTGCGATTTGGAAGTCCCCTTGGACACCGTCGGAAGCGCATAGTTGTGCGCATCTCCGATGGTCGCCGCAGTGATATGCACGATGGAGACCCAGCGCTCCAGTTTGTGGTGGCCATAGTGGTGAAACAGGTAAGACACGCCGATGGACAGCCCCGTGGCGCCCGCTTCGACGGCGGCAAACGCCGCGTGATTGTCCACCAAGTCATTCGTAAGCAGCACCTCATTGTCGCCGCGGCTGCGGAAGTTCAATGTAGAAAAATAATCCATCGTGCGGGAAGCGCCGACGCCGACAAACAGCCAGTCGTTCTCTTTGTCCCAGAAGCGGTGCGTTTTGGGAGGCATCGGCTTGGCTTGACTCGTCGCGGATTCCGGGGTGGCTGGCGGCTTGTTCTGGTCCTGTGCCAAAGCAAAAGTCGAGCAGAGGATACATGCCAGTGCCGTCAGGATGGTAGTCCGCAAATTTCCCACTCCAACGTTCTCCTTCACTATTGGCACGCCCAGAAACAGTCCACCACAAGTATAACCGTGCAGGCACCGCCCACCGAGCAGTACGATGTCCTCAGCCAGGCGCGCCAAGATTGCGCCACTGGGGTTCGCAGCCATGAAGAAGAGAACGCTTCCGTTGTCCAGGGTCTACCGCTTGCTGGAGCCGGGGCCGGTTGTGCTGGTCAGTTCCGCGCGCGGCGGGAAACCAAACGTGATGACCATGTCCTGGCACATGATGGTTGATTTCGAGCCGCCGCTGGTGGCATGCATCATCAGCAATCGCAACTTCACCTTCGATATTTTGCAAGAGACTCGAGAGTGTGTAATTAATATTCCCACCGTTGAACTGGCAAAGAAAGTAGTCGCCTGCGGGAATTCCTCGGGCCGCAATGTCGACAAATTCAAAAAATTCGGCCTCACCCCATTTCCTGCTACGTGTGTCCGCGTGCCATTAATTTCCGAATGCTTCGCCAATCTCGAATGCAAAGTGGCCGATGCCAGCATGGCGGACAAATACGGCCTCTTAATTCTTGAGGTTGCAAAAGCCTGGATCGATCCCGCAAGGAAAGCTCCACGCACGATTCATCATTGCGGGCGCGGGGAATTCATGGTCGCAGGCCGCCACATAAAACTGCCATCCAAAATGAAATGAGCCGCTTCGTTCGCCTCATGGCAAACAAATCACATCGTCTTTGACCGCCTCACGGTAATATCATTTCGCGGCATAGCCAGAATCTCGCAACCTCCGGCGCCGCACATCATTGGAGCCACGTAATCATGTTCATCAGAATTGTTGCCCGCTTCCTGTTCGCTGCCTCCTTGGTTGCCTCCATCATCCCAACTCACGCCGCGGTGCTGTTTGACGAAGCGCGCAAAGTCTTCCGCCTGGATTCTCCGGGAGTCACTTACGCATTCGGGATCAATGAACGTGGCGAGTTGCAGCCACTTTACTGGGGCGCCGCGCTTTCTACCGATGATCCCCTCGGCCCCGCGAAATCCCATCCCGGCGTTGCCTCGCAGGATCCCAGCACCAGCACAACAGCACAGGAATTCGCCGGCTGGGGCCAGGGCTTGTACACCGAGCCCGCGCTGAAAATCACTTTTCCCGACGGCAATCGTGACCTGGCCCTCCACTACGTCTCGCACAAGATCGACGGGCAAACGCTTACCGTCCTGTTGAAGGATATTGAGCGAAGCGTGTTCGTCACCTTGCGCTATCAGATGGACGCGGACACCGGCATCATTGGCCGTTCCGCCCTCATCGAAAATCGCGGCACCGTTCGCATCGTCGTCAACAGTGCTTCCGCTGCGACTTGGACTCTCCCTCACGGCAGCGATTACAGCCTGCGCTACCTGGCCGGACGCTGGGGCGGTGAATTCCTGCCTTACCAGCAGCGCATACAGCCCGGAGAAACGGTCCTCGAAAGCCGCCGCGGCGCCACCGGCCAGCAGAACAATCCGTGGTTCGCCATCGCGCGCGGCGATTTTGCGGATGAGGAATCCGGCGACGTTTGGTTTGGCGCGCTGGCCTGGAGCGGCTCCTGGCGCATCTCCGTCGAACTCGATCAGATTCGCCAGGTTCGCGTCACTGGTGGCTACAACTCCTTCGATTTTGCCTACGCGCTCGCGCCCGGCGAACATTTGGAAACCCCCGTTTTCTGCGCCGGATATTCCGCGAATGGCGCCGGAGAAGCTTCACGCCTGCTGCATCGTTTCGAGCTTGCCCACATTCTGCCGCAAGCTCCGCAACCCCGCCCACGCCCCGTTCTCTACAATTCCTGGTATGCCACGGAGTTCAACGTGGACGAAGCCGGGCAGATGAAACTTGCCGAAGCCGCGGCCAAAATTGGCGTTGAACGGTTCGTCATGGACGACGGCTGGTTCGGCCAGCGCGTCAACGATCTGGCGGGACTCGGCGACTGGTACGTGAACCCGAAAAAGTTTCCCCAGGGGCTGAAGCCGCTCATCGACAAAGTGCGCGCCCTGCACATGGATTTCGGCCTCTGGGTCGAGCCGGAAATGGTTAACCCGGACAGCGACCTCTATCGCAAGCATCCCGACTGGGTTCTGAATTTTCCCGGTCGCCCGCGCACTGAAGCTCGTCAGCAGCTTGTGTTGAATCTTGCGCGCCCTGATGTTCGCCAATATGTTTTCCATTTCCTTGACACGCTGCTCAAGGAAAACGACATCAGCTTTCTAAAGTGGGATTACAACCGCAGCTGGTCCGAACCGGGCTGGCCGGCGATTGCCAATGCCGCGCAGGACGGCGAGCAGCAGAAGGTTTACGTCAAGTTCACGGAAAATCTTTACTCCATCCTTGCGGAGCTGCGCGCCAAGCATCCCGGCCTCGAGATCGAAACCTGCTCCAGCGGAGGTGGCCGCACCGATCTCGGAATCCTGCACTACACCGATCAGATCTGGACCTCCGACGATACCGATCCCTTCGATCGCCTACGGATTCAGGATGGCTTCACGCAAGCATATTCGCCCGGCTTGATGGTGGCGTGGGTTACGGGCTCGCCCAATTGGGAGAACCAGCGCACTACATCGCTTGAATATCGATTCCTCTCTGCCATGCAAGGCGCGCTGGGGGTCGGCGACAATTTGAACAACTGGACTCCTGAGGACTTCGCCACTGCCACTCGCTTGATCTCCGCATACAAAGAGGTGCGAGAGACGGTGCAGCACGGCTCGCTCTATCGCTTGCTTTCTCCGCGCGAAGGCAGCGCGTTCTCCGCGACGGAATCCGTCTCGCTTGACAAAAATCAGGCGGTTGTTTTTGCCTTTCTCCATTCCAGCCAGATGGGTTATCCCTTCCCAACCTTGTATGTGAGGGGCCTTGACCCCGACTCAACCTACACGCTCAGTTCGATTTCAGGCAAAGCTGCCGGCGGCACACCGCAATCCGCCTCCGGCCGTTACTGGATGCAGCATGGCCTTGAACCCGATTTGCAAGGCGACTTCCAGGCCGCCGCTTTCCGCCTGGAAAAATCCCGCTAAGGCAGGCACAGGTCTCGAGTTGAGGCCCACGTATGTACGGGAACGATTGTTCGCACCTGCCGGGCATTCATGTCGGCGCAGCTCTGCCTTTGTAGATTCTCACTTCAAATTCAAGTGGCATGTGCGGCTGGGGATGTTGCCAGGGAAGCAGGCAAAGTGTACACGCGAGCGCCGTCGTAGGGCTGATCGTTGTGGAACATCCCATAG
>Ga0181523_10003969_pt1 | contig 13082 bp, 8 predicted proteins | sample PEATcosm2014_Bin_43_FD_119752 | JGI IMG/M metagenome (GOLD analysis project Ga0181523, IMG submission 119752) | Peatland microbial communities from MTU Mesocosm Facility, Houghton, MI, USA - PEATcosm2014_Bin05_30_metaG | ecosystem: Environmental > Terrestrial > Soil > Wetlands > Peat | place... | reverse complement strand
CTTGTCCACCGTCGGTGTTGTCGCTCCGGCCGCTGCAAACCCATCCATGCCCAATCGCCAGCCGAGGAATGTGTATTCGTCGGCCGCAAGTTTCAAAGCCTGGATGCGGTTGGAGCCAATGCCGTGTCCGGCGTCGAAGTCCACGCGCAGCAGGATCGGATTTGAAGAAGTGTTGGCCGCTCGCAGTCGCGCGGTCATCTTGGTCAGCATCCAGCTCGTCACGCGCGGATCGTTCGCGCCTGTTTCAAGCATCACCGCCGGGTACTTGAAGCCGTCTTGCACGTGGGCGTAGGGGCTGATCGCATACATGGCGCGAAACTCCGGCTCGATTTTCACCGAACCATATTCAAAAGCGTTCTCGGCGCCACTTGCTCGCTGCTCGCTGCGCAGAATATCCGTAATCCCCACGCGATAAAGAACGGCTGCCACCAATTCAGGATGCTGCGTAAGGAAGCCGCCGACTGCGATTCCTCCTGCGCTTGTCCCCTCGATCGCCAGATGCTCGGGCGACGTGTATTTCTTGTCGATCAGATAACGCGCGCCAGCTACAAAATCGTCGATCGTGTGTTGCTTGGTGGTCTTCATCCCCGCCAGGTGCCACGCTTCGCCTCTTTCGCCGCCACCGCGCACATGAGCGAAGGCGAACACCCCTCCCCGTTCGAGCCACGGCAACAATGAAGAAGCATAGAACGGAGAAATGGAGTAGCCGTACGCGCCATAAGCCTCAAGCAGCGCCGGGTGTGAGCCGTCGAGGGCCATGCCTTTCTTGTAGAGGATCGAAAGCGGGACCATCGTGCCGTCGGTGCTCTTTGCCTGCACCTCAACCGAGTCGATCGCCGACATGTCGATCGGATTCAAAGGCTGCAGGTCAGTGTTTGCAAAGTTGTGGCGGGCCGGCGCATACGCGTAGATCAGGCGCGGAGTAGTCCAGCCCACCATGGAAAGCGTAATACCCGGCCGGCGATAATCCGCGCCGATGCCTCCGACGGTCCCGCTCATCGGAAGCTTCAGCTCCGTTCCTTTCGACCGCGCAGCGTAAGGAATTCGCGTCACTACCCCAAGTCCATCGCGGAACCCCTGAACGTAGAGCGCGTCGCTCGCGCAAGCCACTCCTTCGCCGGTTCGTGCCGAAAGAATCAGGCTACTCTCGGGCAGCACTACACGTGCCGCCTCGAACGTCTCGCTGGCAAGATCGAAGCTGACCACGCGTCCATTGCTGACGGCTCCGTTCGCTCCGCCCTTGGTCCGGAGATAAGCTCGGCTTCCATGCAGCGAGATGTCCATCATGCCGTCTTCGTGCTTCACCACTTGAATCCACGGGCTGGACTCGGTGCGGCGAACCCAGAGCGCGGGCGTTTCCACCACTCCCGAAGTCTGGCCAGCGACAATCATTCCCGTGCCAGGCACAACGGAGACGAAGACATTTCCGTTCTTCGGCAGAGCTGGATCGGTCGTTATATCCGGGCCGAATACCGGCCGATCGTTCTCTTCAGCATCGCCCAAACGGTGGTAGTAGACACGCTCGTTGTCGTATTTCGTTGAGGCCGCCGCGCCGGGCGCCATCGCCTGCAGCCGCGTGAAATAGAAGCCCTTGCTGTCATCGGTCCAAGACGGATCTGCTTCCTGGGCGCGCGAAATCGATTCGCTGAGCAATTTGCCTGTCGCGGTTTCCACAACATGTAACACTGAATTTTCCGAACCGCCCAGCGACACGCCCACCGCGACATATTGCCCGTTGGGCGATGGAACATAGTAATCGATCGCGGCATGCTTGCCGCCCTCGGCAAGCGTCGCGGGATCGAGCAACAGGCGCGACGCTCCTCCGGCTGCCGCGCGAGTCATCAGAAGGTAATCGCTCTTGCCCGAAGGCAGCTCTAAATAGAAAAACTGGTCGAGCTCGCGATCCGGGTTGCTGACGATATCGACCGTATCGGAAAGTTTGGTTAGCTCCGCGAGAATCTGCGCATCCTGAGTGGCGAACGGCTCCAATGCCTGCACCGTCACCGCATTCTCGGCCTTCATATAAGCCATCAGTTCATCGGTGCTGGTCTCCATCCACCGGTAGGGATCAACCACTGTCGTGCCGAAATATGTGTCGGTTACCGGTTTCACCGGCGCGACAGGCGGCGCGAGAGGCGCGTTCTGGGCAAAGCCGTAGGCAGCGAAAGCAAACAGAAACACGGAACTGAATCGCCTTGAGGTGACGCTCATTTTACAAACTCCCAATTGAGGTGGCGATGCAAATGCAGAGACTGAGTATATACGCGAAACCGCACGACAAGGATTGCTATCGCGTCGCGAGCTCGGGCACAGTGACGGTATACGGCGGCAGCACTCCGTATTCGGCGGCCATGCGGAAGAATCCACGCATTCCGTCCACGCATTCCTCGTCAAGCACGTAGTGAATGTTGGCAGTGAGATACGTCCGGATGGTTGCCTCGGGAATGGCAAACCGCTGCGACCATTCGGCCACCAGCGCGTCGATATTCGCCAGCCCATGATCGCGCGAACGGATAAAGTCCGCGGCGATGCTCTCTTCCAAAAGGCTGCTCGATGCAATCGCCCAGACGGCCGAAACGAACACAAGTCCGGTCAGCGCGCGCCATTCCTCGGCCAAATCGCGATACACAAGCTCTTCGCCGGTACGTTCGAGACGGTTGTACCGCTCTTCCAGCGCCAGCAGCGCCGGATCGCCGATGAGGACGGCCGCATCGGCGCGCTCCAGCATCGCATCCAGGTCGGCCCCCATCGGCACAAACGGAACTTCCGCATTGCCCCACTTGTGGAACATGATGCGCGCATAGGCAAGTGTCGTCCGGCTGGCGGCATCAGCCGCAACCGAGCGCAGCTTCCGCAACGGCCGGCTGGCGCGATGCACCAGAATCAGCGAGCGCACGCGACCCTTCGAGGCGATCGTGCAGCCGGGAAGAATCTGCAACCCCGGCGTGGTCGCGAGCGATGCAATGGGAATCAGCCCGATGTCGGCCCGTCCGTCAGCCAGGCGCGCCGCGCACTCCGACGGAGTCATGCGATCGATACGGTAGCGCCTTTTGAGCGCGTCGTCGAGCGGCGGATGCTCAAAATCCCACATCAGCGGCGCAGGATTGAGAAATCCAATTGCCGCAACCCGCCAACACGTGTCTTGCTCGGGGCTCACAACTCTTAGACTACCAATCCTCAAGTCCGGATTCGCTGCCCTCGAGCACGAAGGTAAGCAGGGTCGTCACCTCGCCGGCAGAGTCGCCTGAATGCAAAACGCTCCGCGCGTAGGCGGAGCGTCAAGCAATTCAAGTTGGGTTGCGGGTAAATCTCAATCACTTATGGCTGCCACCGCCGCCACCGCCACCACCCCCGCCCCCGTGTGAGCCTCCACCTCCGCCACCTCCACCTCCACCACTGTGGGAGCCACCACCGCCACCGCCGCCCCCACCTCCGCTGCCATGTGACGCTCCACCACCACCGCCGGAAGAGCCTCCGCTGGGGTGCGGCGAGCCTCCACCGGACGAACTGCCAGATGGATGATTCCCTGACCCGCCGCTTGAGAAATTCGGCCGTGACGGAGCCGCATCATGGCTCGGCTCAGGCTGGCTTTGGAAGGCGGGACGCGACGGCTCGGGCCGGTTTCCCTCCATGGGCTCCTGCGGCACGGGACGATTGAAGTTGTAACCAGGCCGGTTTGTATTCCCCGGCCTTCCTGGCTGCTGCGGAGCCTCATTTCCCGGCTGCGGCTCATGCCCGCCCGCCATCGACGGCGCATGCTCGACGACCGGTCGCGATGGCATGGGTCGAAGCGCAACGACCGTACTCCCTCCGATCGTGACCGGCGTATTTCTGTTTCGCGCCGGAAGCGCGCGACCACCAACCACCGGGCTGCGGTTCACGGCAAGCAATGGAACCGGCCTGCCGATGACGGGCCGCCGCGGCAAGATCGGGCGCGGGATCGGCCTGTATCCCGGAGGTAAAATGCCAAAATTCGGGCCGCCGTAAAAGCCCACTCCCCACCAGGGCGAGCATCCACCGGGCCCCGGCGCCCAGCCCCACCCGAAACCATCGAAGTAGTTCCACGCTCCGCACTGGAACGGCATATAGCCCCACGGGTACCCGGAGACCCAGAGGTAGCCATATCCCGGAGTCCACATCCAGTTCCCGTAGCCGTAGGGATCGAAGGCCGCGCTTGCTGCCTCGTAGGGCGACCAGATATACCCTTGGCCGGGCACATCGTACCAATTGCCGCTGGAGTCCAGGTCATTCCACGCTGGGTTCTGCGGTTCGCCCAGATTTTCCGTAGCCCCGGTCTGCGAGGCCGCCTCCGCCGTCAGCGCCTGATCGCGGTCGGAGTTCCACTCGTCCCACGAATCCGGCTCGATCGATTCTGCAAGCTGATATTCGGTTGGGCTGTCGCCGTTCAATGCGATGCTTTCGCCGCCATGCAGATCGGTGGCGACGTTCCCGCCTGCGGATTCGAGATGCGCGTTCCCTGAGAAAATCGCGACTTGGCCGGGAGGGCTGTCCATCCCAACGCGGAGCACGGTAAAGCCGCTCGTCGTCACTTGAGCGTCACCGAATTTGACGCTCATCCGGCCCGCCTGCCCTCCACCCTGAAACTCGAAATAAGCCAGGCCACTGTTGAGGACGAGCACAGCATTCCCTGTCGTTCCCGCACCTTGAAGCACCTGCAACGTCAGCGAACTGTCCGGCGAGAGCCGCGCCACGCTTCCGTCTTCAAACTGAATCTCGGCCTTTCCACTATCGGCGGTCGTCAGTTGCATGCCTTCCAGCAGCGGCGCATTGGCCACGGCCTGCTGGGCCAACACTTGTCCGCCCTGCGACAGCGTCACCTGGCCATCCACGTAACTCAGTCGCACCGCGCGCGCCGGTTGACCTGGCCCCTGCTGTGACTGGTCCTGAGCTCGCAGCGCCGGCTCAAAACACACGACCGCCAGGGCCAATGCTGCCAGCCCTGCCAATAAATTGCGATTTCCCTCGAGATTCATGGCGCCCCAGCTTTCCCATCGCCTTGTGGCAACTCACCCCGTACATTGGGAGCCCTGCATTGATTGGACACAAACCGAACCTAAAAAGTCTCCGCAACTGGGAGAATTATGTTGGACCGCGAGCCAGCAGATTCTGCGCCCGCTTTCTCACCCGATCCAGCACTTCATCGTCTGCTGCCAGCCGCTCAAGAATATCGCGAATGGCGTCAACCTCTTGTGCCCTGCCGTCCTGAAACTCTTCGGTGAGGAACTCCATCTCCTGGTCCAATCCCAGACGGTCGTGCTGCAACAGCACTTCGAGTCGCGCGCCTTCCAGGATGGTTTGAGCCACTGCCTGCATGGCCTCGCCAAGCGATTGGATCTCCTTGTCGCGGGAATAGTTGAAGGTGCATGATCCGTGCCCTACAGATCCGGTGTAGGTGAGCGTCTTCCATCCCTGGAAGGCGACTTTTAAATGGCTTTCGCATTGCGCATTGAACCATTTGTGGCTTTTCGCGGTGTCAAATGCGCGCCTGGCGAACTCCTTGCTCACCTCGATATCGCGATCGACATTGGGGGCTTCAATGACCGTCGTGCCAGCTTTGGGCTCCATGTGGGAGCGAAAATGACCGCTGCCATCAGGATGCAAGATCAGCGACCATTGCGGAGGCGACAATTCAGGGTCGGAGAAGTCCTCCTGGACAACGGAATCGGGCGCAATCGCAGCAACGGCCGCCGGAGCCGCATCGACCCGCGAGGCCAGCGCCAGGGCGGCCGCCACCAGCCAATGCCCCTTCATCGCCGGGCCCCCTGAAGCGCCCGCGTCTGCGCGGTGTGAATATGACAGATGGCGATGGCCAGAGCGTCCGCCGCGTCCGATGGCTCAGGCAGCTCGGCCAAGTTCAGCAGCCGCGCCACCATAAACTGCACCTGCTCTTTTTTCGCCAGGCCGTAGCCCACAACGCTGGACTTGATCTTCAGTGGCGCATACTCCGCCAGTGGAATTCGCTGCCGCGCCGCTGCAAGGAGCGCCACTCCGCGGACTTGTCCTAACTTCAGCGCCGATTTGGCGTTCACCGAATAGAAAACCTCCTCGATTGCCACGGCATCGGGATGCCACCGCTCCAGCTCAGCGGTCAACTCCCTGAAGACCCGGTCCAGGCGCTCCGGCAGGGTTTGCGTCTTTGCGAGGCGGATCGCGCCCATGGCCCGGAATTGCAGCGCCTCGTCCCGCGGGCCTTCGCCGGAGTCGACGACGCCGAACCCGGTCACCTCGGTTCCGCAATCGATGCCAAACACCCTCATCGCGTCCAAGTGTATCGCAGGGAGGATCGTGTTTCGAAGATTGGATGGGCCGCTGAATCTCCTCCCTCGCTCACAGCACGTGCGGCGCGGGCGATGGCACCTTTGTGGCACGATTGATTGAGGCATCCATTCACGAACGGCCGCGTCCAATCTAATGACGACTTTGGTTCCTTTCTTCAAAGTTTCATCTGAGGAAAACAAAACGGTGTTTTCAGTGTCCATAAGTTAGAGGGGGAGAAGTTCGAGATGGAGAGAACGATGCGCTTGATTCCGGTCGCGGCAAAACGCAGCGCGGTTCTCTGGCTCAGCCAGGGAATCTCTCCCCGGCGGTTGGCTGTGACCCTCTCCCTTGGATTCGCCGTCGGCTGCATTCCAGTCATCGGAATTCCAACCGTCCTCTGCGTTGGGTTGGCCTTGGCTCTGCGATTGAACCTCCCAGCGATTCAAGCCGCAAACTACGCAGCCATGCCCTTGCAGCTGGCCCTGATCGTTCCTTTTGTGAGGCTCGGAGGCCGAATCACTTCATGGCTCCCCTCCGCCGAATCCACGCGGTTTGCGATCCCTCGCACCCTGGAGCACTTTTCGATTCTCAACTTTGCCACACAAATGAGTGGAATGGCCGGCCAGGCATTGCTGGCATGGCTGGTGGCCGCTGTTCCCGCGGTCCTGCTGATGACGCTGGCGCTCAACCTCATGCTGCGCCGCATTCCCTTCCTGAGAAACGCACAAGCCGGCGACTAACTCTGGAGTCGAGTTCTCCACGCAGCTCTTCGATCCTGAGAGCCCGATCCCCTTCACAGCTGTCTTCCGCTACTGCACTGTCACCGTGAACGTCGATGTCCGTGTGATGTTCAACGACGTCGCGGTCACGTTCACCGCATAGGCGCCCTTAGGAGTTCCCTGGTCCTGCTGCGTCTGACTCCCTCCGCCGCAGCCATTGAACCCCACGGCGAGAACCGCAAACAGCATCAACAACGGAAGTTTGCGCCTGAACCTGATCGGCAGAAGCAGAAAGACGCAGGCCAGCACGGCAAAGCCGTAAGGCGGCGCACCGCGCTCCAGTTTCGAGGTCAACGCATGCGCAGCCGTCGTTGTGATCGTCAACGGTGCGGTGGCTGTCGTGTTATTACCCAGAGCCGCGCTCGAGGCCGGGCACGTCGCTTCCGCCATCGCCGCCGGCAATGTGCAGGTCACCTTGACGACCCCGCCGAAATTGTCCACCGCCGTCAGATTCACATTCGTCGTCCCGGTTTGTCCGGCCGTCACGGTCACATTCGCAACCGGCGCAGTGATCTGGAACGTCTGATCGGTCACAACAACTGGAATCGAAAAAGTAGTCTGTGCGGCCGCGTAGTTTCCGTCTCCTGGGTAGGAGGCCGTAAACGTGTAAGTGCCGGGCGTGTCGATCGTGACCGGCAACTGGCCGTTGAGATACGTCCATGGGTTGGGGCTGTCGCTGAATGGAAAGTATGCAATCGTTTCCTGAATCGTTACGCCGTTCTCGAGGAACACGATGTTGCCCGTGGGCGGAGGAAGCACACTATCAGCCGTTACCGCGGTCTCCACGTGAAATGTCTGTCCAGAATCGGCGATGTAGTTGCTCCCGCTTGGAGTGAACTGCTCAGAAAGATCGGGAATCTCAAAGGTATCCATCCCCGTCGGCGCCGGCGTCACTACCAGATTCATTGTCGCGGGATTTCCGGGGTTGTAACTCGCGTCGCCGCTGTACTGCGTCTGGATGGCAGAGCTGCCGACAGATCGGATGTTCGCGTAAAGCGTCTGGTCTTCGGCGTATCCCATCGTGTTCAGCAGCAAACTTCCTGTACCCGCGGCGTTCCCCGGCACAGTGAAACTTATGCTTCCTGTCGGGCAGGCGATTTGCGTCTCAAGCGGGCTGGGTGCGCAGGGAGTGCCGGCCGCATTCGTCACGCTTCCGCGAATATAAAAAATGCTTCCGTAGGGAACCGTCGGGCTCGCCGGCGAGAAGGTTCGGCTGGAGAGGTTGTACGCTTCCAGCGTAAGTGTCGTCTGACTGCTTTCCTTGCCTACCGTCACCTGCACCGGCGCCGAGTTGCTGGCCGCAAATGTGCCGTCGCCCGGATAGTGCGCCGTAACGTTATATGTACCGCCGTGGAGCAGGTCGGTCGTCCCACTGGCCGCGCCGTTCACCAGCGGAAAGTTGACCACGCCGGTTGTACCGCCGCTCGTTTCGGCCATCAGCGACACCGCTCCCGTCGGCGTGCCCGTGCCGTTTTGCGCGGCCACCGTGACGTTCACACTCACCGTCTGTCCATGCGCCAGACTCGTGGGTGTAAGGCTGGCCAGCGTCGTCGTGCTCGGCGAAAAGGTCGCGCTATTCCACGCTGCCACCAGGTTCGCCGCATTCAGGCTGCCCAGCCCTGTCGCCAGGTCGTACCCCGCCGTCGTGGTCCACGCCGGAACCGCCGGATTGCTGGGGTCCATCATGATGCCGTATCCGCCGTATCCGCCGGCCGGAGCAAAACCGCAATCCAGCATTCCCGTGCACGGAACGGCATCGTTCCCCTTGGTGATGTCATAAAAAACGCACGCGCCACTATTGGCCGGCGCCGTGGACGAATCGCAAGACGCACCGGGCTGCGCAGCCAGATTGTAGAGAACGTAATTCGCATTTCCCACGCGCGAGCCGGTCTTCTGTTCCATCAGCGCCAGGATTCCCGCAAACGCCGGTGCCGCCGCCGAGGTCCCGCCCACGCCTACAAACGAGCCGTTGGTCAGATTGCATGGGATGTCGTCGCCGAGAAACACCCCAAACGGCGTGAGATCCTGCTCGCAGATGACGTAAAAGCTGCCGTTAAAACCAGCGCTCGCGAAAAGCGACAGATCCGGCAAGTCACGCACGCCATCCTGCGGCACGCCGATTCCGGTTTGCCACGAGGGCTTGGGATAACCGGCGCAGTTGCCGCTGTCGCCGCCCGTTGCGCAACTGCTCGGGCCTCCGCTCCCAGCCACAATGTTCAAATCGGTCGAATTTTCCGAACACTGGCTCACGCCGTCGCTCAAGCCTTGCCCGGCGCACGACTGGTTCCAGGGGATCTCCGGAATGTATCCCAGCGCCGAAGACTCCGACGTCGCGATGTTGGTTGAGCTCCAGTAGTTGTGCGCCGTCGTCGCGCTCTGATCGAAGTCCGTGCCGCCCACCGCAACGTTATACGGCGTCGACGCGAATCCGCTCACTCCCAGCCCTTCGCTCGCTGCCGATTCAGAGTTGAAGTCGTCGCAACCAGCGGAGCCCGCGTCCCCCGCGGCCTCCACCACCGTAATTCCCTCCGCCGCTGCCTGTTCCCACAAGGCGTTGTAGAAGGCGTTGCCCGCGTCTCCTAGCGTCGCTTCGCACTCGCCGTAGCTCTCGCTCATGATCGGCGCCACGTTGTTGTCCACAATGTAGAGCGCCGAAAGATCGACGCCCAGTGCCGTGCTGGTGGTCGCAGACGCCACCAGGTCAATCGTTGCGTTCCTGGCCACGGCTCCCGACCAGCTCACGTCCAACACGGCTTCCGGCTCGTCTCCAGGGCTGATCCCCGGATCTGTGCCGTTCACAATGATGTTCGGAGCCTTGGCCGGCAGTCCGAACAAACTGCGGAAGGTCGCTATATCGCTCGGATTGATGTCTGTTTCCCCCACAATGGCGATGGTTTGACCTGTGCCGTCGATGCCGGCGTTCCATAACGGCAGAACGTTGTAGATCGTCGCCCAGTCCGTCGGGCCAACTGGGTAGTAGATCGAAGTACCGTTGTTGAAGGTGTAAAGCGGCAAGCCGGAACCCGAATTCGCAGCTTGAGCCTGCGCTCCTGCGAGGGTGAACTGCGCGTGGCGTGGAAAATTATGCAGCGAAAGCACGCCTTTGACCACCGGCGCCAGCGCCGACGGAATCGATGGATCGCTCGCATTGGCCCAGTGCTGTTCAGCGTTTAGCAGGTAACCGTGAATGGTTGTGTGAAACGCGTCCTGAACCTGGCCTGCCGTTCCCGAGAACTCGATCGCCGTCCTCCCGTTGCTCACGCTTTCCACTTTCAATCCGTGCGACTCAAGCCACGCTTGAACCGCCGCAATGTCGCTGTCGGCAGGCCCAAACTCTTTGCCGAAATCCTGCGGCGCAAGCCATTGATGGTAGCCGGACGAACCCTTGGTTTGCTGCGCGTCGAGCAGCGCGCGCAAGGCTGACTCTTGTTCGCTGCTGCGCTTCAACACCAGGATCATGTGCTGCATGGGCAGGCTTGAAGCCGCGGCTCCCTGGTCGAGCGCCCTGCGCACCAGCGGATGCGTGTTGCCGCGTAGTGTCGTCCGCTGCGCGTCGTCCACGGCGAGCGTAATCAGTTGGCGCGGGCCGGTCACATCGATTGCGTCCGCCGTCTGCGCCATCGCCCACGGCACAAACACGAATACGCCAGCAAGCATTGCCAGGAAACACCCAAAGCAACGCTCTATCGTGCGACGGTTATGGAAAAAGAAGACGGATCGAACCGAAGAAGACAAGAACCTAGGCACAGAAAACATAAAATCGTCCCAAAAGCGGAGTTCGGGTGATTGGCCGTTTCACTCCCTACGGCTCTCTGCTTCGCGTCAGTCCCGCAATAGACGTGCAGCAGGACTCCCAGGGAAGATGACTATCCGGTTGGACGTAAAAGGTCAGGTTCTGGTTGCTTATGAACGCAGCGTTACGATTACTTCCCCGCGTACGGATCGGGTACCGGCTGTGCGCTGTCGATCCATGCCGTGTAGATCATGTCGCGGAGCATGCTGGCTCCGGCCGCCAGCCGCGCGGACGTGAAGTCCCGCGACTCGGGCGTGCCCGCGCCCACAAATGCTCCTTCTTTATCAAACTGGTAAACCTGCTCGACGTAGGTGGCCGTGTGACGCAGATAGGCAACGTATGAATCGAACATGTCGCCCTCGATGAGCTTAGGCGGCGTCATTTTGGCCTGCACTTCAGGCGCATGAATGTTGGCGGCGACAAATGGCCCTTCGAACTGGTGATGAATCTGGTGGCCGGTCGTATAGCCGTTGGGATTGGGGCCCGTCCATCCGTTGTATTGCACGGTAACGTGCAGGGGTTGCGAGCCGTCGCCGACATAGTGCCCCAGCCAGCCGGCGTAAAAAATAATGGCCGCCTCGACGGGCTTGGTGTCCTGATCGCCTGCCGCAAGAAAACGGTACTGGCGCATGGCAGCCTTCAGCCTCTCCCAAACTTCATCGGTCTCCCAGGGCTGCAGGCCGATTTTCTCCGGCCGTTGGCCGGCGGCAAAAACCATGGCTTCAAAGTCGAATCGCTTATGCGGCAACGGGCCCAGCGTATCGGCCAGTTCCATATTGATAAAGTGCTCCGGCGCCTGCGCCGCACTCAGTTCAGGTTCGGCGGGTGAGCGCCACCGATCGGGCTCGGGGCCCAGGTACGTGATCTCATCGATGGCCGCCGGCGTACGCAGAAATGCGGGCACATCGGCCGGAAGTGTTGACGCGGCCAGCTTGTTGATCATGGTATGGCCATCGTGCTCCCATCCGCGAGCGGCTGGCGCTGTAGCCACAAGACAAAACAAGCTCGCTGCGGGCAAAACAAAACGAATCAGGCGAGAAGCGGTAAGTTGACGAAACATGAAGCCAGTATACGGCGAGGCAACACAGGCAATTAAGGGCTCGGCCGACGAAAATCCATGCCTGGCGCGGCCTCACCGGGTTGGCCCCGCTAGCGATGGTTACTTGAGCGTTTCACCTCATGCTCAGGCAGGACGATTTGCCTAGAGAGTCTGAAATCGAGCGCATATACTACCAGCACATCGCGTTGCCGTCCGCGAAGGGCCCCACCTTGCACGCGGAGAGCCGCGTACAAACGGATCTCCCGCGGCGAGTCGTGGCTGTTCGTTGGTGCCTGTGCTGACGCGGATGGCGCATGAGTACGAGCGCCGGGGTTGGTATTGTGCCATGTCGAGCGAGGCGTTGAATCGGGGGAGCGCGCCGATGAGCGAGCGGCCGGATGCACAGAACGAGCAACCGCGGCCCGCGCCGGCTGCACATGGCGGCGTCTCGCAACTCTGGCTGATCCTGCCGTTTTCTATTCTCGCCATCTCGGTCGGCGCCGCACTGGCCCGCCTGTTTCCTCATTTCCGCTGGGAGTCGCTGCCGGTCGTGGCCGCGGTGTTGGCGACGGCACTTTTCGCGCTGCTGTTGAACAAGCGACTGCTCCGCACCGGAGCCATTCAGGATGCTGAGCCGATCGCTGAAGGGCTACGGGAACTGCTCGATTCCGCTGGTCCGGCGGTAGTGGCCCTGGATCTGGGCGGCAAGCTCATCTACTGCAATCCCGCTACCGAGCGTGTGCTCGGCTATCGAGCCTCCGAGTTGCTCGAACTGTGGGGCTCTGTAGACATCCTTGCTCCCGGCGAACCTGAGCGCCTGGTGGCTGAGATGCAGAAACTTTGCCGCGTGGACCGCCCGGCGGATCCTTCGCGTGCCGGCCTCATGTCTGCTTATCTGCAGTGCGTGCGCATGCTGGCTCCCAGCATGGTGCCCAGCTTTGACGCCAAGGTGCGCCGCAGAGACGGCGTGCAAATTCCTGTAACGCTGCACATCTCGGCGCTGCGCGATGCACTGGGAGAGCTGACCGGCATGGTCGCCGTTGCCGTGGATCAGAGCGAGAACCTGCACCGCGAACAGGCGCAGCGCGAATCGCAGGAGCGGTACCGCGACCTCTTCGAGCACTCCACCGAGATGATTGCCACGCTGAGCCCGGCCGGGCAGTTTCTCTATGCCAATCCAGCCTGGAAGCGT
>Ga0181523_10003968_pt1 | contig 13085 bp, 10 predicted proteins | sample PEATcosm2014_Bin_43_FD_119752 | JGI IMG/M metagenome (GOLD analysis project Ga0181523, IMG submission 119752) | Peatland microbial communities from MTU Mesocosm Facility, Houghton, MI, USA - PEATcosm2014_Bin05_30_metaG | ecosystem: Environmental > Terrestrial > Soil > Wetlands > Peat | place... | reverse complement strand
GTGGGCGCGGGGGTACTTTTGCGCGACGGTGGGCGCGGTGGATGAGAAGATGATCATGGAGTACATCGAAAATCAGAAATGGGACGAAGATGACCAAGGCTTCAAGATTACCGCGCCCAGCGAGCCTTAAGCCGGCTTGCAGCCGGGAGCCCTTAAGGCGGCTTCAGCCGCACCTGCGACTTTCAGTCGCCCAAAAACCCACCGGCTTTAAGCCGGTGGTCATTTAGATTACGGTGTAAGAAGCTGACGAGAATAGACTTAACTCACTTGCCTCAAGAGGATTGATGAAATCAGGCCTTATTAATGCGTTCTCAGCGCGTCTTCGGCTATCGAGACGAGGCAGCGAGTCCAGCGGAAGTGATCCGCTTCAATGGGGGTTCCTGATGTAGCGGTTTTTATCCTCGCTTCTCTAGCAACGAAACCAGAGACTCGCCCGCAGGCGTAGCCTTGACGGCGTTGTCGAGCACGATCTCGCGGGCGCTGACGGCTTTGTCATAAAGGCGCTGGTCGGCGCTGGAGTCCGGCTCTAGACTGGCGCCGTTCAGTGACATGCCGGCAAAAAGTCCCTTGGCCCGGCCATAGGTCACAATGTCGGCACCGCCGACCGATCCGGTAGAGGTGGTGCCGCTGGGCCCCGCCGCCGCGGTTAAGTCGGTGCCAACTTTGATCTTGCCCTCCAGTACCTTATTCACTGCCGAGGGCGCCATTATAAGAAGAACAACATCGGTGGACGAGCCACCCAGCTGCAGACCGGCGCTGGCGCCACCAAGGGTGTACATGGCAGGTGCCGACCATTCGTCTCCGCTGAAATTCTTGCCCTTGCGGCAAATCATTGGGCCACGGCCGCCGCTCCCTCCAACACCAACGGCGAACTTCTTCACGCCGGGCAAAACGAGGATGCAATTAGCGGTCACCAGCAGGTTAGCTGGAACGACCTTGCTGTCGAGCATTGCCTGTAACACTGCGGTGGCGTGCTCGATGGTCTGTTCGTCCTTGCTCTTGTCGGCGCCCCACCCAGACAGGATCGAGATCAAAAGCAGGGGTGCGAGTAACCAAGATACAGCTGTTCTGATCTTCAAAGTGGGCATTCAGCGCCTCATTCATTGCGGCACAACGTGCCAAGCACTATATACCCAACACTCTCCGTTCGAAATGCCCAATACCCTCCGTTTGAAGCTTTTCACAAACTTTTCATATAGCGGCCCACTCAACCAAGAAAAGGCTGGGTAGAGCACCCGGGCGGCTCGGTACTGGCGATTGCGAGTGGAATGCGATTTCTGGTAAGTAATCTTGGGCCTTAGCGCGCCTGATCCCACGATGTTAAGAAGCTGTAAGGGCATCCCATCCATAAACATCAGGTTTTGATGTGGCTCAGCGGTTCAACGGACCGTATTCCCTGCTCCAGGGCTGTCCTTCGGTGAGTGCATCTTCAGATGACGTGTGGCGTGCTCTTTTACGACGCGAATCATGCATTGCTGGGTTGGCGTGTTCTTCAAATTAGAGAAGCACATTCGCGGACAATTTGCGGTATTCTCCTCTGTAATCGGGCTAGCGCCACATGAATGCCGTTATCTACTGCCGCGTCTCCACAAAAGAGCAAGTGCAGACCTTGAGTCTCGGAACCCAGCAGTCCGGATGCGTTGAGTTCTGCACTCGTAACGGTTGGGCGGTCCTCAAGGTTTTTCGCGACGAAGACGAAGGAGAGTCGGCAAAGACCTCGGAGCGTCCCGGATTTCAGCGAATGCTGGCCTTCTGCACGTCCAAGCAGAACGCCGTCCAATTCGTCGTCGTCCATGATCTCAGCAGGTTTTCCCGCGATATGGGGGACCAGGCTTGTGTCATTGCGGAGTTGGAAAGCGCCGGTGTCCATATGCGTTCCGTCATGGAAAACGTGGATGAAACCGCAGCCGGCAAGCTGATGCGAAACCTCTTCGGAGCAGTAAACCAATTTGATAATGATCGCAAGGCAGAACGCACAAAGCTAAGGATGAAGACCGCCGCGAGCATGGGACGGTTCCCCTTCAAGGCTCCGCTCGGCGATCTGAATGTCGGCAGCCAACACTCAAACCGGCGCGAATCTGATTGCCGATGCCGAGCGCGCACCGCTGATTCGGAAAGCATTTGAGCTATACGGAACCGGAACTGAGACAAAAGCTAACGTGCTGCGGGTGGTCACATCACTTGGGCTCAAAACTCAGCGAGGATGTGGCCTTACTCCTCAAACCTCCGAGAAGATGCTGCGCAACCCGGTCTACAGCGGTTGGATTGTTATCGCAGGCTGGGGCGTCCGCGAGCGGGGCAGCTTTGCTCCCCTGGTAAGCGAAGAACTGTTCAAGCGGGTGCAGGAAATACTCGATGGCAAAAGGCTCTCGGTCACAGCGCATCAGCGCAATAACCCGGATTTCCCTCTCCGCGTCTTTGTTAGCTGTGGGGCTTGTGGAACGCCGCTGACCGGAAGCTGGTCTCGGGGAAGGAAAGGCCGCTACCCCTAGTATCGTTGCCGCAATTCGCATTGCCGCGCCGTGAACGTGCGCCGCGAGAGTTTGGAGCGGGATTTCGCCGCTTTGTTGGAACGGTTGGCCCCGGAACGCCGATATATGCGTCTGTTAAAGGAAATCGTGCGCCAGGCTTGGAAGCAGAAAGTAGCGGCCTCTGAGAGTATCTTGCGTGCAGCAAAAGGCAAGCTAGCTGAACTGGAGAATCTTAAGAATCGCCTGGTGGACTTCCTGCTGGAACGCCGCCTCGACCAGCAGACCTACGATGAACAGACTGTGAGACTGAGAAGCGAGATCGAATCGGCAGAGCGGGAGTTGCGCGAGGCAGATTCGCAGCACATTGATGTGGAGGCTGTCCTCGCGTTCGCCGAGAGGCTGGTAGACCCGCCTCGGCAGTTATGGTTGGAATCGACGCTGGAGCAAAAGCAGAGGTTGCAGCGGGTGTTTTTCCCCGATGGAGTGACGTACACGAAAGCCGGATTTGGAACCGTTCCAACTAATTGCTTTTTCACCGCATTACGTGGCATTTCGGGGGAAAAAGCAACTTTGGCGTCCCCGACGGGATTTGAACCCGTGTTACCGCCGTGAAAGGGCGATGTCCTAGGCCGGGCTAGACGACGGGGACGCTTGCTGGGCGGGAAGTCTGCGTCAGAACTGTGATAGTAACAGCCGCTTAGAAGCAGTGTCAAAGAACGGTCGCGCCTGCTTGAAAGTTGGATCCACTATTATGCGATTGCCATTCCGATACACTGCCAACAGGCGCTTTGGTGCGCTTGCCGACAATGAGTGCCCTACTTGCGACACTGACACGGAGAGCCCGGCGCTCGTCAGCCTTCCTGGCAGCGGCCGTTCGCGGTTTCTGGGAGCATCGCAAGCTGCGGCGCGATGCTTCGCGCGCGCAATGTGCCGAGTGGTTGCACGAGAGCTGTCCCCGAGGACTCTCTGCGATTGCTGTGCAGCTATCCACCACTGGCCAGTTCCCTTCCCGCGGCCTGATCGTCAGCAATCATCTCAGCTATCTCGACATTCTCGCTCTCAGCGCGGCCGTGCCCTGCGTATTCGTTTCCAAGGCGGAGGTGGAACGCTGGCCGATTATCGGCCGCTACGCCCGCTGGGCAGGGTGCGTGTTCGTGCGCCGTCACGACAGGAGTGATGCCGCCCGGGCCAATGTCAGCGTCGCCGGAGCGCTGAATAATGGCGTGCCGGTCGTGCTTTTTCCCGAAGGCACCACGACCGACGGCCGCCGCGTCCTGCGCTTCCACTCTACGATGTTGCAGCCTGTCATTGACGCAGGCGCACTGGTTACGCCGTGCGCCATCACCTATGAACTGGACGATGGAGACGTGAGCCGCGAAGTCTGCTGGTGGGGCGATATGGATTTGCTTCCCCACGTTTGGAATCTGCTGGGGAAAAAAGTCGTTCGCGCTCGAATCGCTTTCGGCGAACCGATAACGGCATCCGATGACCGGAAACAGCTTAGCTGCACGTTGCACGAGCAGGTCGCGGGGTTGCACGAAGAGCTTCGGCGAAACGAGGTGGGTAGCCGGGTTGCCGCGAAAACTCAAGGCTAGAGCAATTGCCCCCTTGCTGGTGCTCATCACCGGGTTCGGCACGGGCTATGGCCTACGCCGCCGCTGGTCAAAGTAGTATGATTCTGATGGAACACGGATCTGGTTCACCTTACAGGCTTGGGTTCGTGTGCTTTTCTTTGCGCAGTAAAACAATCTCCAACATAAGGGACTCTGGTGGAACCATGACTCTTGCCATGACGACTGCAAGCGGGAAGCAAAACAACCTAAAGCTTTGGATTGCGATGGGATGTCTGGTCTGTCTGGTTTTGGCGCTGGGCACCGGATGTGCACCCGTGCAGAAGGCAGAACCCACGTCGGTGACTTTCTCAACCCCGTACCAGGCGGTGGTGCTCATCAATAATTCCGTCTATTACGGCAAGCTCGCGGGCTGGGGTACATCGAATCCGGTGTTGACGGACGTCTTCTATATCATCAGCAAGACCAATCCGGACACCAAACAGGTATCCAACGTCCTGGTGAAGCGCGGCAAGGAGCTGCACGGCCCCGATCGTATGTACTTGAACGGCAGCCAGATCATCTTCGTGGAGCCCGTCGGTTCTGACTCCAAGGTCGCCCAGTTGATCAACGAGGCCAATAAGCAGCAGTAAGGGCCGCGGGACGGCCGCCGTCGTTAGATCTTTGCACTGTCGGCCTTCTCGCCGGGAAATAGCAGTCCGGAGTTGCCATCTCCGTCCCGCCAATCAGAGGCGTCGAGCTGGCGCGAGGTCTTTTCGACCGGCCCAACCTCTTGCAGGTCTTCTGCTGCGAGTGACTTGTCGAGTTCGGCGAATCTGCGCGCAACCGGAAACACCGAGCGCTGCATGGAGCCAACGGCGCTGTTGTAGGCGTCCACTGCGGCGCTTAAGCGGTTGCCGATGTTCTCGAAGTGTCTCGCCATCACGCAAAGCCGTTCATAGAGCTGCGAACCAGTCTCGCTGATCTTCTGTGCGTTCTCTGCCAGGTTCTTCTGATTCCATCCGTAGGCGACTGCTTTCAGCAGTGCAATCAGCGTGGTCGGAGAGGCGACAATCACCCTCTGGCCGACGCCGTACTCGATCAGTTCGGCATCGCCGTCGAGCGCAGCGCGAAAGAAAACTTCCCCAGGAAGAAACAGCACCACGAATTCAGGCGTGGGCTGAAACTGTGCCCAGTAGGATTTGCCGGCAAGATTGTCGATGTGCTGCTTGATCTGGCGCGCATGATCGCTGAGCCGCGCGCTGCGCACGGTGTCGTCGTCAGCTTCCAGGGCCGCCAGATACGCCGTCAGCGGGACCTTCGCATCGATCACGATGTTCTTTCCACCCGGCAACTTCACAACTACATCGGGGCGGTAGCGACGGTCTTCGTTGGTAACCGATACCTGCTCTTCGAAGTCGCAGAAGTCGAGCATGCCAGCCAGTTCGATGACCCGCCGTAGTTGCAGTTCCCCCCAGCGCCCGCGCGCTTGAGGTTCGCGAAGCGCCTTGACGAGATTGCCGGTTTCCGCCTGGAGAGCTTTTTGCGTATCCAGCAGAGATGCCACCTGCGACGTCAGCGTGCCATAGGCTTGCGCGCGCGCCTTCTCCAGTTCCCTTACCTGCTCGTCCACTTGTTTGAGCGATTCGGCAATGGGCTTGATCAGCGTCTCCACAGCCTTTTCCCGCGCTTCTAATTCTCCCTTGGCCTGGGACTGGTACTTCTCCAGCGCACTCCTGGCCAGTTCCAGAAAGCTTGCGTTGTTACTTTGGAGCGCGGAACTCGCTAACGCCTGGAAAGTGTTCTCCAGTTCCGCGCGCGCTTCCGACAACAGTTGGAGCTTCTCTTTTTCCGCCTCACGCTCCGCAGCGAGCGTAGCCTCCAGCGACGCCCTCGCGGTCAGCAGAGATGAAATCTCGGTTTGCTTAAGCGACAAGTCGCATCTAACGGCCGCGAGTTCTTGCTCGAGTCCGCTCTTGCGCTCCGCCAAAGCGGTGTTCCTCGACCTGGCCAACAGCATGGCGAAGACCGCGCCCACTACAACGCCGATTAGCGCGAGAAGAATCACTACGGGAATGCTCATCAATGGGCCCTGAGGAGTGATGTTGTATTGTATGTTGGCAGCGCGACGAACGGAAGCACCGAATGCTGCGTCTAATGCTCAACCAGATGCGCTCGCGCAAGACTCACGCTATTGCTCGCGGCTTAGCCCCAATTTTGCTCGGGCTGGCGCTGCTGCGCGCATCCTCTGCACAGGATCAGCTCAGTTCCGCCGGCGAGAAGCAGTTGGTTGAACTGATCAACAAGGAGCGCAGTCGCGAGGGCTTGCAGCCCCTGGCGGTTGATGAGCGCCTGACGCAGGCTGCGCGCAAGCACACCGAGCTGATGGTGAAACACAAAGCGCTCTCGCATCAGTTTGACGGCGAGCCGTCGCCACAGATGCGGTCCGCGGATGAGAATCTGCGCTCTGACCGTCTGTCTGAAAACGTTGCGCTCGAAATGGACGTGGCTGGTGCGCACGCCATCCTAATGAACTCGCCACCACATCGCGCGAACATCCTCAGTCCCGACTACAACGCCGTCGGAGTTGGAGTGATCCACAGCGGCGATCTGGTGTACGTCACTGAGGATTTCGCGCGCAGGCTGCCGGACTACTCCGAGCTGGAGGCCGATGCGGTCCTGCAAAACACCATTACAAACTCCGCGAGCGGGCGCGGATTGCCCGCGCCTGTCCGTAAGCCGCAACTCGCGCTTCGGGACATAGCTTGTAACATGGCCCTGGTTGATGCCCTGGACCATAATTCACCGCGAAGCATTGTGGGAGTTCATCGCGTCGTGGTTTGGACGGCCACCCACCTCGAAGAGCTTCCTGGCGACGTGAAAGGACTGCTCTCACAGCCCCTGAGTTCCGGGTATTCGCTGGGCGCCTGTTTCGCTCCCAGCGTGAGCCATCCCGCTGGAGTGTATTGGATAGTACTGGTCACTTACTGACTCAAGTAAAAGTGAACGGCTGGAGTGATGATCAACGACAGCACCATCGAAATGGTAATCCCTCCGATTACGGCGATGGCGAGCGGCTGCAGCATCTGCGAACCGGCGCCTAGTGCCAAGGCCAACGGCAGCATCCCGGCGATGGCGGCCATGGCGGTCATTACGATTGGACGCAAACGGCGTCGCCCGGCTTGGATCATCGCATCCTCGGCTGAGTATCCGGCGGCGCGAAAGCGCTGGTCCGCGTCGAGCAATAAAATGCCGTTCTTGGCCACGATACCGATGACCATGATCAAACCCATGAACGACGCGATGTTGAATGTTACACGCGTTATGAGCAGTGCCAGAAAAACGCCGGAGGTCGAAAGCAGCGCTGAGGCCAGAATCGCCACCGGAGCAGCAACAGTAAGAAACTCAAACAGCAGCACTACAAACACCAGCACAACGGCGAGCACCAGCACCAGCATCAGGTCGTGAAAGGATTGCTGCTGCTCCGCATAGGTCCCGCCGTAGATCACGCGAATGGAGGATGGGAGGTGCAGATCGTTGAGCATCTTCTGCACGGCGGCGACCCCGCTGCCGAGGTCACGGCCTTCGAGGCGCGCGGTGACAGCTACGTCGCGCTGCAGATTTTCGCGGCGAATTTCTGTCTGCCCAGCCAACTCCGTAACGTTGGCGAGCGAACCTAATGTCGCGGTGTGTCCGGTCGAGCTGTTCAGTAGCGTGTTGCTCATGGCGTCGAGCGAGCTGCGGTTGGCATCGGGATAGCGCACGCGAATGGTGTAGGCGATGTCCTGCGCGATGACAGGCGTGGCTGCGGGTTCGCCCCCGAGGATCGCTGCAGCGTCCACTGCCACCTCCTCTGGCGTGAAGCCCGCGCGCGCGGCCACAGTCGGATTCACCTGGAACGTAATTGCCGGTCCGCTGACGGTGTTTTCGATGCCGTTCCGAATGTCCACCGCGCCGGGCACCTTCTCGATGGTGTCGCCGACTCGCGGAGCCCAGTAGTTCAGAAGCCCGGCGTCAGGCGAGAACAGTTTGATCTGGATCGGCTCGGGCGCGTTGGACAGATCGCCGATCATGTCCTGCAACACCTGCACAAACTCGACTTCCACCGCCGGTTCCTGCTGCTTGATCCTGGCCCGCAACTCGTCGATGATCTCTTCAACGCTGCGGTCGCGCTTGGTTTTCAGTTTCACCGCGAAGTCGCCCCGGTTAGCTTCGGTAACGGCGGCGAGGCCAAGTTCCAACCCGGTGCGCCGCGAAAAACTGGCGATTTCGGAAACCTGCTGGAGCATCTGTTCAATGTGACTGATCAAGCGGTTGCTTTCCTCGAGCGACGTGCCGGCGGGAGTCAGATAATCGAGCACGAAGCCGCCTTCGTCCATCTCGGGCAGCAGGTCAGTCCCCAGCGCCTTGTAGCAGAAGAAGGACGCCACGACCAGCACCACGCTGAAGAGCGCAATCCACTTCGGGCGTTCCAGCGCGAAGCGCAGCCGGCGTTCGTAGAAGTCGATCACCCGGCGAAAGTGGCCGCTCAGAGCGGCTTCTTCCGCGGCCAGCAACTTGTCCTCGTCGCTGAGATCGTTACGCGCTGCGGCGTTGGCATTGTTGTGCTGAATGAAATACTGGCTGAGCGTAGGCGTCCACGTCAGGGCAAGCCCGAGTGAGGTAAGCAGCGACACGCTGACCGTGATGGCCAGTGCGCGAAAGAACACGCCGGTCACCCCGGTGATGCCGATCAGTGGCAGAAAGACGACGATGGGCGTGATCGTGGAGCCGACCAGCGGAGTAGTGATTTCGCGGAGCGCGCTGTGAATGGCTTGGATGCGGCCTTGTCCGGTATCACGGTGCAAAGCGATATTTTCCACCACGACGATGGCGTCATCAATCACCAGGCCCACGGCTGCCGCCAGTCCCCCGAGCGTCATCAGGTTGAAGCTCTGGTTGAGCATCTTCAGGGCGATGAAGGTGACGAGCACCGTTACCGGGATGACGAGCGCGGCGACCGCCGAAGTTCTCCAATCGCGCAGGAACAAGAGCATGATGATCGAGGCGAGAATCAGGCCTATCAGGATGGCATCGCGCACGCTCTTGATGGATTCAGTGACGATCTCCGATTGATCGTAGAAAGGCTGGAGCTGGATGCCCGGCGGCAGAGTCTTCCGAATCTGGTCAATCAAGGCGCGTACTTCGTTCGCGACCGCAACTGTGTTGCTGTCAGGCTGCCGGCTGACGCTGAGCAGGACTGCGGGCTTGCCATTCGCGGTGACGATCGTGTACACGGGCTTCACGGCGGGCGCAACGAGGGCGACGTCTCCGATGCGAACGGGAATCCCGCTTGGCGTGCTCTTGACGACAATTTGCGCCAGTTGAGCCGGGTCTTTCACCTGGGCATCCACCAAGCTGAGATAGAGTTGATGGTTTTCTTGCAGCAGGCCGAGGGAATCAATGAGGTTTGTCCGGCGAACCGCGTCGAGGATGTCGGTAACAGTGACGTTGGCCTCCAGCAGTTTGGCGGGATCGGGCGTGATATGGAACTCAGGCTCCTGCCCACCTTGCACCAGGACGGTCGCCACGCCGTCGAGGCGATTGAGTTGCGGCTTCAGATCGTACGTCGCCATGGTCCAGAGCTGGGTCTGCGGGACCGTATCAGAGGTCAGGCTGTAACCGATGATGGGGAAGCTGGCAAAGGTCAGACGATGCGTCTGAATGTTGGTGGTGGACGGCAATGTGCTGCGAATCCGCGACAGGGCCGCATCGACGAGTTGCAATGTGGTCACCATGTTCACGTGCCAGTCGAAGAAGAGGTCCACTTCGGCTGAGCCGCGGCTGGTGATGGAGCGCACGGTTAGCAACCCCGGTACGCTGTTCACCGCCTCCTCGATGGGGCGGGTGATGGTGACCATCATTTGGTTAATCGGCATCACGCCGTTGTCCACGCCGATGATGACGCGAGGGAAATCGGTTGTCGGGAAGACCGACGTTGGAATCGTGAACGCGAGATAGGCCCCGGCAATCGCCAGAATGAGGATGAGAAAGACCAGCGACTTGGCGTAGCGCGTGAACCAGTAACGATCGTCGGCGGGACCGGTCGTGCGCAGACGCTGAAGCATGGATTTCCAATTCATGCGCAAGTCAGTCCTTGTTGTTCTTGCCGGAGCCGGGCTTCTCGGAGTTTGCTGGCAGTGCAGCCTCGGCAATCTTCACCTTGGTGTTATCAGGCAGTCCATAGGAACCGCTCACAATCACGGTCTCTCCACCGCTCAGCCCCTTGGTGATCTGCACACGATCGCCTTGGTGAATGCCGGTTTCCACCGGGACTTGGTGCGCGCGGTCGTTGTTGACGATCATGACCGTAGCCTCGCCTTCGGGGGTCTTCAGCAACGCGGACGCGGGCACCAAAATAGCATCTTTAACGGTCTGCGCAACGATCTGAACGCTGACAGTTGTGCCCGGGCGCAAGCGATCATCAGGATTAGCGGCTTCGATCCACACTTCAACGGTCGTGCTGCTGGGATCGAGCGCGGGACTTACCAGCGTAACCTTGCCGTTAACACGAATGCCGCCGGGCGCGGCGATGACAGCCGCGTTGCCCGGCTTCAGCGCGGATGCGTCACTCTGGGGAATGTGTGCGCGCGCGATTACCGACGATGTGTCCATGATGGTGAGTAGCGGCGTACCCGGAGCGGGCGTTTCACCCGGGTACGTGGGGCGATCGGTGACCACGCCATTGATCGGGCTGCGAATCTCAGTGTAAGCAAGCTGCGCAGCCGCGCCCTCATACTTGCCTTTGGCGCTGGTGAGTTGCCCCTGCGCCGACTTCATCTGCTGCTGCTTGCCGCTTGATTGCAGTGCCGCCAGGTGCTTTTGCGCGATCTCGTATTGCGCCTTGGCCTGGATGAGAACGACCGCCGAAGCCTCCAGCTCCTTGCGCGGCAACGCCCCTTGCTCGTATAGAGCCCGGCGGCTGTTATAGACCTTCTGCTGGGCGTCGTAAATCTCCTTCGCCGCCTTCAGATCGAACTCGGCCTTCTGCCATTCCTCGGGAAGTGCGGCCGAGGTCTCCAATCCGTATGCCGCCTGCGCCTGCTCATAGGCGCCTTTGTTCTCGGTTTCAGCAGCAGCGATGTCGCGGTTCTCCAGCACGGCCAGCAATTGCCCGCGATGCACCCGGCCGCCGCGATTCACGTAAAACACTTTTACAGGCGCGACGATCTTCGGGGTGATGGCCGCCTGATCGCGAGGAAACAGGATGGCTTCGGCGCTGATGACCTGCTCGATCTCGCCATGCTGTACAGCCGCCGTCTGCACAGTTACTACTGGCTGCGGCTCGTCTTCCTTCCTGGAGCAGGAAACCAACAGGAGCACGGACAAGGTCAGAGTCAGGACCGGGATACGTGGCGTCGGATTGCCTCGTAGTTTCATGGCTAGAAACTTCCTGTCAGCGTTTGCAGGTTCGCAACTGCGACATGATAGCGGACTTCGCCGTCGCGATAACTGTTGCCCGACTGCGTCAGCGTGTTCTGGGCATCGACCACTTCCAGCGCACTTGCCTCTCCCGCCTGATAACGCAACGTTGTCAGCCGCAGGCTCTCGGCTGCAAGATCGGCGGTGCTGTGCAGCATGTCTAACTGTCCGCGCGCAGTCTCGGCCTCCGCGTAGAACGATTGCAGGTCGGCAATCGCCTGCCGCTGCGTGGCAGTCAACTCGACTTGCGCCTGGCGCTGTTGCAACTCAGCTTGCTTCACTTTGCTCTGGACCGCACCCCAATTCCACACTGGAATATTCAGGGTTGCGGCAGCAGAGTAGCCGAAGTTTTGAATACCGTCTGTCCGAGTCGCGAAGTGATTGGCATCAATGCCGTAGAAGTAGCCAAGCATCAGCGTCGGGAGGTGTCCAGCGCGCGCCACCGTCACCTCGTGGCTTGCAACGTCAAGCGCGGCGAAAGCCGCGCTCAGCTCAGGATTGTTCTTCTGCGCCAGTTCCTGCATCTCGTTCATCGGGGGCAAGGCTGGAGCAGCCGCGAGATCATCGACGAGCATGAAATCCTGGAAAAAGTTCGGGAACAACAAGACCGCGAGATTCAGCCGTGCGTTCTGTTCGCCCAGTTTAGTCTCCTGTACGGCACGTTGCTGGTCGTTGGCCTGGATCTGCGCCTTAATCACGTCGGAGTGTGCCACCTCCCCACCCTGCTCCAGTTTGCGGCTTATGTCGAGGAAGTGCTGCGCTTCGTCGTTGCCTGCTTGCGTGCTCGCAGTCTTGCCTTGTGCCGCCAGCAGTCCGTAGAACGCCTGCACTACTGCGACCGTCAGGCCGCGCGCCGCAATCTCTGCCTTGGCCCTGGCCAGCGCCTGCGCAGCCGACGCGCGCCGGTAGTCTGCGATCTGCGCCAACCCGATCGATTGCTGCGCCGCACCCTGGCTGATGTACTCGTGCACTCCATTGTCGGCGATGAAGCGACCCGAAGCCGTGCCATTGCCTTGTGTATAGATGAAACCGTTGTTGTAATTCAGGCTCGGGAGCAGCCCAGCGCGAGCTTGCACACGGTCCGCACGGGCGAGCCCAAGCTGAGTTAGCGCGGCCTGAAATTGCGGGCTGTTGGCCTTGGCCCGTTCCAGCGCATCCGCCAGCGTGAGCGAAACGGTGGATGCAGATGTCTGCGCGCTGGCGTTGCCGGGCTGCGGCGTCGGCGCAGGGAATGTGGTTTGCGCTTGCAAAGCAAACGAGGTCAGCAACAAGCCGGCGATGAGTGCGAGGATCTTCTGGCTCCTGGACACGACTCCCTCACAGAGCAACACAAAGATGCTGGAACATACCTTAATTGGGATTGCTATTTTGTCCAAGCTGTGTGGCGGTCTGTGTTCCTGCACCCGGGGATCTTGTGTGCGTTTTAGCAGGGAGCGCGAGTCGAGCTGTGAGAAGAAGGCCGGGGCCTTGATATTCAACTAAATTGGGGTGTTCACTTCACTCCAGTAACCACTACAGGTTGTGGTTTAGAAGGAGCAAACAAAATGAGAAATAAAACCACTGTGAAACTGGCAGAGAGCGTTTCATATTCCTCGTTGACGAG